>JAAUYM010013216.1_pt1 | contig 26916 bp, 33 predicted proteins | sample 7278001 | NCBI WGS metagenome assembly JAAUYM01 (sample SAMN14350224, study PRJNA611818) | marine sediment metagenome | isolation source: surface marine sediment (1.8m) | place: French Polynesia: Moorea | collected 2018-08
CCCCATTATCTTGAGTTTAACTGCATTTTCTCACAGCGACTCAACAACCCCCACCAACCGCTCAAGCCGACGATGACCGCCAAGATCCGTCCAAAAGGATCCCGGAGGTCGTCATCCTGGAGGAAGAGGAGGGAGCCGACAGCCAGAGGGAGGACATCAAGTGCCACATCTGCCACGAGAGGTTCCCCACGGCCGCGGCGGCCTCCAGGCACCTCCGGGAGGAGCACGGCAGGAAGAGGAAGAGGCAGCGGTGCTCCGTCAAGAGCTGCACGTTCGCGGCAAACTTTGCCTGTCAGGTAGAAACATTTGTCAATTGGGGAAAACCTTGCAGGAATGCCTCCTCACTTTTCTCTCGTTGCGCTCAGGTGACGAAACACGAGAGAGCCGTGCACCGACTGCCTCCGGAAGTTGTAGAGATTGTTCAACTGCAGTAATGGTAACATTTTTTTGTACATTAGGATATGCAAAGTAATACATACTCGTACCTTCACAAGAATAAATGCAAGCTAGAACGGTGGTTTTTAGTTTTTTTTAGTTTCTCGTTTATTTCGACGAGGGGATGAAAAGTGGAGAGATGAGGGAGGGGAGGTCTAAACGGAGAGGAAGGTGTGCTTCTTCAGATGGTCTGGACTGGGGGCGCGCCCTCCTTCTGCACCTTGGCCTCCGAGAAGGGGCTGGTGGGCAGCGTCTCCTCCTTGGGCTCCACGATGGACACGTGGTCGGGCAGCGGCTTCTTGGGCCCCATCTTCCCGTTGGGGTCCCAGGGCAGCATGATCTTGACCTTGATGCCCAGGACGCCCTGCCTCAGCAGCACGTGCCGGCAGGCCGTGTCCACGTAGTCGTTGCACGGCTCCCCGGAGTGGATCATCAGGCCGTCCACGAACTTCATGGCCTTGGCCCTCTGCCCGCGCAGCTTTCCGGACACCACCACCTCGCACCCCTTGGCCCCGGACTCCATGATGAAGCGGAGGACTCCGTAGCATGCACTGCCAAGAAAAAAAAGGGGCAAAGATGAAGCAGCAGTTTCAAACGCCCTCTCTCCTCTTCCTCCTCACCGCCTGACTGCGAGGCCCCCGATGAGCTTGTATCTGAGCGACTCCGCCTGCGCGATGGCGCAGAGGCCCCTGGTGGCCACCTTCTCGGCGTACAGCTCCACGGAGTTCTCCGGGAAGCTGAACCTCTTCTGCACCACCGAGGTCAGCTCGCGGATCCTCCTGCCCTTCTCGCCCAGCACGTTCTGGGTCCTGGTGGCCATTATGATGATCTCCGTCCTGGTCGGGGTGACCCTGACCTCCACCCCGGAGTAGCCGTCCTCGGCCAGCTCGCGGGTCAGGAACTCGTTCAGCTCGGCCTTGAAGACGCCATCCGCCACGAACTAAAACAAAAAATATATAAGAACACATTTCGACTTTGTGCAGAAGAAAAAAGGTTGCAACAGCTATAGCAAAATTATGAATTGACACATTTGTCCTACTCCGTTTTCCCCCCTGCCAGCGGTCAGGCCAGGAGGGTTAGATCGGAGCTGAAGCTTGCTCTCGCACCCCCATCTGACACCCCCAACCAGGAAAAATGCATGAAGTGGGGATGAAAAAGAAGGGTGCCAAACACCTTGCAACCCGACAAGAATCCCAAAATAGCTGGGAGATCTGTGGATGCCACTCCCCGAGACACGCCTCATGTGGCCGTCCCGACTCGAGGACTGGCCTCTGGCGAGGTCACAAGCCACCACCGGGGTCGACAAGGGCGAAGAAGTTACCTTTCTCTTTTTGGAGACTTGCGCCGCCATCCTGATCGGTCCCACTTCAGATCGGAAAAGGAAGCGGCTGCGTCAGCTGATCATCGCACTCCAGATGTCAACAAACACCTTTTTTGCAGTTTGCAGGCACAGGATTGCCAGACCGGCAAAGTAAAAAGAGCCCGACAGTAAATGTAAAAAAAACCGCCTGATTTCTGGCCTTTTAATTTTTTTTTAGTATATTTTTATTATTAACAAATTATAAGCAAAAAAATGTTACAAAAAGAACCAAGCTGGCATCCCTGGTCGCAGCTGTCGCGATCGACTGTCAGCTTGTAAAGCAGCACAGCAGGCAAAGCTCGCCTCACCTGGCTGGCAGCTGGAAAAAAACGGTAGGTTTCCCAAATTACTTAAAAGCTTGACATGGCAAACGACCAAGGCTAATTAGTCACTGTACTTGCAAGAAATCGACAATAATGCCTTGCATTACCTATTAAAAATCATAATAAACTAAGGTAAGCAGCCATAGCTAAAGGGCAGTTTTAAGACAGTTTTCTTGACATTTTTTTTATTTGGTAAACCTGCCTCCGAGTGACGGTGACATAACAGTCCCCCAACCCACAAACCAGGAAATTTTCCTTATGGAAAAGTTGGAAATCTGAATCGGCAGACTTGCCAACTTCGCAGTCGCAGGGGGAGTTCTGCCTGTCCCCGAAGTGGTTGTCCTCCCACTCGCTCTGCTCCAGTCGGTTGATCCTGCTTCCTCTCGGCCCTCATCCTGATTGCTGATTTACAAAGACCATGGAGTCGTCTCGCCAAGTCATCAAGGAATTCGTGCAAGAGGTGAGTGGTTAGACGGTTCCAACACGTTGCCCTGTCTTGACACAACCTACCTCTCTCTTTCTCTCTCTCTCCAGCACTCTGCCAAGGCCGCCGGCACCTCCCTCAACCTTGCCCTGGGGGAGAAGCAGAAGGTGGTTCGGTGCTGCCACGAGACCGTCCGCGAAGAAGATCACCAGGACAGGCTGGACGCCCTGGTGGCCATCAAGATACTCAGCCGGGACAAGGAGAACGTCAACGAGCTGGTGGACAGGGCCCTGATCAACATGCTCCTCTTGCACGCCGGGATCAGCCCGGAGGAGAAGAGGAGGGTGACGGTCGGGCCGGAAGACGACATTAAGACAGGTAGACAGAGCATGGCAAAGGTCCGGCAGCTGGCAGCCCGACAAGACTTTTTCCTCCTCCTCTCCCCCGCTCCACAGAGATCACGGAAGCCCAGAGATGCCTGAACAACCTACTGCTGCAGAGCGAGGAGGCCCAGTCCATCTGCTGCGACAACGACGCACTCCCGGGGCTCATCTCCCTGGTGAGGGGGGCGATCGGGGACGAGGGCGAGGGCGAGGCCGGGGACAAGGCACTCCCGGCAGACGTCCTCACGGTCCACGTCAAGTTGCTCTTCCTCATCACTGCGCTCTCGCCGTCAACCAGGTCAGTCATGCATCATTTTTACCTGCAGCGAAGCTGACAGGTCTTAGAATGCAAGAACCTGTTGTTCTTGTTGGTTTTACCAAGTAGGTAGACATTTCCACTTGTGTTTTACAGAGTTTAGTTTGAGATAGCCCACACTTTAAACTACTACAGTATATTTGAAATTGTAATGCAAAATCTACTTGAAACCCTTTCTTTACGCCGCAGGTCTTTGAATAGAGTCTGCTCTTGTTTTAGAACCAAGGTCCTGCTGGAGATGGACGGCGGCCGGACCCTGCTGGACTTTCTCCGCCATCTGCTCAGCAACGCAGAGACCCGGACTGTGGAGGGCCAGGTCCCCACGCTGACCGACTCCGAGGTGGCCTTGGCCGTGGAGGTCCTCAAGGCGCTATTCAACGTCACCCTCGACGTGGAGAGGCTGGTGGAGTCGCCGTCGCCAGTCTCGGAGGCGAAGGAGGCCACCGAGGAGGCGGTCAGCACCGCCTGCTCCATCGTCAGAGACCTCCTGGCCGTCGCCACGGAGACCAAGGAGAGCAGGACAGCCTTGCACTCGTGAGTTTTGATTCGTTTCCAGAGAGATGCATTCTTGACCTTGTCCGCGTTTCTTCCTCCGCTGCAGAAACAGCATCAATCTCCTGACCAACGCCCCCGCGCGCCTGGCCAGCCCCCTCCTGGAGCCGCCCTCAAAGTCCCTCGTCGCGGCCTCCTACTTGCCGACCTTCCACGAGGGCGGCTGCGTCGACGCCACAAAGGCCATGCTGGATCTCCTGCTGGAAAAGGCCAAAGAGGTAAGAGAAACAGAGAGAGGAGAGATAGAGACTTTGTGTTCCATCAACGTTCCCGCAATTGCAGAGCGACTCTCCAAAGTTGAGGGAGACGACGACGCCGGCCCTGTCCGTGCTGTGCGGCCTCAGCAGGCGGCACCGCCCGGTCAGGAAGTACCTCAGATCCGTCATCCTCCCTCCCCTCCGAGATGTCAGCAAGAGGTGCGTAAAGAACAACCCTTTTTTTTAGACGTCAACCCACTCCCCCAGTTTTGCTCATACTTATTTATTTTTTCAGGCCGGAGGAAGGCGACGATCCTCGAAGCCGCCTTTGCAAGCTGCTGACCTCCCCAGTGGACGCCGTGGCCACCCTGGTGGCCGAGTTTCTCTTCGTGCTCTGCAAGGAGTCGGGTGAGACATCCTGGTCAGAGGCCAGAGGCCAAAGCGCTTGACCTTTGTTGGTCTTCTTTTTTTTTTTTTTCTCAGTGAGTCGCATGGTGAAGTACACCGGGTACGGCAACGCTGCCGGGCTGCTGGCCAGGCGCGGGCTGATGCTGGGCGGGAAGAGCGCGCAGGCCGGCAAGTACTCGGACGAGGAGGACTCGGACACGGAGGAGTACGCCGAGAACGCCCACAAGTAGGAAATGCAAAGACAGTCTGGGGGAGGGTTCTCTTCTCCCCCTTTTTTTTTTTCAAAACGCTTTTCGTGCCCGTGGACCAGGGTGAACCCGATCGTGGGCTGCGTGGAGCCGCAGCGGCCGTCGCCGTTCGAGGGAATGAGCGAGGAGCAGAAGGAGCACGAGGCCATGAAGCTCGTCAACCTCATCAACGACATGCACAACCTGGGCGTCGTCACGCCGGCCGTCCCAGGGCCGGACGGCAGGTAAACAAGCAGGGAGAAATGAAAGTTTCACGTGTTTAACTTATGGCATTTTTTTTACATAGACCTCAGCAAGTCGAGCACGTCCTCCAACTGCGCGAGGCAGCGGAGGCTCAGGCTGGAGGAGGCGGGGCACAAGCTTCCAATAATCAGGAAGAAGGTCGTGAGGACTCGGACTGAGCCAGTGCCAAAGATCGCTTCACCTCGAACTTTTATTTATGTTTTCTTTTCTTTGTCCGCGGTATACCACTTGCATTGTCATCCCACCCCCCACTAAGAATGAATTTGTACGTACAATCCCAGGATGTGATAACGTCCTTATCTAAAAGAAAAATCTGTCTGATCTCCAAATTGTCATAATATCGATGGAAAGAGCGAAATAAACGTTTTTTTTTTAGTTTTCTCTTCTGGCCGTTGGCACGTCTCCTATCTGGATGGTAATGCTGGAGCGGTGCAGGCGACCGTACACGAACTGAGCGTCGGACTCCACGAACTCCTCCTCCTCTTCTCCGTCCCTCTGTTGCTTGTCGGCGAAGGGCGGCGGAGGGGCGAAGGTGGGCGTGGAGGGGACGGAGGAGGAGGAGCAGTCGTCCTCGTCATCCAAGGAGACGGAGGAGCCGACAAGGGAGGGGGAGGAGGAGGCGACGTCGGAGACGACGCTGACGACGTTCGAGTCCGAGCTGCGTGTTGAGCGGCGCTTGTTCAGGAGGCCGGACATCCGTTTCATCGCTCTTTTGGTCGTGAAAGGAAAAAAAGATGTACTGTATGTTACAGAAGAAGCGTGCGTCTTCAAGCCGATCTCTCCAGACCTGATTGCCTGCCCGCAGCGCTGCCACCTCCTCCTGGCTAGGAACCGCCTGAGGTTGGCCTTGTTGTTGACCACCTCCCTGTTGCCGCCGCCGCCGCCCCCGCCGTCCTCCTCCTGGTGCCTCTCCTTCAGCCACTCGTGGTCCAGCGCCCCCGCGGCCGTCATCCTGGCGCGCGCGTCCCTCAACAGCGCGAGGGAGATGAAGTCCTTGGCCTGCGCGCTGATTACGTCGAACTCCTGAATTCGATGCGTGATGGGAGTTGAATGTTCGTGACGTGAGACGTGAATCTGAATTCTATTATTAATATCCCCCCACTCCATCTACCAAGCAGACAAGAGACGTCCGCAAAGAGGAGCTACGGTGAATATGAGAGTCAAAAACGCTGTCACGATATCTACCCAACCAATATCGCCAGTGTGCCTTAGTGAAGGGTTGTCCTCACGCCAGAGCAGGTGTTAAAATAGAACCCTTATAGGTAGCAACGAGCAATCCAAATTTTGAACCCCTAGTGGATAGCCGTTGGTGTGGCTCTAGTGATACCAATATTGGTTGAGTAGGTGTATCCATGATGTACAGTACTACAAGGATCTTTTGCCAGCAATTCACCGGCTCGTCAAAGTCGTACTCCGCCCTGGACACGTTGCTGTAGGTTTCGGCCACGTTCTCCCCCATGAAGGGCGAGATGCCGGAGAGGAGGACGTAGGCTACGACGCCGAGGGACCAGACGTCGGAGGCCGCGGACACCGGGTCGTAGTTGACCACCTCGGGGGAGACAAACTCGGCAGTCCCGCACAATACCTGATGCAACGTGAGAGTGGATTACTTGCCTTGTTGTTGCTGCTGCTGCTGCTTCCTATATTTGCATGTTGACATGGTTCTTTTGCTACCTTAACTTGTTCCCCTGGCCTGACCACTCTGGCCAGACCGAAGTCGATGATTTTGACGTCGTCCGAGTCCGGTCGGCAGCAGACAATGTTCTCGGGCTTCAGGTCCAAATGCACAATGTGCTGAAAGACAAATAGTAGATGGGGCACATGCTAAAATTCCATCACTCCTTACAGTCTCACCCGCTCGTGTATGTATGCGGCCCCTTGGCAGACCTGCCTCATGAAGTTGACCCCCTGCGCCTCCGTCAGCTCGAAGTCGTCGGCCGCCACCCGCTCGAACAGCTCCCCGCCGGACAGGTACTCGGTCACCAGGACCATCTCGGACGGCGACTCGAACGCCGACACCAGCGAGATCATGTGCGGACTGTGGGGGAGCAGTGGTGGTTTGGTGCCAAAAGGGCATACACAATTCAGGCATATCCGAACTTCATCATTTAGCATGAAAAAAAATGGAATTTATTTACTTTGTGACATATTTTTTTTTTCCAGGAGGACCTTATACTATCTTAGCACGCAAAATTTTAAGGTTAACTTATACCTGGAGAGTTGGGACACGATGTTGATTTCGTCCATCGTCCTCTCCCTGACGTCCCTCCTCCTGGCCCTGACGTGCTTGGCCGCCGATAGCTCCCCCTTCCTCTTCCTGGACCTGACGAGGTGGACGATGCCGAAGCGGCCCCTCCCGAGCTCCCTCACCTTCTCGTACTCCTCCTTGTACTCGGACAGCGGGCTGACGACGGCGGAGGCTGCGGCGGCGACGGCGGCTGAGGCGGCTGAGGCGCCTTCAACCTTCATCGTCTAACGAGCTTGCGACGACATTGCACTAGTATGCACAACACTTTGGCAACCCTGTTCGTTTTACCTCCCTCACGACCGACTGCTAATGGTCCTCTTCTCCTTCCTGCTCGTTGAATTAATCACCCATTGTGCGCTGGGCCAGGGGAGGGGGTGGGGACGCTGCCGGTGTTCTACTAGTACGTGACTGACTTCCTCTTTTCTTCGGAAGCAAGTCCTGTGAGCAACACCTCTACATAGTATACACATATAACAGCAGACGATTACGTATTTGATCAGAGAGAGAGATAAGAATAGTGGATAGGAATCCTGCCGTGTGAGCTCTCTCTCGCCGCAACACAAAGTGACCCCCAAACTAACAGCAGATGTGCTCCTCTGTGTGCAGTAGGGTGCTCACTTCTTGGACATCTGCTGGCTGTTCAGTAATGTTAGGGCACCTCCGAGATGCCACATCAATTGCCACTTGATGCGCATTTCTCAGCCGACTGTATTTATGGTCCGGTTGTAGTATGGCCCAGGTACTGCAATGTTAGCTCGTCCGTGAAATCAACACGAGTTCGTCAGTAAATCAACTTTTTTTCCCCTTGAAAGAGAGTCAAAAAGCCTCTCCTTTTTCTTCCGCGGATTACTTAACCTTTGATGGGGGTGGGTAGGGGGGAAAGAAGTCAGCACAAAAAATTCGGACACCCAACACCTCAATCGTGGAGGCCTTGTAGCGAGTGATCGATACGTGAGGAAAAGCAAGCATCCTCTACCTCGAGATTTCTCAAGGATGCTGGGGAGGATGTAAGAAAAACAGAAGGAGAAAATCCCAAGAATGCTGGAGGAAGGATGCTATAGCCCAAGAATTAAGAGCCTAGGTAGGATTTTTTTTACATAACAACAAACTCTTTTCTTATCACAGAAGAACAAAAAAAAACAATAGTGCTGCTTCCCAACCAACAACGCACTCTTAATAAACTTCCGACTGAGCTTCAATGCAGAAATATTGTTACTAAGCACCAACTTTGCATACAAATAAGCGCCAAACAAGCAAAAAAGTGTATGCAATGTGTATGTACATATAGCCAAACAGAGCCTCCATTTTGCATACCACCTTTGGTGGTTGGGTTTCCTCATTCTCATCAACTTTATTGCACGGTGTGACCAGAAAAGGGTGGAAATGTCTCTTGCACCATTGTTTGTTCTGCCCTCGGTCAGTCAGTCTCTCTTGGCGCCCCCGCATCCCGGGTAGTAGTCGCAGTCGCGGATGTCCCCGAAGTCGGAGGGAGGGTAGAGGGCGTCCCCGGCCAGGCCGTTGACCAGCACGGCCGCGACGATGCCCAGAGACCACACCAGGAACGAGACCAGACGCAGCCACCCTTCCCAGGCCTAAATCGCGTAGGGCACGGAACAGTGCGCCGCAGTACGTCCAGAGTAAAAGTGTTAAAAACTGCGAGTTTCCATGTACTAGTAATACAGTATAATTGGTGTGGGAAAGGAACCAAGCTTGTGTACCTAGTAGTACGTATATCCTCTTCCTTCTCCTCACCATTGTCTTGAAGTTCCTGAGCACATTCATCCCGACGAGAAATCCCGCGGCGGCGCCCCCGAGGTGCGCGGCGTACCCGACGCTGCTGTCGGTGCCGTCGGTGCTGATGTAGCGGGCGTAGATGGCCAGGGAGAGGTCGATGGCGCCCACCAGCAGGATCAGGATGCTGGGGGGAGGGGGGAAGAGGGATGCGTACATCGGGTACGTGTATAGGCATAAAAAAGGGACAAAATTTTCCGCCAGTCGCGGTGTTGCCGCCCACTTCTCCATCAACCTTGAGGGATCTGAGGATGGCGTTTATTGCTAATAGCGGAATCTACCATGTAAAAGGCATGACGTAAGTTCTGCAAGCTCTGGCCGGCCTCTGGTTCTGCGCCACCAACCAGCTAACTACAAAAGTAAAGCGGGAGGGGACGTACTGCTTCATTTCTTGAAAAAAAGAGACGAAAATAAGCTGGCCAAGAACCTTCTGGTAGTAGGTAGCTGTGGAGTCCAGAGTTAAAAATGTTTCAAGTACTACGTGATTCCTTGAACAAGCTGGGAGACAAGCGGGAAGAACAAGTAGGATCACACGGACATACGTACACGTGTGTGGAAGAGAGAAGGCGTCATGCCATCTACCAATCGCCGATATATCGAAGAGAGAGAGGGAGGGAGGGGGGGGGGCGGGAGGACAGGTCGGAGCAGAGAATGAAGTCACAGGTCTCACGCACACGAGAGGAAGAGAGCATCATCGATCCGGTGGTCCGGCGGGCGGGGGGCAATTCCCACAGTTGTGTCGGATCAGAGAAGGATCAGGGGGAGGGGAGAGGGAAGGGAAAAACCCACGGTACTAGTTACTCAAGTAGTATCCCCCGAAAAGAATTTTGCACGACTTGGAACTACTGTTCGATGGTGTTGGACGCCATCCTGGACTGCTTCCTCCTCAAGGGGAGCAAGGGGGGCGCCGGCGACAAGGTCTTCCCCATGGTAGAGAGGGTGAGCAAGTCTAGACAAAACCTTGGGAGCTTAACAAATCATAATAATCAAATGGCTAAATTATTAACTTTATAAAGTGCATGAGTTTAAAAGAGTATTTAAAAATACAAAAAAACCTTTTAAATTGACCATATTCAAATAAATTTCTTTGATCGGTAATGGACGTACATTTTAACGTTTATGCATACATTATAAAGAAGTTTGTGATGAAGCACACTGGCTTCTGGATGTTTTTCTCTCCCTCCCCCTCTCCCTTGCAGGTCCCGTCCGTGTCCGTGTCGGTGCCCATAATGCGGGTGGCCGCCCCGCTGCACACCATTCCAGAGAGCCTCCTCCACCTCTTCAGCACCGACGCGTGAGTCAGACTGCAGTGGATTTAGTAGCAGTAGTTCTACTAGTACACTAGTGTATATTAAAACACTAGTACACTAGTGTATACTAAAACACTAGTACACTAGTGTGTAGTACATTAAAAAACTAGTACACTACACAGTGTACTAGTATTTTAATATGCACCTACTCATGCTTCCATGCTGCAAATGCTCTACGCAGGCGCAAGCGATGGCGACGGGTGATGCTGGCCCACAAGGTGCTGAGCAAGTGGAAGAGGAGGACCCAGAAGGAGACTCCGCCCTCGGAGAGGTGGTGGCAGTGCGGGGCATCGGGGAGGTCCGCGCTCTCATGCTTTCCCGTCTTTATCCCTTGCGGGTAAGGAAAAAAATGTAGTACTGTACATACGTACAGTGTACTACAGCAAAATCTGGATTTTACGATAAGTGTTATTTTGACGATGTTGGTGTGCTTAGCAAATAATTACAGTATGCCTTATAGGTAAGTTGCCTGTCAGGTTTACATTAAATCTTGTACCTATGTTTTTTATACTAACCAACATCGTAAAAGTCCACTGTGTAATTTTTAGACTTTCGAGACTCCATGCAATCACACTCAGATTTAATCAAGATTAATCCAATTTTCTCTCCCAACCATGCAGCCCCGGTCGGCTGTCCCGCTCCGCCCCGGTCGGCAACATCCCCGGATCGAGCCCGAACTCGCCCTCCCCGGTGCCGGGCTCGGCCTCCCCGCAGTCCGAGCCGGAGGGGATCCCGCTGGAGCAGAGGGTGCGTCAGTCCTGGAACATGATGCGGTGGCGGGTGCGCACCACCGGCGTCTTCAAGGTCTTCAACAAGGTCGGGCCGGCCTTCATGACCGCCGACCGCAACCAGCTGATGGCCATGGCCAAGCTGAAGGAGTCCATCGGGGACAAGACGGTGGCCAGCAAGGAGGAGGCCAAGAAGGTCCAGAAGATGCTGGAGAAGAAGTGAGTCACTGGCGACTGCCGAGTGCAAAGATGAAGTTTTAGCTGCACGCTTCACTGGTCGTGTGCTGCTTTCCGCAGGCTCAAGACAAAGTTGGATTTCAAGCTGAAGGAGGGCGACATCGTGCTCAGCAACTTCGACAACCTGGAAGGCAGAAAGGCCACTCCCTTCTCCGCTCCCAGTGGGCCGGTCTTTGACAAAAGGGTGAGTTAAATCTTGAACGTTAATTTAATTGTTGCGGATAGGTAGTTATACTATAGACGATTCGGCCTAAACTCGATCTTTCTTGTTTCACAGCGCCGGAAACAGAGGAAAAGGGCGAACCTGGAACTTAAGAAGCGACTGAGGAGACTTCAAGTATGTCATTTCTCAAGAAAGTTTCTTTTTGTCACCTTTCGTTTTCCTAAATTTTTTTGTGCAAATTGTAGTGTACTTGAAACTAAAACATTTTGCAGGGCAACACCAAGAAGCTGGAGAAGAAGACCCAGAAGCGGAGGCGAAACTCTCTGCGGACGGCGACGATGATGCAGTCGGTCCAGGCAGTCCACTTTGCAGACGTCGAGGACGACGAGGACCAGGAGGAGAAGGCGCAGGAACGGGTCCAGCGGTCGCCGCCTGGGTCATCGTCAGGGGCAGGGAGCAGCAACAAGGGCGAGGCGGCGGCGAGGGCGCGCGCGCGGGCGCAGGTGGAGCCGGGAGACTCGGCGGCGCAAGTCCAAGAATCAGGAGGAGGTGGTGGAGACAATGGCGGAGAAGCGAAGGAGAATGCGAAAAAGGAGGAGGAGGAGAAGGAGGTGGTGGTGGTGGTAGAGGAGGAGGAGGAGGCGACAAAGGAGTCAGACATCATCATCCGGGTAGAAGAAGAAGTGGAAGAGAAGAACTGCCACGGCAAGACGGAGGAGGAGGAGGAGGAGGAAGAAGTAGAAGAGGAGGAGCGCCTGGAGTTGGCCACCCCGTCGTCCGCGGGCGGGATGTCGGAGACGGAGGACGACGGGGATTACGACTACGACCTGGAGCTAGACGACAGCGAGGAGGAGGACGACGAGGAGGACGACCTCAGCTCAAGGAGGAGCAGCGACATCTCCGCCATGTCGTCGGCCATGGCCGGGGACATCACCATGCCCGTGCCCATCATCGTCATCTCGACGTCCTCCTGAGGTGACTTACGTGTAGAGCTCTCTTACCTCACGAGCCACTCCACGGCCGACCTCATCTCCCTCCAGTTCATGATCATGGTTGGCGCGTGCGCCGCCAAGATGGCGTACACGCCGCCGGAGGCGCCAGCCAAATACGCCCAGGGATCTAGTACAGTAGAAATAAACCGTCTTAAAATACCGCTTGGGTGCATCTTTAATTTTACATGGTTACGTATCTTTACCCGAGACGGATGTGACGAGCGCGCCGGTGAGCACCCCGGAGAAGTAGACGGCGCTCACCCGGAGGGGGCCGTGAACGATCTCCAGCGGGATACCCAGCAGCAGTTGAACTTTTATTTTTGGAAAGATCACAACTTGGTCAAATCAAAGTTTGATTTGCACATCTTCTTACCGATGATGTTTGAGGCGATGTGAATGTATCCCCCGTGCACGGCCAGGTAGGTCATCAGCCTCCACACCTCGTACCTCCTGTAGGGGTTGTAGATGAGCACCGAGCAGATGGGCACGGGGCCGTGGGCGTCGATCTCGATGCAGCGGGTGTTCTTCAGGTTCACCACGTGGTAGAGGAACACGCACAGCTCCAGGATGCTGCAAGGAGTTTTGACCAAATTTTGTCATTTTTTTATATATAAATTAAATTATATTTTATGATGTTGCTGTACCTTATGGAGATTATGAAGTACGGGACTGAGAACTTCTGGCTCTTGGGATAGATTTCGATTATCTTTGCATGGTCATGTACATCAGCCTGAAAAATGACAGATATTTTAGACAAGTTTTTTTAGCACCATGACAGTACCAGCACCAGCAGCATCAACGTCAATAACAACATCAATGTGAAATACAATGTGAAATACATCAAGACAACAGCGACAACAATAAATGACAGCAACTACGTCGACAACAACAACAACAAGAACCGCTTCCACTCACTCACCCCGATGAGCACCTTGGTCCTGTACCTGGCCTGGTCGCTCTCCTTGGCCCTGCGCTCCACGTTCTCGCCCCTGGGCACCACGATGAGATTCGAGTAATACTGCGCAGACCGAACCAGCCCGGACTGGGTCCGGCGCCAGGTGCCCGACGGGGAGAACCCGGACAGGCCCCGGCTCAGGCTCAAGCCGCGGGAGCCGCCGCCGGCATCGCCGCCCCTCCCTCCTTCCGCCTGGTCCTCCTCCCGGACCTTCAGAGGTCCCATCTCGATTTCGTCGTGGCCGTGATTCGCAGCCATTGTGTCTGTCCTCCGTCACCAAAGCAGAACGTTGGAACCTGAAGAAGCTCGTCCTCTCACAAGACGATTGCGAAGGCGTGGGGGCAACTCATGATGAAGGAAAGATACAGTACTACATAGAACTGTTTCGGAGAGGAAAAGGGGAGATAAGCAATCCTGGCATGCGAGCACTACTCCTATGCTATAGGAGCAATTTTGCACCTAGTACGTAGTACGTAGAATCAATTTCAGAAGGAAGTGCTACGAATTCCTCCTCTCGGTGCATCACGACAGCTTGAAGGATTGCATCAAAGGTGTCGCACGGACGTGCCAAAAGAGCTGAAAGGCGACGCTCTTTTTCGGGGAGAAATTAGTCATGTGATGCGTCGCCCAATTCCCCACATTGGCACACTGCACAGCTTTTTATTTCATGACAGGACCAGAGTCGCTATAAAGTACTACAGTATTTACTATGTAACTACATGTACTACACCCTGTATAGGTATACTAAGGTGCTATTTGTTGTACGGCAGTGCCAGGACGAAATTCCCCGAGAAGCTCCCGACGTACAGGGTGTCCCCGTGCACGAATCCCTCGCTGGCGGGAGCCACTCTCTGTCCCTGCCACGACCGGAGCATCTGCGGAAGGGTGGGTGAACATTGCGGGAGTTCAGTGAAATTTATATGGATTGAATGCACGAAAAAGGAACAGCAGTTAACTATGAAAAAAAAGGTAGTACAGCAAGGAATAATGACCCTTAAAGTGGCAGTACCTTTCCATCTTTGTCCAGCTCGATGACGAAGGTGTGCACCCCGGATGAGTCCAACGCTTCCTCCGCCGGGAAGGCGACCCTGTAGGCCGCCCACGCCAGCAGGTCGGACGAGGGGAGGACGGCCTCCCTCAGGAAGGACAGCACCCGCTTCAACCCCAGGCTCAGCCGGGCGACGAACCGGCAGAGCCTCGGGTACCGGAGCAACCCGTCCCAGATCGGGTCGATCTCCCCGAGGAGCAACTTGAGCGGCACCCCGACGAGGAAGCCGCCGCGCCCGTTGGACTTGACGTTGTCCGGCAGGCCGGGCATCCGCGCGAACTCCTCGGTAGCGCCCCTCCTGGGCCCGGCCACGTAGTGCCTGACCAGCCTGGCCCGGGCGAACTCGGCCATGACCACGGACTCCTCGTCCTCCGACAGCACCACGCCGTTGCACGCGTAGAGGTCGTCCGCCACCACCTCCGTCTCCTTCGCCTTCGGGTCAAATCTGGAAAACGCACAAAAAAAATTGCGTCTTCCAATATACTTGATTTTATATGTTTGTTTGTTTGTTTGTTTGACTCCCGGCCCTACTCTCAGATTTTTTGTCCCGGAGGGTCCCTAGCCCATTCCCACCGTGGGGATTTGGGAGAAGTAGCTGGATTTCTCCTTCCAAGCCTGAAGAGGAGGTCACAAGAAACTTGGCAATGCTAGGCCCAAGTAACTTGCAGTTCGCAGCCCACTCACCTATTTCAGATCTGGATACTCTGCTGGCCAACAGCACCTGGCAGCCCTGAACGGTCACCAATCCAAGTACTTACCAGGCTCAATGTTGCTTAACTTGTGGTACACATTTTTTTCTGCTTATGCTGTAGTACTACTACAACATGATCTGTAATACTGTACATATACAGGTGCGTAGATGTACAATGTACATCCTTGCGCAATAAAGATGAGAAGACTTTTAACATTTAAATAACCATGCCGGTATGAGGAAAGGAAGGATTGAAGTAAAAAGAAGGAGAGCAGAATTGTCTTTCCCTCCATCCACTGAGGTGCTAGCACGTACCTACTAGTATAGGTACCTAGTAGTAGTAGTAAACTCCTTCCCTTCCCAGGTAAACCCCAGGTGGTACAGGCTCACAGGCGTTTTCCTCTGAGCCAGGCATGCCCTTCCTAAGTTGACGTTACGAAAGAACGGAGCAATGTACGTAGTACGAGAACAAACTGTGGGAGTGTAACGTACTTATTCAAGAGGTAGGTCGGAGATTAAGTCTACCAAAAACAACATTGCAAGCATGGCAGGGAGACGGCGACGTCAGGTGGTGAGATGTCGACGCTTCTGAAGACGGCGGACTGGTTGGCCCTGGCGGCGGTGCTGCTTGCCTCCTGGACACTCCGCGACTACCTCGCAGCGAGGAGGGAGGCTGCCGCGGACCTGCTGGCCCTGAACAACACCGCCACCTCCCTCCCTGACGTCCTCGTCTTCAACCGCGTCCCCAAGGTCGGCAGCCAGACGCTCTGGACCCTGTTGGACAGGCTGGCCGGGGGTAACGGGTTCGTGAGCTGTTCGGACAGCCCGGAGGCCAAGAAGAACCGGGGACACAGGGAGAACAACTTCCTACCCGGAGCGGAGGAGAGACGCGCCTACTTTGACCTCCTCTTCAATCGCACCAACGGCGGGCCTCCCTTCTCCTACGCCAAGCACCTCAACTACCTGGACTTTGAGGAGTTTCTTCCCGGCTTCAGGCCCATCTATGTCAACCTGGTGCGAGACCCCGTCGAGAGGGTGGTCTCCTGGTACTACTACGTCCGCGCGCCCTGGTACAATCTCAGCTGGGACAGGGACAGGAACAGGACAATCCTGTCGGGCAGGCTGCCCTCCGTCAGGAGCCTGAAGACTTCCTTGGACGACTGCGTCAAAAACGGCGACCCCGGGTGCGTCTTCTCACCTGGACAGGACGCCTACGTCGACGGCTCCCACTCCAGCCAGGAAAGCATTTTATAAAAACCATTTTTCCTAAAAAAAAATTATTATAATTATAGCAAAAAGACATCCCCCAGGTCTCCTTCTTTTGCGGCCACGATCCCGACGTCTGCTCGGAGTTCGGCGGGCGCCGCGCCCTAGCCCGCGCCGTCGAGAACGTGGAGCGGAGGTACGCCGTCGTCGGGGTCACCGAGCACTTCGAGCGCAGCCTCGAGGTCATGGAGGCCCTTGTGCCGGCCTTCTTCGCTGGAGCCTCAAGGCTCTACAGCGAAAGGACGAGGGTGCAGAAGGTGAACGAGAACATGTACAAGCCGGGCCTGTCCGAGGAGGCGCGGGCCGCGCTCAGGAGGAACTTTACCGTGGAGTACGAGTTCTACCACTTCTGCAGGCAGAGGCTGGACAGGCAGTACCGGCTCCTCAAGCTGTGATGCGAACGCGATAGCCTTGACGATTAATAAATTATACTCCCGACCTACCGAGACCACATAGAAAATTTGATGCGCAATATATGCCATACATAGTATAGGTCAAGGACATAATATGCACATAAGACTTTACCAAACGTAGTATGACATATTATGTACGGTATACAATATATTGTTGTGGTCCAGCAGTCCAGCACATCGGGAGCACTGCATGCGGTGGCCACTTAGCACATCACAAGATGTTAGAAAAATTGTTCTGACACCGCACAGAATATGTCCCAATACAGTGTCCGTTCTGTGTGGTGAGGTTTGGTCCGGGCTCACCTGAGAAGCCTCCCGTTCGGCACCGACATGGCAATGAATGCAGGCAGCATGTCGGTGGAGTCGAACTCGCTAAAGACCTGCGTGACGTAGACGCATCCGTCCTTCTCCTTGCTGACGGTGACGGAGTTGAGGTTCCTGACCGGGCGGGCCAAGTCGCCCGTGCCGACCATCTGGCCAGTCGGGAGCAGCATCTGTAAGGGACGCAGACAATCCGATCAATATATATATTTTTTTGCTTATATATATTTCCGACGCTTCAGATGTTGCCGTTACGACCTCCATGGTCCCCTTCTCCACGTCCACCCTGTAGAGTCCCCTGTGGATGTCCGCCACGACCAGCCTGCCCTCACCGTCAAAGTCCATCCCGGCCGGACGGCCGCACCTGAGCCAAGTTGGTCATTTTAGTAACACAGTGGAACCTAGATAGAGTGAACTTTGATACTGTAGTAAATCTGATAACCGATTTTTAACTCGATGTATAGTACTTTAAAAATAATTGCATCGGTACAATGAAGAGATAGACATTGACATAATATTTGAGCAGAGTTACTTTTCAGCCTCCTCATGCTCCTCCACACACGGCTCCCCGAAGTGAAAGACGTGCTCCCATTTCCCTCCTCCGCCGCCTAGCTTCAGCCGGACGATGTTGCCCCGCGACAGACCAGTGTACAGGTAGCCAGACTTCACGGCAAAGGACTCGGGACCCTTTTCAATCGAAAAATGTAAAAAAGAAATGAATCTGAAAGTGGGTCACGGCCTGAAATAAAAAAAAGTTGAGGACCCCTGCTCTACCCGTCTCCTCGCGCACCTTGAAAAAGTCATATTGGGTCGAGTCGATCTCGTTCGTCAGCCTGTCTGCCTCGTCCAGCCTGGAGTTGTTCTCCAGGGGCCCCCCGAGCTCCATCCGCTCCACCTCCGGCATCGGGCGGAACTCCACGTAGGGCGGGAGGCCCGGGGCGAAGAACAGGACGAGGGTGGCGGCGGCCGACAGGGAGAGGAGGTTGCGGTGCCACATGACAGAGTGTCTTGCTATATTTCTCTCTCTCTCTCTCTGTCTATTTCAAACTGTTGCTGAGTGCAGATAGCAAAAAGAAGAGAAGCTGAAGGAGAGGGGAAGAAGGAACGAGCAGGGAGTTCACGCAGTTCCTTCCTGAGGTAGGGAAGACAAGAAGTTAAACGTAGGGCAGGAGCACCAGGAGGTACTTGCGCTGTGCTGCTGTGAAGTGGATGTGCATTCTTGTGCATCTCTTGCAACTTTTTTCTCATTGTCCTGTCGCAAGGAAATTGTCATTAATTGACGACTGACAGAGAAGTAAGAGAAAAATACACAAATCCTGTACGTTACATAGTACTCGTCAGTTTACAGGGGTGATACGTCAAGTGGTAACAGGAGAGAGGTAACTTTCTTTCTGGAGATGCTCCACACTACACACTTGTACTGGTACTGTGAAACACAGATGTTGTTGCACTACATACTTTTTCACTAGTACTTATGGTAGTACAGTAGAACAAATTGTTACTGTGTTGAAAAGTGCCTAACTCAGTGGTTGAGTTAAGCACTTTTGCTGCATGCTGCATGCTGCCATCGCGCTGGAGGAGGGGAAAAACGCGAGTTGAAAAAAATACACGACAGAGCAACTACGTGCATTAAAATGTTAATTTTGCAAATCTTAGTTTAACAATAATAATTTCGTCTTAATATCTTAAAATTAAATTCCGTTTTATAAAGCATAGCAACTTAAGGAGAAAGAAACAGCATGTAGTATCTATTCCAGGGCGTGAGGAGCAACACGGTGTGGCCGGGAAGGATCGCAACCGATCTTCACTTCAGAAGGTGCAAGAAGTGCACCAGGCAAGTTTTCCCGCCTCCATATTGTTTGCCTTCCCAACCACCAAGGGATTGGGGGAAAATCGGAGCCATATCGGTAATACACCGAGATATGTACAAGAAAAGCTTCATTTCCCACCGATTTTTCAATTTTTTTATTACTTACTGTATTAACAAATTTTCGGAACAATTTGTCGGCAAAATCTTGGCAAAATCTCAGAATCTTGGAAATTCCGAACTTTTGTTAATAATAAAACTAAATGAAAAATCGTGGGAAATAAAGCTTTTCTTGTATAGATCTCGGAGATTTAGAAATCGGAGGTTTATCGGAGCATAAATGGAAGCTTTATTAACAGTCACTTGGTGGTTGGGTTGGTACGGGGTATCCAAAAGAGTTAAGTGGATTGGTTTATTGTGATATTCCTTTAATTAATTACGTGATTCTCTCGAGGGGAATCTTAAAAAAACAAATTGACGAGATGCGTGAGGAGCTGGGTGACACTGTGGTGGGTCGCGCGGGTAAGCCGGAGGAGGTGGCCAGGGCCATCGCCTTCCTGGCCAGCGACCAGAGCGGATTCGTCAACGGCTCCGACCTTGTCGTGGATGGGAGCAATCGCGTAAAGTGAAATATGAGTAATTACCATTTTTATTTCTGGAAGCGCACCAAAAAGAGAACCTTATTCTTTTACTAATTATAAAAGGAAGATATTATGACTCTACCTTATTTCCGTCTTTGCACGTGGTGTGTATTTCGAGCTTCTTTTACTATGGGTATACCGTCAGTTCTCGCGTTCAAAGAATTGGATAGCAGATGTAGCCAGTTTTGTCATTAATCAGTCGGCGAACCCGTAGGGGACCTTGGCGTAGGAGCCGACGATGGCCGGCGCCCTCAGGCCGCCGTTGGCACCGCCGCTTCCGCCGCCGCCGCCGCCGCCACCGCCGCCGCCACCGCCACCGCCACCACCTCCGCCTCCGTGGAAGCCCGAGATGGAGGCCGCGGCGGCGGCGGCGGCCGCGGCGATGCCCGGGAGTCGCTGCGAGAGGAACTCCGCCGCGCCCTTCACAGCCTCGGATTCGTGGTGGTTGTGGTGCGGCGTCCGGTGGTGGAAGGAGCGGGCATTGTACGGTTGCTGCTGCTGCTGTTGTTGTTGTTGCTGCTGCTCTTGCTTCCTTGTGGTATAGGCAGTGCTGAAAGATGTGGGCCGTAGATACCCTCTGCAAAAAAAGTTTAATGTTGCGTAGTAGTTGTCGCCTTGTCTTTCAAATACCAAAATATACCCACACCCAGACTCACTTGTTGTTGCTGCTGTGATCCCTGGGAGGTGGCTGCGGCGCCCCCAGCGAGGTCGGCAGGCTCTCCTGCCTGCACAGCCTCCCGTTGCTGATGCTCGCACTTCTCCCTGTTGCCGCCGCCGTCGCCGCTGCCGTCGCCGGCGTCGTCGTCGTGGGCGTTATTGTCTTCTGCGCCGCTCTCGTTGCTGGCGAATTCTGTTGCCCCCTCTGCGCCTGGTGCGAAGAGGAGGTGATTCCAGCACCGGACATCGAATGTCTGGATTGCCTCTCCGAGGCTGTTCTTTCCCTGCCCAACAAGGGATCAAATATGATGTACATATTAATTACTGCAAAAGGTACTCCAGTTATGCAGTATGCAATCTCTACTACTATAGTACTGTACCTTGGAGCTACGATTGAAGACGAGGGTACCACCCTGCTGGCCGCCCCAAGCTTGAAGGTCTTTGGCAAGGTCTGGTGGCCAACCAGAGAGGCTGACGATGAAGAGGAAGATGGTGCCGCGTTGCCTTCGAAGCGGTTCCTCACCTGAAATAAAGCAGCATTTTTAATATGCAGACGAAAAAAATGTGTCGGCATTTTTTTTTTTCACTTGCCCTGTCGACCTTTCCGGTCTTGACGGGTGAGGGAGAGCGGTGGCGCAGGCAGGCCCCGGAGAGCGGAGACGGACTCGGACTTCTGGCGGACCTGAACGGCGTGGTGCTCCTCTGTCTGAGGGAGGGGCTGGCCGCGGAGGAGGACGGGGAGGCCGCCGGCTCCGAGCCCTTCCGCTCAAACTTGCTCCGGGCCTGGTTGACCGACCCGGTGTTGGCGGCGGAGAAGTAGACCGTCCGGCCTCCTCGGGAGGCGGAGGAGCCGGAGGCGGAGCCGGAGCCGGAGGAAGAGGAGGGATAGTGGTGCAGTCGCGGGGATGACTCTCTCGGGAGACGGTTGTGATGGTTGCTCTTCCTGGTGACCCCGGGCGACTGGAACTCGGATATCGTCCTGGCCAGCTGGGTCATAGCAATCTCCACCTCCTCCATCTCCCTGGAATTGTGCCTATGGTTGTTGTTGTCGTTCTCCGCCAACGCGCGTGTGGGTAGTGGCGGCGGCGGCGGCTGCGGCTGCGGCTGCGGTGGCGGCTGCGGTGGAGGTGACGACTCTGACGACTGACGCGTCAGGTAGCTGGAGTCCTTGGGCTTGACCACCGGCGAGGACAGCGGCGACGACGACGTCAGGGCATCCCTCCCGACTGCTGTGGAGGTAGTGCCCGCGATGAAGCTGTTCATCATGTCCATGAGCGGCTTCCGGTCGGAGGAGAGGTCGCTCCTCAGCGCACTCAGGTCTTTCCGCACCTCGGAAATGTCGCTCTTGACTCTGGCGATGACTTCCTCCTCCTCCTTCTCCTCCTCCTCCTGATTGTTCCTCACCATCGTCCCGCCCCTGTCCAGGCTGAGTGAGAATCTGATGTGCTCGTCCACCTCCGCCAGCAAGTCGTCGATGTCCGCGTTCATCTTGTTGAGGGAGGCCTGACTGCTGTCGTGAATAACCACGTCTCCGTCCTCCTTCGCACTACTCGCCGTCATCTCCTTCAGGTCGTCAAACAGCTTTTCGCTGGTCTTTGTCGGAGATTCTATTGCTTCTTCTCCCGTCACTGGTCCTGTTGTCGTTGTTGTCGATGCTGTCGATGCTGTTGTTGGCCCTGGCGCCGTGGCCGCCGGCAGACTAGTCCTCCTGAAGGGCTTCGGGCTTGTGGTGGTGGCGTTGGTGAGACTGTACCTGGTGGCGGACAGCGACGAAGGGACCTGGCTAACCTCGACCTGTTGCTTGGCGGGAAAGGGTTTGTACTCCACTCTTTTGTACTCTTGCGCCTTGACCGAGCCCTCCTCACAGGCTGCCACCGGCCTCCTTGAAGCCTCAGCAACCGTTGGCGGGACTGATTTTGAAGACGCTGTCGACGCCTCCGTTGCTCCCATCGAGACTGATTCTGACACTTGAACAACATCCGGCGAAGCGGGAAGATCTTCTGCGTCCTGGAGACGACCATCTGACAAGGGTCTTGTTTCCGCTACGTCAAGAGGAGCAGGCAGAGCAACATCATCATCAGCGGCAGTCTCAACGACCCCTCGCTCCTCCCCCTTCTCCGCATCTGTTTTGAACGGCCTCTGGAGCTGCTGATCGCCCAAGAGGTCCTCGCTGAACTTGGACATGCCGCCGTCCGAGGAGGTGGTGAGGACGCTCTCCTTGGAGTCCCTCTTCCCGTCCCTCCTGCTCCCGGGTCGGTAGTGCTGCTGTCCCTCCCTGTCCACGGAAGAGTGCGGCTGCTTCCTCCTCCTCCTCATCTCGATCGAGACCCCCAGAAGCTCGTCCCGAACCGACTCGTCGGTCAGGGATGTGTTCTCCCAGCTGGACTGGTCGCTGGTGTCGACGGCACCGCCGGCGCCGACACCGCCGGCCGCGGTGGAGGAGGCGGAGGCAGAGGAGGAGGGCTTGGACGCGGGCATGACGGAGCTGGCCTGGGAGGAGGAACTGTCGGTGCCCAAGCTTAGCTTGGAGGTAAACAGCACCTTGGTGACAGGGCCCCCACCCGCAGCAGCAGCAGCCGTTCCCAAAGGATGGTGGTGATGGTGGTGTGGGTGGTGGTGGTGATGGTGAGGGTGGTGAGGGTGCGGCAGCGGGTGGTGGGACTGGACGAGGCCCTTGACGGAGAGCTCGGAGTTGGACTTGGACACGTCGGAAGATCCGAAGGCCGGGGAGGAGGACGAGTTCTGGTCGGACAGCGTTGAGTGGTTTGTCGCCAGTTCCCAGAGTGGAGTCAGCGTCCTCTCAGCAGCCTGCGGTTCAAAATTAAGTTGATTGAAGCTTCAGAACACTTGCTTGTACTAAAGCAATTTAAAAAAGGGAAAACAATGTTAAATTTTACCTGCCAGAGCGGTTGACAATCATTCATCTCCATGCAGAGCGCCTTTCCGCTCCTCGCCATCAACTGCTCCATGACCCTGGCCGACAGCTGCTGGGCTTCCAGCGATGACGGAGGCACGTCAGCTGGCGCAGCTGCTCCTGTAGCGCCGTCAACCCCGTCAGCTCCGTCCCCTTCCATGGAGGACCCCCCGCTGTCTGACCTGTCCACCAGGGCCTTGGGCGTGGTCGGCTCCGACGGCTGGGTCACCAGGATGCTGTTGCCACTCCCCTGAACAAGTCCCGTGGGCTGGGGAGGCGGAGGAGGTGGAGGAAGAGGACTTGGCGGCCGCTTCCTGCCAGGTCGCCTCTCTTGGTGCTGCTGCTCCTGCTGTTGCACTGCCGGACTCTGACACTTTGGCGTGGGAGCTATCACTTCCTCCTCCTCGTCCTCCTCCTCTTGATCATGATCAACGACGTCTTCGTCACCAGTATCACCCTCTTCCTCTCCCTCCTCACAGCCTTCGTCTTCGTCATTGTCGTCTCCCTCCTCTTCCAACTTTTCTTTGGCATCTTCTCCGTCTTCTTCCTCCTCCATCCTGGTGGAGCAAAACGAGTTCTTCCTCTCCACTATCTCCTCCGCCTTTTTCTTGATCTGGTCCAGCGTGATGACGGCCGACGACGCCGACTTGACCGAGTCGGTGGAGGGAGACGGGACGACTTTGCAGGGCGCCGACGGAGAGGGAGGAACGGACAAGAGGTGCTGGGCAGACAGCTGTAAAAAGTTAAAAAGTGTCAAATCTGAAAAATATTGATACTTTTTCTCGAGGCTGATGATTATAGTAGACTGTACCTGACTTAGGTCCCTGTCGGCAGCAGCAACGGATGGCGGCGGGGGAGGAGGAGAACTGGCAATGGATATTGTCTTGCTGGGCCTGCAGAACAGAACAGGAAAAACATGCACTATTATTGCTGCTGCAGCTGCTGCTGCTGCTGTTGCTGTTGCTGTTGCTGCTACTGCTGTTGCTACTGCTCTTACCTGTCGAAGATGAACTCGTGAGCCCCCTTCTGCTCCTCCCAGTGCTCCTTATGGCTGGCCAGGTTCTGCTTGGCCGCGTTCAGCGATCCCTTTCTCTCCCTCTCCTTCTCCTCCTCGGGCAACGGGGACGACTGGAACGACGCCGGCGACGACCCCGCCATCAGCTGCCCGGCTAGCCACGGGTGCGCCAGGCACTCGTCGGCCGTGGCCCTCCTCTCTTTCTCCTTGACCAGCAGGGAGTCGATGAAGTCCTTGGCGGCCTCGGAGACGTTGTCGAAGGCCTCGTCCTCGTAGTCGTACTCCGCGATGGTCACGTTGGCCATCGTCTCCAGGTCGGTGTCGCCCATGAACGGGGACAGGCCGGAAAGACTGTCAAATAAACGTTGTTGTATTATTTGGGAATTCACCTGTTGTCCGGCAACATCTTTTGAAGAAGAAAAAAAATTACAGGACATAGCAGATGACCCCGATGGCCCACATGTCCGTCGGGTAGCCGATGGGCTCAAACCCGACCACTTCGGGAGCCACGAATTCCGGCGTTCCAAAGAGGACCTAGTAGATTGAAGGCGCAAACATTGCGTTTTTTTTTATATTGTGGAAAGCTGGACCGAGTCCACCTTTTAAGTCTCACCTGGAGCTTCTTGTGAGGCTCGAACTTCCTCGCCAGCCCGAAGTCGATGATCTTGATCCGGTTCCCCGTCCGGGTGAGGCACAAGATGTTCTCCGGCTACACAAGAAAATCTTAATTTAAAACACACAAAAGAACCGCAGTTTTGCATATACTGAAGTACTATTACTAAAGACCTTTAGGTCTAGGTGGATGATCTGGTTTGCGTGCATGTATGAGACGCCCTGTAGGATCTGCTTGGAGAAGCACGCGCATGCGCGCTCCGTCAGGACAAACTCGTCCTCGATCACCCGGTCGAAGAGCTCGCCGCCGCCGATGCTGGGAAAGACGAAAGAGGGGAAAAAAATTAATAAAACTTTGATTTAAAAACAAGAAATGCTACACATCTCTGTCGAATAAAATTTTGATGTATCGGTCTCTTTCTTCCTCACTATTCTGTGATGAGGCACATCTCGCTGCGTCCGTTCTCGAAGGCGTCGTACAGCTGCAGCAGTCGAGGACTCTGGAGGATGTTCATGATCTCGACCTAGTAGGAGAATGGGGAGAAATGCCGTTGTAATTTAAAAAAATAGGTCTTATTTGATCACTGAAATATCCTTGTTCCCCACTTCTCTTTCCACATTTCTCCTGTCCTCCCTGGTTGAGCAGAGGACGAACTTGGCAGCGAAGGTCTGCCCGTTGGACCTGTGCACGCACTTGAGCACCTTCCCGAACTTGCCCCTGAAATTAAAAAAAAAATATATGCGTTTGTATAAACGCCAAACACCCCGATTTCCCACACGCATGTGTTGACGTTTGTTTGCGCGGGCGTCGTCCCCCACCCCAGCCCACCCCCCACCTGCCGATCTCGTCCAGCAGCTCGTACTGCGCCCGGACGTCCCTGGAGCGCTTGATCGTCACCTTCCGGTGGCCGAACTGGGACTCGGGGTCTGGAAAGAAGGAAAAAGGAAAACAAAAACAGTTAAAAAGACCCGCGCCGAGACAAAAGAGAGTTACTAAGTACAATGTGTGCAATTTTGGGAAGCGTGCAGTTGCTGCTGGGCACGGCACACGACTCAAAATTTTGCAGTTCAGTTATTAATACGAACTTGATAATTTTGTTTGATGTGGATACCCAAAAATGACAAACTTGGTATCAAGAATGATCGACAACAACGTTCTGCAATGACCTGTCGGCTCCGCTGCAGGCAAAAACGACACAAAAAGAGCGATTAAAAAAACTCCAACGGAGGAGGCTACGAGGAAGTCTTTTCTGCCTCTTTTTTTTTTTTTTTGCTGCTGTTTATTTGTTTGGAAGAGGCTGAGGAAACAGTCAGTTCTTCCATTCCAAGGGTGGGTGAGATCCAAACACCGGAATCATAAATCACTCCTTCTTGCCAAGGTGAGAAGAAAGAAAAAAAGAAGACAGCGCAGTCATCATCATTGCTCCTTTGCATGTTTAAGTGGCTGAGGAGGAGGAAGTTGTGAAGGTGCCTTTGCCCCTTCCCCCCCACCTCGCAATAATGCGACACACACAAGGGCACCCGTCAGATGTGCGAAATTGATTGCGGCTAAAGGCAGCTCGTGAAAAATCGGGAAGGATCGAGGACTTTTTTTTTTGGCTGACGAGCCTCGTCATCGTCTGAGGCAAAAGAAAGAGTTCGAAAAAAAGTTTTTTACTTATTTTTTGCCTTCCGCATATTCGGCAAAACTCGAAAATTGAGTTCAAAGTCTTGTTTTTTTTTCCTTCTTCTGGGCATGAGGAGTGGAGAAAAAAAAGTCCAAGGTCAGAGAGAAAGCACTCTCTCTCTCTTAAGGAGGAGAAGAGGGAAAAAATGTGTCACTCTTTTTGGGAGGGAGGGAGGGAGGGCTGGGGGGAGGCAAAGCAGGCAAGGCAAGCTCTGCCACTACTGAAGAATGATTGTTACAGATTGAGCCTCCGTCCTCTTCTCCTCGCTCACGCACCCAAAAAAAAATGTCTATGTGCCAAACCTGCCGTCAGGGATAGAGGGTAATGACTTGGCCTGACACGCACGCACAAACGGTGCCTTCATTTTCTTCCTCTTCCTTCCTTCCCCACCCCCCCCCCCCACCAAACCCTCATGTTTTAGGGCAATTTTTCTCCCAAAACACCCCCCCCACCCTACCCCACCTCGATGACATCACCATGTTGTGGCACATGTTTTAAGACAGTGTCACTGTTCTCTCTGTCTCTCTCTTCTCTCACCTCCTTCCGGCTCG
>JAAUYM010020775.1_pt1 | contig 26778 bp, 24 predicted proteins | sample 7278001 | NCBI WGS metagenome assembly JAAUYM01 (sample SAMN14350224, study PRJNA611818) | marine sediment metagenome | isolation source: surface marine sediment (1.8m) | place: French Polynesia: Moorea | collected 2018-08
CAATTGCAACAGGTTCTGGTCTTTACGGACAGGCATGCCCAGCACCGATTCAACGTTTGCCTGCGGCAATGTGTTTGAACCAACGTACAGATTTCGCAGCTGTTCAGTCTCGGCATCTATCGCGTCACGGGTTTCATTAAAATGACGCCAGCGCTGTTCACTAATCAGGCCCAGCGAGTGCACCTGTTCGGTTAAACGCAGATCGGCATTGTCTTCCCGTAACATAAGCCTGTATTCAGCACGGCTGGTAAACATACGGTATGGTTCAGTGGTACCCATGGTAATCAGGTCGTCAACAAGCACACCGAGGTAGGCCTCGTCACGCCGAGGAAACCAGGGCTCCTTGTCGTTAACCTTGAGCGCCGCATTAAGCCCGGCCAGCAATCCCTGTGCGGCCGCCTCTTCATAACCGGTTGTACCGTTGATCTGACCGGCAAAATATAAGCCTTGTATAAAGCGTGTTTCCAGCCAGGGTTGTAGTTCACGTGGATCAAAAAAATCATACTCGATGGCGTAGCCCGGGCGCGTGATATGTGCATTCTCGAAGCCCTCTATGGAGCGGACCAGTTCCACTTGCACGTCATAGGGCAACGACGTTGAAATACCATTCGGATATACCTCATTGGTATTTAATCCTTCTGGCTCAATAAATATCTGGTGCGCATTCTTGTCGGCAAAGCGCACAATCTTGTCTTCTACCGACGGACAATAGCGCGGTCCGGTGCTATCAATGTTGCCATTGAACATGGGCGAGCGATCCAGTGCCGCTCTGATTACGTCGTGGGTTATTTCGTTCGTATAGGTAATGTGACAAGGGATTTGTTCAGGGTGCTGGTCTGCGCTACCAAGGTATGAAAACACCGGCACCGGTTCATCGCCTGGCTGAACCTGTAAACGTGAATAATCGATAGACTTTCCATCTATGCGTGGTGGCGTTCCGGTCTTCAAGCGACCTACGTTAAATGGTAATTCGCGGAGTCGTTCGGCCAGTGCGATTGATGGCGGGTCTCCGGCGCGACCGCCTTTATGGTTCGTATCGCCGATATGTATCTTGCCACCGAGGAAAGTACCTACTGTCAGCACCACGGCGTCTGCCACAAAACGCAGACCGGCCTGGGTCACAACGCCACGGACCCTGTCTTGTTCAACCACCAGATCATCAACGGCTTGCTGAAAGATAAACAGGTTCTGCTGCTGCTCCAGTGCCGGACGTACATAGTGCTTGTACAAGGACCTGTCTATCTGGGCGCGGGTAGCACGCACGGCCGGTCCCTTTCTCGAATTCAGCGTTCGAAACTGGATACCACTATGATCGGCCGCGATGGCCATCAGCCCACCCATGGCATCAATTTCCTTAACCAGGTGACCCTTGCCAATCCCGCCAATGGCCGGGTTACATGACATCTGCCCAAGCGTATCCACGCTATGGGTCAGTAATAATGTACGTGCACCCATACGTGCAGAGGCCAGCGCAGCCTCTGTTCCCGCATGGCCGCCACCGACAATAATGACGTCAAATTTTTCGTTGTAACTCGACATGGCCGGTATTCTAGCGGCTGAAGCGTCGAAAGAAAGTGTTTTGACCGCTATTCTTGCGTGAAAAGATCGCACATATACTGCGGCAACGCAGCGCTGGCTAAATGGATATCAGCATTGTAATACCTTGTTTCAAATCCTTTTTCCCGGGCCGCTGACTCCCTGAAATCAGTAAATTCGCCACCCCTTCTTGCCATCGTGGCCGACCACCAACCAGAAGGATAGGTCACCTGTGGGAAGTGTATCGTCCTGATCCCGGCAAAGCCGGCCTTGTCCATCTCGGTACGGATGGACTGGATCAGGTCCAGGTTCAATAGCGGGGATTCACTTTGTGCTACGACCATGCCGCCGTCACGTAATGCATTAAAGCAATCGCGATAAAAAGGTTCAGCAAATAACCGTGCTGCCTGACCGACCGGGTCAGTCGTATCAAGAATAATCACATCCAGTGAGTCCGCTTCGGCCTGCTGCATCCATGCAATAGCATCCTCAAACAGTAGCTCAGCTCTTGGATCATTATTGGCTTCACACAGATCTGGAAAGTACTTCTCTGCAACGCGGGTGACACGTTCATCCAGCTCAACCATGGTGGCACGATCAACACAGTCGTGCTTCAAGACCTCTCGCAAGGTGCCGCAATCACCACCACCGACAATGGCGATATTTTTTGGATCAGGATGATTGAACAAAACCGGATGCACCATCATTTCGTGATAAATAAAATTATCGCGCGACGTCAGCATCGTAAAACCGTCTAATACCATCAGTCGACCAAAGTGTGTCGTCTCAAAGATCTCAAGTTTCTGATATGGCGTTTGTTCTTCGTGCAGTTTTTGTTTGATTTGCAGGGACATGCCAAAACCATCGGCGGTTTCGCTGAACCAGTCGTCATCCACGGACATAAGCTATCAACTCCAGTGCTTAGCTAAAGAAGTAAATTGTTGTCTAGTTTAAAACGGGGTCTCGAGCAGGAGAAGATACTATGACTAGGTCTGGTGCTTTTCCTTCAAACTAACGTAATGCCTGGCGGAATATTCTAGAAAGGCCAATTCTTTTTCGTTTAACTGTCGCACACGCTTAACCGGGCTACCTACATATAAATATCCGCTTTCCAGTTTTTTCCCTGTGGGCACAAGACTCCCGGCCCCGACGATCACCTTGTCTTCAACTACCGCGCCATCCATGACGGTAGCTGACATACCTATTAAACAGAGATTGCCCACTGTGCAGGCATGCAATAAAACACGATGACCGACCGTCACGTCATTACCCACAGTTAATGGAAATCCGCCGGGAGAAAACTCACCATCATGGGTAACATGCAACACGCTTGCATCCTGTATGTTCGTGCGTTCACCAATCTTTATGGAATGCACATCTCCGCGTACAACCGTCATTGGCCAGATGGAAGTATCTGCCCCAATGGCCACATCTCCAATGACCAGTGCCGTTTCATCGACGAAAGCAGACTCGGCAATGTGAGGCGAGATGTTGTTGAATGTTCTTATGGCCATGAGATGCCAGTTTGCAAAGGCGCGACACCAACTACTGGCGCGTACAGTTCGAAATCACTTGCCAAGCGGCTGCTTAATAAGGTTACCGGGGCCAAGCACGTCATCGCCACGGGCAACGAGATAGGCATAGAGATTATCCAGGTTATCCATGACGCGCTTATTGGTTTTATGCGGACGCATCATCGTGCCAGAACGACCGTTGGTGACGACATCGACAAATTGTTCCTTGCTAAGTTTTTGCGTGACGCTGACCGCAAGGTTAGGCCCTACCGCACCAATACCGCCCTTGCCGTGACAAGCACCGCAGCCACCACCGTTATAGGTTTTCCAACCTTCGACGGCATTGTCGCTGATCGTGCCTGCGACCAATTGATACGGTTTGTCGGGGGATACGATATCTGACGGTGCTGTGCCGATATCTGTACTGGCATTATCGGCGGCTTGCTGTTTCAAATCAGTCACCGCCTGTTCGGCATTGGACTGGATGTTATCAACGGCAGCCTGCACTTCTTCTGTTGCCATGGCCACCGCCGTCTCGCTTGCGACAACAGTCTCATCGATTACATCCGCGGTATTCGCTGCACTCGAAGTAACGGTCTGCTGTTGTTGTTCGATAGCAGTTCCGCTGCTACTACTCGGCTGCTCGGAAAGCGTTTGAGATGTCGTTTGCTCACCTTCGCTGCAACCATAGGCAACAGCAAAGATAGACAGCAAGAAAAAACCGTGCCTGCTCACCAGCAATTAACCTGATTAGTTGTATGGCCAGTTGGCGTAGATTTCGTCCTGGTAGACAACACCCTCGGCTTTTTCAACGGTGCTAATATCAAATTCTGCAGGCTCTGCAGGAGCAGGTGCTGGCGCACTTGCGGCAGGCGCTGCGGGCGCGGCCGCGGTTCCTTTGTCACTCTCTCCGCAAGCACCAAGTGCAAGCATAAAAGAGACGAGGACTGACAGCTTGAAAAATCGGTTAAATCGAATCATCGCTATACTCCTTCCCATGTATGTAAAAATATCTGTATGCCAGTATTTTCTTTCAGTATTCTGGCTTAATTATTATGTTTATAGCTTAACAGACCGCATTTCAATATGAAAACCGAGCAAATAGAAACATTTTGTGAACAAGTATGGGAAACCAGCATTATTCCCGAACTGGTTGATTACATTCGCGTACCAAACAAGTCACCCATGTTTGACCCTGAATGGGAACAACACGGGTACATGGAACAGATAGTCCAACAATTCGTGAACTGGGCTGAAGCCCTGGAATTGGCAGGCATCTCGATAGAGGTCGTGCGCCTGCCTGGAAGAACCCCATTGATATATATGGAGGTCACTGGACACAGTGATAACACGGTATTGTTGTATGGACACCTGGATAAACAACCGGAGATGACCGGCTGGCGTGAAGACCTTGGTCCATGGCAACCGGTGCTTGAGCAAGACAAACTGTATGGCCGTGGTGGCGCTGACGATGGTTATGCGATGTTTTCATCCTTGCTCGCGATCAAAGCATTACAGGAACAGGGAGCTGCACATTCTCGCTGCGTCATCATCATCGAGGCATGTGAGGAGAGTGGCAGTTTTGATCTCCCCTTTTATATTGAGCACCTGTCTGGTCGCATTGGTAAACCAGAGCTGGTCATTTGCCTGGATTCCGGTTGCGGAAACTATGAGCAGCTCTGGGCCACAACGTCACTGCGCGGCTTGATTGGTGGCACGTTAACAGTTGAAGTCATGGATGAAGGAATTCACTCCGGCGATGCCAGCGGCATTGTGCCTTCCAGCTTTCGTATCTTGCGCCAGCTACTGGATCGCGTTGAGGATCCCCATAGCGGACTGATCAACCACGAGGAATTTAATGTGCCAATTCCTGCCAAGCGCGTTGAACAGGCGCAACATGCTGCTGCAATGCTCGGTGATGAAATATTTCAGCGCTTTCCGGTAAAAAACAGCCTGCAACCTGTGCATGAGGATCCTGCTGAATTAATACTTAACCGCAGCTGGCGTCCAGCGCTCTCCTACATTGGCATACAGGGAATACCTGATGTTGAATCAGCGGGTAACGTGTTAAGACCTGGCACCGCTATCAAGCTATCCATGCGACTACCGCCAACCTGTGATGCTGACAGGGCAAGCAGGAAACTCGAACAACTGTTAACCACTAACCCTCCTTACGGTGCCAACGTCAGTTTTAAACCAGACTGGGCAGCAGGCGGCTGGATGGCCCCGGAGGTTGCTCCGTGGCTTGAACAGGCAATGGAAGAGGCATCCATGCAGTTCTTCAATAAGCCCGCAGTGCATATGGGTGAAGGTTGGTCGATTCCTTTCATGGGTATGCTGGGCGAAAAATTTCCTGATGCGCAGTTCCTGATAACCGGTGTGCTTGGCCCTGGATCCAATGCCCATGGACCAAATGAATTCCTGCATATCCCCATGGCAAAAAAGTTGACCTGCTGTGTTGCGCAGGTCATTGCCAGTCATTACCAGCAATTTACCCAAGCCGCTTGACATGGAGTGGTCGCGGGAACAGGCCATGGCGCTGTACCATGTGTCTGCGTGGTCAAACGGCTACGTTGATATTAATGAACAAGGACATCTATGCATCCAGCAAGATGTCGACAAGCCCCACACCCGGATAGATTTAATCAAACTGGTTCAGCAACTGGAGCAGGAAGGTCTATCGCTACCTATACTGATCCGCTTCTCCGACATATTAAAAGACAGGGTGCGCGGACTGATTGATGCATTTGAATCGGCCATTAGCGCGCATCACTATCATGCCGGTTATACCGCTGTTTATCCGGTTAAGGTGAATCAACAACGCCGCGTCATTGAAGACATTATTTCAGCGGGCGAAGAAAACGTTGGTCTTGAATCAGGCAGTAAACCTGAATTACTTATCAATATTGCCCTGGCAAGACATCGCAGCAAGCTTATCTGCAACGGTTACAAAGACAGGGAGTATATCCGTCTCGCGCTGATCTCTATGCAACTCGGTTTCGATACTTACATCGTTGTCGAAAAGCTGTCCGAACTACGCGAGATACTCACTTGCGCAAAGCAAATGCACGTTACGCCCAAACTTGGGATAAGGGTACGCCTGTCATCCATCGCCAACGGTAACTGGCAAAACACCGGTGGAGAAAAATCCAAGTTCGGGTTGCATGCGAACCAGGTACTGACGGCGATAGAATTACTTAAACAGCATGACAAGCTGGAGACACTGCAGTTATTACACTTTCATATTGGCTCGCAAGTCGCCAATCTGCAGGACCTGCAGCGCGGCATGGTTGAAGGTCTACGGTTCTATGTGCAGCTAAAACGACAGGGTGTGCCCATCGCTTGCCTGGATATCGGTGGAGGACTTGGTATTGATTACGAGGGCACCAAATCGAACCGCTTGAACTCGATGAACTACTCGGTCGCAGAATACGCACAGTTGGTGGTCTCGACAGCGAATACTATTTGCTCAGAGGCTGCAGTTGAAGCACCACATATTATCAGCGAGTCCGGTCGCGCCATGACGGCACATCACGCCATGTTGGTCACCAATATTATTGATGTAGAAAACCCGATTGGACAGAACATAGATGCAGGTAGCTTGCGTGGCAGGCATAGCTTGATTGATGCGTATCTCGAACTGTTAACAGATTGTGACGCTAGCTCAATTGATGAAAGCTACCGTGAATGCGTACGACTATACCAGGCAGCAAGACTGGAATTCGGCAACGGTGATATCGACCTGCAGCAGTGGGCTGACATCGACGAGTTATATTATGCCTTGTTGAAAAAGTTAGACACGTTGAACAACGACGATGACGCGTTAAGCAACGAACTTGGTGAAAAGCTGGCATCGAAATACTTTGCCAATTTTTCATTATTTCAAAGCATGCCCGATACCTGGGCCATCGACCAGGTATTTCCCATTGTGCCGCTGCAAAGACTGCTGGAAAAACCGGCGCATCGCTGTACTTTGCAGGACCTTACCTGCGATTCAGACGGACGGGTCGACTTTTATGTTGATGGGGAAGGCATAGAAACGAGTCTGCCTATCCACGCAATTAATGAAGATGAGAGATACCTTGTGGGTATTTTTTTACTGGGTGCTTACCAGGAAATCCTTGGTGATATACACAATCTTTTTGGAGATAGCGCCTCCGTGAATGTCAGTATTTCTGAAGACGGTGAACTGGCGTTATCCGAGCTTGATTTTGGCGACAAGGTCGTCGACCTTTTTCAAACTATACATATCGATCCCGACAGACTGCGACAGCGTTATAAGCACTTAATCAACGATACCAGTATCAGTGACGAGGAAAAAAACAGGCTGCTTGAACAGCTTCTGCACGGACTCGACGGCTATACCTACCTCGAAGAAGACTGAGTCTGTGCTATTTTACAGAGCTGTTATTTAACCACTATCAACGTTAATCGATGTACTTTGGAGTTTAACTTATGAAAACAGGCGTTATCGGCCTAGGCGCCATGGGTGCACACATGGCTAGGAACCTGGCGGCCAGGGACAAGTTGCAAACTGTCTATAACCGAACGACGGCAACCGCCGAGGCATTAGCAGAGGAATGTAATGTCAGGCTGTCGAAAACACCGGCCGAAGTTGCCGAACAATGCGAACTCATCATCATTTGTGTCTCTCGTGATGCCGACGTATTGGAGATGGTTGATGCCATTGCACCAGCTTTGCAAACCGGCTCAATCGTTGTCGATACTTCTACGGTCAGTGCCGATACTGCCAATACAGCCAGCGAAAGGCTACGACCATGCGGCGCCGCATTTCTTGATTGCCCGGTTTCAGGGGGTGTTGAAGGTGCCAGGAAGGGCACCCTGGCAATGATGGCAGGTGGCGATGAAAAGGTACTGGAACAGGCGCGGGGAACACTGGAAGCCATTGCCGGCAATATTGTTTATATGGGTGACAGCGGTTCCGGTCAGGCCACCAAGGCTGTAAACCAGATTATGGCCGCCGGGATTAACCAGGCAGTCACTGAGGCACTGGCCTTCGGCAAGGCCATGGGCCTTGAGATGAACAAAGTTGTCGATATTGTTGCTACCGGTGCGGCTGGCAACTGGTTCCTGGAACACAGGGGCAAAACCATGCTGGCAGACAGTTACCAACCCGGTTTTAAACTTGCCCTGCATCATAAAGATTTGTCTATCTGCCAGGCAATGATTCAACAGCTAGGCGAAAATGCGCTTCCCGTCGTCGAAATGTCATTAATCCATTACCAGCGACTGATGGACGAGGGTCACGGTGATGAAGATATTTCGGCACTGTTTCGCCTGAAGCAGCAGATCTTCGAATGAATTGATCAGGGAACTGATTATACGTCCTGGTGTCGATCTGAAATTGACGCCAACGTCTAGATGTGCAGAATAGCCGCCCTTGCGGCAATAACACTGAAATAACCAGAATAAAACCATTATGTCTGAAGCGATTAAAGTCCAGTCGTTACGAAAGTCATTTGGCCCGATTCACGCGGTCAGGGGCGTATCGTTCGATGTTAAGCACGGAGAGGTCCTTGGGTTCCTGGGACCAAATGGCGCGGGCAAATCGACTACCATGAAAATGATAACCGGCTTCCTTGAGCCAACCGCCGGTACCGTGATTGTTAACGGGCATGATGTGCTGGAGAACCCGCTTGAAGTTAAACGCTCAATTGGCTATCTGCCAGAAGGCGCCCCGGCCTATGGAGAGATGACCGTTCGCAGTTTTCTTAACTTTATCGCCGACGTCCGACAACTGCAGGGCAATGAGCGCACGAAGAGAATTGAAGAAGTTATTGATCTTATCAACATTGAAGGCGTCGTTGAGCAAAGTATCGAAACCCTGTCCAAGGGTTACAAACGTCGTGTCGGACTTGCACAGGCAATTTTGCATGATCCAAACGTATTGATTCTCGATGAACCTACCGACGGCCTTGATCCGAACCAGAAACATGAAGTACGCAAGTTGATTCAAAACATGGCAAGAGATAAAGCAATTGTTATCTCTACCCATATTCTTGAGGAAGTTGATGCAGTTTGTTCACGGGCGATCATCATTGCCAAAGGTTCATTACTGTTTGATGGTACGCCAACAGAATTGATCCACAATTCCGATCAGGGTGATATCGATCACGCGTTTCGAGAAATCACGACCGCAGCCAGTGAGGAAGGTGTGGCATGAATACACTGCTGGCTATATTTAAACGCGAGTTCACCAGTTATTTCGTTACGCCCGTGGCCTACGTATTTATTGTCATCTTCCTGTTCATGACGGGTATTTTTACTTTTTACCTGGGGGCGTTTTATGAAACAAACCAGGCGGACCTGCAGCCGTTTTTTCGTTTTCACCCCTGGTTATACCTGTTTCTGATTCCGGCTATTTCAATGCGTCTATGGTCAGATGAACGAAAAAGCGGATCAATTGAATTGTTAATGACACTGCCCGTATCAATTACGGACGCGGTAGTAGGTAAATACCTCGCAGCATGGAGTTTTACCGCCGTTGCGCTCGTGCTTACTTTTCCAATGTGGATTACCGTGAATTACCTTGGTGACCCCGATAACACCGTCATCCTGGCCAGTTACCTGGGCAGCCTCATCATGGCCGGGGGGTTCCTGGCAATCGGTTCCTGTATTTCCGCATTGACCAAAAGCCAGGTGATTGCCTTTGTGATAAGCGTGGTAATCAGCTTCATGTTTATCTTAAGTGGTTTTCCGATGGTACTGGACGTGTTCCAGGGTTGGGCACCGCAAACACTGATTGACGCCATTGCTTCATTCAGTTTCCTGACGCACTTCACCTCGATCACGAAAGGCGTCATAGACTTACGCGACATAGTTTACTTTGCCGCGCTTATTGTGTTCTGGCTATACATCAATGTTGTAGTCATAGAAACGAAAAAGGCCAGTTAACAATGAAGCTGACAGTAAAAAACAGGATTGTCTCCAGTACCGGCGTTGTTCTGGCAAGCTGTCTGTTTATCAGCGTGGTCATTCTTGCCAACACGGCATTGACCACATGGCGCATTGATTTAACAGAAAACAAGCTCTTCACGTTATCAGATGGAACCAAGAACATATTGCAAAACCTCGAAGAGCCAGTTCAGTTTGATTTCTATTTCTCTCGCAAGGGCATGGTTGATTTCCCACTACTGGCCAACTACGGCTCGCGCGTCAGGGATATGCTGGAAGAGTACGCTGCCTATGCAGATGGAAAACTGATTCTGAATATCATTGAACCGGAAACCTTTTCTGAAACAGAAGATCAGGCCGTCGCCAGTGGCTTGCGTACTGTATCAGCGAATGCCACCAGTGACCGTGTTTACTTCGGTCTGGTTGGCACCAACTCTACTGATGATGAGAAGGTGATCCCGTTCTTCCAGACCAACCGTGAAGCAGCATTGGAATATGATCTGACCAAGATGATCTACAATCTTGCTTATCCTGAAAAGCGCGTTGTCGGTGTCGTATCGCAGTTACCAATTATGGGAGTTAAAGATGACAACCAGCAACCCGCATGGACTGTCGTCAACGCGCTGCAAGAATTTTTTGAAGTACGCGATCTTGGTACCAGAATTGAAACTATTGATGATAAGGTCGATGTACTTTTAATTGTCCACCCCAAGGATCTTTCATATCGCACCCGATATGCAATTGACCAATACCTGCTAAGCGGTGGCAAGGCACTGCTATTTCTTGACCCACTGGCAGAGCAGGATAGAAGTACGCCTGATGAAGATAATCCACAGGTCATGCCCAAGCTTGATTCATACCTGCCGGGCTTGCTTGGTGCCTGGGGTTTAAAGATGGCTGATCAAAAAATAGTCGGGGATATCAAGGCAGCCATGCGTGTTCAGGCAAATAGCCCAAGAGGCATGACCGAGATCGATTACCTACCCTGGTTACGTCTGAGTGCGGATAATTTCAATTCCGATGATTTTTCCAGCAGTGAATTAAACCTTATTCACATGGGTACAGTTGGATCTATCGAAGTTGCCGAGGATAAGGGCCTGACACTAACACCATTAATACAGACATCAACTGAATCAACACTGCTGGAACGTGACCTGATACTGTTTCAGCGTGACCCAACCATCATCTTGAATAACTTTAAATCGGAAGATCGGAAAATGCTGTTGGCGACGCGCGTTCAGGGTATGGCGAATACTGCCTTTCCGGATGGTTTACCAACAGATGAAGAAGATAATGTAGCGAACATGGACGAGACCTTCGTCAGCGAGGGAGAGTTGAATGTCATTATCGTCTCCGATACAGACATACTCGCTGACCATTTCTGGGTGAGAAGTCAGAACATGTTTGGTGTTCAGGTGCCACAACCAATAGCCAGTAATGGTGACTTCGTCATCAACAGCGTTGAGAACCTGGCAGGCAACACGGACCTCATCAGCCTGCGCGGCCGCGGAAAATATGCCAGGCCATTTACACTGGTCGAAGAAATAACCAAGGAAGCCGAGGCACGCTTCCGCGCCAGGGAACAGGAGTTACAGGCCAGTCTCGATGAAACAGAAAAAAAGATTCAGGAACTGCAACAGGAACAAGGTGGAGAACAGTCTTACCTTCTTAACAGTAAACTCACAGACGAAATAGAAAAGTTTCGTAGTGAACGCTTGCAGATACGTAAAGAGTTGAGACGCGTACAACATGAGTTAAAGAAGAATATTGAAAAACTGGGATCACAGGTTCGTTTTATTAATATCGGTCTTATCCCTCTGCTCATTACTATTTTGGCACTGACTATTGGTATCTACAGGGCCAACAAAAGAACCTGAATGTCATGAATAAAAAACTCATCGTTTTATCGCTAGTCACGCTGATTGTCATCATTATGGCGGTCATTTTTGCGAGCATGCGAGCGCCCCAGTCGGAAATAGAAAGACCATTGTTCTTTCCTGAACTGAAGGAGCGCATCGGTGATGTCAGTCAGATACAAATACAATCTTTTGACGACAGCATCAGCCTGACATTGAAAGACAGTGTCTGGGGTATAGACGAGTTCGATGGCTACCCTGCTCTTCCTGATAAGGTCAAGAGTACCGTACTTGGCACCGCTGACCTGAAACTGAACGCCCCCAAGACTGCGCTCGAGCGACTGTATCCACGTCTAGGCGTGGAAGGTCCAATAGCTGATGAGTCGACTTCCAAACTACTGACGCTGAAAGACGGCAAGCAACAGGAAATAGTCACCGTTATCGTTGGCAAACCACGCCGCAGTAGCGCAGCACAGGGTGCTTCGGGACTGTACGTACGCAAACCGGATGAAGCCCAGTCTTTTCTGGTGGATGGAATACTTGAAATATCTGCAAAAAATACCGACTGGCTGGAACGCTCACTGCTGGATATACCGGCGGAGGCAATTCAATCTGTAGGTGTTGTCCATCCTGATGGCGATAACTACACATTATTTAAAGCCGCTAAAGGCCAGGATACTTTTACGGTTCAGAACCTGCCTGAGGGTAAGAAAGCTGCGCCGGAAATTATTCTTAACAGGTTTGGTGCCCTGTTGGCAGATGTACAAATTAGTTCAGTTCGCAGTAAAAAAGTCCTGGCTGACATTCAGGACGGCATAAGTGCGACCGTAACAACGTTTGATGGTCTGGAAATCACGTTGCAGGCTTTTTATCTAGACGGTAGACCTTATACAACTTTTACTTTTGCACGTATTGACACTGGCGATGACAGTGAAGAAGTCGATATTGCTGAGCTGGATAATTACGTTAACGGCATGAATGAAAAGCTTGGAGACTGGGTATTTGAAATTCAGGGTTTCAAGTTTGATATTATTAGTAACAAATCAGACAGACTGTATAGAGATGCAAATAACTAGTGAATACTGGTTGATTCATTAAATCCGTCTTTTTGTTCAGCAGCCCTGTTTTTCTTTTCATATTCAATACACCAGTCGTGAAACTCGCCGGCTGGTAGCGGCGCACTGTAATAATAACCCTGCACAACGTCACAACCTTTTTCCTTTAAAAAAGCCAGCTGTTTTGCATTTTCGATACCCTCTGCAATTACTTTTTTGCCAAGGTTATGCGCGAGACTGATAACAGCGTTCACAATCACGGCATCATCAGGATTGTCTTCTAATTCCTGAATAAAGCTTTTATCGATCTTAAGCATCGATATAGGCAGGCTTTTCAAATAAGCGAGTGATGAATAACCTGTTCCGAAATCATCAATCGATATGGATGAGCCCATTGCCTGTAACTCCTCGAGTACTGGCAACACAACGTCGATATTATCCATCAATGTAGACTCTGTTATTTCAAACTCCAGCCTGCCAAGATCAATATCCTGCTGTCTGAGCTTGATGAGCAGTCGTTTTCTGAATCCCTCGTTCAGTAATGCCGAAGGCTCAAGGTTAATTGCTACGGAAGGAAGCGAAAATTCTTGCTGCTGCCATGATTTTAGCTGCGAACAAGCCTCGCTGATCACCCATTCTGTAATGTCATCCATTAGACCGGTGTTCTCTGCCATAGGAATAAAATGTGCGGGTGAAACCATGCCTAATTCCGAACTGTGCCAGCGTAACAACACCTCGGCACCAGCGATCTTGTCACTTACCAAATCAATTTTGGGTTGAAAGTGAATAATAAATTCTTCGCTCTCCAGAGCCCTCGCTAATAAGCTTTCAAGCTGCAGCCGTTTATTCGCTTTGCTGTTGAACTCCTGACTGAAATAACTATAGCTATGCTTGTTTGGTCCCAGTTCCTTGGCCTGTGTCAACGCCTGTGATGCCTTCATAATCAGATCTTCAGCACTGGCTGCGTCGCCCGGATACAAACTAATGCCAATACTGGTGGAAAGATGAATCGATTCACCGTTCACAACAAGATTTTTATTTAACTCCTCGCACAGTGTTTTCACGATTTCAGTAGAGTCTTCATACTTTTCAATATTATTAACAACCATGGCAAAGTTATCAGCGCCAAGATGACCAAGCATGATATCTTCGTTGGCTTCTGCTTCGTAAGCAGTCATTTCCATATCAGCGTCACTCACACAAATAGCAAGTCGCTTACTGATTTCTGTTAACACCGTATCACCAGCAGCATGGCCAAGGTTGGCATTGATACGCATAAAATTATCTATATTGAGTTTGATAAGCGCAAAACGTTGTTTATAGCGCTGGGCAGTACGAATAGACCTGGCAAGCTGTCTTCTGAAATATTCACGATTGGGCAAGCCTGTCAGGCTGTCGTACATCGATAGCGTTTGTATTTTTGCTTCAGCTTCGCGCAGGTCAGTCATATCCTGAAATACACCAAGCAAGCGTCGCTCATTATGCGCATTCTGTTCGTAATCTACGGTTTGCCTGATTCTGCGTATGTTGCCTGCAGCCGTTTTTATTTCAAATTCGATGCTGTAGTTCTTATCTTTATTTGTTGCATCCTGGAAGATAGACGCAACCCTTTCCAGGTTGTTATCACTGATTAACATCAACAGAGATTTATAATCATCAATAGGATGTGCTTCAAGACCAAACAGTAAGGCCGCTTCGGGTGAACAGAAAAACTCGTCCGCATCTATGTTGTATGTCCACTCTCCCATTTTTGCGGTTTTCTGGGCAGATAACAGTAACTTTTCCCGCTCTGACAAGCGTTCAGCAGTAGCGCTTGCCTTTAACGCAAACATAATCCGGTGAATTAGCTTGGCATTGTTAATTGGCTTGGTTATGAAATCTGTAGCACCACATTGATAGGCACGATTGACTGAATCATCATCATCGGATGCAGTCATTATCATAATTGGGAAATGTCGGGTTTTAAGATAGTGTGTTGCACGAACGCAGAACTCGAACCCGTCCATGATAGGCATTTGTACGTCAACCATGACCATATCCGGGTTGCACTGCTCAAGCATGTCAAGACCTGCTTCACCATTGTCAGCAGTAATAACCTGGAAACCTTTTTGTCCAAGCTTGAGCTTGAGCAGTTTCTGCAGGTCTATGTCGTCATCGATAACCAGTATGGTTTTTTGATTCGTCGCTGCCATAAAAGGGTAACTTGTTTCATCGCTCTCTTTATTTTACCTGGCTAAGCATGGCACCAGTATTAAGAATTTCACTTATTACTGCATGCGCCTCCAGAAATGTATCCTGAAGTTCATCAAGCATCAAGACTGCAGCATCCGTTTCGTTACGCTGTATCAGCGTTTCTATCCTCTGTGATAGTGCTGCCAGCCTTCTTGCGCCCACATTATTACTGGTAGATTTCAATTTATATATCGCGACAAGAACTTGATCAAACTGATTTTCAAATCCGGTATGTATATCGGTCATGAGTGATAACGAATCTTCGAGGAAAACACGTAATACCTCGTTAAATTCATCATCCATAATAGACTGCAACTCCTGTATTACTTTCTGATCGATAACGGGGAACTGTTCGACATTTGCCATATGTTTAACCTCGAGTAGACAGCCTTGTATCAATCATGCGCCGTTGATGTATGAAGCATTTAGCAAGGAGCCTTGTACGTAACTGTATTTAGTTCAGTTGACGCGCCACCAGTAATCGTTGGGTTGTGTTTGAAGTTCTTGATGTCTTTTCAAAACCGTTTGAATAAGCAGATGTAGAATTACCTACTGCCTGTATGTTTGCCGATGATAGCTGAGAGATACGGCTGAGCATGTCAACGACCATATCAAAGTTGCTAGCGAGGAAGGTATATACCGTAGCAGCATCTATATCCGCATGCTTTGCAAGTGTCTGGTAGGCATTTTTTCCAGTTTTAATAAACTCTTCCGGAGCTACCTCGTATACGCTGGTGACATCAGGATAAAAACCGCAGATTAACAAGCATCTATCTGCCACTCGTTGCAGTTTTTCATCAGGTTCGCTGACGGCGTGATCTTGTTGGCTCAACATCTGTTCACCAGAGATGTCTTCCCGGGTCAGCAATAAGAAGAGACGCACCAGGTAATGTGCTACATCTTCTGGCAGACACTGTTGTGACAGATATTCTGCACGTCCAAGCAGGGCATGCCATTGTGCAGTTTCCGACAGGGTGATTGCTATATTTTTCACGCTATAATCCATTGTTCTGAACCTCACCCGATATAACGGCTGCAAAACCCGTGAACTTGAGCCGAATCCGGCCACTTTCGTACACAATATTGATTACTCACGCTATACTTCGCGCTTCGCTAAAGAATTGAATTTCATGACAGAAAATACCAGGTCCGGGCTGGAAACCGGCATCGCCAGCAGTTTTCAACAACTTATTTTCAGACTTCAGAATTACTGGGCTGCCCAGGGCTGCGTCATCGCCCAACCGTATGATATGGAAATGGGCGCAGGTACGTTTCATCCAGCTACATTTCTGAGGGCTATTGGACCGGAACCATGGCGTGCTGCCTATGTACAGCCGTGCCGACGTCCTACCGATGGACGTTATGGTGATAACCCAAATCGCCTACAGCATTACTACCAGTTCCAGGTATTGTTGAAACCTTCACCTGATGATATTCAGCAACTCTATCTTGATTCACTGACAGCCGTTGGCATCGATACCAGCATCCACGACATTCGCTTCGTCGAAGATAACTGGGAATCACCAACACTTGGCGCCTGGGGACTGGGCTGGGAGGTATGGCTGGATGGTATGGAAATCAGCCAATTCACCTATTTCCAGCAGGCGGGTGGCCTTGACTGTAAACCGGTCACGGGAGAAATGACATACGGTCTGGAACGAATTGCCATGTGTTTGCAGGAATGCAGCAATGTTTATGAACTTGTCTGGACTCAGCACGGGGATCAGAAGGTCACTTATGGCGACATTTATCACCAGAACGAGGTAGAGATGTCTCGTTACAACTTTGAGCTGGCTGATACGGCTTCACTATTTAGCTGGTTTGATACTTGCGAGCAACAGGCCATAAAGTTAATCGAAGATGGGTTGGCCCTGCCCGCCTATGAAATGGTCATCAAGGCATCACATGCCTTTAACCTGCTTGATGCGCGCAGTGCGATCTCGGTGACTGAAAGGCAGCAATATATCCTCAGGGTCAGAACACTTTCTCGCAAGGTAGCCGAAACCTTTCTCGAAAGCCGTGAAGCGTTGGGCTTTCCGTTACTTCAACAGCAGTAGTACGCCATGATTGCTAAACAAGACTTATTAATCGAGATTGGCACCGAAGAAATGCCACCCACGTCGTTGAAAAGACTGGCAACAGCTTTCCAGTCTGAAATGGCGCAGCTGATCGATGCAAACAAACTTGCGTATGATTCGATACGCTGGCTGGCAACGCCACGTCGCCTGTCACTCTATATTTCACAATTGGATACTGCCCAGGAAGACCTTGAACAGGAACGTAGGGGGCCATCAGTGGATGCCGCATTTGATGATGCTGGCAAGCCAAGCAAGGCGACCGAGGGCTTTGCAAGGTCGGTCGGCGCTGCTGTCGATGAGCTACAAACGATTGAAACAGAAAAAGGAAAGTGGCTGGCTTTCAAGCAGTTAATCAAGGGTAAGCAAACCAGCGAACTGATACCTGCAATGGTCGAGACGGCGCTTGGAAAACTACCTATAGCCAAGCGCATGCGCTGGGGTGACAGTGACGTGGAGTTTGTGCGGCCAATACAGTGGCTACTATTCATTCACGGTGACAATGTGATTTCGACCCGCGTGATGAATATTGAAAGTGGCAACTACAGCTTCGGACATCGTGTACACCACCCGGACGCTATAACAATTAATCATGCAACAGATTACATAGATGTGTTAAAGACGAAAGGAAAGGTAATCGTTGATTTTGATGAGCGTCGTTCACTTATTCTTGAGCAGGTAAACAAGCTTGCTGCCGAAACAGGTGGCGAGGCGGTAATCGAAGAAGAACTTCTGGACGAAGTAACGGCGCTGGTTGAATGGCCGGTTGCTTTTGTTGGTAACTATGATGAGCACTTTCTGAAGCTACCCGAAGAAGTGCTTATCGCTTCCATGCAAGACCATCAAAAATACTTTCCTGTGAAAGATAGTAAACAACAACTGTTACCCTGTTTTATCACCGTTGCCAACCTGGAAAGCAAGCAGCCTGAACTGGTTCGACAGGGCAATGAACGTGTCATACAACCACGATTGAGTGATGCCAGCTTTTTCTGGAAGCGAGATATCGACCGTGGACTGGAAAGCCATGTAGACGGGTTGCAGATGGTTGTTTATCAGAAACAACTCGGCACCTTGCACGACAGGATGAAGCGTCTGCAACATCATTGTGATTTTCTGGCACAAACAATAGGCGCAGATGCAGCGAATACTCAGCGCGCAGCAGAACTATGCTTTTGCGACCTGTTAACGGAAATGGTGTATGAATTTCCCGAACTGCAAGGCACCATGGGCAAGTATTATGCCGACGCTGCTGGTGAAAATCAGGACGTCTGTGTAGCGCTGGAAGAATTCTATCAGCCCCGATATGCCGGCGATGATTTGCCTCATAACGCCGTAGGTCAATGCCTTGCCATTGCAGAAAAAATCGACAGCCTGCTCGGTATCTTTGCCATTGGCAAGGCACCAACCGGCGCCAAGGATCCATTTGCACTGAGGCGGTCAGCCATTGGGTTGATGAGAATCCTGGTGGAATGCGAACTGGATATCGACCTTGCAGCGTTACTAGAGCACGCTGCCAACGCGTTTCCCGAGGCCATCAAGGCACATGCAGCAATCAACGATGTGCAGTCCTTTCTGCAGGAACGTCTGCGTCGTTACTACCTTGATGAGGGCGTAGACAGCGATACCCTTGCAGCTGTCATGGCAATTAACATAACGAAGCCACTGGATTTTCATCAACGCCTGCAGGCGGTGACGGCATTTCGGGGGCTCGCAGAAGCAGACAGTCTTGCCGCTGCAAACAAGCGAATCGCCAACATTTTGAAAAAGAACAATGTATCCGGTACCGGCAACATAGACGCGGCGCTTCTCGAAGAGGAGGCCGAAACTGCATTAGCCGAACAGCTTGACGCTCATAAACAACAGTTAGCACCTTTAATCAGTAATAGAGACTACCAGGCATCGCTATCGTTACTGGCGGGACTACGTGACAATGTAGATCGTTTCTTTGATCAAGTGATGGTCATGTGTGAAGATGAAAAGATTCGACAAAACAGGCTGGCTTTATTGCAAAATCTGAATAAACTTTTTCTTGAGATTGCAGATATCTCGAAACTACAGGGTTAAACGATGGCGCTGATAATTCTTGACCGGGATGGTGTTATCAACGAGGACTCCGATGACTTCATCAAGTCACCAGATGAGTGGCGTGCGATTCCCGGTAGCCTCGAGGCCATTGCCAAACTGACACATCACAACTATCAGGTCGTCGTCGTCAGCGACCAGCCAGGTCTTGGACGACGAAAATTCAATATAGACGATCTCAATGCCATCCATCTGAAGATGCATTCACATCTCACCCAGTATGGCGGCACCATTGATGCGATATTTTTCTGTCCCGATGTACCGCGCGACGATAGTGATTACCGTAAACAGAAAACCCGCCTCTATAACCAGATATCAGATCGATTACGCATATCGCTTACCAAGGTTTATTGCATTGGCGATAAAATGAATGACGTCGAGGCCGTAAAGAGTGCAGGAGGCAAACCTATACTCGTAAAAACCGGTTGTGGGCAAAAAGAAATCGATGCGGGCAACGTGCCGCCCGGTATTCCTATTTATAAAAACCTGGCTACTTTTGTCGACGAACTGCTAACCGACCACTAGGCTGATGTTGTTAATCCGCTCGCTGTGTTTCTACCTGGGACAGGCAATCAGCACGCTGGTATTCGTACCTGTTTCCCTGATCGTTTTCCCGCTTGATTTTCGCAAGCGCTATTACATCGTGACGCGATGGACGGTATTTAATCTATGGTGGCTGCAGTGCTGTTGCGGTGTCAGGTATCGCATAGAAGGGGCAGACAATATTCCGGAACAGCCAGGCATCGTTATGTGTAAGCACCAGTCGGCATGGGAAACACTGGCATTGCAATTATTATTTGTACCCCAGGTGTGGATACTAAAACGAGAACTACTAAAAATACCCATTTACGGTTGGGGACTCGCATCCATGCAACCAATCGCCATTGATCGATCATCGGCGATAAAGTCATTCAGGCAGATTGTCGAACAAGGTTGTGAGCGTCTTAAAGACAACCTTTGGGTCATTATTTTTCCAGAGGGAACCCGCGTCGCGCCCGGCAGCAAGAAAAAATATCTCCCAGGTGGCGGCTTATTGGCTGAAAAATCCGGTGCAATGATTACGCCGGTCGCGCATAACGCTGGCCATCTCTGGCCACGCAACAGCTTTATCAAGAAACCCGGCGTCATTACGCTGGTTATCGGCCCGGTTATTGATCCCAACGGTAAGAAGGCGAGTGAAATCACGCAAGAGGTGGAGCAGTGGATAGAACAGACGGTGGCGGCATTACCGGACCCGGTTAAGGCTGAATAACGCTGCTATTTCATGAAGCCCGGAATGGCATGGTCAACAGGCTCACCAGCTTCTGATCGTTGTCATCGCGAAATTCCTGCAGTCCAATTTGCATACCTGCATGCCCCGACTCAGGCTGGTCCCTGTAGGTGCGAAATAACCTGTCCCAGAAAGAAAAAATATTGCCGTAGTTACTATCTGTTTCAACCTTGATAACTGAGTGGTGTACACGATGCATGTCCGGTGTAACAAGCAATTTTCGTAAACCCTTATCAAGGGTTCCTGATAGCCCGACATTACCGTGGGTAAACAACGCAGCCGCATTTAACGCAATCTCGTAAATAATAATCGCGAATGCAGCCGGACCAAACACAAACACTGCGACCAGCTTGTATAGCGTTGACAGCAAGATTTCCAGTGGATGAAAGCGAACGCCGGTTGTTACATCAAACTGCAGATCACTGTGATGGATACGGTGTATTCGCCAGAATATAGGCACCTTGTGGAAGGCCACATGCTGCAGATAAATTAGCAAATCGAACAGGACGATACTGGCAATCAGGTTCGCCCACAGCGGCAGTTTCACGAAATTAAATAAACCAATACCCTCTTCCGCCGCAAACAAGGCCGCCTGAAACAATGCCAGTGGCACAAGAATTCTTACTGCGACAGTATTGATGAACAATAAACTGAGATTGAATATACGTCTCTGAAAGGTAGTTCCACTAGCTACCTGCCGTTTTGGAAAGAGCCGTTCCAGTAACAGGAAAGACAGCAACAACAGGATGAATACTAGCAGTCGCAGTAACGACTGTTGTTCAATGATGATTTGCTCCAGCGCTGTCATGTCTTGTCTACTTTAGTGTAATCCTGCATTTGCGTTACACTATCAGACCAAACAGAAAAAAATAATTCAAACCGCAATGACTAAAGAGACTTCCTACGGCCAATACCTGATGACGCGTCCAAGACGCCTGCGTCGCGACGATTTTTCCCGGCGCCTGGTGCGTGAAAACAGCGTCAGTGTCGATGACCTGATTTACCCACTATTTATTGCCGAAGATGAAAAAGACCAGGTCGATGTTGCTTCCATGCCGGGCGTACGCAGATTCTCTGTCGCTGCGCTGCTGGAAGAATCGGATGAACTGGTCAAGCTGGGCATCCCGGCAATTGCCTTATTCCCGGTTATCAACAGTAGCAAGAAGACTGATGATGCCAGCGAGGCATTTAACCCGGCAGGATTGGTGCAAACTGCGGTCAGGGAAATCAAGCAACGTAACCCTGAACTTGGCATTATTACTGACGTTGCCCTGGATCCTTACACCATTAGCGGCCAGGACGGACTAACCGATGAACATGGCTATGTACTTAATGACGAAACCGTCGAGGTTCTTGTTAGACAGGCATTGTCACATGCCGAAGCTGGCGCAGATATCGTTGCGCCTTCTGACATGATGGATGGCCGCATTGGCGCCATACGCGCCGAACTTGAAGGCAATGGCCTGATTCATACTCGTATTCTTGCTTACGCGGCCAAGTACGCGTCATCATTCTACGGACCCTTCCGCGACGCAGTGGGTTCAGCGGGCAATCTCGGCAGCGGCAATAAATATACTTACCAAATGGATCCTGCCAACTCGGATGAAGCGATACTGGAAGTGGAACTTGATCTGGATGAAGGCGCTGATATGGTGATGGTCAAACCCGGACTGCCATACCTGGATATCGTGCAACGGGTAAAGACAACGTTTATGCGCCCTACCTTTGTCTATCACGTTAGTGGCGAATACGCGATGCTAAAAGCTGCTGCTGCAAATGGCTGGCTCGACGAAAAAGCCACCGTTATGGAATCGTTACTTTCCTGCAAGCGGGCCGGTGCTGATGGCATATTGACCTACTATGCAAAGCAGGTTGCAACCTGGTTGCAAGAGGGCGGCTAATCGTTTTTTGTTGTTACGGAGCGGCAGTAAAACGGCACGTTAGACATCAAGCGCAAGCTGCTTGATCTTTCGGGTCAATGTATTTCTGCCCCACCCCAATAGTCTTGCGGCATCCTGACGGCGGCCACCGGTCTTCTTCAAAGCTTCTTCTATCAAGATAGTTTCAAAGCGTGGTTCTGCACTTCTCAATAATTCAGTGTCGCCGTTTAACAGGCTGGTTTCTACCCAGCGTCTGAAATTAGATTCCCACTCGTCAGACGTTTCCGTGACCTCGGTATCGATCTTCAGCTCTGGCGGTAAATCATCGATATGGATCTCGGTACTGGATGCCATTACCGTGACCCAGCGACAAAAGTTTTCCAACTGCCGTACATTGCCAGGCCATGGCAAACTGGTCAGGTATTCTTGCGTCTCTGCTAATAACTGCTTGGTCTCTACGCCCAGTTCCCGGGCAGCAATACCAAGGAAATGCCTGGCCAGGTCCACCACATCACTACGTCTTTCTCGCAATGAAGGAACATGCACGCGGATAACGTTTAACCTGTGTAACAGGTCTTCCCTGAACTTACCCTGCTTCACCAACTGCTCGAGGTTTTGGTGAGTTGCCGCGATAACGCGTACATCAACCTTGATAGGCATATGTCCGCCAACGCGATAAAACTCGCCCTGGGCAAGAATACGTAATAAACGCGTTTGTAAATCTGCTGGCATATCGCCAATTTCATCAAGAAAGAGCGTGCCACCGTTGGCCTGCTCAAACCGACCCTGGCGCTGCGCGGTGGCGCCGGTAAACGCGCCTTTTTCATGACCAAATAACTCCGATTCCAGCAGGTCCTTAGGTATCGCTGCGGTGTTAATGGCTATGAATGGTCCGTCGGAGCGTGGACTATGCGCATGCAGGGCGCTGGCGACAAGTTCCTTACCGGTACCAGACTCACCGGTTATCAATACTGTCAGGTTTGATGTAGAAAGACGCCCGATAGCCTTAAATACTTCCTGCATTGCAGGTGCCGAACCAATAATCGGTGAAGTGACCCGCTGTTCATCGGTGTCTATCTTTGCTGGTGACTTTAGCCGATGGGCGATGGCCCTTTTTACCAGGCTGACTACTTCATCAACATCGAAGGGTTTTGATATGTATTCAAACGCGCCTCCCTGGAAAGCTGACACCGCTCGATCAAGATCAGAGTATGCGGTCATAATGATTACCGGGATATCGGGATTCACCTGCTTGATGTGATCCAGCAACGTAATGCCGTCCATACCTGGCATACGAACATCGGATATAACGACGTCCGGCTGCTCTGCCGGCAATCTTTTCAATACGTCATCCGGCCTGGAAAAACTTTCTATATTGGCATCGGACTTTTGCAAGGCCTTTTCCAGCACCCAGCGTATCGATTTATCATCGTCTACAATCCAAACGTTTTGTCTCGCTTCCATGTCGTTAGTCCAGCGGTAAGAGGATGGTGAAGTAAGTTTTGTCATTTTCTCGTTCATAACTGATTAAACCGTCATGTGCCTGAATAATTTGTTGCGCCAGCGTCAAACCAAGCCCCGTGCCCTCGGCACGCGAAGTAATCATTGGGTAAAAGGCGGCATCCTCAATCTCGGCAGGTATCCCGGGACCGTCATCGATCACCTCTAGAACAATAACATGCCGGTTTAGCTTGTTATTCATGGTGACTTTTCTGCGAATTCTGGTTTTCAGGGTTATCGTTCCCTGCGGCGAAATGGCCTGTATCGCATTTCGAACCAGGTTAATCACTGCCTGTATGATCTGTTCCCTGTCCGCAATGATCTCGGGGATGCTAGGATCGTAGCTCTTCTCGATATTGACCGGTTGTACATTCTCAGCCTGAACCAGCGACACCACGTATTCCAGAACCTCATGTATATTCATTCGCGTCTTCTGCGACGCCTTGCTGGGTGTCAGCATCTTATCGATGAAATTGCGGAGTCTGTCTGACTCGGCGACAATGATGTGGGTATATTCTTTTAAATCTTTATCTTGTAGTTCTGCTTCGAGCAGCTGGGCAGCGCCGCGGATTCCACCCAGTGGATTCTTAATCTCATGGGCCATACCCTGCACTGCCTCCTTGGCGGCCTCTTGCAAGGTCTTTTGATTAATTTCCTGCATAACACGCTCGTAAGCATAGGAGTCAATCAGCTCTACCAGTAATTCAGTCACCCGATCGTTTTCAAGTATCGGTGTAATGATGCAATCAACACGGATCTTACGATTGTTGTTCAGGGTAATGAGCGCACCACGCTCGATACGTTTTTCCTGTGTCGGTATGGTCTGGTTAAGGATACGCTTGAAAAATGTCGATCTTGGCCAGATGTCCTCGGCCAACATGCCATCGACACGTTTACTGCTCACGGAGAGCATATCTTCGGCTGCTGGATTCAGGCAGATAAGGCGCAAGTCGGCATCAAATACTAAAATCGCCGTCGACAGATTTTCTATCGTCTTATCTGCGATTTCACTATTAAAGGTCATATATGGCGCATTATTGCACTGTTTTAGTGCGTTACTCATTAGTCTTACTTTAGCTCAAATATGAGAGAAATTTATTTTTTATGTATATCAATAGCTTATGATGTCTTAAAACATCATTCTTTATTGATATCTAGAGATACAGCAAGAAGCAGACCACATGCACGATCTTAGGCATTTGCACCAATAAATACGCCTGCGGCATGAGCAACACAGCTCAGGAGGAAAATAATGCGCGTTGAAGTGAGTTTTTACTTACGGGGCGAGCTTTGATACGCGCAGCATCGTGAAGCTCGTATTTGCAGATATCAGTGTTTTACCGGCATTATCGACGACCGTGGCAGACAGGGAGTGGGTGCCACGATCGACATTCTGTACCGATGCAGACAAGGCCTTGCCATTCGCAATTTCATTGCCATCAAGCTTGATGACCACCTTATGACCTCTTTGCAGGCCTGGCTGTAGCGACAGGCTGACGCTCAGGTTTCCGGCATTATTTCGATAGCCCTCGTCCGGTTCAGGACTGATGAATGAAAACGCCTGGTAGTATTCTGCGGGATCCGCTGCTTCACGCCTGTTGGATGTAGAAGGCAGTCTGGCCTTGTTCGGGTTATCTATCGTCTGAACTTCCTGCAATTGTATGACCTCTGCATCGTCAGATGGCTGATCGCTAAACACGACATTGCCATCTTCATCGACGGTTTTATACACCGTTTCCGCAGACACCATTAACCATGGCAACAGCAATAACAACGTGAATATTGATTTCATTGGCTTAGCATAGCCTAAGCAGTTTTGAACGCAAACCATTACGGTCCCTGAACAGATGCTGGCACGGCTGGCTCCGAACCAGGTCTCGGTGGGGTCAGCGGAGTTACACCATCTACTGTAACGCGTGGCGGATTGGTTGGACCAGGTAAGGGATTAACAGCTGCACCGTTATCACGATTCAATGGTGACGTCAGCTTGCTAATGCGATGCATATAGAATGTGACCGGCTTCGAAGCCAGTATCACGTTGTTATCTGCATCCAGTATCCGCGCCACCAGTACGTGTTCGCCGCGATCAACCGTATTCAGACTGACCGTATCTTCTATACCCAGATTAACCTGCTTGCCGTCCATGTATAAACCAACGTTATGTCCTGGTTGCAGCGCCGGTTCCGTTTGCAACAGCACGGTCAGGTTGCCAGGATTATCCCTGACGGTTTGTTGATTGGTAGGTTGCAGGATAATGACTTGCTCATACGCTGGCCCCAAATCATTATTTCTATTGCTGGCGCGTGGCGGCGTAACCTGCTCAAAGTCCATCGCGGGTGCTAATTGAATCTCTATTTTTTCAGCCCTGGCCGAAGGCTGATCGGAAAAAACGACATTACCCTGTTTATCTATAGATTTATAAACTGTCTCTGCAACAACCTGTAACGGCAGCAAAACCAACAAAATCAGCATCATTTTCATATAGTTTGAGACAGATTAAGCATGACCACAGTTCATGCGAAAAACGCAATATTTGCAAAGGTTCACAAATTACGTTGCAGCCAGTAACCTGTCAGTGCTGGATAAATAACGTGTAAGGACGATAGAAATAATGACCAGTTTTCCAGAGCCACCAGGTGACGATTATGCCCTTGTTTATTTGGAGAGTACGGATGCGCCATTACCGGAAAAGATAAATCCCGCGACGCGCTACGCCTACTTCAAGACAATTGCCCGCGGCGGCAAGGCCATCGTCCAGTCCTGCAAGGACTTACATTTGTCCCGCGTGGTTTGTTACAAAACGCTCAAACCTGAATTTGCCAAGGACCCGGTAGAGCAGAAACGTTTTCTGCGCGAAGCCCGA
>JAAUYM010030553.1_pt1 | contig 26626 bp, 29 predicted proteins | sample 7278001 | NCBI WGS metagenome assembly JAAUYM01 (sample SAMN14350224, study PRJNA611818) | marine sediment metagenome | isolation source: surface marine sediment (1.8m) | place: French Polynesia: Moorea | collected 2018-08
CCAGGTATTTTTCGAGTAAATTTAAGACCGAAGAATCCTGCAATCTCAATTTATCCTAAAAATTTAGGATCATTTATCAATGGGCGATAATTCCAAGCCTTCTGTCGGTGACCTTTTACCCCAGCCCAAAATGCGTACTCGTTCCGGAGATCGAGATGAACGCTATACGCGAACCCGTTCCAATATATTCCGATCCCCTTTGCTCCAGCGATGAGCGCCGATTTAAAAATTAAAACCGGTGGCACCTTCCCATCCTTCTCCCGAAACCCTACATCAACCGCCAGCCCCAAGGGGTGTTGCGGTGAGCTATGGTCTCCGGAGGTTAATCCGTTCGGCAGGAGAATTACCGCCCGTTTCATCGAGTCCCGGAACGCCTGAAGCATCTGAAGTGTTTCCCACCTCACGTCCTCCAACGCCGCTCCCGTTGCCTCGATCTCCGCTGGGGTAAAATTTCGTATTAGATACCGCTTGAAATCATCGATCCGCATGAGTCGATCCTTTATTTGATTTGAGCGATTATAAAAATAGCCATCGCCACGATAACTACCAGTTGGATAACAATAGAGGTCATCCCCGCGATAACCCAATTCTTAATTCCGTCGATTCGAGAATGCGCCATATCGATTTTACTCCATTGTTCTTTGTTTACGGCTCTTAAGGTTTTTAATTCTGCTTCATGCCCGCTATGGAATGGGCAAATTGTACTACTTACATCCTGTCCGCCGTTCATACCCGGTTCCCTTCGTTAGCTATTAAACATCGTTGCGAAAATCTTTGAATCCCTGAACTATCATCAGCGCCGTATGAGCGGTGTTAACCGATCCGCCGGTGAGTTGTAAATCAACTCCCGCTCCCGCCGGTAAGAGAAACGTAGGGAATAGGGTTTGGTATCCCGCCTGACCGGAGGAGATCACGAATTGCTTCGTATAGATATAGAATTGAGAGCCTTGTTTATTCGCGCTCCACCCGGAAGTCGGCACCGGTCGTATCCGATAAGAATACACCCCATCGGTACTCTCGAAACCGAAATGCATCTGAATTTGAAGATCAACCTTCAACGGGATCAGTGACGGGATATCAAGAGTGAATATATGGTCCCCGGTTGTCGCGATATAATTTGAACCCTGTCCCGAAGGTCCCCGGCCACCCCATCTATCGTAGTACAGTTCACCCTCGAAAGAATAAAGAGGAACGCCGGTACAATTCGTGTCATACGTTATATCAATAAGCACTGAACCAATCCGCCGGTACAGGTCCCATCCTTGGGTTACGAAATACGAAGCGTCATTCACCGGATTTATCCCGATATCAAACGCATTCTGGTCGGAAGTCTTTCCCAGCGCGAAAACGTAATACCAACGCCCCTGAGCGGTGAGGGTTACGTTGTTCACCGATTTCTCAGCCGGTTGATCCATTGTAACCGTTGTAGCGGTTTTCGATATTATCCGGCGGAAATTTCTATTTTTAAACACATCGTTATCGCTCGCGTATAGAGTATCACCGGGGTATAGGTTCGTAGTGTCCGCAATATCCGATATCTCTGGATCAGTATCAGTAGTGTCACCAGTAAACTGGCGAAGAAATCCGGTGTAATTCGGGTCAACACAACCCAGATTCGATCCGGCCGCGAACGGCACAAACGCCCCAGTGGTCTCATCGAGTATCTTTTTCAGGAATGTACCGTTGTTGGTAATAAAATAAGCGGGATTGTTTTGAGCCGTACAAATACCCGGTGAAACGGCTATCTGGTAACCGCCGTACACGGGAGCGGTGACCGCGCCGATACGCTCCGCGGAATAGTTAAAGCCGCTGATAAATCCTCTCATCGCAACCAGCCCATTGATCTGAGCTTGGAGGTTCGCGTCACCGGCGATCCGCGCCGCCTGTTCGGTAGCGAGGTTGGCCGCGGCGTTATTCGCCACCACGGTATCCTTCGCGTCAATCGCGGTATTCAACTGGTTCATCTGTTGGATGGTTTCCGAAGGCGAATTCAACGCCGCTCCAGTGGCCCGGATAACATTGGCTATCTCTTCCTGAAAGCTGTTCGCCTCTTGGTGACGGAGTTGAGTGGCCGGTCTTGTCGGCGGGTTTTCATCATCGTATATTCGCTGACTCCCAATCGGGTCCGTTACATATCCGTTTCCTAAAGTCTCATGCATGGTTATATCCTTTCGTTAAACCTCAACCCAAATAAACCGAACGTGAGCCGGAGCTATCCGGGAAAAGTAGCATTTCAAATAATCTTTATTCGGATCACTCGCGGATATCTCTATCACCCACTGAGCGTACGTTCCTATCGATCCCAACCGCGCTCCGTCGATTCCCTCCGCTGGGGTACGGTCAACCCGGTTCTCATCCACGCGGAATATATTCCCCTCCGGCGCAACCTGTAGAACTATCGTTGAACCTAAATCGGCCGCGTACTGCTCGTAAAAAGCCGCGTTGAGGGTGGTATAGTTCGCGGTGTATTTTGTATGGGCTATCGCTTGACGCTCTGGGATCGAGTTTATACCCGTCGAACATTCATCCGGAAGTCCCAGAACCCTTTCCCAATCTGGCAAAAGGTCCTCCGATAATCCCGGAACGCTTTCCCGGAACATATCGACCACCTGCTGTTCGAGCCGTTCGAGTTCCAGCGCGAAACACGTCATCAACGTTGACCAAGTGCTCCCTCTTCCGATCATACTATATTATCCCCTTTGACTTCAATTTCTCCGTACCCACCATAACCATCGTCGCTATCTATTTTTAGATAGCAGTCCCCGGCGAACGCATACCCGTCTCCCGGCGTTCCCCAGCTGTCTTCCCGCACCCAAGTTCCTCCCTGACCTCCGGCCGCGTCGTTGTTATAATAAGCGTATAGCGTACCGCTCTCACGCTTAATCCGTACGGTAACGGTCTTGGGAGGGGTGAACCCGGTTTGAACGGCTTGCTTCACTCCCGCCTCCCAGGTTTGTAGTTCGTTCGGGTTAAAGGTAAGGGAGAATTTTTCATTGTTACTCGTATCGTATACCGCTATCCATAGCGAATGATTTCCGCCGCTCTGGGTTCCTAGTACCAGTTGGAACGTTACCTCGAAGTCACCGTTGATATTCTGACCGCTGGGAGGGAAAAGGCGGTCAGGGCTTCCGGCGGATTGGTAAGCGATCTTTTGACTGTCCTGATCCCGGATAAGAAACCCGGAAGTGAATTCACTGTCCCAACCGCTCTGGAATGATCCCGACTCGAAATCATCGAACTGGTAGAACCCGGAGTCAATCGCCGCGGTTCCAAACGCTTCCGCGGTTCCAATACCGCTCGCGATCAGCTGTTGATTCAACTGAGCGGTTCCGAAGGTCTCTGCGCTCGCGATCCCGGCGGGAACCACTATTTGACCAAACTTAAGGAACGGAGTCCCAAACGATTCCGCGGAGGGGATACCCTCTGTTATCAATATATCCTCGTAATTCAGAGGCCAATTCCAAATCCAACCTTTCGGAAACAAGAGCTTCAACGCGTGAAGGTGCTCCCGGAAGGTAAAGCGCTTTTTTACTAGCATTGGGCTTAAGTCTATCACGGCATAGCTCCAACGGTTGCGTTCGTGAGAACGGCGTACTCATACCCCACCATCGGGATATCCAGATTCACGTCCTGATACGCCATATCCTTTGTTATATAAACTATTGTATAATCATCCACCCCAACGTTCGCGATAGCATCCCGAACCTGACTGATTAAAATATCCTCTCCCGGAGCGGCTTCCGCTTCGAATAGCTCCGCGAGGTTCGCCTGAACCTGATCGCCGATCTCCGCGGTGTACGGAGTGGTTTGGATACTCATCGTAACCTGAGCCTGATCGATCCCGTCAACGCGCCGCGTCGTTGGGTCGATAAGAGTTGCGCCAATCGGCATTTTGGTATAGATATACTCGTATGTTTCAGAGCGGAGAGTGTCGCTGGGTTCCGGGTTCGATCCCGTTGCTTTTATAACCACCCCAACCGTCCCGTCTCCCCCGGCTCGCGGAAAGCACCAAGCGTTATCCACTCCACTGACCTCTTTCGCCCAGAACTCATAGTCAGCTTTCGTTCCACCCATCGGCGGGTTCTGTATCCGGGCCAATATTCTCTCCCGGTAATCGTCATCACTCTCCTCATCGACTCCTCCGGAAAATCCGCTCACCGCTGAGGAAGAATCAACGCCCGTGATCGGGGTCACTAGTTGTATCGTGTTACTGGTAGTGTTTCCGGTTTCTCCTGCCGTTAAGCATTGGGCTTGAACGGTATTGGAGATGGTCCCGGCTATTGTCGCCTCAGCGAGCGTCTCATACTCGATCCCTTCCGGAGTCTGTACGCGGGTTCCCGTCGGGATAACGGTGCCGTGGGTTCCCGTAAAGTATACCCCTCCCGTAGCAAACGCGGCGGACTTCCTCGAAATCCCCCACATGAACCCGTGACGGTTCAACCATTCGGTCTCCGCCTGATCCACCATCAGCTGTCGCGATACCCACTCAAGGTATCCGAAGCTCATATGGATCGCTCCGGCGAATATCTTTGCTAGAATCCGAAGAACCGCACGCCGTAACAATGCAACGCTATCGGACAAACGGCTCTCCATATCGGACACGATCCGCTGATATATTTCTTCTAAGGTTGGCCTGTTCCAAGGCATATCAATCCACCTTTCTCGCCACTTGCGCTTTCCAATTATAATAGTATCGATACAGCTCAGGGTTTACCGTTCCCGGTCGGTATATCCGAACCGTTAACAGTAGGTGATCCGCTTCCCCTCTTACCGCTTCCGTTTCCGTTCTCTCCGCGAGTCCGTCCGATATCATCCACGCGAGCGCTTCCTGAGCGTACTCCACCGCGTTCGTCAGGACCTCGTCAAGCGTTTTACTCCGGTAAAGTAACCAAAGCCAGCTCCCGTCCTCATCGTTATCTATATTCAGCGCCGGAGCGTCCCCGAACCACCCGCGGCGGTCCTCGTTTCGGTCCGGCGTAATATCCTCAACCCTCGCTCGTTTATCGGTGAAAAGGGAAACGAGCGTTGCGGTTTCCAGTGTCGGGTCCCGTTCTAAGTCCCGATCAGCCATATTTATATCCGCGCCGAAGATATCCGGAATTAACCGAATATCACCCTCAAGAAACAACTCATCAACCGTCGTTTCCGGTGGCCACGGTTCCCATCCCTCGTCTTTAAATAAAGGACTATCACCAAAATTATAATTATTACCGAATTCAGCCATTTTATCTTCCTTTTAATCGTTCCAATAGCTTCATCGTTATCGCGCTTTGTTGGGTGGCGGTTCGGAACGCCGTCACTTCCATTTCCAGCGCGTCGATATACTCCGCGGACTTCTGACGCTCAATTATTCCGCTCAACGACATATAGCAATGAACGAAATCCTCGCTGGGGATGACTTCGTAATCCTTCAACCCGCGTAACAATTCAAGGCTCAACCCGTAAGTCCGGCCGTCGTGGAGACCTTTCCGGATACAGTCCTGGAAGTAATGGGTGGCGCCGTTTACGTAAAACAGAAACGGTTCCGGGAACTTCTCCGGAAGATCGATATACTCATACAACGGGAAATAGGGTTTGCCCTCTTTCTCCGGGTAAAACGCTTTCAGCATATAACAATCCGTATCCACATAGCATAGGTTCGGATCGTTTACGGCTCGCTCGAACCGGATATTATCCGCGCGGAAGGTGTTCGGGTCCCCGCTCGATCCGTCCGGGATAATATACATTTCATACGTGTCTATCCCCTCGCGCACTAGTCGCTTAACCGACGCGATGCACTTCTGGCGGATAGGGTTCTGGAGTCCGGAAGGATCGGACACTTGAAAATAATGAATCGGCTTTTTCTCGCTCATACTTTCTCCTTAATGTAGATTTACCCATGAGCCGCTTATCCGGGCTTGGATTTTGTTATCAGTGGTGTTATGTAAAATCATCCCGTTTAGCGGCGATGAAATCGCGTTCCGTTCTGCGGTGGTGTAGTCCGCGAGTTTGAAAACCTTATTCGTATAATTATATTCGTCTTTCAATCCGATCTGAGAATGAGTTCCGCCAGACTGATGAAATTTTAAGAAATAGGAGTCAGTGGGACTTCCTTCCAGATCAGCCAAATTCCCGCCAACCGAGTTAGCTAGAACTATACTAGTGTTGCCCGTCCCAGAAAGGTCTCTACGGGTTAGGACCATACCAGCGTTTCTCAACTCCATTTGTTGGTATTGTAGATTATAATCGTGTACCTTTATAACGTATCGACCACCCCAACTACCCGCGGCCGCGTTATAAATATACCCGTAAGCCTCAGCGTAGGTTCGAGCCGTCCCCGCGTCATCAACACTATCGTAAAGTGAACGCCCGATCCAGTCCCCAGATATTCCGTTGTTACCGTCTCGTTTTTTATAGAAATGTACGTCAAACGGGTTCGCGTCGTTAGTCGTTACTTTTTCCAGTCGAAAGTTCTGACCAAAAACGGTTTTCAACGTCGGGGTATCCATTCGTATTATCTCCACCCCATTACCCGCTCGAATCCGGAAAGGACTCGCGGAATCATACCCCAGATACATCTCCAGTTTATGGTTACCGCCTCCGTACCCGATATTCAATTTACTATTCACCGAGTCATACCACATGAAATTATACCCGGCGTGGACCATTCGGAGCGCTTCACCTTCTCCGGTTAAGACTTGCATAGATATCTTATGAGTTGGGGCGGTTGGAGTACCGCCACCGATAGTCATTTGGGTTCCAACGGTTTCCAGTACCTTATTCCCGGCGGTATCGTATAAGCGCGGGTGTCGATGGCCTGAGAGGTTTTTCGTATTATTTACGCAATCCATTACGATTGAGTCAATGACTTCTTTCTCGTGATCCAAATCTCCCTGGCCCCAAGGCTTAGTATCACCGGGCCCAAGCGGGTTATATCCTTTATACGAAGGCATATTTATACTCCTTTGGTTTTCGAAGTTAAACTTGTTAAATCACTCATCACCGGGACCGGTGTAGTTGTTAGGGTTGGCGTCGTCGGTGATGGTAATGGAACAGAATGAGTATGAGAATTATAAACTGACATTGCTGTCTCAGTCATCAACTTTTTTAAAGTCCCCTCCCCCAGTTCTATATTATCCGCCTTCACGACAACTTTCCCGGCGCTCAGATAAACCTGTTCGCCGGTACTCCGAAAAATCGCAACATCCCCGTTCGCGTTTAATTTAATCCGGTCACCGCTGGAGTCAACTACTATCGCCACCCCATGATCCCGGTTCCCGTTTAAGAATACCGGAACAACCTCCGCTCCCGGTTCCGGCCGCGAGGCGAATCCGTACGGCTGGACCATCTCGACGTTGTCCCGAACTTCGTTGGCGCCCAGTTGTATCCGTAACAACGGCATTTTCCCGTCGTGCCGATACTCTTCCAAAACCGCCTTCGCCACGAGGGAAGCGATCTGGCGCCGAAGAGGTTGGATAAAACGAACTAATTGTTGCAAGATAGTCATATCAATCCCATCCTCCCCACGCCTCGCTTCGGCTCTTCTTTTTCCGGGTCAGCGCGGGATCGGCCGCGAATATCTCCGGAGGATTCAATATCATTGTCGTGAGCGATCCTTCGTCAGAATCCTGAGAATATACTATCTCAGTGACAAGTAGATCAGCGTCAACGTTTAGCGCCGGAATAACGGTGTACGCAATGAGATTTTCCTTCCATAATTTTCCCGAAGATTGGAACCAGCCGGGAACCGTTACGCTCACTGAATTGGATTTCCCGTACGCAACGGACATCTCCCAAGCGGCTTGCTTCTGAGCGTCCGCAATAGTCGTTATTCCGTCCGCGCTTATTATCTTTGGTCGGTAGCGAGGCATGTTTAAATCTTTCGCGACTCCCTCGATTGCTACGGTGGAACTGTCCCAGCCTTCGCCTTGAGTTGTTCGTTGGCCTTTTACGCGGTACTCTGAAAAACGGTTTTCGTACTTCCATCCAGCGCTTGCTTCTTTAACGTTTTGGCCCATCATCAGCGCATCCGTGGTCCGTTCCGATCCGGCCGAAACCAATACCAAATCCCCTTTCCCATCGGACAACGGGAGGATTCCCCGCGCCTTACACGCACGGCTTATAGCCTCGAAAACCGTTTCACCCTGATTCAATGCGAAGTTCGTAAAATCCGCGCCCAAGTCGGTGTTCGCGGTCACTTTTATATTAAACGGATCGCATAAATTTTTACAGATAGTTAACAGGTCAACGTTCCCGGTCCAAGTTCCCGTTTTATAAATCGCCGAACAATCAACCAAGTCCCCAGTTCGATCTCTTCCCGAACTCGCCACACTCGAACTTTCCGCCGTAACCGCCGGGTCAAACGTATCGAGATAACCGTTGAGTATTTTTTCCGATCCGAGGAAAATCTCACACGGGGTGTTCGGCTTTATCTTCGAAATAATCCCACCATCGTAATCTACCATAGACACGTCGAACGCCCCACACAGCATACTCATAGAACGCCGGACAACCGCCGAACTCCAGCCGGTATAATTCTCACCGTCGATAACTATAGTCAGTTCATTGTTCGGCATAACTTAATAGCTGTAATGGTTGAGCGCCCGGAACAAACGCCGGATTCTCAACCCGGTTTCGGTTTATAATATCGGTTTCAAAATCCACGCTCCCGTACAACGCCCAAGACAACGCCAACGATGGTATCGAGACGTTATGGGTGTACTCTATAATTTGGGGGAGAACGGTGGCCCGTCTTTCTATATCCCGGATAACGGCGGTCCGTAAATCGATCAGCGCCACATACAATGTATCCGGGATCGGTTGTTGTATTATTTTATCGATCTGTTCGAGGAGTTGACGTTGGAACTCCTCCGCGTCCTGAACGCTTTCGAACTCGACCAACGTAATTAATCCGGCCATAGCACTCGCGGCCGTCTCCTGAATCATATAGGAAACCTGAGCGCTGGGGTCGGTATAATCGGCCGGGAGTCCGTCGTCAGGAGCGAAATCGAAAAACGCAAGCATTTCGCGAATCTGTTGACGAGCGTTCGTGGCGGTGGCCTCGAAAAAGTCGTCATCCTGATCCGTTCCGAACGTTAATAAATATATAGTTTCATTCGAAAGGTCCTCCGCGAGATAGGTCAGTTCAACGATCTTCCCGCGAGTAATCGCGAGTTGTCGCTGAAATTCTGCGTTCGCCGCCACCGCCTTTTTCTTCTCGTCAATATAGTCGATAGCTTTCTGGACGGTTGAGCGGGTACGTTTTACGACCGTCGTGGGAACGTTCGCGACGCTATACGCTTCGTTGAAAGTAGATTCGATTGTATCGTATGCAGTGTTCTTTTTTATCTGAGCCGTTTTTTTCGTATTCAACTCAACGCTGGGAAAGAGCGCTTCACCGGATTCTACGAAGTCCAGCGCAAACCGCGCCATCCTTCCCTCCGTCCGATCCTCCGTCATACGGTATCCCGTACAACTAACAATAAGCGTCCCTAGATACGGGTGAATAAGTTTCCCCGGTCCCTCAGCTTCAAGAGCCTTCAACAAACGGTCCCGGTCACCAAAGTAATCTTCACCGAGTATATAAGCGTCAACGGTATGTGTCCGGGCTTTTCGGCCCATATCCTCACTGAACGGGGTGTCCTGTTTCGGGAACTCGTGAAGCGCAACGCGCCTCCCGCCGCTGTTATCTATACGAGCGACGAAAAACGATACATTGCGGAATTTAGCCTGTCTGTATTGTTCGCGCCAACCCATTATAATCCTCCCGCAAAATTCATACCGTATTGCATATTAATATCATCAACTCCCTTTCGCTCGATTATACGAGCGCCACGCGGGACGTTATCGAAAGACATAGTGGCGGATACTTTCGAATCTCTCGACCTCATATCAGCCAATATTTTATCCCGGTTCGCCATCCGCTTCTCATACCTTCGGCCCTCGACCGACTCCTGATCCAGTCCGAATTTCTTCTCAAGGAATTTCGGAAGAACCAACCGCCCCAGACTGTATCCGATATCCGCAATCATTATTTTCGCGGTCTCCAGAGCGTGATTCCAATCGGTGAAAACCGAAACGACTTCACTCCAGCCCTGTTTAATCTGATAGATATTATACGCCCAGATTCCCACCGCCGCGATAATCAACGCCCCCAACACCCCAATCGCCGAAGCCACCGCGATCACCGCAACCTTTATCGCTCCGAACGCCACCCCAAGTTTCGCAACCACGGGACCGATAGCGCCGATTGCTATTGCGATCTTCCCGACTATAATTAAAATGGGCCCTATCGCCGCCAGTACCATTCCGAATATCGTTGCCATTTTTAAAATGGTAGGATTGAGTTGGGATAACTTCCGCACCATCACGGTAAGTTTTCCGACGAACCGCGTGGCCCACTCCAGTAGTCCGCTGTCCGCGATAGCCAGCTGTAGCTCCTCGAACGCGGAGCGAAGTTTTTTCAACTGACCGTTAAGACCTTTCATGTTAACGTCCGCGGCTTTTTTCGCCGCGCCGCTTGAGTCCTCAACCTGCTCAGTCATATCCTTTAACGCTTTGGAACCCTGAGTCAGCAACGCCGCCATACCGGGACCGGCTCGTTGGCCGAATATCGCCATTATATCGGCGGTGCTCGCTCCGGATTTCTCCAGCGCTTCGATTACCGTTGCAAGTGATCGAACGTTTCCCTCAGCGTCAATCAGTTGGTTCTTCGGGATATTTAATTTTTGGAAAACCTTTTTTGCTTCGGAGGTTGGTTTTATAATACTTGAGATAGCTTTCCGGAGCGTTGTCCCGGCCATTGACGCTTGTATACCCGCGTTCCCTAGTAAACCGATAGCCGCGGAGGTCTCTTCAAACGCCACTCCAGCGCTGGAGGCGATAGGAGCCACGTATACCATCGCCTCAGCCAGCTGTTCCATACTCGTGTTCGTACTCTGGAACGTTTCGGTGAGAACGTCCGACACCCTGACCATCTCCTCCGCTTTCATATTAAACGGGGTCATTATATTGGAAGCGATGTCCGCCGCTTGAGCTAAATCCATCTGAGCGGCCGCGGCCAGCTGTAGTGTTCCCGGCATCGCTCCGATTATTTTATTTGCCTCAAATCCGGCCATCCCCAAAAAGCCCATAGCCCCAGCCGCTTCAGACGCGGTGAACTGGGTTGTTGCCCCCAGTTCTCGCGCCGTCCGCGACATCTGACTCATCTGAGCTTCGGTGGCCTTCGTTAAGTTCTGAACGCGGTTCATCGAGGTCTCGAAGTCTGCCGCGGTTTTTAACGTCGAAGCGCCCATGATAGCGAGCGGTACAGTCAAGCCCATCGTCATCGAGCGCCCAACCCGCTCCGCGCTCTTACCGAACCGGGTGATGGACTTCGAGGCCGCGCCGAAATTTCGGCTGAACTTATCTATTCCGCTAATGACTATATTAATGGGAGGAACGGGCATCAAATACTCACTTTCCTTTTATAGCTTTTCCGATACTTTCCGCTTGTTGTCTCCAAAACTCTAACTCCTCCGCGTCCATTTCCCAGATTTCCGACGGTGGGAAGTGAAACACGTACGCGATTAACCCAACTGTTCCCCGCCAGTCATCTGGCCACCGGGCAAAAAAGAGTTTATAACCTCCGTGGCCGCGAACAAATCCTGCGCGTCCAACTCCTCGACCATCGACACCGGTTCACCGGTAAGTTTCGCGAGGAGCGAAATCATATCACTCATCCGAATGTTTGACGGGTTAATATTCTTGTAGTCTTTCGCCTTGGGACGGCGGGCAAACACCAGTTCGCTTTTCGTTTCGTCTTTCCCCCATTGAACCGGGTACGCTAATTTCAGCGTGTAGGGGATTTCATATTTTTTCTCTTCCCCGGCTTCGGTCTTTTCAGAGTTCATTGGTTGCTCCTTGGAATAAAGTTAAAAGAAGAGAGAGCGCCGAAAATCGACGCGCTCCCGTTATTATCGAACCTCTTCAGCGCTCATACCTTCGAACCGTACGGTGATGTTGGCTTCCTCCGTCTGGATATTACCTTCACCGGCAAACCAGGCATCCCGAAGTACAACAACTTTACCGTTCGCGAGTTCGAGAGTGACCGTTGAGTCCTTAAGTAGAACAAGCGCCGCAACGTCCAAATCGCCTCGATCAGTGATTTCACCTTCGATAAAAGCGACCTGAGGCAACTCCTTATACCCGTGAGTCCGATCCGCTCCAACCACTGCATCGCGTTTCGGTGCGCCCAAGTTATAGGTCCAGTTGCCCTTTGCCTGCTGGATTTCTCCGTTTACTTTCGCGTTAATTATACCAGCAACTCTGCTCATATATATTCTCCTTTTTAAAGTTTACGATTTAAGAAGAGGGAGAGCGGAAAGCCGCCACCGCTCTCCCCTTCACACCACCTATCACCTACACCACTGGACTCTGGAGGAGGAACTGGAGAGTTGCCGCCCCGACACGGAACTGATTAATCAGGTCCGGCGGGAGAATCCAGTCAAGCCGGTTCGGGTCGGTTGCGTTTCGAACGCAGACCAAATCCCGTTTGTATTGATCGATATTCTCGACCAGTCCGGCGGACTCCCATCCCCGGAAGATCGCAATTGCTTCCGCTTTCCCGATCTTCGGAGTAATAACTTGCTGACCGGGACCAACCTGAACTCCATCATCCGCGAGTTTTGCGCGAGAGTAACGGGTCAATATTTTAGTCCGGAAATCGTACCGCAGATACATAAGGGTCAGACGCGTGTTCACGTCCAAATACGCGATATCCGCCGCGCCAGCGTCGTTCAACTGGTACATCGTAATCGCTCGCTGGATTCGAACTTTACCGGAAGAATCAACCTGGAACGTCGAGATGCCTTTATACAGTAAGGAATTATTTTCAGCGGTCGTAAACCGATCACTGTACGCTGGAGGAAGAACACCCTTCAATTCGAGAGTCTGGAAAGGCCGCGCCGGGTCCACGCTTCCCTCGTACGCTACCTGAGCCGCGAAAGCCGCGGCCAGCTCATACGACGGAGTGGGCATTGCGTAATTATGAACGCAACAAACCTGTTTCGAATTTCTTCCCGCCCCAAAAGTCTGAAGCGTTGCGACATCGGCTCGTTTCGAGCAAAAGTATACGCCATCAATCTGACGTAACGGTCCAAACCGATCTTCCAACTCAGTCTCGATAGCGGTGAGGTTGGTCGCATCGGTATAAGGGGCAACGATAATCTGAAACCATTCATCGGCCAACTGGTCGATAGCGTCCTGGATATCGGGGTTGTTCGCTCCGCCGGTCATCTGTACGATGGTCAGCGAAACACCGGCCGGGTACTGTTCCCCGGAATTGTAGTTGGCCCGGATATCGATATCATTGCCCGGTTCTCCAGCGTTCTTCGCCGTAAGAGTAACCGCGCCAGCCGCGTTCACCGCAGTGACTTCTCGATTACTTCCGATAGCAGTGACGATCTTATCGCCGATCTGGGTGGGGGTGTCGCCGTTCGAAACGGCCACAGTGATCCGCTTCCCGCCGATATACAAGTACAGCGTACCCGCGGCGGTTGCCGTTCCAACGACCGTAACCGAACCAGCGGCCTGAACGCCCGATCCCGAATCATTCAACGCGATCCCGTACAGCTCAGTGAAATTATTATTCTCGAACCACGCTTCAGCCATCAGCGCCAACTGGCTCCCGTTTCCGTAATATTCCGCGGCCTTATCCTTATTGGACAGGAGATCGATCTGTTCCACCGGCTTCGAACCGCCAGCCAGCTTCTGACCAATCAACAGCGCTTTATACGGAAGGATACTGGCGCCCTGAAATGCGCGCGAAGAGTCGAACTCAACATACACGAAGGGTACGCGCAAATTGGTAGGTATAGTCATACTATTCTCCTTTTAAAGATTGTTGATTATTTCTTTTTACTTTTCTTTATCCGCGGTTCCGGTTCAACCGAATTATCCTCAACGGGTTCCGCTTCGGATTTCGCTGGGGATAAGGTTACTAAAAGTATCTCACCGCGTTTCAGTCTCCGGCGCCAGAACGAGGAGTTGGGAACGTTTCCGCCTCGTTCAGTTACGGAGTTCATTTTATCATCGGTCACCGTTTCACCGGGACGCGCCTTTACATACAAATGAGCCGGTACAGACATATTATTCGCTCCTTATAGTGGTTAAAGCGTCTATGTTCGCGCCTTGCGGCGAATTACTCTGGATATCGTGTTGGAAGCGTAAAAACTCTTCAAGTGATACTGAACCGTAATCCGGCATCACGTACTCTACTAACCACAACAACCGTACCGCGGATACTTTTTTATTCCCGGAGTCCTCCGGAACGTTTACGAGTTCGGTTTGTTGTAGCTTAGAATCCTGAACCAATTTCGGTAAACCCAACTGGCGGTCCGCGGAGAAAGCCGCTTCAACCTCATACGCTCGCGAGTCCAACCACTCCTCAACGTTGTATTCCGCTTCGCTATCGGCGTACTGTAATAAATCGATAACCAAGTTCAGATTCCTCGTATAGTATCGAGGCGCTGATTCGTTATCTTCCGCGGTCTCTTCCGTAAAGTAAATCAACCCGCAAGGAGTCTCTTCAACGAACAGCGCGTTGGGTCTCGATATGAACCATTTATCTTCCGGGAGATCGACCGCCTGTACCATTAGTTCCGCGACTGCGCGCCGGATCGCTATCCGCCCATGGGGCTGTATCGTTTGCTTGTTAAAATTCATATTGTCCTCTCGTGGTGGAGGAAAAGCATCGACAATCCAGTGCCGTCCGGCTCATGTCGGATTACGCGGTACTGTTCCCCGCGAATAACAATCAGGTCCTTCGGTCCCGGTTTCCGGGTAAAGTACCGCGTTGCGGTCCAGAACACCGGCTGAGAACTCTGAAGACCAACGCCCGTATCCGGATCAACCGTTGTATACTCATTATCGAATATACCGTTGATCTGTACGGTGGAGTCGTTATTCCGATAAGTATAGCTGACCATTTCGCCGAACTCTTCAACGCTCAGCATCTCGTTCTCCAAATCGCCATCGACGTACTCCTGGAAGGTCGAACGGGTAAAGGTAAAAATTTCAGGCTCTCCGAACGCCTCCAGCGACGCGATCCCGGTAAGTTGGATAAACTGATCGAAAGCCACGTTGATATCCCCGAACGCCTCTTCAGACGGGATACCCCCAACCTGAATCGTTTGATCCTGAGCAATATTGGGTTCGCCGAACGATTCCGCTGACTCGATCCCGGAGGGAGAGACAGTTGCGACTCCGATTGCGGCCGTCGGAGTCCCGAAAGCCTCAGCTGAAGGTATCGACTGAACCGAAATATTAACGCTAATCGAAAGCGATCCAAATGCCTCCGCGGAAGGAATACCGCCCGGAGAAACGTTCATATCCAATTGAGGGCTTCCGAACGCTTCCCCGGATTCTATACCCGCTGGGGTGAGGTTACGGTTTACTTGGGGATTTCCGAAGGTTTCAGCGCTCCCTATCCCGGAGGGTTGAAGATCGTACGAAGGCGAAACCGCCGGAACCCCAAAAGCCTCTCCGGAGCCGATTCCCTGAGCCCCTACGCTCATATCCAGTTCCGGGTTCCCGAAGGTCTCTGCTGAAGCGATCCCGGCGGGAGCGATTACGGTTGCGCCCGTATCGAGGGACGGTGAGCCAAATGCTTCTGCGGAGGGAATACCGCCCGGAGACACCGTTGCGGTGCCTTTTAACACAGTAGGATTCCCGAAAGCCTCCGCAGAGGAAATACCGGTCACCGGCAGGGTCCTATCGAGCCGCGGAGAGCCGAAAGCCTCCCCGGTCGGGATACCTTCCGGAAGTACCTGTTGATTGATTTGAGGAGTCCCGAACGTCTCCCCGGAAACGATCCCGGAGGGAGAGAGGGTGGAACCGGCGGAACTCACCGAAGGGAACCCAACTGCCTCCGCCGAAGCGATCCCAGCCGGAACGATTACCGCACCCAATATTGGTGAGCCAAACGCTTCCGCCGAAGCGATCCCGGAACCGATGAGAGAGACCGTTTGAGGGTACGTAACATCAATACCCCCAAACGCTTCCTCCGACGGTATCCCGGAAGGCTGTATATTTACGTTACCCGGAGAAACCGAAGCGGTTCCGAAAGCCTCCGCGGTTCCGATCCCGCTGGGCTGAATTCCGAGATTGAGTTGAGGAGAGCCGAAAGCCTCCGCCGAAGGTATCCCGGAGGGAGAAACCGCAGAAGCGGGTTCAGGAGTCCCCTCAACGACGAAAGTTGAAGGGGAGTTCTGGTTGTTGTATTCGGCGTTTATCCACCCGGAGGATCGATGAGCTTCTGCGATTCGAACCTCATCCAATGTTCCGCCGTCAAACCATCGGGCCTCCTGGTACCGATGCCCAAGACAAACTTGGATTGTTGAGTCATTAATATCCGTTGTATAGTTTCGTTGGCCTCCGGCAGTCCCGTTTAGGTAAGTAATCATATTATTACTCCCTAAATTACCATCATAGGTCCCAAAGCAATGGTTCCAAGCGTTCTTAACCAAGTCTAGTCCGGAGTTCGTCGAACCGTTATTTATTCTAAAATTTAGTTCGTTATCAAATACAGCTTCCTCTTGGATCAGTGCATATTCATCTTTACCCGTGGAGGACTGCCGCTTTGAAATCAAACGGGTGCCACCTGTAGCACCATCATTCACCGGATACGCCCAAAGGGAAAGCGAAATAACTTTTCCGGTTATCCGTAGATCACTCCCGTTGTGCAAATCAATATAACCGTCAACATCGGTTGTTTGGCCGTTTTGTATCTTCGAACTCGTGTTGGTTACTACATCCCCGGAACCACTCTCAACTTTATCGGCGTTGGAATTGTTTCCCGTTGAGTCTACATATTTAGCCGTCTCCGTTCCGCCGCTCGCAACTTCCTGTAAATGGTATACGCCTTTGAAACCGTTAGACCAAACTGAGTTCCGGCCGTAGGTATCCGTGACCGCGGGTTGGGATTCTCCGGATTTATTATACCATACCCAAATATCTGTATTACTGGAGGAAGATACTGAAGCAACCTTCACCCAGATTTCTGCTTTACCGTTCGTGGGATTATTATCCGTTACAAATACCACTACCTCACAGGCCAACCGCGTGTTCCCCGCCTCATCGGAAGAGAAACGCAAATCACCACCACCGTTCAACGCTGGGTAAGAACCATCAGCATCGAGCATCTCCGAGGGTAAAGTATTTTTATCCAGAAGGATAGGGAAGTTGGTAAGATCGGCCGGGACCTGAGAGGCTTGAATCGTTAATTTACATTTCCTTCCCCAACTATCAAATAATCCCATTAGTTATTCCTTAAATAAATACTGTCATCTCAACTTCGGTTATCGGCGCACCGCCGTCCTTATAGATAACGTACATCTTTTCTTCAACGTGATCGGTTACAAACTGGTATAGTTTTATCTTAGCAAACTTGAAGGAATTATCCACATTGATATCGATAATTTCATGACCTCTATACCCGGTCATCGTCTCTACGTAATTCACCAACGCCTGTTTTGCGGCAACGTTGACCGGGAAGGTTTCGCGTTTTCCGTTCTCCTTATATTGAGCCTTCTCCCCAGCGTCTCCCTCGTCAATAACGATATAGTCAATGGTCCGTTTCCGGGCCTGAGTTTCATCCTCGTTATTCTCGACTATTACCGCGCCGTAAACGTGGATTGAGTGATCTCCTCCCGTAAAGGTAAGATCATCGTACAAAACGTGTCCCGCTAATTCCTCAGCGTGGGGAACGTTCGCCACGATATCAGCGATCAAATCGTTTTTACTATTAAACCAAGACATCAATTCTCCTCGCGTAAAATTTTAAAAAGCGTCCCCTATATCGAACAAGCCGAAAGGAGACGCTTCACCATTAACATAAGGAATTCACTGCCCTTATAATTTAAAGATTCGGTTTGCTCCTGAATCCCACTGTATCGTAATATCACCACCGTTCGGAGTCACAGGGAGTCCGGTTGCGGTATCGATATAAGCGATAAGAGGACTGGTTGACTGAACACCGGTATCTTTCCACAGTACAATCGCCTCAACCGTATCACCGGAAACGCTGGAGTGGACGGTATCATTCGCATCAGCAACGCCCAGTGTCGCGGTTTTACCCGCGAGAGCGGCGGTGGAGACCTTCGCCGCGGTGGCGATGTCGTCTGCGAACTCATCCACATCGATGTTCACCGTGTAATCGGCGGTGTCGATTAGATAACTTTGGATCGTATCCGATACCCAATCAATATCACCGGTCAGGAACTTGTTCCGCCCTAACCCGTACAATTGATTTGCCATATCTTATCTCCTGTTAATTGTTCCTGTTTTAGTTCAAACTCTTCCACAACAATTATTTCTTCTTACCGTTACTGGACTTTGCTCCGGCCGGTTTTTTCTTTTTCTCCTCTTTCTCCCCGGAGGCAGAAGAGGCCACCGCGACCTTCGCCGCAATCAGCGCCTTCGCGCTATTGGAATCGATATCGACAACGGTGTTTGGGCCGTAGTTCTGGCCGCTGTGTCGAACGGTTCCCTTGATTATTTTGACTTTCATACTTTCTCCTCGTTAAAGTTCCGTTGATAAATTCGGACTACAGACTACATCGGAAAGTGATCGCCGTTAAGCAATCACCTTCGAAGTAACAAAGCCGTCAATCTGATGCGGAACCGGGAGAGGAGCCGACTGGACCATGAGGAACCGGGCTGATGGGTCCTCTTCCTCCCAGCTTTTCGGGAAGCGAGGAACGGAGCCGGTTGCCCGCAGGTCTTGGATTGCGCCGTAATGTTTCGTACAACGCGCGGCCGTCGATCCCATTACAACCTTTTTCGGGTCCATCATCGGTTTCTCAGTCTTTGAAAATTCATCGTAATACCACTCATGGTATACGTAGATATCCGAAACGCTATTCAGCGTACCGATATACCTCATACCAGCGCGGATTTTTTCCGGAGCAACCCGGCCAATGAACATCCGTAGGTTATCGAGTTTGGCCGCGACTTTCGGGTGATCCACGAAGGCGCGTGCCGCGTCCTTACCCATTATAATAGTATCCACCACAAGTCCCGAATCCTGAAGGATTAGTTCAGCCCAATCCTCAAGGTCCCGTTCCGGATTACTATTCGTGGTATCGGTCCAAAGGTCCGTACCGCTCAGGGTGATGAGGTGACTTGAGGCCATATTGAAATCGATTGTATCCTCGATCCCGTCCCCAATTACCTCGATCTGACCCAACTGGATCGCCTGAGCCGCCATCCATTCTTCCCGGCGGGTGATCTGCTCTTCCAGTTCGGCTAAATCCTTACCCAACTGGCGTTCCGCTCGTGACTGGGGATTTATCCCGGCGGGATAGATCGTTTGTCCCATTTCGCGTTTAAGTAGATCGGCCGCGGTAGTGATCATTTTCGGTTTAATGTACGGCGGTTCGTACGTAAATGATTCATACCCTCTTCTCTCTACCAGTTTACCCTGTAGCCGCGGACTTACAAAGGACGCCAAACGCCTCTTCCCTTTGTAAATATCGATATCGACGTATTTGGTATCACTGACTTCAACCTGAGAAAAGAAAGTTGTTAAAAATACAGTCGAGACCGGGAGCATTTGCTCAAGCGCTCTCAACATCGTTCTGGTATCGAACATATCCATATTAGTAACTCCCTTTAAAGGTTTAACAGTTTATAAAGTTTTCGTTTCACACAAGACAAATAATAAAAGGTGATAGATTGTTATGCGTTCGGGAGCGCCTGTTGGCTGTCCTCCAGATAAATTCCTATATCCCGGAAAGCGGTGCGATGAGTCTCCGGGGTATCGTTTCCGCCGAAGATGACCGCGCGTTCATTGAACTGGCCGCTGATCGCTGAAGCGCCTTTCTTCGCGGCGGTACTCGCATCCACTTCATCGTCCAGAAGGATCGCGAAAGGATTCTGAGAACCGTCGGAGTGATCGCTGTCCAGCTTCCGGCATTCGTACGAACCAACAACAACAGCGACAGCAAACGTATCGCCAACAACGAAATCCGTTGCGCCATCGGTCAACGCGAAGGCCAACTGATCGCTCTCGTACGGAGCAATCTGGAATTCATCGTTCACGGCGAAATCGGTTGCGCCGTCGGTTACTTCGATATTGATTTGATCGTTTTCAAACTTGCCCACGGCTCCGGCACCGCTGAAGGAAAGCGTTCCCAACACGGTTCCGTCCGGATCGATGACCTGGAAGGTTGCGGCGTTTGCCGCGGCTACGGTACAAACAACCCGATAGAGACCGTCTTTGATATTCCGTCCGGCCTTCGCCAGAATCGTACCGTTTCCGGTTCCAGCGTAATTACCCACACGGGCATTCGCCAGCACGTTTCCGTCCGGATCGGTTACGCTAAAAACACCGCTGTTCGCGATAGCGGTAATACACGCGAGCGAGTATGTACCAACTTTAGTTTTCCGTCGTCCCTGAACGTCGGTCATCGTACCGTTACCAGTGTTACCACCGCCCGGCGTACCAGTCGCAGGAACGTTTCGAGTCACCTGACCCAAAGCGGTTCCGCGTTTCAGCACGCCTTCCCCGCTCTGAATAGTGACTTCCTGAGTCGCAATAGTCATATCTCCCGACTGTAGATTGTCCGGGAAAAATTCGCCTGATTTCGACATAGTCCTATTCTCCTGTTAAAGTTTACGTTTTTGTTTCGTAAAGGTTTTTACTTTTTATTATTTCCGGTTCTTCGCTTCGTTCGCTCCCGCGGCGATATTCGAAGAACTTTTTTCAGTTTTCTTTTCCTTCTCAACTTCAGCCTCTTCCGCTGGAGTCGAAGCGCCAACCTCTTCAACCTTTTTGTCGAGTTGTTCCGCGCCGGATTTTATAACCTTTGCCTGTTCCTCGCGAACCTCTTTTTGTTTCTTGAGGATAGCGACGGCGGTGGATTCGGCGGTTGCTTCGGGATCGGCTTTTGCGTTTGCAATAACCTCTTCACAACCCGGAGCGTCCAGCGCTTCAATCGCGGCGATACGTTTCCGCTCGTTCTCCGCGCCTTCTTTACGGCCCAGCGCTATAATCTGATTATAGGTTTTCGGGCTTCCTTCTTTTACTCCCTCAACCGTTACGGTCAAAACAGTACTCTCTTCACTTTTTTTAACGGGGTCCATAGATGACTCCTTTCTCCGTCGTTTATATTTTTTACTACCACAACCAGCTACAATCTGTTCAAAGGTAGAAACGCCATCAGCCAGCCCGGCCGTCACCGCTTCCTTCCCTAAAAATAAACCACCCTTCCCAAAATCGCTCATCACCACTTTCGTCGTAACTCCGCGATGTTTCGCGACGGCCTTTATAAATACATCCGCCGCCACGTCAACGATATGCTGAATCTTCTCCCGGCCTTCATCCGTCTCCGGTCCCATCCGTTTGAACGGGCTTTGGGAAGAGATTATTTCAGTGTCCTTCACTCCAGCTTTCTCTTTCGCCTTCGAGCTATCCCGATAAGTCGCCACCACTCCAATCGATCCCGCTTCACCGGTATCGGAGATGTAGACTTTTTCCGCGGCGCTTGCGATCCAATACCCGGCGCTGGCTCCGAGACCGGATATAAAAGCATATACGGGCTTAACGTCTCGCGCTTCGTATATAAGAGAAGCGAGTTCACTCACGCCGGTAATCGCTCCACCGGGTGAATCGATATCGAGAACGATTGCACCGATTTCCTCGTTGGCTACTAGCTTCGAAAACTCGAACGCAACCCGCTGGGCTGAGACCGCTCCGCTGAACTCCGTCATCAGGTTCGCACGCGGGAAGATCGGACCGAACACCTGTAACACCCCAACGGAGTCCCGCTGGTACGCATACCGCATCCCCTCGATCCTTCGGCCGGGACGCGCCGCGAGAGCCTGTTTATGGAACAGCTCGCTCACGTCGTTTTCTTTAAGATTTTTGACGTTGATTTCTTTTTCCCGGTCCGCGATTTCGATAATAGCGTTCAGAGCATCTTCCGTAATCGCCCAAGCGTTTTTCTGAATCCAGTCCAATATTAAACTCATTCGACTTCTCCCTGTTCGGTTTTCTCTTCCGTCACTTTATTCTCCGGTTGAGGAACCGGGATATTTTTCTCACGCAACAGTTCGACCTCGCGAGCGTTCCGCTCAACAGCCGTGGTCCAATCCGCTCCGTGAATCGAGCTATACTCATCCTGATACGTGGAGAGGGTTCGTTGGATACGAAGATCAGCGGCCTGAGTTTCTTGTAACGGGTTAAGCTGGCCTTGTCCGGGACCGTTCCAGTACGCTCCGCCCCAAGCCATCCTCAGCACCGGGTCCTCTAAAAATCCCGGCGCAACTATCCGCCCCTTCAACACCGCTTCCTCTAAAAAGTTCATATACACCGGCTGACAAAAACTCTCCACGAGCCATACCCGGCGATGGCGGTAAAATTTCCACGCTTCGAGTATCGCGCCGCGTGCGGCGGAATAACTCGCGCTAAAATACAACATCAGTTGTTCGAAAGGAATTTCAATTGCGCTTCCGATCTGTTTAACGAGAGACATGAAGAAAGGCTCAAACGCCTCATTGGGCCGTTTCGGGTCAGCTACGTCGATCTCCTGGCCCTCTCCGCCCAACTCGATCACGTTCCCGTTCCCCATCTCGTATATATTCTCATCGGCCGGATTCTCATCCGGGTTCGTTACCTTCTCCTGCGGGATGAAACCATCGGTCAACCCACCGTACGCGGGATTGGTCTTTATAAAGACGGTAAAAAACGCCGTCACAACCGACGCCATCAACTCCGCTTCCGTTAAGCGGGTAATTTGTTTCAGCGTCTCGACCACCGGCGCAAACATCGGCATCCCGCGTCGCTGTCCCGGCCGCTCCTTATGGTATAGGTGGTGGACGTTTTGTCGGCCGGATTTATCGAACGCCGGTATTTTTACCGTGCTATAAGTAAAGGTATTAGGAACCCGCAACAGCTCCTCCGGTCGCATCTTCTTAAAGTAGTAACGAACCGGAGCGCCGGAGTCATCGACCTCGATCCCTCCAGCGAGCCGGTTGGTGTCCTGTCTGTTGTTGGGATTGACGCACATATCCGCTTCGATAAGTTTAACGCGGAGTTGGTACGGGGTGGGAGATTTCTTCAGGTAAGGTAAAACAACGAACACTTCCCCGGAAAGAGAAGTATTGTAGAGAGCGAGGGATTGTAGTTGGTAAAAGTTACTTGTGCGCTCCCGGTCACAATGAACCGATTCAGCCCAATACCGAAATTCTCGTTCAGTTCTCCGCTCCCACTCCTCCGCAGCGATATCGCTGAGGCCCAACGCTTTTCGATCTATTCGAGCCTGAAGCCTCAAGCCCCAGCCAACAACGTTCGTCAGTTCCCGTTTCAACGCTCCCCGCGCTATCGGGGAATTCATCGCGAGATCGCGACAACCCGCCCGGCTTTTATCGATCTTCGGAATAGTATCCTGATCGGCGTTTCTCGCTGAAGGATTCCAAGACCTCACCGACCGACGCGGAGACGCTGGAACAATATACCCGTTCTCCTCTAACGCGGTAAGAGCGGCACGAGCCTGAACGCGGCGAAGTGCTCCAGCCGGGTTGAACCATCGGACAACCCGGTCAGAGATCGTAAACGGAACTGTAATGGGTGATTTTTTCTTAGCCATATATTTTTAAATATATCGCTAAGAATTGGAAAAGTAAAGCGCGGGTTGGTATTATCTTGTTTTAAGGATATTATATATCTTTTTAAAAGATAATATCTTATATGTCCCGCGGAAGAACACGCCGCACGTTAATCGTTCCGCCTCTTTCGAGAGCGGTGACGCGCGTCTCCCAATCCTTCCTCCCCCTCGTTACGTCGCTAAGATCGGCGCGGGTGAACGTTCGATCCTTAATGGTATAGGATTGCGCGCCGCGAAGGATCGCGCGTTCAGCTTCGAGGTAAAGCGCTAACATGTTCCGGGCTTCGGTAAGAGATACTGCAGGGTCTGCCATAGTAGAGTCCTTTCGTTTAAGTTACGCCGCGAGAGTGAACACGCGCTCGACGCTTCCGCATCGGCCCGTTCCTCACCCTCAACGGTCCCGTATTCCCTAACAACTCGAAATTCGGGTTCAATATATTCAACGCCGCTATCGCGTAATTGCGACAGTCCAGCGGTTCGTTCCTTCTCCCGGCCGGAAGTTCCCAAGCGAGAACGTGCCGCCCGTGCGCTCGTTTCGTGATCAACTGTTCCGCCGTCAATCCCTTAAAATAATCCGCGTCGTATACGTCCGGCCGTAAAGGAAAATGACAATAGCCGGGTCCGGGTTTATCGATACTCAGTTGACTGTATACCTTAGATTTAAGCTCATCGACATGAGCGAGAAATAAAAATACTCCGTCCTGGTTCCGGGTTTTCGGTCGTTTTATTAACCCGATCCCCCACCCATACCGCCCCTTTATCGGGAACACCCGCCGGTACTCCCGCTGGCGACAGAAGTTATATACAACCCGCGCCCGGTGCCCGGAGTCCACCGCGGTTATCGCAACCTGAAGCGGCGTTCCGTCCTCGTGGAGCCAAGACCGCTGAAGATAAGCGTCCAACTGATCCCAAACGAACGTCAACTCAGTATCTCCCATGAACGTCGTATAGTCCACGCTCCATGACTCCTGCCCTTTACCGAACGCGACAACCTCCGCCGCAATATAATCCTCCTGAACGTCCACCCCAGCCGTAAGGACCAACCCGCCCTCCGGAACGTCATGAACGTACTCCTCGCGCCTCGCGAGTAGTCCGGCGGTTTCGATATTCTTCTGGGACTCGCTCCAAGTCTCTCCGAGAACGGTATTCACGAAAACCTTCAGCAACATTTTATCCCGTTCCCGATTCGCTTTCAACCACATCTTCACCGCGTCCGCCCAACCGAAGAAACCCAACGGAGAGTACAACGAGCTAATATGATACGATTTCACTTCACGGTCCGGGTTCTCGTGAACCCATTCCCCCGCCGACAGCATCATCGTCTTATACCGCTCCGGAATATCCTCCCCGCACCCCTCGCAAACCATCCTCACGTTTACTGGGTCCCCGGTTTCGGTTTCCTCGTATTTTATCGAGCGCCACCAGATCACCTGCATCAACCCGCAGTGGGGACAGGGGACGTGGTACCGCGCGGCGGTTCCGGCTTTGAATGACGGTTCGATCCGGGACGTTTCTTTAATCTTCGGGGTGGAGAGTCTAAATATTTTACGGTTCGGAAAGTTCGCTGTTCTTCGTACGGCTAGATCAGACGGGCTTCCCTCTTCCTCGATATCCGCGTCATAGCTCTCTTCCTCATCCAACGCCAGCCGCTCGATAGGCATTGAACGGAGGGACGCGGCGCTGTTCGCTCCTCCCATTATTATAATCCCGCCGGGAAAGTTCTTCAACAACATCGTATCATCGCTGTCCTTCGTAGATTTCCCGGAGTCGAGTATTTTATTTATACGTTCGGTTACGTCTGCGGAAGGTTTGAAGCGTTGTTTACTAAATTTCTTTACCACGTCGATAGTTTTCTGTACGTAAAGGAATGGGGCTGGGTCCTGATCCACGGTATAGAACATCCAGTTCAAACAACACTCCGTGAACCCCAACTGCGCCCCTTTCATTACGACTATCTCCTGGGTTTCGGATTGTGGGGAGAGTTCTTTCATTATCTCCCGAAGGAACGGGAACCGCTCCGTGCGCCATCGGCCCTGCTCGCTGGAAGAGACGCGGGGCAACTGCCGGTACTTATCCGACCACTGATCCACGGTTAGGTTTTCCGGAGGAGTCAGGCCCTGCGCGAAAGCGTTCCGAAGCGTCCCCAATTTACTCTCTAACGTTACGTGAGCGATCATGACTTGCGTTTCCTTCCTCGTTTGCTTCGGGTTTTCGCAACCACGGTTCCTTTCTCCTCCGCGTTCTCCTCGTTCTCCGTCACCGACGTAAAGTCACCCACTCGAACCTTAAAAGCTAAATTCTCCAACGCAAACCGTAACTCCTCCCGGAATACGTTCCGAATCTTAACCACGCTCACCTCTCCCAGTACCAACGGCGCAGTCCGATCCGGTACGGCCATAATCGCTTTCTGTACGCTGATCGCGATATCCTTCCAAACCGCCTCCACTGGATCGATCTCCACCAACTTCCCGCTCTTCCGGAGGTATTCCATTTTGGCGGTTCGAGCGCTGTACAATTCGCGGCTCGCTCTCGCTTCCGTGTACGACATCGCCGCTTGCCCATCGGCCTCTCCCGTTACTACTCCGGGCAATAGCTCTTCCCCGTTCGCTGGGGGAAGGTCTCGTGCCGGGGCATCCATATCCGGGACCACGTTTGGACGGCGTTGGGGTTTCGGGTTCTTCAAAAGTTTCTTCACCACCGGCTTCCATTTCCAAACCGTGAATCGTGGTTGTCCCTGTATTCGGGTGACCTTATCGAACTCCATTACATACTTTTCTAGTAACTGGTTTAAACGTTGTAGGCTGATGCCGCAAACCTTGGAAAACGCGGCTGAGCCCAACATTCGGCTGTCCCTTGGACCATTATTTGGCATCTCGTTGCTCCGTGTTCATACTTTTATACATAGTTCTCCAATCGCAATACCAACAATTATATATTTCTATGTACAGTTAGCAAAAAATTTCGAATACAGTGAAGCCGAGTGCATTGCGCGTTACCACGAC
>JAAUYM010018220.1_pt1 | contig 26621 bp, 13 predicted proteins | sample 7278001 | NCBI WGS metagenome assembly JAAUYM01 (sample SAMN14350224, study PRJNA611818) | marine sediment metagenome | isolation source: surface marine sediment (1.8m) | place: French Polynesia: Moorea | collected 2018-08
CCCCCCCCCCCCCCCCCCCCCCCCCCCCCCCCCCCCCCCCCCCCCCCCCCCAACACCAAGACAAACTTTGCTCACAAGATCAAAACACTTTTGTATTATCTGTAACCAGGATCGAGAGAAGGTAGTGACATTTGGTAGTATTTGAGGTTTCCATTTACCGAGAGGGGGTAATATCCGTTCCATTCATGAGAGGGAGAAGAGACGTTGTTGAAAAATAATTTCTGGAAAGAGAGAGGGAGAGCAAGACGTTCTCTAGTAGGTACATGTACGACTGACTAACCGTCCTTGTTCCATCACTTATCCCGCAATCTTCTTATCCGTCATTTTGTTGTCGCCCTCGGCCTGCTTCTTGGACTTCCTCTTCTTCTTGGACGTCTTGGGGGACTTTCCGAAGAAGAGGGCCTCGTGGAAGTCGTCGTTGCTGAGGTGGGAGTGGCGCACGTGCAAGACAGAGCTCAGCGGAGAAGAAGCGGAGTCGGGAAAGACAAACTGCAGCTTGGTCGCCTGGCCTCCCCCTCTTCCGCCGCGCGGTCTCTGGTGCGGGGAGTGGTGGAGGGACATAGAGCTGGGGCTGCCCTCGCCGCCTCCTCCTCCTCCCGATGAGAGAGCGGACGCCGAGACCGGAGGGGGAGGGAGAGGTGGCGAGGCGCCCGCGGACCCTCCCCCGCCGGGAGTGGCCGGGGGGACCACCAGGCTGGAGGAGCGCTGCTGGCGACTGCCTCGCGAAGGGGTCAGGCCGGCGGCGTCGGCGGGGGTCTTGGGGGAGGCGCCGGCGCTTCTTGGCGCGGAGAGAGAGGCGCCGACGCCCTGTGGGCTCCTGCTGATGGAGATGCCGCTGATGTGGAGAGTGGGAGATCGAGCCAGGGCCTCCAACTCGGGGTCGTCCGACACCGTCTCGACCTCGTCCAGGAAAGAGCTGTTGTGGATTTTGATGGTGAGCTGGGGCTTTTTCTTGCGTCTGCTTTCGCGCCCTCCTCCTCTTCCCGTCTTGCTAACCTGTACATCTCTTGTCCCTGAGGAGCCGTCGCCTGCAATTTTGGAGGGTGCGGCGGGAGCGGCTGTGATGGGAGATGACAGGGCCTTTCTTCCTAATGTGCCCTTTCCGCCTCCGCCTTCTTCCTTCTTCCTGTTCTTGTTCCTTCCTCCTTCTCCGTGGGACGAGCGCCTCTGTGCCAGGGAAATCTGCTCCACCAGGCTGGTGTCCGTGCTGTCGCTGTCCAGCTCGAACGACTTCTGCCTGACGAAGCGGGGCCTGGACCGCCTGGCCGCGACGACGGCGGTCTCCTTCCCCTTCGGCATCGGCAGGGTGGACGCGAGGCCCTTCGGGCTGCTTCTTTGCACCTTCCTGTCTTCCTCCTTCTTCGCCTTGCTGTCTGCCTTCTCGCCGTTGTCGTCGCCCTGGCCCTTTTCGGCGCGTACAACTCCGCCGCTGTCCCTGCTGCCGCCGCTTGCCGAGCTCTCCTTCCTGCAGGATGGCCTCCTGCTGCCCCCAGGAGACTCGTCCAGTTGCCGGACAGAGGTGTCGTCCTCGTCGTCGTCGTGCTTCTCGCCCCTCGCCACGTCCCGCAGGGACAGGGTCTTGAGGAAGGAGCTCACCGTCTCGCTGGCCTTCTCCGGCCTTTCGCTCCCCTCCTGCTGTCCCATGTACTTCTGCACCGCCTCAGGCAGCGAGCGGCGGCCTTCCGCTCCGTCCATGCCGATTTTTTGGTCACCGGATGACTTGGACTTGGGACTCTTTCCCTGCCCGCCGGCCTTGGCCTTTCTTTCGACTGCGGCGCCTTCGGCAAAGTGAGTGATTTTGCCACCAACGTGGAGCACTTCTAGCTTCTCCGAGGACGCAGCCTTCCTCCTGCCGTCCGTCTTGTGGCTCGTGGACTTGGTCAGAGCCTTTCCCCTCCTTCTTTCGTGATTGTCCTCCGCTGTGGAGGACAAGATGTTGTCGTCCGATCTGCTTGACCTTGAAAGTCTGGCGGGAGAGGTGGTGGACTGGTGGAGAGGAGGCGGCCTTATAATCCCAGCACTTTTCTCAAGAGCTCTCTGCACGTTGGAAGATTCTCCTTCCATCACCTCTAAACTTTTGCGATGGGGAAAGCTATTTTTGGACCCGTCTTCTTTCTCCAGGTGCTTTGGCACTTTTTTCTGCTGCTGCTGCTGCTGCTGCTGGGAGAGCTGGTGGCGATCTGAGTGCTTCGGGGGCTTCTGATCTGATTTCTGTTGCTGAATAATTAATGGGATTTGGGAGCTGCCGTCGTGATCCTCTGTCGCCTCGGCCGTCAAGGAAGGAAAGGTCTGCTTGGTCCTGGGAGCCTCGCGCCTGAGACTGCGAAACGGAAACCGCGGCGGCCCTAGGACTCCCAGCTGCCCGAAATGGTGAGGGCAGCGGTGGTGGTGCTCCTGGTCGGCGGTGAAGCAGCTGGTGCGCCTGCACTTGGTGCACAGGCTCTCCCCCACCGTCATGAGCTGCTGCGCCGCCATCTCCGCTATGGCCGTCGTAGTGGTCGCCGCCGCCGTCGAGGCCCCTTGCTGCTGGTGGGGAGGCTTCGTTATCCTCGGCAGCGTCGGCGCATCCCTCGCCCAGACGTTTCCTCTCCCGTAGATGTGGTCCGAAATGGACTCGACCAGCCGCTTCCTGTCGATATCCACTCGGCCGAGGTTGACCTGGGAGCGCAGCATCGTGGCGGTGGAGGAAGGAGGAGGATTTCCCTCTGCCGCGGCCCCAGGGTTCTGGTGCTGATGAGAAAGCGCCCATTGCCTCTGCTGGTGCTGCTGTCGTTGTTGCTGGTGCTGCTGGTGGTGCCTGCGTCCGGCAATGGCGCCCTGTCGTGGAGATGCCTGGTTCCCTGATTGCATCATCTGCTTCGGGGGGGCTGCTTCCTGCCGATGTTCAGAAGCCACAAGTCCCTTGTAGCAGGCCCTGAGAAACTCCTGTCTCTTTCTCCGGCAGAGGTGAATGGCCTGGACGATGCTCTTCTTGGGCGTGCGCAGGTACGGCCTGGCGATGACCTCCGACAGCTGCTCCGTGGCTTCCTCCATCTCATTCTGCAGGGCTTCAAAGACGGAGCGGGTGTGCAGGCTGGTGGAGAGGTAGAAGTTCCCGTTGTCCTCCACCAGGAAGAAGGCGTAGGCGTAGGAGCTGCACAGGATTGTCCTGGCCTTAAGCAGCTCCCACACCCCGTCCTCGTAGAATCTGGTGTCGCTCTCCTGCGCCCCCAGGGATGCCTGCAGAAGCTCCCGCTTGGTTCGCGACGAATGCAGCAGGGGCTCCTCCATGCTGCGCGAGTTTCCATGGTTCTTGAAGCGCACGTAGAAATGCGCGAACCTGCCGAGCTCCCGCTGCTTCTGTCCCCTGTCGGTGGCGGCGTGTCTCCCCCAGACCTCCTCCTCCGCTGGGTACTTGTTGCAGCGAAAGTGTCCCTCCGTGTCGTGCCCGTGCCTCTTCCAAACAACCAGGCACACCCAGCAGAACTCGCACCGGCACTTGGAGCACTTCATCCGGTTGCATCCTTCCCTCTTCTGGATGGCCGTCTTGCAGCTCGGGCAGGGCTTGATGTGGGTCAGCAGCCAAAGGCAGTTTGAGGATGCCTCCCGCCGCCCCCTGACCGGGCTCCGCATCTCGGCGGGATCAGCCTTGCCGCACCTGCTCAGCCACGTGGCCCACAGCGAACAGGTGATGGGGGCATGGGCCTCACCGCCGCACTCCCAGCAGAAGAAGTGCCCCGCCCCGCAGTCCACGGCATGCGAAATCTGGGCCATGGCGTCGTCGCCTCCGCCTCCACCACCGCCGCCTCCTCCCTGCTGGTGTTGTTGGTGGTCGCCGCCGCCGCTGCCGCCCCCCCAGTGGTCCGGAAAGCTGACCGCCCTCTGGCATCCGGGATAGGGACACCAGTGGATGTTTCGGTTGCTCTCTACAAACGTCTTGATGTCGAATTTGAGTAGCTTTCGCGCCGTGCTGGGGCTGACGTACCTCTCCACTACGTGCAGAGGGATGGACACGTTGCACTCGAAGGCGGGACACTGGATCTCCTGCGTGCTGGTGCCCTCCTGCATCTTGGTGTGCAGGTAGTTCTTCCAGCAGCGAGAGCAGAAGCCGTGGCTGCAGGCCAGGTTTTCCTCCGGCAGGCAAGAATTCATCAGGTCGCAGCAGATCTCGCACAGGAGGCTGTCTTCCGCGAGCTCCTCATCCACTATGAAGCTATTTTCTGAATGAATTTTAGGCGTCAGGTGCTGGTACTGCTGTTGAAGTTGCAGAGGGTGCTGCTGCTGTTGTTGTTGATGTTGATGTTTCGTGTCCTGCTCAAGGGACGACTGGTGGTCCATGAAAGAATTTGGGTGTGGGTGCTGAATTCCGGCTCTCTGGCACGTCTCAACTGGGTCCCTGTTCCATTGTTCCAATAGTGTCTCTCTCGACCACTCGGCTTGCCTCAGGAGTGCCTCCGCGGTGAAGAGCGGCACTTGCAGCAGCTCTGCGGTGTCTACCAGTAGCTGCTCCTTCGCCTCCTGCAGATCTTGCGCCCTGAGGCCGCAATAGACCTCCTCTTCTTCTTCCTCTTCGTCTTCCTCCTCGGCATACTCTTCGTCATCCTGACTGGAGTTTCTAGCTCCGCCGCCGCCGCCGCCGCCGCCGCCGCCGCCGCCGCCGCCACCGCCGCCGCCGCTGCTCCCAGCAGAGGCAGACTCTGGGGTGCCGCTAAAGACCATCCTAGATTCCAGCAACTGTGCCACCAGGTGGTTCCCCTCCCTGAGCGCCAGGTCGCACGGGGTCCGTCCCTCCCCGTCCTCCAAGAAGACGTCGGCCCCGTGCGCCAGCAGGTACTCCAGGCACTTCCTCAGCCCGGAGCGCGCCGCGTAGTGGGCCGCCGAGCACCCGAACCGGTCCTGCGCGTCCACCTCCGCGCGCTGTCGGTCGGGACCCCTCCAGCTGAGGAGCAGCATGACGCTGTAGGAGCGCCTCTCCAGCGCCGACGGCGACTTCTGCTGGGCGCGGACGACGTCGCATGCGCAGTGAAGCGCCGTCTGCCCGAGGGCGTTGCGGCGGTTGGGGTCGCCATCCAGGTCGGTGAGGAAGGCCCGCACCAGGTGCTTCATGCCATGCCGCGCGGCGTAGTGCAGCGGCGTGTTGTGCCCGTGGTGGTCGCCGTAGCTGTAGCTCGGGCGCAGCTGCTTCCGGAGCTCCGAGGAGCTCTGGTACACCTGCATCGCGGCATACTCGTCGCCATGTTGCAGGTACTTCTTGAACTTGGAGGAGGAGCTACCCATACTATGTCTTCAGAGATTCGTATCCTTTTTTATACCTCTTTTCAAGGGATTGTGTATAAATCTTTCGCTGTTGCTATTCGCAGTTTATATGCAATTTATGTTAATAAAATATTCGAAACAGTACTTTGCCATTTTTCTCCACAACGCTTTCCACACAAGCTGTTAAAGAATACTTTTCCAAACTATAGTCTCATTCTCAAAGGAACGCGGAAAAAGGACCTACCACATAAGAGACTTGACGCAGAAAAGCTACGACGCAAAATAAGTAGTACTTATACTATGCGAGAAGCACCAGCGAAAGGAAATGCAATTGGAAAGCTCACTTCTCAAGAGGCTGCCACTGATTCTTCTGAAATTCTTCTACCGTGAAGTTTGAAGCATTGGAGGAGTCACCGAGACACTGCTTTCACTCCGCATGCTACTTGACCTCTCTCTCATTCGTCACTCACTTCACTCTTCTCCCTCCCGCGGCCTCCCCTCCCCACTCGGCCCCTCTCCTCACCCACTCACTCCCCGTTCCTTCCTTCCCCCTCCCCGCTCTATCTCACACTTGTTTTCTCCTCCTTCCTCGTGCCTTTGCCGCCACACATCCTCCCGCTTCTTGCTTATCCCTCTCCTCTCCCAGGAGACGCAGGAAGGGAAAGAGACGAGATGAAGGAACCCAACGAGGGGGCCTTCCACGAAAGAGTGAGTGGAAGGAAGGAAGGGAGGGAGAGACGGAGAGAGTGGAAAGCGTAAGAGAGTGAGAAGGAGGAGAAGGAGCGCTTTCTCTCCACCTCCTCGTCCTCCTCCTTTTCTTCCGGCGCAAGAATAGGCAGCCAGCAGCAGTATGTGGGCCCCGCAAGGAAACAAGGACGGATCTCTCCTTACGCTCTTCAAGGACATTGTATTCGCATTTCTGCATCTCAGTATTTAGCCTGTGCGTGTTCACCTCATCTTACGAAAAAAAATGCACTTGCAACTTTCTGACAAAAATAACTTTCAACCATTCTAAGACCTATTGGCTTTGCAAGAGGACGAGGAAGGGGAGGGAAAGAGAAGGGGAAAGGGGGGAGGGAGAGGAAGGAGGAAGGAGCTCACGTAAGATGACTACGTCATGGAGGATGCGGTCACAAAGATTTGGAATAGAGAAAGAGTGCTGCTGCCTGCTGGATGAGGAGGAGATGGATGGGAGGAGAAGGAGAGGGAGAAGCCTGTGGAGTGCCGAATTACGTCATCATGTTTTGTAGTACTACTGCTTCCACACACACCTGTCTCAAAGAATATTCAAGTTGGCAGCTTTCGTTCTGGAGACATTTTTGGAAGCTTTGTGTACACGGAATTTTTTTTGTGTGTCCGCTGCATGTTTGTTTCTCTCTCCGTCCCCATTCTCCATCCTTCCACACTTTGGTCATGCACACCAACTTATCTTGAAGGTGGACGGAAACACCACCAGTGCAACAGACAATGTTGTGGAAGTTCCTTAGCTCAGGGTAAGTTTAGCCCTGTCTTCGAGACCGACCTTTCTCTCTCTCTCTCTCGTTTTGTCCCTTCCCATTTGCCTGCAGGAAGGTGAAGCTTCTAGCAGGGATGCCTTTAGGTGCTCTAGAACGAAATTTGCTTCAGTCACAGAATTCTCATCCATGCTTCAGTTCAGCTTTCTCATCACCTCTTTCAATATACCGTAGCACAGACAGTACTTACGTGTGTACAGTACAGTACATAGAACAACACTCCAAACACACGACAACATGCCACCCATAGCTCAAGAGGTGATGTTTTGCAATATCTCATAGTACCGTATATTTTTCCCCACACCAGTACCATTTTCTTTTTCAACTATTAGGGTGTGTGTCTATACTCGTAGTATTTAAACTATATGTAGTGTTTATTTACTGTGGGGGTCGGTCAGGCTGTGTTTTGACTGGACTTTCAGCCTGGCAACCCTGTTTGTAATGTATTGTTCCGAGTATACGCACTAGAAAAACTCTAATTTGGGAAATGCAGTGTCGCGGATGTGAATATCCACACAACAGGCTGGTGAGGTGTGGTGGCAGCAGCATGAAAATTAGACATAAGCGCAAGTGTGCAGTGCAGGCAAAGAAAGGACTGAAGGAAATCTTTGATGAAGAAAGGAGACAGGACAGAATCATGAGGCATCTGGCAAGGCTGAAGAGGTACACTTGCCCCCACGTCCGCGCCCAGGACACCGAAGTCAGGCCAGCCCCACCACTCAAGAAGGAAGGGAAGGAGGACAAGAAGGCGCATGACCCCTCATCCAAAGTCCTGAACCCGAACCCTTCACCAACGGGACAGCAAAACACGTTGGCGAAGCTCGTGTGCACCAAGTGCGACAAGTCCATCTTCCACTTTAGGAAGAGGGGCGGGGCGGAGGCCCTGCCGGTCTGCCAGTGCGGCAAGAACCTCTTCTACGGGTGCTTCTGGCAGGAGCCGCACCCCAAGGACGGGTGGCAGGTGAGGACGGTGGCCTGCTTCCGCGCCAACAACAGGAGCTGCTGGAGCAGGGCTCAGAGCAGGCGGGGTGCGAGGTCCGCCGTCAAGATGTCTGTCAAACTGCCGGAGGGGAAGCTCCGCTTCGGCCCCGACAGCGTGGCGGGCGGCGAGGCGGCGGCGGGGAAGAAGGCCTGACCGACATCCACGCTCTGGTTGGGTCTTTGAACCAAATGCCTCGTGCATTAAAGTAATTGGTAGCTCGTCAGGAAAATTCTCTTTGCCGCCATAAGCTCTCTCTCTCCCTCCTCTCCCCCCCCCCTAGTAACTTACATATAACGTCAAGCCGTCACTTCTCCCCTTTCCTTTCTTCCCACTCCTCAAAAGGCAGATTCTACTAACTATAGGGTATACCGTCCGGTCGGAAAGTCCCTTCTGGCCAGTTCCTGAGAAACCACTTTTGATGCTCTTTGGGACGGAAAAAGCCACAGAACCAGATTCTCGTGCACATTGTACCTCTTGCCCCCATCCTTGGACTCCGCAATGCACAGCTGGTCTAAGTCCCAGGGTTTTTGTGGCTTCCGCAGAAGAACTGAGGTCCACTCTGGGTCTCAGAAGTGATCCTCAGATGAGCAAGTCTCCTGCAAAAAAAAACCCCAGAAAGTCCCAGGTTTGGCTATGCCGTGTGTGGTGGAGGCCAAGGAGGGGGAGATGAGGTATACGTGCTTGGGAATCTGTCTGTGGCTTCTTCTACCTAAACAAATGGACTCAAATGTAACAGCTCTTATATAGGTAGGATTTTTCAGTCAGAAAGGACTTCCCAACCGGGCGTTGCTACTACGTACGTAGGCTATGAATCTATTTCCGTCGTTATCTCCACCGCATTCTGCTTCTCGCTAATTTAATTTTCTCCCTGTTCAACATGTCGTGGAGCTTTCAGACTTCGTTAAAAGAGCAGGAAACAAACTGCAGGAGCTCGGTGACTCTCCTAGTTGTACTGTAGATATTAATCTACATTTCTCAGGTTTTTTTACCTAATCCTTAATTACAATGCTGTGTTTGGGTTGTTTGTAGTATGCGCGGCTCTACACCCCAACCAGACAGCCAACATAATTCACTTCTACTGTACAGCTTTATGCAGATGGACTAATTGCACTACTAAACAAAGCATTCTAGGTATACCTGAACTTGGCAAAGGAGGAATTTTTTCCTCATTTTTTCTCTCCTGGAAATCTGGAATGTTGTTCACGTTGATCGGAGAGACGCGGAAGGAACGAGGCAAAAAACTACGTTAAAAGCTACAAATAATGACGTGCACCAATTTCACGCCTTGTTTCTGGTGCGTTTCAGACACCCTTTGTAAGAGACAGCGCGGTTAAAGATTTTATGCTTTTGTAATTAATTCCTGGTGAGTGACGACCCAAACAAATGAATGCTTCTGAGAGTACTGGGGCAAATCCAGAATAATGAACAAGTGACCACAAGTGTAGTTTAAAAAGCAGAAAATGGAAGAGTTCTCGAAGTGCTTGCTTGTTCCTCTCGGTGGCCGTCTAGAATGTGCAGGAAGCGGAAACGATGAAGAAAAGGGGTGTAGCACAACATGTGGTGCCTCCATTAACTGGTGTACCTGGATCATCTTCCTCTTCAGACGACACTGTCATCCAGAATGACAGAAATAACTGCTTTATCTTACACCTTATTATAACTCATGTTTCAATTGTAGTTAAAATTCACAACAATTATGTTGTGTGAGATGAGCAGCATGTCTCCGACTTAATTTTTGTACCTGGCATATCTCCGACTTCTCTGGTACCGTATGCACACCTCCAAAATAAGACATTATTTTGGAAGATGACCCAACTTTGATTTTTTTTCCCCCGAAAATTGTCATATGTGCAAAATTTCGTAGGACCAAGCACTTCATAACATAGCTGAAATCGCAGGAAAACACTCTTTTGGTCTCTTCACCTGAAGAAGTTGACAGTTGACATGCACTGGCCAAAATATTTGCGTGCAGGCTTCTTGTTCTCTGTGAAGTCAGCGTGAAGCGTGAAGCGTGAAGCGTGAAGTCAGGACCTGACTTCACGCCAATAACCTTAAGGAAAGAAAGAGACAGGAGAGAAAGAGACCAGTCATTTGGAATGCTACAGAGCGACACGCTTGCGCCATCATGGCAGGGAGGGTCGAGATCACGGCACTAGTACGAATGGTATACATGTACATAGTGGTACCTATACCGTACATATTTAACATTGTACGTACAGTGGTACATAATTTTAGTCACTGCATGGTAGTTTACACCCTCTTTCTGTCAGCAGATATTTTGGTGCGGCCTTTTTCTCTGCTGCCACCGAGATCTGTTCGCTGGCTTCGGAGTCGAGGGGAGAACTGATGGCAGCTACTCCCATTCCTCGGCGATGACTGAAGAAGAAGCATCCTGGGACGTGGACGACGGCGGACTGCACGCAGCGGGGCAAGGGGATCCCAGCGGGGGCAGGAGGAAGAAATTGCGTAAGGTGGCGGAATTTTAAGTCAGTGTTCCAGCTTAATTGATGAAGCTTCCTGACAAATCCATCTCTTACTACTTATTGCAGTTAATTTATTCTCGGTGGTCAGGTAAAAAAGATGGTTTTTTTTGCCCTTAACAGACTTTCAATATGGTTGTATTAGAACACTAGGATACGAATGTACACGAGTACTGTTTGAGCAATTTACTGTACATATTTGGGGGGGGGGGTTAGGTTCCGGAACGTTCCATGCATTGGCTCAAATAATCTGAACGGCACCTGCTATTCCTCGTAAGTGATATCCATGCATAATTTTATTGTGCTACATACCTACTGTAGGTCAACTCTTGGAATAAGAATGGGTTATTATGTATACTAAATTACAGGGTGGAATGCGGCGAGAGAGGGGGGACCAGTTCTGGGTCTTGCGCCGCCGGATACGGGGTCTGCTGCACATGTGACTATATATTTTTTATTGTGTGCTAATGTGTCCAAGTGTTTATTTTGCTTGCAATTGTTTCTTTTAGTCACCATCGGCTGCGGTGCAACCTCCAGCGAGAACTGCACCTACTTTCAGTCGTCTGGGTCGGAGAGCGGACAGTGCTGCGCTACCATCTGCCCTTGCAATGACAACATATGTCAGGTAACCTACTGTACAGTACATCCCAACCAGACAGCCGTCATGTTAAATTCATTGCCGTTTTGACCAACTGTTAAGCTATTATTACAACCTAACCTAACAACAACGATCAGCGCTACTCTGATAACGAAGTTAGCTAATAGGGACTGACTGATCCATACATTTCGGCACCAAAAGTAGACTTTTCTGTATGCAGTTTTGTATACTGTACGTGCATACATTATGCGCATATTTTTCATGGCTTTTAAGATCTAAAATATTTTACACCCACAAAAATCTACTCAGTTACATTTTAAAAATAGCTCTGAGCGTTTCTGCATCAACTCAGCACCGAAGGAGCAAATTTTTATTCTACGTGCAGTTCCTGTACATTGTCTTTTTAACCGCTTCAGATCAGACTGGACTTTTCTACGTTCGTCATCACCGGCCCGAGCACGATCTCGACCCAAGTCGGGACGGCACTCAACGGAATATTAACACCAGGTTAGCTACAATAGTACATGCAGGTACATACCTTGTACCTATGTAGTAAATGCTAAGTACCACAAAAACATTGCCAAGTATACGGCGTGTTTCGCTATCTCAGGAGCCGGCGTGGCCGTCTCGACGAGGACGCAGTGCCTGACGGACACCTTCTCCGTCACCACGCCGGGGAACAACGCGCCCCCCACCATCTGCGGGACGAACACCGGGGAACACAGTGAGTGAAGAGGAGGGAAAGGGGGGAGCGGGGCAAGAGCAATGGCAAACCCCCAACTGCCGATCCTTTCAGTGTATTTGGACGCGTCCGACGCCTGCAACATGCTCTGCTTCCAACTGGGCAACACGGCCAACGGCGTCAACAGCCTGGAGACGCGCTCGTGGAACATCAAGGCCACCCAGTTCTCCTGCGACTTCGACAACCTGGCCCCGGACGGGTGCACACAGTACTTCTTCGGCTCCCTGACGGACGTGGTGCAGACGTTCAACTTCAACAGCGGGAGGGGCGAGCACCTGGCTGACCAGGACCAGAGCGTCTGCGTCAGGAGGGAGAGAAGCTACTGCAGAATCTGCTGGACGCCCATGCAGACTGACGACTTTGCCGTCTCAGGTATACGGGGTATCTCAGGTGTATTAATCGAGCAGGGGCTGGATTATGTGGGTTTTTTTTTCGTCTTTCCTTGCTTCTCTCTTGTTTGCAGCTCCTGTTGGTCAAACTGGTGGGGTGAACACGGTATTACTTGTACTAAATGCAGGTAAATTGTTGCGTAACTGAGATTTTTAAAAAAAGACATTTCTACCGACTCAGGCAGCTTCTTGCTGCGGGTACGGTGCGAACGGCGACGCGGCCGGCATGAACGGGTTCGACTGCGTCATCCTGCCCGGGGCCTCCAGGGTGACCAAGCGATCCATGATCGCCGGAGACGAGTTCTGCGGCCGCTCCGGGTTCAAGACGACCACCACGGGGGGCGCCATGAACCTCAACACCGTCTGCTGTGAGGACCCAGACAAAGATTTCCGTTTGTCGCTGCCCAGCAGTTAATCCACCCCCTCTCCGCAGCCATGTCGACGCCCTTCAGGTTGCGCTTCCTGAGCGACCTGTACGAGATCACGGGTGCCGAAACAGAGTCTACGGGCGCGGACGCCGGAGTCAGGCTGGCGTACATACAGATGTCATGCTGATTGGAAAAATTAGTGACGTCTCCTACTAGAACATCATGCACCATAAGTTTCTACGTTTCTACATTGTACTTATTTCATATGCGGGTTCATAGCACTCCGGAACGTTTTATTCTTAGTCTCCACGAACACAAATCACACCACGCAGGTCTTTTGAAACAGAATTACTCGTACTCGTCCTCTACATAAGATCCTTCTGGCCGACAGGACAATAATTTAATTACAGTGTCCAGAACGAGCCCTTCTCTCTTGGAGGTGTCCCAGTCCGTCACTCCTGGGTTGGAAATCTTGTACTCCAGCAGCTCATCCAGTGCCTTTCTCAGGATCTTGAAGATGTTGCTGGTGTCTCGAGCGCAGTTGAACTTTACAAAGCTGTCCACGCTGATGGTCTCGACAACACGTCCATCTCGTAGGGTCTCCTCTCCCCTCCGAAGGTGCTCCCCGAAGAAGATGAGAGACATTGGGGAGACCTCGCTGCAGTCGTGAATGAATGTCGAGGTGCTCTGCATCTTGACGTGATACGCTACCCACGGATGCTGGAAATTACACTCATTGGAGTTGACGGATTTGGGATGAACGGAAACTTTTCTTTCAGTTAGCGTCTGTAGCATGGGAAAGCCTCCCTCCGGTCTGTTCTTGCTCCTCTTGACTCTGACAGATGCCACGTTGGGGTACAGACCAGCACAGATCACAGCTCTGACCAAATCCTCATCATTGGAGTTGCGGTTCGCTGCCACTGCCTTGTAGTTTGCAGAGTCAAGGAACTGGAGCTTGTGAAGATGCTCAGCAAATTGTCTCTTCATATTGTCCAGCATCTTAAGGGTGGATTCTGACAGGAAATACTCCCAACAGAAGTCTCTGCTTCTACCTCTCTCACGTGCATCTTCCCAGTCGAGGATGACATTGGCCAGCATAAGATGGTCAGAACGAGTGCCACTTGACAGCTCTCTCTTTTTCTTGTCCACAATTTCTTCTTTCCCCAGTGGAACCACGAATGCATCCTTAAAGCTCAGCGAGGCAGCTACTGACAAAATTGGGTCAAGACAGGAAAAAACAGCGCCCATCAAGATCATCTTGCCAGTCTGTGGGTCCATTGGCAGGTGAGCCAGATGAAATCCCAAAGGAGTAAGCTGTTCCCTTTCGTCTAGAGCTTGGATCGTGGTGAGCAGCTCCACAGCTAGTCGTATAGACTCTTCAGAAGGAGGCTCCATCACCCTGGACAGAAAAGACGATGCCTTCCCTAACTCCAAGCTTTTAATCTGGAGCACCACTTCTTCCAAGCGAGTCCTTAGCATCTCCGGAGCCACAAACTGTTCCAAAGTTGTTTCCCTGGCGTGCGAGTACAAATGATAGCAGATTCCTGGCTGCACTCTGCCTGCACGTCCTCGCCGCTGCCTGGAATTGGCCAGAGACACCCATTCTGGCTTCAGTGTGGCGATGTTGGCCTTCACGTCAAAGTTGCTCATCTTGATCTTGCCGCAGTCAACAACGTAAACAATGTCATCGATGGTGATGGAGGTCTCAGCAATGTTGGTAGCAATGACGATTTTTCTGGTACCTGGAGGAGGCCGCAAGAAAATCTCCTTCTGGCTAGCAGTGGGCATGAGAGAATGGAGCGGGTAGATCTTCGCTCTTCCTCGCAGCGCAAAATGACTGTCTTCTGTCAGTAGTTTGTTCACTTTGGAAATGTCCTCCCAGCCTGGGAGAAACACCAGAATGGCTCCGTCGCCTTCATTCGCATGGATCTTCTGCACAAGTGTTGCTATGAGCTCGTGACTTGTCTCCTCGCTCTCAGGGCGAGAAAGACTTTCCAGAGTTGTGGGAGAATACTTTCCAGAAGCAGACAGGTCCCTCAGAAATGGACCTATGAAGTCTTCAAATTCTCTCTTTGCTGCTTGCTCCTTTCTCCCCCTGGCGGTGTGCTGGTGCCACTTTTCTCCTCCCTTTTGCTGCTTGCCTTGAATAGGAAATCTGGTCATCTCCAGGACATCCTCCAAGTAATATTCCTTCACTGGGTAAGTGAATCCTGGGATGTTGATCATCGGACAATTGTTAAAGTAGCGCGAGAACAATTCTGCATTCAGGGTCGCAGACATAAGAATGATTTTCAGGTCAGGGCGAGAGGACTGGAGATCCTTCAAGATGGTAATTAGGAAGTCTGACATGATATCACGCTCGTGGATTTCATCAAGCACGATGTGTGAGATGCCGTCCAGATTGGGGTTTGACCTCATCCATTGCAGAACGACTCCAGTGGTGCAGTACAGGATAGATCCGTTGTCTCGGGGCAACCTAGATAATAAAAAAATTACACACAGCTCAACCTCACAAAATTACTCTTAAACTTCAATTTTGCAATAATGTTGCTAGGTATGCTAACGAGGGAGTAATCTATTGTTTATCCTACACTATTCAATAGCAGAAAAGGGACAGGACTATTTTTATCTAACTCTTCATCATGCCAAGTTCACTCCACTCGTACTATGTACCTGCTCTCCAGTCTGATCTGGTATCCCACAGACGACCTCTGTCCGTCTCCGCACCGCTCGCCCCTCTCCTCGGCCACCCGCTCGGCGATGGAGATTGCAGAAATCCTCCTCGGCTGCGTGCAGATCACCCTCGTCCCGTGTCCCTCCCCCCGGTCGATCAGGTCGTCCAGCACAAACTGCGGCACCTGCGTCGTCTTCCCGCAGCCGGTTTCTCCGCTGATCACGACCACCTGGCTGGAGCCGATCAGGCGGACCAGCTCCTCCCGCATCTTGAAGGCGGGCAGCTTCTTCCTGAACTCCAGCATCTTCTGGTACTGCCTGCCCTTCCTCGCCTCTTCGAGCTCTTGCCTCATTTTCTCGCCCAGCCTTGGTCGAACAAGTTCATCTGCACTTTTCCCTTCCTGTACAACCTCCTCCTTGACTTCCATTTCCTCGTGTCCTGCCTTCTCCTCCTCTTCCTCCTTCTCCTCCTGTTCTCTCATCGCTTCATCCCACCAGTCCTCCACCTCCTCTTCCTCTACGGCCCTCCCTTTGGACTCAACCTTGGTCTCTGCCATGGCTGCTCTGGCCTCACTCCTCTCGTTGTTGGCAATGTTCCTCCTGAGGCTGCTTATGACGTGGTCCGAATCCCTGATGAAGGGCCCCATCCTGTCGAGCCTGTAAGCCCTCTCTTGCAGGTCCCTCTTCTGGACTTCCGTGAGTGTGAGCAGCGACCTGTTCTCTGCCTGTCTGTCCTTCTGCTTCCTAGCGTAGAAGAGTCCGATGTCCTTTCCCCTGAGTCCCCTGGGCGGGCCTCCGCCTCCGCCTCTGCCTCTTCCTCGCCCCCTTCCCCGCCCTCCTCCTCCCCCGCGGGAGAAGCCTCCTCCGCCGCCGCCGCCGTGATACATCCCTTCAAGTTGCCCAGGTCAGGGAGTTCGTGACGTTGGGCCCGGACCGGAGGAAGTCGGAAAAGTCAGCGAGGAGACGAGAGATAGGACGATGCTCTGTTAGCTGTTGCAGGCTTGCAGCAGGCGGCCGGCCTCAGCTGTTTTTGCTAATTGCGGTAGTTGCAAAAATCTGGTCACTCAACCTTTCCAACGGCGTGGTGGACGGTGGACGTCAAGCAAAGTACTGTACTGTATATACTAGGTATAAGGGCGAGGAAAGATTGTTGAGCTCGAGTCGAATCGGGTAGACACGTCAAGTCAAATTAATAAGTACGTAAGTCGTTTAAAATGGCACCTTAAAAGTATTTGCACTTCTCCCGCAGTCTGATGGATAAAAAAAGATTGTTTAATGTCGTCTGTGTCAACAACAATGATGCCAACAACGGTACTATCAACAGTCACAAGAGTGACAGCAGCAACGGTGGTAGTATTACAGAAGACTGTTATGCCATACATTTAATGCAGCAGATTTCATTTTTAAAATTTAAATAAAAATATGAATCGAGCCGGCCCCCTTTTGTCTCGCGTGCATCCTTATTCGAGTCGTCAAACTCGAGCTGATGCATTTGGCTCTTTCTGGGCTCTTTAACAAACAAAAGAAAAATGCAGGAGGAGCAGGAGGATGAAGTGTTAAGATGGGGGAGGACAGGACGTCTTCACACAGCTGGACGAATAGTAGTCATGAGACAATCAATCCCTCCCTCTCATTCATTAAGGCATCTTTCCAGCATGTCTTTAACGAGAAACTGAATTAAAAGCATGAATAAAAGCCGGATTTCTTCAAGGTATGTTACTTTAATGGATTGATTACGGTGGAACTTCGATTTAGTAAAGTCGGCGTTTAAGATGAATTCTACTATACCGAGGTTCTTTACTAAATTGAAGGTCTAAGAAATAGGGCTAAAATTGCATGAAAATTTTATTTTGCCATTTTTTAAAATGAGTGTTGTTGAACTATGGAGATTGTATCAATTCCAAGCTTTGAAGTTATTTTTTTTCCCTACCAGCAGCATTCTTTACTATTAACTAAATCTGCGTTTACTAAATCGAAGTTCCACATGCGCATTGTGAGTGAAAAATCTGACAGATTAGAAAGAAATCATGAAGCTTTTTTTTTATTGAGCGTAAATGTCAACTTCACTAATGTTGTGCTCTCTTTCTTTCCTTCCAAAAGCCGCTGCCTTTCCGAAAGGCCCTATTCCACCGCCTCGCAACCAATCAGTATTCCAATCGTGGTGACGGCCAACGAGAACGACGACGGCGACGGCGACGGAGACGGCGACGACGACGACGATGTCTTCGTGGCCCTGGAGGGGAAGGAGAACGCGGGAGAGGCGCGATCGAGGAGGAAGAAGCGAGTCCGCAGCTCCAAGGGAAATCCCGAAGGAGACAAGCTCTTCCCGAGCCTGAGGTGCGCGTTTGCTGCAGGAATGATAGATATGCACACGAACACCTCCACTGCACAACTGCACAGTTAGTACGTAATTGGCCCCCTTCCCCTTCCTTCCGGCAGCAACCTGTCGACCTCCCGGTCGCCCGTCAGGTCCCTCTGCGTCAGTCACAGCCCGGGCAGGAGGGAGATCTTGAGGAACGGCCTCTGCAGCGGCAGCACCAACTGCCCGTCCTCGGCCGCTTCCAGGTCGGACTCCGCTGTCAGCGGCGGCCGCGGCGGCGGCAGCGCTCCTGGGAAGGTCAAGATCTTGGGGAAGGGCAGCTTCGGATCCGTCGTCCTGGGAGAGTGGCAAGGTCGTCTGGAGACGATCCTCGTCCTCAAATCCAGTCAACATTTTTTTTTCTTTCTCCCTCCCTCCCTTTCCAGGTCGTCGCGTGGCCGTCAAGCTGATCCGCGCGGGCGAGAGGTGCCGCAGCGAGTCGGTGGTCAGCGAGAGCAACGCCATCGGCATCGTGCACAGGAACATCGTCCGCGTCCACGGCATCTTCAGGGACGACGACGCCAAGAGCGGCGACGGCGACGGCGGCTGCGGGGCCACCATGGTCGTCATGGAGTACGTGGGGCAGTCCAACCTCCAGAGGCTACTCGACACAATGCCAGAGAGAATTGACGAGACATTCGTCATCAGGTAATCTCCAGGTGTTTTTTTTTTTTTTTTTCAGAGTGCCATTTTCTCTGAATTATGTAATGGCTCCACTCTTTCAATTCTTCATAGATGCTTCAAGGACATTGCGCGGGCGCTGGCTTACCTCCACTCCACGCACCTGGTGCACTTGGACGTGAAGCCCAGCAACATCTTCGTCACCTCTGGCGGCCATTGCAAGCTCGGGGACTTCGGCTGCTCCCGCCGTCTCGCCTCCTCCTCCTCCTCCTCCCGCGAGACGGCCGCCACCTCTTCATCATCGTCCCTTTCCCTGCTGATCGGCACGTCGGGCTACCAGGCCCCAGAGCTGCTGTCGTCCGGCGCGGTGTCCGACAGGTGCGACGTCTACTCATACGGGGTGCTCCTGTGGCAGGTGCTGCACTCCGGAGAGACGCCCTTTGCCGGGTCGCACCCGCACGTCGTCGTATATCAGGTTGGTGGTGGGCAAAGTATGGACGGTGCTCAAGAGCACACAACCTTATGTTGTCTCTCTCTTCCTCTCTTCTCCTTCCAGGTTGTGAGCATGCAGAGGCGCCCGGAATCCCGTCCGGCGGCCAACGGCGGCGGCCACCGACCGTCGTCTCTTCTGCCAGCGTCCGCCGCCTTCTCCTCCTCCCAGTTGGTGGCCCTCTACCGCGAGTGCTGGACGCAGGAGGCCCCCGCTAGGCCCACCATGAAGGAGGTGCTCAGGAGGCTGGACAAAATCTCCTCGTCCCCGAAGTCGTCGTCAACCTCTTCAACGAGGAGAAAGTCCACGGCTCTCCGGATCTGAAAGAACACTATACAACTCGGGTCCGTCTACAATAATTTTTTTTTATTTCCTAACGGTTTTATTAATTTTTTTATGCATAATGACCTGTACTTAACCGATGACCATAGCTGTGATATTGTAAATGAATGACCTTGTGATATTTGTAGGTGTAGTGACACTTTATAGAAGAAAGATCGCACTGTTGTTATCATAAACTAATTAGTACTCGAGCTGTGCCAATAACTTGCCCCAATGTACGAGATGGCGTAGGATAGATTTAGTTCTGCCAGATGACCGAAATAAATGGGCAGATTGCAATTTTAATCGACTGTGTACAGTAGTAGTAGCAGTAGTGTATTGTTTGGACAGTTAAGAAAAAGCATATGTATAAACTCAACGCTATCTTAGTTTTCCTCCAGAGGTGGGCATCCGGCGGCCCTGAGGTTCTGCGCGGCCAGCGTCCCGTTCTGTGCGTCTGCCACCTGCGACAGGTGCTTCTCCACCTTTCCAAGGGACTCATTAGAGACTTTCTCTCTCTGCGCAGCCAGGCGAAGCGATTTCAGGAATTCAGACCTGCGAAGAGGCAAGCTATAAATTAGGAGAAATGTGTCGTTGCACCTCAATATAGGTAGTTTAGGCATTTTTTATACTTAAATGAAAGTTTGCAATGGCGACTATGGTGTGCCTTGCATACTTTGTCAAGGTGCTGGATGCTCCCTCTGGGTGTGCAGCCCTGGCCTCGCAGACGACCTCCATGACGGAGGCCAAAGTGCCGTTGGACGAGGAGCCGTCGATGGGTGTGGTGGCGTCCCCGGGGCGGAGGGACGCGGCGGCCGCAACCAGGAAGGGAAGCCAGGGGACGGACGAGGAGGAGGAGACCTCCACTGACCGGGGGGGAGGGGGGAGAAAAAAAGAAGCGCGTTAGGAATTGACTGCAATAGTAGGTTGTATAACATTGTGCACTTGCATTACCTCCGTGAAGTATCTCTTCCAGATGGTGGAGCGACAGGCAGACGCCCCTCCACTTCGCCCTCAACAGCTCCTTCTTGACGGTCTCCTGCTGCTGCCCAAGCTGCTTGTTCAGCACTCTCAGCAGACCTTTTCGGAGGGGGGTCGAGGGAGTCAGAATGATGGGGCATGGTTATTTGCGTTTCTTATTTTTATCCCTCTCACCCGGCGTGAGGCCTGATTCGGTGGGAGGCACCGGATACTCGAGGCGCTCCTTCACCGGAGGAATCTGCCCGTTAGCCAAGCATCTGAAAGCAAGCAAGACCCAGTACAGTCGCATTAGGTGGTCTGGGTAGTCTTTTGGGCCCCCACCTGAAGTACGCCATCGACCAGAGCAGAAGGTCCCTGGGTTGGGTCCGGATGGCCGCCTTGGTGTACTGCTTTAGGATCTTGGGGAAGTCCGGTGGGATCTGGATGGGGTGGTTGGAGTAGGCCGAGGTCTCGAAGGAGGACGTCGGCATGATGGCGGCGGAGTCTTTGGATTTCGCGTGGACACACCGTCAAAGATGATCTCTCCTTTGCATGACCTCTGAAATTTAATCAATAGAGGGACCGATATTTCCCGTACGGAAGAAAAGAGGATAAGGGAGGAGGGGAGCACAGGGACAAGGCAGGTATTTGTTCACTGCTGCATAAAACGTGTGGCTCCCAAACGGAGCATAGAAAGCTCTGACATACTCCACGCATTAAGAAACTTTTCATGTGTTTGTAGACTGTAGAAAACTACCTATAGCAGCAGAAGAATTGATGAAAATTTTCTAACATCATTATTTCGACTCTTCTTTTCGAGACAGAGTCGCGCGTGGAACACAAACATTTACAGTTTTCCTTAAATTATTTGGCTTAAAAAGAAGCTGTTGGATCAACAGGGATGCACGCATAGAACTCTTGCACGAATTACTAGCATAATTTTGTGTTAAATGAGATTAAATTCGTGCTAATTTACGTCTGTTTGACACTGAGTTTTTCAGTGTGGCCTCGTAAGTAAAGCCAAAAATACTGTAGTACATGGCAATTTTTATCCCAAGGGTTTTTTTTTAGAAGACGCAGGCTTAAACTTTTTAAAGCATCCTGGAGAAATCTGTGTTTAATATTCTTAATTAATACCTCTTAAGAAAAAAAATTCTGCTACTGTTATTAACACAGTTTGTAAAAAATATTTGACATATGCAAGTTTTTCACTTTTGCTTAATTATTCATCATTTTTTTGCGTAACTCGACGTGTAATGGTGGGCCTCCCATCATTGTGGGATACGGATCAATTTTTAAAGCAGGCGCCATTTCTACCTGTGCTCCCAGGGCAAACTAGGCAGCAGTAATACCTGGATCATGGAAGAAGAGAAGGGAGGGGCTCACCCGCCAAGCGGAGGGAGAGGAGGAGGGGAGGGAAGAAGGAAGAAAAAAAGGAAGGAGAGCTTGCCTGGTCTCTCTGATCGTTGTACCTGGAATGGGATGGGAGACGCCTACTTGGAAGAAGAGAGAGAAAGAGGAAGACAGTTGAAGACACAGGAGGACACATTTTCGTCATAAATGCTGTTGGCAAGATGATGCAGGGCATGAGGATGGAGGGCGGGGGCGACAGGGACTCCAATCTCGACTCCAGAGATGATCCCAAGCGGGAACTCTACAGGACGTCAGGTAATTGTACTAAAGAAGTACATGGGCATTTCCTGAACTGGTCTTTTTTTATTCTCCCGGAAAGCATCCTTGTTCTATGGGAGCCTTTGTGCCTTCGGCGGCGGCCTGCTGCTGGTGATGAGCTTTGCCTCTCCCTACTGGCTGGTCTCATGGGAGGACACAATGTCACCCTTCCAGAACATGGGGCTCTGGGAGTTCTGCTTCTACCACTTCCGCCATCCAGACTATCAGTTTGACCACCTTTTTCATGGGTGCCACCCACTTTACGGAGATGAGTACAGGCTCATCAGGGAAAAACTCTTGCCAGGTTGGAGGATAAAAAAATCGTGGAAACAAACATTAAGGTCTAATTTCTGTTTATCTTTTATAGGGTGGCTGATGGTGGTCCAGCTTTTTGTCACCCTCGCCCTCATCTTCTCCTTCTCTGGTCTCCTGGTGGCAATTGTGCTGCTCCTCAGGTACCCCCTGGAAGTAGCCCTCCGTTTTGAGTACCACTTCTGCAGCTTCATCACGGCCTGCTACATGTTGAGTGCCTTCTGCCTCTTCCTCTCTGTGGCCATCTTTGGGATCTACTGCTGGGACCGCAACTGGCTGCTCTATCCCAACTTCAACTATCTATCCTGGAGCTACATGTTCGCCACCCTTGCATGCCTGGCCTTTCTTCTGGCAGGGCTCCTCATGCTGAAGGTAAGAGAAAGCAAAACTTGTTTGTCCCATCATGTGGAGACAGTCTTCACACCCACAATCTTAGGACTACTACAGGGCAAGGGAGAAGAAGGAGCGCAACAAGGCCTTAATCATGCAAATGCACCCGCCCGATCTGCAGCTCAGCTCCAACTACCACTTGGGAGGAGGATCAGGATTCATTTAAAATTTTGTACGGTACAAAGACGCGGCATTGAACCAATACATAAAAATACACAAAAATATATACTATATTTTTTTGCGAATACTCTCTCAGATTTGTACTATGCTATTTTAGCTGCTGTCCGCGATCCAATTAAGAGACCGCAGTTAAGAGACCGTCATCCCTTCCTTCTCCCCTTCTCCACCTTGGTCCGCCTCCTCCTCTTCTTCCTCTTCTTCTTCCTCTTCCTCGTCTTCTTCCCCTCTCAACCGCCTGAGCTCCCTCCTGATAGCGTCCGCCCCGTTGGTGCCGTTGTCCTCGGCCCTGCCGGCGTCGGCCACGGCGAGGCGAAAGCGGTTGTACCTGCCCAGCCTCTCCGGCATCCCGCATCGCTGCCCGCGCGCCCCTCCCCGGCACCGGTGCCTGGCGGCCGACTGGGATCCGCGGAGCAGCTTCCTCGGGCTGCACCCGCGGCAGACGTACGTCATCGTGCCTCCTCCTCCTCCTTCTTCCTCGGCCTCCTCTTCGGCGTCTCTGCCGCCGCCGAGGTGGAGCCTCTTGCGCCGCTTGGACATCAGTCGAGGGGTCGTGGACTTTCTGGCCGTCTGTCTGATGGTAGTGGAGGAGGTGGAGGAGTAGGAAGGAGGAGGAGGAGGAGGCTGCAAGACCTCGTTCTGAGGTGCGTCCCCGACAAGAACTTCCCCTCCGCCCTTTTGCCTCCCGGCCGACGCTACCGCCGCAGTCGTTGTCGCTGTCGTCGGTGGCTGCAGCGGCGGTGCAGACTCGGACTTCCTCCGCGCGAAGACAGACCTCAAGGCCATGTCTGTCAACATCAGTACAGGTAGATTGATTGTAATTAAAAAATACGTAGTTCGTCTTGTCGCTAATGCAGACTGCGTGATCTGTGACCGTCATCAATCACCTTTGCTGTCCTCGTCCGTACTTGTGGACGACGATCCCTCGTCGACGAGAGGTTCTCCTCTCCGAGAAATGCTCCTGCCCTTGATGGCCCCCGTCGCCACCGGCGTCTTTTGGGAGTCAAACCTCCTGCGGACCGACGTTGCGAAATGTAAAGTCAGGGGCCGTCAGCAGAACATGTTTTTCTCTCACCTGCAGACTTCGCAGAAGGGGCACCAGTGCAGTTTGACCTCCACTCCTCCAGCACTACCGCCGCCACCGCCGCCACCGCCGCCAGAGCCCGTACAGGCGTGCCGGTAGAATTCGCATGGAGCCTTGTACTCGCAGTCACAGCCCTTGCAGATGAGCATCCCTTGTCTGGAATAAAGGTATGCGTACAGTATGTAAATATCTGCCATTGAACTCATTGCTGTTGTCAATTTTGCATGGCAATTTGCACAAGGCAGCAAGCACCTTTTGAGAGTGTGGTGGTCCTTGTGCGCGGCGTACGCCACCTGGTTGGCGCAGCACAGGCCGCAGTCCTCGCAGGATATCTGCCGGGGAGGGATCTGCCTCTGCTCCCCTTGCTGCTGCTGCTGTTGCTGTTGTTGTTGAGGTGACTGAGAGAGAACCAGCCGAGGGAGGTTGAGGACCTCCGCGGCAGTTGCGGTGGAGCGGTGGGCGGAGATCACGGCGTTCAGGCAGCCGAGAGAGGAGCGTAGGTGAGAGATAAAGCTGATAAGAGAAGTGGGGAATACCAAGTAAACTTAAACGTTGTTGAAGTAGCACTTGAATTTAACACAAACGATTATATCTACTGTACCCTAACAGAGTATCTAGAAGAACAGGAATTTAAAGTTTGAACTATCATCTTGCCCTCCTCCCCCCCCTCGTGCACAATCTTACCCTGACATGTAAGCATTTTGCTTTTTGCAAACGGGACACTTAGTAAGTTTGATCCTCTCTTGCTCTGTCAGGCCGCTGTAGATCTTAAACGCGTCCTCCGCCGGGTGCGACGACGATGACGAAGACGACTTCTTCGTGTTTCCGACCGTCGCCGCCACCCTCAACATTTCGGCCACATTCCAGTGCTTGATGCAGGGGTGTCGGTAGAAGCCGTGGGGGGTCCTGAAGCAGAGGAACAAGCCCTTTTAGTACTGTACCTAGTGTAGTCTTTTTTATTTCGACAGTTCCTCCTCCTTCTCACCTGAATAGGAGCCCGCAGAATTGGCAAGGAAAGAGGTCGCCCAGCGCCGGGCGGTGCATGTCCCTGTGCATGGCGTACTCCACAGGGCCGCCGGTCACCGAGAGGCACCGGTCGCAGACGAGGCGAGAAGCCGCCGCCGCCGCCGTCGTCATCCCGCACTTGCGCCGAATCACGTCCGCCAGCAGCGCGAAGAAGCTCTGCCTGGCTCCGCCTCTTGGCAGTCTGGCGGTGGTCGTGGAGGAGGCTGAGGAGAGGACGGAGTTTCGGCACTGCGGGCCCATGGTGAAGTGCAGCAGGTGCTCCATCACGTACTTGAAACTCCTTAAAATTTATGATGATTTTTCCAAGTTTAATAGCAGTAGCTTTTTTCCCCCTTTCTTTCTCTGTGACCATAGTATCTTACGTACTTTTTGCAAACGGAGCATGAGGTGCACTGTGTCGCCTGTTCCTGACTCAGGCACTCGTATTGCCTTCCACTGATTTGGGCCAGAGCGTACTGGCTCAGGGTCGGACGCTGTTGCTGTTGCTGCTGTTGCTGTTGCTGTTGCTGCTGCTGCTGCTGCTGCTGCTGCTCCTGTTTGGATCCTGCTCCTGCGTGTAGGGTCAGGGTGCCTGAGGAGAAGTGCAGCGTCTCCGAGGTTGCCGGCGGCGGTGGAGCCTGCTTGACGGCTTCGTGGTAGTCTGGGGGCGGGAGGCGACCGACCACCACGTTGTTGTTGCTGCTGCCGACGACGACGGCGGCGGCTGCGGCAGCTGCGGCGGCGGAGACGTCCCTCTTCTTGGAAGCGAAGTGCGCCAGGTCGGCATTATTGGACGCGAGAGGGGAGGACACGTCGACGATCATCTTGGCAGCCAGGATCCAGCCGGCGCCGAAGCAGGAGGCAAAGAAGGAGTCGATCTTGACGGCGGCCGTCACCTGCAGGAAGAACGGCTTCTCCTCCCTGACCATCTGAATGGCCTGCATGGCAGTGCCAGGCTTGGAAACCGTCTTCCACCGTCGGCGGGAGACGTCGGCGTGGAAGTGGATGGAGACGTGATCAAAACTGGCCCTGCATTTTTTTGGAGGAGGAGGAGAAGTTGACCGCACTCTCCCACAAATTGTTTCAGCTAATACAATATGTACCTAGAACACGGATATAAGTGGATCATTTTAGAACCTGGCAGATTGATTCACTTATCAGGGACATTCTGGAGTATCTTCAGAACGTCCCTGGGTACATAAAGAAAGAGACCTCCTAAATTGGTTCTATTAATTTTGAAATGCGTATAATCCACTTTTCCAGTGATTCACTTATCCGTGTTCTACGGTACATGTAGGTACATTACATCCGTGTTTTACCTGTTGGGATCTATCTTACTGTAGATGACCTCTACTCTGGTCCCGCTGGCTGTCCTGAGGTGCGCCATGAGGTCCGGGTCGGCGTCGAGGCCGGAGGAAAAGTAGGTCCCTCGGTCGAAGATGTGTGCCACGTAGACCCTGCTGCTCTCCTTGGGCACGTTGAGCTCGACGGTGTGGCAGCCCAACAGCGTGATCTGATCCTTGCGCGGCGGCTCGGAGTGCACCGTGGTGCTGGGGAACGGCAGGGGGTCGTCGTCCTCGGGGGATGAGGAGGGCGAGGAAGGAGCTGTTGGGAAGATAAATGAGCAAATTCTTAAGCAACTTTGGTATACCGGTAAGTACTGTACTTTGGTCGTATTACAGCGAAAGTTGGATACAGCAACATCTGAGATATTTTAAAAAATCTGAGATATTAACAAGATTAATAAGCGATCAGGATGTAACGACACTTTCTTCTGGGCCCATTTTAAATTTTCAGCATGAGAAGCAAGGAGAAGCATGTCGATCGCACGTAACACTGAAGAACAGCTCATTCATACGTACTACGTACATATGTAAGAACACCTTTACTCTGGTCCCAACGCCCGACGCGCGTGCAGATCGGATTGACTTCGGGTATTTATTCTATGAATTCCAATTTCCCGAGTTCGAATGTACCTCGTATTTATTCTGGGGATTTGTACGGAAGGGGGTTACGCACCGACTCCTTTCCGAGCTCAGGAAAATTTTGCAGAATTTTGCCGCCAACTAGAAAAAAGCAAGGGAACCACTCGTAAACCAAGATGGGCACGAGATTAAGAATGAGCTCGGTGAGATGAATACCCGAGCTTTCTCCCAGGCATCTTAGTGCGATGCATATATGTATTCATATTTTAAAAACAAAAATTAAAAAAACACTATTTAGAAAAAGGTTTGTGCTATGATACTGCAG
>JAAUYM010019542.1_pt1 | contig 26574 bp, 32 predicted proteins | sample 7278001 | NCBI WGS metagenome assembly JAAUYM01 (sample SAMN14350224, study PRJNA611818) | marine sediment metagenome | isolation source: surface marine sediment (1.8m) | place: French Polynesia: Moorea | collected 2018-08
CCACCCTCAACCGATAATGTAAGAAATTTTTCATAGACCCTATAGAAAGAATCAACGGTAGATTTTAGATATATCCTAAACATGATACGCGTAGCCAATAGTAAACATCTTTCAATTAAATCTTCCATTAGGTTAGGTCAGGCATTTCTGTCCCTCCGCCTTCCATTACACGCATCTGGCATATGACGATTTATGTAATTTTGATGTTCATTTATGGCACAAGTGTCAAAAGTCACAAAAGTTGCCAAAAGTCGAAACTCTTGCCATAACTGAACATGCCAGACAGAACCACGTCGACTGCAGTGCACAGATGTATGTACTGCTAGTGCTACCTAATACAAACCTGCCAAGCGAAGGTAGGTCTAGATACGAGAGAATCTGCAGTAGGATCTCTTCCGGCAAAGCGCCGAAGAAGGGTCCCTCGTCCGTGGGCTGCTTCTGAGAGTGCAAGAGGCGCTGCCCGAGAGACTGCAGGTCCAGTCGCAGGGCGGCGCCAAGGCTGAGGAGGTCTCCCACGTCCTCCTCGGTCGAGGTCGCCGACGCGGCCGAGAAGGTCACGGCACGCGACGTGATGCTGCCCGGCAGCACCCGCGGCCGTGAGACGTCCTCGGAGAGACGATTTTCAGCTGGAGCGGACATGGTTCCTGAAAGATACAGAGTAGGAAAACAATGTTCTGAACATTCTCAAACACTGGTAAATTTGATTATGCATTAAGTTACTTTATGCATTAAGTAATTTTGTGTATTAATTTATGCACTAATTTACGTTATTCGTTAATCTGTGCCTTAAGGCGACAATTTCACGGCTTCCTACCGAGCAAGGCAACAGCGTCGATCTGAGAGCTGCCCGGGATGCCAGTGTGGCAGAACACGATCCTGACCATCTTGACGGGGAATCGGGAGGCCCTGAGAGGGGGAGAGAAGGCCCTCGGGTGGTGCCCCGGGAAGCAGTTGGCCAGCCCGTCATCGCGCTCCCACAGGCGACACCAACGACCGCGACAGTCACCTGAGGGAGGTGTACCAACGGGCGTAACAGGTAAAGTTGCATGTAAAGTACGAGTGGCCTTCTTCTCCCTATATATAGAAAACTTGCGCACCACTTGTGCCTGATCCGTACCTCCCCAGACGGCGAAGACGGCTCCAGGGTGAAAGGTCTCGTAGATGTACACAGCACTGACTGCTATTTCGTGCTGGAAGGCCAAGTCCACGAAGTTTTGGTACCGGTCCGACCGCCTCCTGCCGTCCGCGCCGCTCCCGCTGTAGTGGAACGACACGCTGAAGGCGCGACCACTGGGGCACTGGACCGTTACATTTGCGTATTAATACTACCGTATTATTATTACACTGCTGCTATGCATGTTCAGAGGTAGAATGCAGTATAACAACGGTACTAGTATTGTGTACATTGATCACCTTGGACCAGCTGTAATCGTTGATCTCCCTCAAGACGAAGGTCTCAGAAAAGTCACCTGACAAAAAAAAGGTCGACTTGTGCGACATGCAGCGGGACTTGTAGTAAGAAGCGACGTCCTCCTCCTCACCGTAGGATGGGAACTTGGTCGGCTTCCCCAGGCAATTGACGGCCGCGTAGGAGAAGCTCCCTTCCGACCCGTACTGGCTGGAGAAGTCCAAGAGCTTGGTCGCATACTGCTCCACCAACAGCGCGTCCTCCTCGCCTTCGACGTCGCCCTCTCCCTCGTCGTCTTCCAAATCTTCCTCTTCACTAGCGCCTCTCTCCATAAGTACGTACAGTACGTTGAGAGTAGATTAATGAAACTGTAGTTACGAGAGCTCACTCCTGTTTGTGCTGAGTCACACAAAATCACCTAAAGAGAGCACCAACCAGTGGCTACGTGATGTGGAGTTACAGAGGTACTCTGACAGATCCACGGAATCCTCACATTACAGGAGCTTTGCAGTTGTACTAAGTAGTACACATAGTCCGTTTCAAGTAAACAAATAAGTCGACGCAACACAACCTCTCACTTCCATGTTACAAGACTATCATTTCTCAAAAGATGCAACTTCAGCGTGCTGCCATCTAGGCGAATGGTTACAATAAAAAACATCTGCTTGCTCGTCATTCGTAAATAAAAAGTGATTTTTTTATGCCCAGTTCTTCAAAAGGCAGCAATTTGCGACTTTTTCCTTTCTTCTGTACGTACAGTACATACACGTGAGTTTTTCATATTTTTTAACTACGTAGATGGCAGCATTGACGCACCGGATCGACAATTTTTCTTTCATACATTTCACGAAGAGATACCACTTTTGCTCAATAAAAATCAAAGCTCAAAAATATGTCTATTAGTACTGTATATTGCATTTTTTTTAGCTTAAAATGGAAATTGCAAAAAAATGAACAAAAGACGTTCCAGGATCAGTTTTGCTTTTACAGTGCTCCGCGCTTAATTGTGCCATGGTTAATAGTGCAACTCGCTTAAATGTGCAATATTTTGGAGTCCCATTTTGAGATTTTACTTCATAAATCTCCGCTCTTCATTGTGCACCTCGCTTTATTGTGCAATTTTCCCCTGGCCCACCATTGCACTATTAACCGTGGACTACTGTATTCCAATACGTCGCTAAACATACTGTCTGGCATATTTTATGACATTGCTTGGTACATTATTAACTTTTCGGACCTGGCAACCCTGAAGTAGCATAGAAAAGGGGAGAAAAATCAATATCCACCAACTTGTCCTTGAAGTGCGACCTTCCCTGCTTTTTTCGCCATTGGTCATGGCGGGGGAGGGCGGCGATGACAACTCCGTCCTCGACCAGGGCCAACTGCGGAGGAGAAAGAAGAACAGAGAGGATGAGGTCTCAGAGGACGACAGTCGTCCTCAGAGGGAGGAGGGAGGCGAGAAGCAGGACGAGAGGAGCTCTCCTTCCATCCTGAGGCACTCTTACTGGCTCACCCGGGTCGTCTTCCTCCGCTCGCTGGCCCTCATCTACCTCGTGGCCTTCCTGGTGGCCCTGGACCAGAACGCGGACCTGATCGGGGACCGGGGACTCCTGCCGCTCAAGCTCCACCTCTCCAGGCTGAGAGAGGCCGAGGCCGTCGGTGGCGAGGAGGGGGAGGAGGCGGCGCCCTCCACCTTCCTTCGTCGCTTCTGCTCCACCCCGACCCTCTTGTGGCTGCTGGAGCCGTGGGACGAGGTGGACTGGGCGCTGCGGGCCATCGCCGCCTCGGGCGCCGCCATCTCCGCCCTCGTCCTGCTGACCGGAGCGGCCAACGCCCCGGCCCTGATGGCCCTCTGGGTCTTGTACCACTCTCTGGTCAACGTCGGCCAGCGCTGGTACTCCTTCGGGTGGGAGAGCCAGCTGCTGGAGACGGGATTCCTGGCCATCTGGATCGTGCCGGTGCTGAAGTGGTCTCCCCTCCCCGCCGACACGCCCACGCCCTGGATCGCCGTGGCCGGGTACAGGTGGCTCATCATGAGGATCATGATCGGCGCGGGACTCATCAAGGTTCGATATGAGAAAAGGTAGGGGAAGGGGGGGAGGAAATCCGGTTCTTTCTCCATTTGTTGCTTCCGCCCCCAGATCCGAGGCGACGCCTGCTGGAGGGACTTCACGTGCATGCACTACTTCTTCGAGACGCAGCCGAATCCCAACCCGATGTCCTTCTGGGCCCACTGGGCTCCCGACTGGTGGCACCGCTTCGAGATCTTCGGCAACCACGTGGTCGAGCTGCTCCTCCCCTTCCTCACGCTCGTCCCCTTCCGCTGGGCCGCCATGACCAATGGTGCGCTCCAGCTCCTCTTCCAGGCGGTCCTTATCGCCACGGGGAACCTCTCCTTCCTCAACTGGCTCACGATGCTCCCGTCCCTCTGGTACTTTGACGACGATTTCTGGTCCAAGTGCTTCTCCGCGCGGACGGTGCTCAGGGCCAAGGCGTTGGAAGTTGCCAGAAGGGCAGACTCCGAGGCCGGGGAGAAAAAGAAGAAAGATTTTGGGACCTTGTTCCGAAAGGCCTTCAACTTCGCCGTGGCGGGGCTAATCGCCATGCTCAGCTACCCGATCGTCATGAACCTGGTGTCTTCTAGACAGATCATGAACACCTCCTTCGAGCCGTTCCGCATTGTCAACACTTACGGGGCCTTCGGCAGCGTCACCAAGACCAGGACGGAGGTGGTCTTTGAGGGCACCCTGGATCCCTACACGCCCGAGTCCAACTGGAAAGAGTACGAGTTCAAGTGCAAGCCCGGCAACGTCACCCGCCGCCCCTGCCTCATCTCGCCTTACCACTACCGCCTCGACTGGCTCATGTGGTTCGCAGCCTTCCAGAACTACAACATGAACCCTTGGCTGGTGCACCTGGCCGGAAAGATGCTGGACAACGATCCCGTGGTCGACTCGCTCTTGGCCGTCAACCCCTTCAAGGGCGGAGAGCCGCCGAGATATGTCCGCGCTTCACACTACAGGTGCGACACGTACTGCTAGCTACACACGTACGTAGGTCTTAAAATTGGTGGAGGGTTTTTCAACTTGTTTGCTCTCGTTACAGGTACGACTTCACTGAGATTGGGAGCAACGATTACAAGAAGGGTCGCTGGTGGAAGAGGAGGAGGGTCGGGGAGTACTTTCCCGTGGTGGACAAGGAAATGCTCAAGCCCATTTACGAGCAGTTTGGTTGGGAGAACTAGTCAAGGAGGTGGAACTGCTTTACCGTAGGTTGTTGTTGCAATAAGAGTTATGTGATCTACACTAATCAAATGGCTTTCTAAGACATTTGTCTTGCAACGCAATGGAATAATTCTTGTTATAAACTTATAGATCACAGAGCCTGTTATCCAAAGAAGTTGTACTACGTACTACCAGTAGAAAGTGCACAACAAGATGACTAGTGAAAAAGAGTTAATCTGAGAATATAATCTCCCTTTTATGTAGTGAGGTTGTGAGAAATAAAATACCTGTTTCTTTTTCCTTCTAATTTTGACCAAAATCATGTAATATGGTACATACACAACATTTGTCGGGGGTAACTGTTGTGCTGAACAAAGGTCGAATTCCAAATGTTCGATCAAATCCGTTAATGTTGTGGACTGATAGTTAACATGAATATCAATCGGGTCGCCAAGACGTACACGTGGGCAACATGGGTAATGAAAGAAATATTCTTAATTTCTTTTTCCCTTCTCTCCTTAATTTGTCCACTCGCAGATGGTGGGCTTCTTGTGGTGGCACGCGACGTCGTGCCAGACGATGCCGTCCGCGTAGAAGTTGTTGAGGACTCCAATGCAGAGCTCGGGCTCGCAGCGGTCGCGCAGCTGGTTGCGGTTGTCCGGCTGGGGCTTCTCGTCCCACCTGGAAAGCGAAAGCGGGGCGAATAACCACTGACACCGTACAGAACGTTTAAGGTTTTCCTTCTTTTTTCTCACCCTCCGGTGTTAGACCACGGGTCGGAGTTTCCCTGGATGCAGGTAGTGACCCCGGACGGCCAGGTGTAGCTGTGGCGCGGGTAATCCATCCTGCCGCCGGTCCAGAAGTAGCGCTGCCCGTACCTGGCGGACAGGCGCTCCATCTCCTTCACCTTGGTGGGCGTGTCGATGGAGACTGCGCGGGCGCCCATGCTCTGGCAGTACTCGTCCGCCTGTTGGCCTGCGGAGAAGGAGGAGTGAAAGGAGGAAAGCGACAAATAAAAACTGGCTTGAACAAGTTAAAGTTGCGCTTAAATTCATTGTCATTCCAATAAGTACTATGTACATTCTTACATACGTATAAGAAGCTTTCCACAGTGCGTACAGCAATAGCCATACACAAAGGGATAAGTTCAAAAATCTATCTTGTCATAACAATTACCGGTGAAGTTCTTGCAGAGGCAGCCAGGACACTCGTCGATGAGCCAAGTGATGAGGTATCGCCTTCCCTCGAAGAAGTGGTTGGCCTCTACCTGCGGGCAGAAGGGCGCAGGCTCCTGTTCGGCGCAACGGCGGAAGTCGTTCTTGGACGGCAACTGCGGAGGGAGCCGGTTCAAGCCAGTCGGGGAGGGACAGTTGGTGGCGGGCTGAGCAAAGGGAGAGAGAGGGGGGCTTTTGAACCTCACTTTAATCATTCGGATGAAATTCCAATAATTGGTTATTACCGCCGATGGTCGTGGCTGCAGCTGCAGCTGTGGCGGCTGTGGTTGCGGCTGAGGCTGCGGAGGTCTTCCTCCCACCACGGGCACGACGTTGTTGTTGTTGTTGCCAAAGTTGTTGTTGCCGAAGTTGTTGTTGCTGTTGACGACCCTGACAGACGACGGGTTGTTGAAGGTGGAACTGGGCTGCCTGAAGACGTTGTTCTGAGGCGGAGGGGCGGGGTTGAAGCTGCTGGACTGCGCGTTGAAGGTGTTGGGAGCGAAGCTGTCCTGGAAGTTATTGTTGTTCTGAGGAGGCGGCGGTGGCGGCGGCGGGGGAGGCCGAGCCGCCGGCCTCCGGAAGAACCCGTTGACTCTGAAAGGAGGCCTCTGAGGCCTGAAGTTGCTCTGCCTCCTCGGACGAAGGAAGTTCCTGAGGGTGCCAAGGAATCCTCCTCCCTGCTGCGCATGGGCGTAAGTCACCAGCGCCAACAGCAGGAGGGGCAAAACCAGTAGACTTCTCATTTTGCTGAAAAAGAATTAGATATTGAGAGTTTAATTAACAACTACATTTTTTTAGTAAAGTGTACCTACTGACACACACAATGACTACCTGCAATAATTGCACATTAAAAAAGTACATACAAGTAATGTAAATACTACAATGTATTGGAAAGCATAAACAGCTGACCAAGATTATTGGTTAATATGGTTAATATGAACACGTCAGTGGAATACTTAACTGCCAAACTGCTTACATTTACAGAAATTATGCAACGTGTTTAAGGTGCGGAGATGGAGGTGCGACCTACCTTGCCCTTCAAACTTTCGGAAGGAATGTCTTGATTTCCCTCCTAACCCTCCCCTTCCCTCCCCTCCCCAGTCTCCCCCTTCCTTCCTCCCTCCATCTCCTTCCTTTCTTCTGGGTGTCTCGCAATCGCAATCGGCCTGCGCACCCACGTCCCGTGCACGGGGGTGGGGTGGGGAGTGAGAGAGAAGAGGAGGAGGAGGAAAGAAAGGAGGGATGAGGGAGACAGGCCGATGAGGAGGAGGAGGAGAAGGAGGGAGGAAGGCACCTCAGACCGCCGGACGACTTGCAACACACCCCCAAGTTGGGGGTGCGCGGGAGGTTCAGGATCGTGCTGTAAAAAGAGCGCTAAAGGTTCCCACATTGCTTTGCGCCTCTGAACAGACACCTCCTCTCCCCTCCTTCGAAACCGGTATGATGTATGGCGGTACAGCACTCAAACTTAAAAAGGAGGTCTGTCGCGTACTTCTCTAGCATCCATCCGTTATAGAGGCATCCACTTTCACCGGAGCAGGAGGAAAAATAAATGGCTGCGGAGAAAGAAGAGATGTACCGGTACTACATATAGTACAGTACGTGCCGCCAAGGGACCTGGTTTGCGCCCTCCCTTCCTTCCCGGCCGGTGGAGGGACCCCGTATGCAGACTCACTGCCTCCCCCTCTTTCTCCCCCCCCCCTGTCCTCCCCCTCGCCCCGGCACAGCAGGCAGGTCTTTGTCACGAGCGACCTTGCTGCGTTCGAAAGGGGGAAAAAAACCGGAGGCTTCTTTTCCCCCCTCTTTTCTTTACACAGTTTGCGACACTAAATTACTATGTCACACCTCGAGATCTTCACCACTAAAGATTTCCCATATACCACACTTTTTTTTATTGAGTCAGTCTTTTTTTGCGGTGGTGTGTTGTGGAACAGTATGATATTAACAAAAGACTCACCGCAGTTTCGCTCTTTTGTTGGTCCTCTATTATAGTATGTAGGTACGTACCTACTACAGCTCACACAGTGTTTTGTCGTTAAGGGCAGCTGCGGAGGTAAAAATCAGGAGGACCTGGAAATTACACAAAAACCAAGGTTGACAGAAAGGTTCCTTTTTGCAGTACCTCGAGGCGGATGAGGAAGAAGAAATGCACTGTTGTCTGTCGAATGCATTTCTCCTTCTCCTCAACCAGGAAGCGAGATGAAAAGACCTTTTGTCTCTGTTTCCCCTTTCCTTTTTCTGTTTTTTTCCTTCCGCGACGGCCCCACCCCACCCCAGCGCATGGACGAAGGGATAGAAGGTACTGGTACTGGTACTACAACTACTACAACGTTGATGACCAAGGAGACTTTCATTGATGGAGATGGAGAAGCAAATTACACACAGGGACAACAACCCTGCTCCAAGGACAGGAAATTTTTAGTCAAGGGCCTTGGTGCTCGTAGGATCTTAAAGTGGGAGATTCTTCATGATCTCCAGAATACGTACACGCGTACACGTGATAATTGTAAGGGCCCTTGAATGCATTATTTTTAAGTCGAAAAAAAAAATAGAAAAACAAGAATCCCATCCTACATCAAGCGTACATTCTTAATTGATTTAAGAAATATTCTGTACGTGTTACACATGGATATCGCCCTCCCATTGCTGCGAAGATGAGGGGGGAAAATCCGTTCATACCGTATGTAATACGTATGCAACAGGAGTTTGCCTGATCAGGGACATTCTGGAGTACAGTAGCATATTCAGAACGTCCCTGGCCTGAGCTATGCAATATACGGTTCTTTTTCAACAAAACAGAAAAATCAGGGAAAGCGTCAGTCGACTAAAAATGTTGAGTTTGCCAAGTCCGGAGAGCATGCTCGCTCCGACGCCAATCGCAAAGAAAGTCTTGTGTGACCAACAAAACCGGGAGGAGGATCTCAGTTCCACCCTGCTGAGACGGATCGGCGAGTGGGTGTTCGTCGAGCGCAGGGTGGTCTCCGTCAAGTCGCTCTCCCGGCAGCAGGGCATCTCCCCCAGTCAGGCCAAGGAGGTGCTGGCGGCCTTCTCGCGGGAGAAGGCGGGCAGGGCCGACCTCGAGGTGATCACTCTCGTCTCCGGCACGGACGCCCACGGCCTCCGCAAGGTGCGGCTCGTCCGTCGCCGGCAGGACGCCGGCCTCGCCCGGGTCACCTCCCGCCACGTCTATGCGGTGGCCCCGCTCGGCCTGCGACACGACAGGATGACGGCGTCGGTGCTGTCCGCCGCCAGGAAGTGGCCGCGCCGCGAGAGACGCAACTCTGGCGCCGTCGGCGTCGACGTTGACAGCAGAAAGGGCAAGAAGAAGAAGAGGGAGGAGGGAAACGACGACGACGACGACAGGAAGAAGAAGAGGAGGAGGACGGCGAAAGGGCCGGAAGGAAAGAGGCTGAAAGTGGAGACTGGCGTGCCAGCAGAGCCCACTACGAAAGTCTGGGGCCAGGTGGGAGACCTTACGTACACCATGTAGTATACTTATGTATTCTTAGCTTAACTTTTTTTTAAAGGATGTTCGACCTTTTTTTTCGCAGCGTGACAAGCACATCGAGCAAAGGCACGGAAATGAGGAACTGAAGCGCCATCATTATGAACAGGTGTGCTGTCAGAATAAGATCACATTTTTAAAAGACTAAAATTATTTCTTTTTTCAGTACGGGAACGGACTTGGGCCCGGACAAAGAGCTGGTGGAGCAGGAGAGAAATCCTCATATCCACCTCTGAAAGAAATCGTGGAGGAGGTCCTCCGCAAGGCCTCTGCCCTCAGCTCTGCCGTCTGTGATGCCATGTCGGGCCTCCGCCTGATCCTGTCCGCCCAGAGGGAGAAGGAGAGAGAGCTGGAGCGAGAGTTGCGAGCGACCAGGGCAGAGGTGGAGGCGATCTGTGCTGAGACGGAGACGGTGGCCAGGGAGCTGGCCGGCCTGCGGAGGTTGACAGCCGACAAGGAGAACTGTGCCTTTGGCGGGAGAAAGTGGAACAAGGAGGAAGGAGGAGGAGATGGTGACGTGACGTTCAGTCCCAGTCTCTTCAGGGCCATGTCTACCCCTTTCCCAGATTTCAAGCATTCGTCGTGAACTTAGCCGCTGCCCCGCGGGTAATTTACCGGCCAACAAAAAAGTAGAACCACCACGTACGTAGAAAGGTGGAAAAAGGGATAATCTTTTTTTTTTACGTACTACCTTATTAAGCAGTTTTTCTTCTCTTTAACTTACACAGCTTTACCAAATATGTACGTATGCATGAAATTAAACATGTGCCGTTAATGCAAAGCAGAATCAAAATAACTACTTAGGAGAGAAGTTTGCTCCTATTTCTCGTTCTTAATACAGTGTATGTACTCCGGATAATCGGGACAGCTCGGGAGAAGGAGAAAATTCCCGATTAACTGAAATTCACCTTTAACCGAAGTAGTCAGAAACAGGTAGTCAGAAATCTGTTCCCTGGAAACTTTCTCCCTTTATCCGAAATTCCCGTTTAACCGTTTCTCCATTATCCGGAATACACTGTACTGTTTCTAGAGAATAAATGTCCCCCACATCCGAATACTGTATCTCACTAATCCGAACCCCGCTAATCTGAAGTTGCTTTTTTTTCACCGAACCTCCTCAGTTTTCCTAAAGTGAAGCACAACAAAACAAAAGTAGTCCGACCACCAGTCGACCATGCGTTGGGCCTGACTGAAGAAGTTGGAGGGACTTGCTTGCTCACTTGCTTCAGTGCTACGCTTCTGAGCTCATGGCGGCAGTCTCGACCCAGCGAAGGCCATGAGCTCCTCTTCTTCGTCCGAGGAGGAGGACAACCCCAGTCTTCGCGAGGCCGTCCACCCGGGATTCAAGGTCGCCCGCCAATTCGGGCAAGGGAACAACAGTTCGTTATGCATCCGTCCCTGGCCCTGCAGTAGCCAGTCTTGGAAGACGCTGCTCGTCGCAATGCAGAGAGCATCATTAAAGTGACACACAAGAAGAGGCTAAGAAAAATCCCGGTGCAAAGAGGGAGACCATGCTTGCCTCCCCCATTGTCTCCAAGAGCGTCCTCCTCTCCTCCTTCGCCCTCACTCGCCCCGCCGCGTCCGGCCTCGCCGCCCCCTTCGTCCGCCTGCTCAACTCCAAGATTCCCTCCGAGTCGACCAAGCCGGCGCACCAGAGACCCAGCAGCAGCAGCAGCAGGCAGGGCGAGCCGGCAGGAGGAGACCTCGGCCTGGACGGGGAGACGGTGTCGCTGCTGGAGAGGCTCTCCCTCGTCGACTTTGGCAACGTGGAGGCCATTCACAGGCTTGGCGAGGCCGTCGACTTTGCAAAGCCGCTCTCAGAGGTATACTATTGGAAGATCACTCGTTCCCACCATGTTTCATCATTTTTCGTTAACGCTCTCCTGCTAAGGTTGATACCAAGGGTGTGGAACCCCTCTTCACTCTTTTGGAGGAAGAGGCCCTGAGGTTGAGGGAGGATGAAGTGACCGAGGGAGACTGCAGGGAGGAAATCCTGTCGAACGCGTCCCAGGTGGAGGAGGACTACTTCGTGGCACCACCGGGGAACATCCCGCTCAAGGTGGAGGAGGACAAGTACCACAAGTTGCAGAAGCGGCAGAGGGGCACCAAGGCGCAGTACTGAACGGACATGAGTGCCTTGAAGTCGGTACTTCGGACGCTCGTCAGGGGTGGATTTATTCAGACAAGCGGAGGGTCTGGCCAGGGCAGTGCCTTTGTGGCCGGCCCCAACGGGTGTAAGGTCGGGACGAAGCTGCGAGCCACGCTGATCCGCGAGTGCGGGGAGGTCGCCGACACCTCTCCTTCCCGGACCGCCGTAAGCCAAGGGGCGGTGGTGGGGGAGGTCAGGAGGGCGCTGGACAGGACTGGACGGGGGTCGTTCGCCGCCGTGAAGGTGCCAGACAAGCAGGAAGAGGAAGAAAAGGAGAGCAAAGTGAGATTTCAGTTTGAGTTCGAAGAGGAAGGAAAACCTCACCTGTCGGTGAAGTCTTTGTCGTCCCCGTTGGAGTGGCTCTTCTTCATGCACGAGGACGGTTGGAAGTCTGCCTTCTTGGAGTTGACTCTGAGGTAGCCATGTTATTTTTCAGTTCTTACCATTTCTCCCTCATCAAGTCTTGTCCTTTAAGGCGACGGAGACTGTGGAAGAGACTCATCTGCAACGATCCCTGGCTGATCGAGCAGGACCAGCAGGGCGGAGCCACGGACTATCCAAGCGCCAACGTCTCCTTCAACACTAAGGTCCGTGCATCTTTTTCTCCGTCAGAGTTTTCAGTTACAGATATAGTATGCCGTACAACGTACATGCTAATGTCACTTTAATAAAGGATCTGAAGCTGGATCTGCCTGAGCCTCCAAGACTGTTGCTGGAGGAGGCGTCGGCGCTGGACGGCGAGGTCAATTTCCCCAGAGAGGACTTGACTGGCCTGAGGATGGCCAGGATCAGGTCTCATCCGTCACAGGCGGTGGTGGCTGTGCTGCTGGACGCAGTCCGAAAGAGGATGTTTCGAAAGACAACCAGGACAGGTGGGTGAGCCATCATAAGGCTGACCACCCGACAGGACTTCTGTCATTAGAATACCACATAAATGTCAATTTATGTGGTTTTAAAGCCGAATTTGTTACGCTCGTAATTTTATAAGTCCCATACGTGGCAAGGACCATGCTGTTAATTTTTCTCCTTTTTTTTCAGCTCTCTCTCTCGATGTAGTGCCCTTTGAGTGCGGCTTCCTGTGTGCGGAGACCCCTCCTTCTCAGGATCTCCGCCTGCTCGCACAGTTCCTCTCCGACCTGGCGGCAGATGAGGGGGTCGAGCTGGTGCCAAAGCAACTTCAGTCGTTGGAGCAGGCCGACCTCTTAGGGGTCCCTCTCGTGGCAATTGTGAGCGAGAAGAGTCTGGCCAGCGGAGTGGTGCACCTGCGAGACCGTGAGACGTGCTGGTACGAGGAGGTCCATGTGGCTCATCTGGCGAGGCGACTGGCGGCCGCGTTCGGGAAGGGGGAGGCGGAGGACAGCCTGAACAAGGTGGAGAAGCAGCTCAGGGAAGAGGGAAAGCTGCCTGAACCCAAAAAAAAGAAGACCAGGAAGAAGGCCGTTAAGGGAGAAGGTGCCAGTGCCAAAAACAAAGAAGAGCCTTTAAAAGAGACTGCTGCTAGTCGTAAGAGAAATAAAAGTGTCAAGTCGTGAAAACGAAAGTCCAAAATTATTTCCATCATTTTCTGCCACTACGTACACATTTCAATGCTTTAAAACATTAGTAACTTGCACTTTCCCAGAACACAGCCGTTCTCCTCCCTCGCGAAAGCTGAAGTCTCTGCGCCGGGACAAACTGCGAGAAGAGGAGGGGGCCAGGTTTGACTCTGCGTTGGACGCCACCTCAGAGGCGTTTTGTTTTGTCCAGGCAGTTGAAAGAATCCCGTCTGTCGTCTCCTTTCGACTCTGAGAGTGAAAAAGACCTGGAAGGAGGTGTGAGACTGTTCTCCGACAGCTCTGCCCCAATCAACTGCGACGGGAAATCCTTGTCCGGCAAGAGGAAGAGGCAGGATCTGTTGGCGCATCGGAAGAGGGGGAGGAATCAGGGGGAAAGGGAAAGTCTGCGTTGAAATCGTCATCATCATCGTCATCCGAAGAAGACTTGAAGGCAGCTGCGATGCCACGGAAGGGGTGGCTGGAAAACACATAAATTGTTTAAAAAAAAGTCCCAACTATTTTGTAACTATACAATTTGTTCATGCCGTGCATTCATCAAATCCATATTTTCCAAGTCCACTTCTTAGTTGGGTTTAATTGCTAAGGCAACAAACACGTCCGAAATGTTGAGCTGACATGCAGCATTCGATTCTAATTAATCAATTCCTGCCACCACAACCATGAAGATAAAACAGTTGTCTTTCACAGATGGTTGCACAATGGCTGCAAGCAATTTTTTAAAGCATAAGTTTTATCTACAGTATTATGGTGGAACACTTGTAGGAAAAATGTGCTTGCAGAAGTTTCAAGAGTCGTCATCAGGGGTGAATCGAGAAATGTAACACAGGAAACTTTACTTATGATTGGGTCATAAATCTTTATTTGAAGATTAGAATTCATGCGTCTGGAAGCATCTCCCACCAGATGGGTGAGGAGAGGACACCAGAGCCCACTGCGATATTTTGTAAGAAAATTGCTTTTAATAATATTTGTCATAGATGAATAGTTTTTTTCCTGCAGGTCTTGGCAATAGTAGGTTACACCGCCTTTGCTGTGGGCTGGTACCATGCCTCTTACACCCATTTCCTGGAAGTGGACATGCTCCACCGGGAGGTGGAGGCTGCTCGGGCGGAGCTGAACGTCCTCAAGGATACCCTGGAGAAAGAGCGGCAACTTGAAGCTGAAAAGGAACAAGAGAAAGAACTCCAAGGAAATGTTGAAGCTGGAGACGGGGATATCTACGACAGCGATGCACCTGAGAGTCACGGCAAGAAGAAGAAGATAAGTGATGCACCTGAAGAGGAACATGTTGTCGTGAAGTATGATCATGATGACGACAAAGAAAGAGAAAGCGAGGCTCCCTCCAGGCAGGGGAAAGTTAACGTGCTACTCCAAACGTTGGGAAGGTAAACAACAACTGTTTTTCTCCTTTAGAGGTTTTTTTTCAATGCTTTTCATCACTAGCTCAAGGGTTTCCTGCCGCTTTTCCTTCCAAGATCAGGTTCCTCCTTCTTGGGCGACATGTTGACCCTCTCCTCGTCGGCCGCCTACGTCTACGAGCCGCTGAGGAGCATCCGCTGGACTGACAGCGCACTCGACACCTGGTCCGAGGAGGAAATCAAGAGGATCGTGCCAAAGATGGACGGCATCTACAAGTGCGTAAAGGTAAGTCAGCTCGCATTTCTGAGCAGTATGGTGGCTGCGGTTACAACATTAACTTGTCGCCCCCCGCAATTTGCAAGATCCGATGTTTCAGCGAAATCTAGGTCCGAAACCCACAGTTGAGGAGTGCCAGAAGGCAGAGCCGCTGGTGGTGAAGACGATCCGGCTGAGGATGGCCAAGTTCGCGGAGTGGAGCCGGAAGGCGGGCCCGCTCACCTGGCTGAAGGTGGTCCACCTGGTCAGAGACCCCCGGGCCAGGTACCACTCCATAAGGACGGGGCTGGGGAAGAGGGCGTTCGCGGACGTGGGCAAGATCTTTGGCGACTCCTGCTTGTGGGAAGTGGAGGATCTGGGCATCAGTAAAATCGTATCGCCGGAAAAGTAAGACTATGGTAGTTAAGTTTGGAACGAAACAGCAAGTTGCAAATCTCTCCTCTCTTTGCCCCCCTCCTTTCCCCATCAACAGTTACTACCTCATTCGCTACGAAGACTTGGTTTCCGACCCGCTCAAGCACATGCGCTCCATGTACGCCTTCATGGGCGTCGCGTTCGGATCCGCGGAGGAGGAGCGCATGCTCAACCACACCCAGGCGGGGATCGACAAGGTGAAGACCAACCAGTACTACTCCACCTTCAGGTCGAAGGGCTTCAACCCGGACAAGTGGAGGACTGACCTCCCGTTGGAGGACATCCGAAGGGTGGAGGAGCAGTGCAGAGTGGCCATGAAGGAGCTGAACTACACCAAGTTCAACCCACCGGAGGAAGGGGACCTCAAAGAGGAACAACGTTGACGTGTTCTACTAGCTGCTGGTCAGTCAATTTGCGATCTTCTCCTGCATTGCATAATATTACTTTGGGAAGACACACACAAATAAAATTATAACGACATCATTTTATAATCAACCACTCATTTCAATTACAGTGGCTTTATAAGCAGAGTTATTTATTTTATAAGCGGCCTAAAAGCACATGCTAGTGCATCCCAACCAGACACCCATCACGACAACTTCATAACTTTTTGTTCTACAGTTGTAGTACTTAAGCTACTACATTAAGTTAATGTCTTGTGTGTAGAAACAAAAAAATGTGTAAAGTTATTGTTCTAGGGGTTCTATTAGTCTAACTTATGAAGAATTAAACAAGTAATGTTTGTAACGTGTCATAATATGTGCCAACAAGATAAAAAGTATGTCTGATCGGGATATACAGTACGTACGTATGTACATACAGTTACTAGTTACACTGCTTTCTCTTTCCGAGAAAATGTGCCCTTGGAAAAACAAAGTATGCAAACAAGACCGACACCTACGCAGTGTTCATAGTTGTAAACACGCCCTTCCTCGCTGCTCAAAAAAGCAAAATTTTCGCCTCCGCCCTGAACCACCGGCGACGAATTTTCCGCATAAGTCGCTTGGCCCACCTGCATGGAAGCACAAATATGTACACTCGCTTGATTAAGGGAGGTGGGGAGGAGGGAGGGACAATGCTAGGAGGAAGGAAGAAAGGACCGTTTTTGAACGTCACTGGAAAGGCTAGTCAGCATTGTGACGAACCGACCACCATGTTGGCGGCCCGTTTCATCCTCCTACTAGTCCCACTTCTTCTTCTCGCTCGCTCCTCCTCCTCGTCGTCCCACTTGTCCTCCTCCTGCGTCTCTTGGAAGCCGGCCCAGCTGCACTTCTCCCACGACTACGACTCCAGCGAAGCCCCGCCGGCCCCGCCCGCCGGGGACCCGGACGCGGACTTCGTCCTCGACTACTACGACGGGGATCGGAAGCGGTACCACGGCGGAGCCGGCGGCGGCGGCGACGACATCTACATCCTGGCCAACCACTTCGTGATGGAGGTCACCAAAGTGGACGACCTCTACCAGCTCGTCAGGATGCCCGTCTATGCGGAGAAGAGCTGGTGAGGGCTGAAAAATGTACATGTTGAAATTGCCAAGCTCGGAAATTGTCGTGCAAATACCATATAGGAGGAATTACTGTACTACAGTACGTACATACCTAGGTTTGATTCTCGCTTGACTCTGGACCCCGGAATTGACAACCTGGAAGTGTCGGAAGAGTTCTTTAAGTACTGTCTCTGGGCGCCCAATTTCATCTACGCCTATTTGGTCGAAGCTAGAGTGAGTTGCTACTGTTGGTGTCACTGTGGATAAATATAAAAGGCACTATTGTCACCCTCACCACTTTCAGGTGTGGAGCACCATCAAGAACCCCTTCTTGTTTAGAATCACCCGCGTGGGCAATCTCACCCTCGTCACCCAGGCCTCCTACGTTATCGTCACGGTCAGCTGCATCATGGACTTCGACCTCTACCCCTTTGACAAGCAGGTGGGTAGCCACAGGACACAGAGAAGACACAAAAATTCCTATTAGCATACAAACGTTTTGGTGCAGATCTGCTACACCCTGGAGACGACCATGATGCAGGCGATGGACATGCGGAACAACTCCTTCCAGCGCGGCGCCACCTCGGCCCTCCACTTCCTGGGCAACTTTTTTCACGATGACTCCGGACAGAGGCAGCTCCAGTACCACCTCAAGATGGAGGGCATTGACCACCATCTCTTCAACGAGGGGAAGCTGTTCGGGCTCAACCTGCCGTACACCGGATGGAGGCTGCTGCTCAAGCGGTGACGCACGCGTTTGGTTCCTGTTGTTGGTGCCTTAGCTGAAAGGCGCCAAATAAAGGTAAAGCTTTGTTCCAGAAAGCTGCACCTGCACATGTCGGAGGTCTTCTTTCCCACCACCACTTTCGTGTGCCTGTCCTGGCTTGGCTTTCTTATTCCTCCGGACGTGGTCCCCGGTCGGATGACCCTCCTCGTCACCCTCCTCCTCGTCCTCGTCAACATCCTCAACCACGTGTCAGAGACCGTCCCCTCCTCCGACAAGTTCACCGCCTTCGGCTTCTGGCTCGTCATCTGCATCATGATGGTGAGAGCGGCAGCAGCAGCAGCAACATCAACAACAACGGCAAAAAAAAACCCAGCGATTCATTTTCACTTCCGTCAACCGCACAGGTTGTTGCCGCTCTGGCCGAGTACGGGTTCGTCCTGTTCCTGCTGCGCCGGGCCACCTCTCTCGAGGTCAAGTGGCGCCGCCTCAAGGGGAGGAAGGGTGACGATGCGCCGATGGCCTGCGCCAGGAAGCTGCGCCTGGCGGTGTCCGCCGTCGACGGGTACTCCCTCGTCGCCTTCCCCTTCGTGGCCGGGATCGTCTGGGCGGTATTCTGGATCTACTACATGTGCCTGTACACGGCGCCGTTTTCGGATACGAGCGACCCAGTCATGAATGCCTTCGTGGATGTGCAGTAGCTTTTTTTCGGTCAATTGATGCATTGTGAGATTGACAGACGTCCCCTCCCCACTCTGTTGTACTACGTACGTACAAAAGCTATAATTTTATTTTTTAACTACTGAAAGATGCCGACATACCTGGTATATATTTAAAAAAACTATCAAGGTGCTCTATGGTACAGTACTGTACTACAGTATATCTTATATTTCCTCTAATTAATGTCTTTTCTATAAGAAGTCTAAGTACTCGCACTAGTCGAATAAGTAAAAAAGAAGAAAAAACTTTGCTTACAGAGGTATTCTTTCTTGGGTAGAAGTAACATGAATATTAGGTACGATAGACGCGTGTGGTCGAGAGTTTTTTGTTACCATTTTTATAGAAATAGTATGCATTAATACAATACATACCTATTCTAGAGCGTACGTACTGTATATGTACGTAAGTACAGTGAAATACTGAAAAGTGAATCATTTTGGGACCTGGGTTTTTGATTCACTTACCCGTCTGATTCACTTAAGAGTATTGAAGGTAAAATGCATAAAATACCCATGCCTTGATATCTTGAGAAGTGTTTATTCCTTGGAAATCATGGAAAAGAAGCTGTCAAATCTGATTTGGGTCAGTTTTGCCTTCCTTATTGTCTCATTCATAGCAGTTTTAAACTCATTTAGTTATACTATTGCTATTAAATAATAGCACAAAAAACGACAGCTCACAAGTCATTTCTCATAAGTCTAAATAAAAGAGGAGGAAAAAATGATTCACTTATCCCTCGGATTGACAAAAGTAATTCACTTAACAGAATTTTTATGTACTGAAACTAGAGTTGTTTTTGGTTCCAGGCAGTTTGATTCAGATAAACGTCTGATTCACTTATCCAGTGACTCACTTGTCAGTTTTCTACTGTACTGTACTAGTACATAGGTACAAATAAATAGCTTTGTGAGGGTTCGTGAGAACAAAGGATTGTTTTTCCGACTTTTCTAAGAAAATAAGTGAAGGCAAAACTCGTCACGGACGCATCGACATCGACGCGTGTATCCATTGCTGCCAGGCGGTTCCAAAAATAACCAAATTGGTATCTTTTGAGTCTTAAGGCCAGGAAACTTTATTAACCGAAATAGAACAAAATCTGCTTTGGTTTGTTCCTTGGTCTAACTATATTTAATGGTTTTTTAAATAAGAACCTTGGTTTCTTTTCACTCAAAAAAATCTGGCAGCACTTCTTGCATGCTCAACCAGAGACACTCGACACTCAACAGAGTAACGCAAGGTAAAAAAAGAGCAAAAGGTATCGATGAGTGTGCGCGCAAAGAACAAGTACACTGTCTAAGGGACATTTGTGACACATCTCGTCCTTGGCGCCAATGACTCCAGAGAAAGCCGCGGAGCACCTGTGAGAGCCTGGGGATCATCCTTCCGCTCCGTGGCCGTGATGATGTCGACCTCTTTGAGCAGCCAAGGAGAAGACGGCGACTGCTGCCCACTGTGCGAGGAGTCCCTCGGAGGTGGCGAAGAGGAGTACACTGAACACCTGAGTAAGCAGCTCTTTTTTTGGCCGAGATGCCAGTATGTTAAGTGGGGTTACCCTGCTCTCCTTTGTTTTTTTTTTAGAACGTCTTCACAATGTCACTAACCCGAGAGGACTGAAGTTCGTGCTGGAGAGCAAAGTCTCCCCAGGAGGGAAGAAGAAAGGCGAGGCTGGGGAAGCAGGAGTGGAGGAGTCGAATCCTCTGGCACTCTCCTTCCAGCTGGTGGAGGACGAAGACCAGAGGAGGACGATATGGGGGTTGGAGGAGGAGGACGATGACGGGGTGAGAGGGCGGTCTTCCTCGCCGCCCCTGGAGGAGGTCAGGCAGACCAGGGAGTTCAAGGAAGGCCTAGAGGACTTTGAGGGCGGCAGGTGCTTCTATCGCTGCCTGGAGTGTGACAATGGCAACGGCGGCGGCGGCGGCGGCGGCGGCGGCAGCGGCAGCGGTGCCGCCGAAGCCGTCGTCATCAGGGGCAGGCACGAGCTCTTCACCCACGTCATGGAAAGACACAACCTGACAGTGAAACAGTTTAGGAGCCGCCACAAGGGAGTCCAGCTCCTGTGGAGAGGCGAGAAGATCGCCTGCCGCCTCTGCCGGGAGGAGGTCTACTGGGACAAGTTCCTCTTCGTCCGCCACCTGAAGAAGAGGCACCCCGATGAGGTGGTGGGCGACGATCCGGGGAAGACCCTAGAGCGGTACTTCCACCGGTTCGTCTTCCCGTCCCGAGGGAAGGCGCCGGACAGGAGAGAGCCGCCGTCGACCTCCGTCGGGCAGGTGGAGGAGACGTCGGAGGAGTCTTTGAGCTGCAGGACCGACTCCGCCATGTCCCACGGTTCCTCCGCCGATTCCGACGCTACAAGGACCGCCTCTGAGTCGTCCTGCAGGGCCTCGGAGGACCAGCTGCTCCCCGAAGCTCACGTCGAACTTGGGGAGGTCGAAGTGGTCAGTGAGAGCAGGGTCGAAGGGGTCAGAGAAGATGTCGACAAGTTGCTCAGCGACCAGGAAGTCGCTCTGATGCTGGATGACGCTGACCTCTGCGAGGCCAGGCCGAATTCGATCAGGCTGCTGGAGTATCCTCTTCTCTCCGCGAATTACGACAAGTGAGTCCAGTGTTAACAATCTGAAATTTGCTATGGGAATGTAAAAGAAAAATTGCCTTACTTACCCAAAGTAACGAGAAATGAAAAAACAAAAAATTAAATAGTGTTAACATGGTAAACTTGGCCCATGTCTTGAAGTGCATCTTGTTATACTACTAATGACTACTCTGCACTTCAACAGGTGCGTGTACATGTGCGCCCTATGCCAGCAGACTGGTGAGACTGAGGATGAGGACGTCCGAAAGTCGTGGTTCTTCACCTCGAAGAGGGTGGCCAGGGCGCACATATACAGGTCGCACGGTCTGAGCGTCCGCGACTACTGCAGACGATTTGGCAACCTGAGGGTCCTCGAAAACCACCTGATGTGTCAGGTATTTCACATGTACCCTCTTGTGCATGTTCTAGTAGTACATATCGTATGTACCAACTCGTTCAATTCCAGCTGTGCGGCAACGAAAAACTGATGGATTCGCTGGTCCTGCACCAGCATATGATGCGCACCCACTCGATCTCGCTCCTCATGTACCACCACTTGATTGCTCACAACGACGACAGCTACTTCCTCAACGTCGTGTACAAGTATGCTGTGGATTCCCTGTACCAGGCCATCATGCTCCGTTGCTAATCCTCCTGACTTTACTACTAGGTGCACTGCCTGCAACGGCCATGTCGGCGTGGAATATGTTGCCATGATGAACCACATCAAATCGGTCCACAACCTCACGAAGCCGGAGTACTTGGAGAAGCACGGGAGCATTGAGTACGCCGTGATCTACCACAGGTTAGAGACATTTAGTACATAGTAGTACGTCACCAGTGCCACAATGTCGATCTGTGGACCTTTTCTCGTTCTCCGAAGGTGCCTGTACTGCGGGCAGAAGTTCAAGTCGGGAGAGATGTTTAAGAGGCACGTTGAGGGCGTCGAGGAGGTCTCCGCGTCTGATTATAAGGCGCACCTGCTGGAGCGTCTTAAGAACCCTTCCAACAGCACTGAGCTGCTCCCTCGTCCCCTTAAGGAAACCTTCTTGCCTTGGACTTCAAAGGGAAGAAAAAAAACGGATCCGAAGCCGACGAAGCCACCTCTTCCTCTTGTTCCCGCAGCTGAACAGCCTCCAGACTTCAGCAACAGGTTCCAGGACGGCTGCCTCTATCTCTGCTTTGTCTGCGAGGGCGTCTTCTGCAGCAAGACCCTCCTCAGGGTCCACCTGAACCAGGCTCACGCCATGACGCTGGACCAGCATAAAAAGCAGCGTCCGGACACAAAGTCTTTGGTCCACAGGCCCTGGTTTTTTTGTTTGGAGTGCGGCCATCGAACGATCCACAGTGCTGAGGCCATCAGGAAGCACTTTAGGACAAAGCACGAGGGGATGTCGCTCGGCGTGTACTACGAGAAGTACAAGCAGGAGGTGGACGACTTCATGAGGAAGAAGTTGGCCAAGGACTCAAAGTCTCCCAAGACTAGCAAGTTACTGAAGAGACTCTCCCCACAGACTTCTCCGTTAAACACTGAAGGCAAAAAGGAAGAGAAGGCTTTGTCTCAGAAGAGAAAATTGTCGGTCAGCCAGATGAAACAGCCCGGGACGTCTTGCAGCGGGGAGGGAAAGGTGAATCGTCTTGGCGACCCAAGCATGACTAGGGACGACAAGAAGAAGAAGAAAAGGGCCAGGAATTGGTCCGGTCGCGCGGGGGAGCCCAGGGCGAAGGAGCCGAGCCCCACGTTGCCCAAACTCAAAGCGGTGAAGGATGCGATAAGGGCAGAGGCAGTGGCGGCGGCCGAAAAGGTCAAGCACTTTCCGGGAGAGCCGATGGCCTACGTCAACTGGCTCAACAGAGCCGTGAAGTCGACAGAGGGAGGAACCTTGAATGGTCATCCTTGTCAGCTGGGACAGCAAGAGTCGCAGCCACCGGCTTCTCTGAAGCCAGGAAGACAACTTAACAACAGTAATCAGCAGCAGCAGCAGCAGCAGCAGCTACAACAGCAGGAACAGGTTCAGAAGGTACGATTGCAGTCGCTGCAGCATACTACACCGCCAAAGCTTATTAAGCCACCACAGCCAACGCTTACTAAGCGACCACTGCCAACGCTTATTAAGCTACCACCAAAGTTCTGCCAAGTACCTACTGTACCACAAGCGACACCGCCTCAACTTCAGTCTGTGATGACTCCAGCTCACGTTCAGCAACGGGTGCCCCCCCGCCCCCACCTGCAACAATGCTTTCAAGTCGTGCACAACCAACAACAGAAGTAGCGACAGCAACAACCTGAGTTATTTTTTTTGGGGGGGGGGTAAAAACTGGTTGTAGCTTTACGATATACTGTACTAGGTAAATTTAGAGGAACTACAGAGACGGCCTAACGTATACCGTTACTAGCAATTTTCCTGGTAAAGTATGTTGTGGTTTTTTTTTCCGAAAATCAATGGATGCGTTGAGGATCTGGCTGTCTCATACGCATTCTTTTATTATTACTGTGATAGTCAAAAGATGGAGAAAAAAGTAAGGAAAATAAACTTTATGGAAGGAGTGTTAGCATCACAGCTCGGAATCACTTTCGACTGAAAAAAAAAAGACCCGGCTCATGAAGAGATGCAGTGTTGGGTGTGCAGAGCGTCTGCCCTGCTCTCCAGCACCCTCATCTTGTCCTGTATGGCGTCCGTCACTGCCTTCCTCCCCTCCCTCTCCTTTTCCGACCCTCCTCCCGCCGCCAGCCCCTGCAGGTTGACCATGGGCTCCCCCACGCAGACAGTCACCTTCCTCCCGATCCTGGGCAGGTAGGGCGCCCGGTTGGGCAGGACCGAGTCGAGCCCCAGGTGGAAGATGGGGAGGACGGTCAGGGGCAGTGGGCAGTCCGCCACCAGTCGCCCCACGCCCCACTTGAGTCGAACCTGCTCCTTGGTCAAGTTCACCCTCCCCTCCGGGAACACGTGGACCCAGCCTCCCTCCCGCAGCCTCCGCAGGGCGAAGTCGACCCCGGGCTGCCTGACCCCCAGACCGCGCACCACGGGGACGATCTTGCCGAGGGAGAAGAGGGAGCCCAAGGAGGCGCGGGTGAAGCAGACGTCGTGGGCGGCAAGCGACCACCTGACAAACAATATGGCGGGCATGAAAATAACTTCACCATAAACATTGCACTTCCCAATTATCCGACAAATTACTGTTCTTTGCGGCTACCACATGTACCACTCATTGTCTGGCTGCTGCTATACTACAATTGGTCCTTGCTTTTTTGCGGTAAGGAGAAGTACGGTGCAAGACTTTTCCTGTCACCTCATGAGTTCCTTGTCAAGCAGATGCCGCCAGTGGAGCGCAGCTCCGAAGAGAAACGGGTCGTCCAGGCAACAGTGGTGGTTGGAGACCGTGACTAAGGGCGAGCGGCGATTCCACCGGCACCGATCCAGGGCTTCCTCCAGCACCTCCCCGTTGTGCACCCTGACCCTGTTGAGCGCCATGAAGGCCCTGGCGGACACCCCCACGGCCGCCCCGGCCACCGAGCTGGCCCCCTCCCACGCCAGGTCCCCCAGCGCGCCCTTCCTCCTCTCCCTCGCCTCCTGCGCCGCCAGCAGTCTCCGTGGAAACAGCCTGGAGAGGGCGTAGTTCCTGGGAGAGATGGCGTCCGTCAACGCCACAGCCGTGGCGGCGCTGCTGTTGGGCGCGGCGGCCACCCGGCGGACGGCGCCACTCATGCTTCAACGCATTTTATTATACCCATGGGTGCTAATCTAGTGATACGCTCAGCGCATTGCGTAGCGGAGAAAGTCAGTTATTGCGTAAGTCGCGTACGATAGAAAGGATGTCCAAGGTTTAGGGATAATTGCTTTGCTTGCTCTCCTCCATCCACTGCTGGTCTGGTGCTGGTGGTGTAGGGTACACTATAGTAGCACTACTAACTACAAGTGGGAGAAGGAAGGGAGGACTGCATAACCTGTTCTTGTCTGTTCATCGTGCCCTCCCTTCTTTTTCTCTCGCAACCTCAGTAAAGTTCGCAAATGATGATTTAACAAGGCAATTTATTGAACATAGTTATTAGGTATACAGGGGATCATAAAACATAATCGTAAGTGCCAGAGATAAATTAAGTGCAAAATACTGAATGTACTGTACTTCTTTTGCCTTGAAATGATCAAACCCTCCGTCAATACAGTAGTAGAGTTTTTCAGAAATATTCCACAGCATCCTCCAAGGTCTTTCCCGTCTGTCGAGGAGTATTTAAAAGAAATTGTGAGTAATAAGTTATAACAAACACCAAGCTAGTCCCTTTCGCAGTACAGACTTTACCTGGATGCTGTGGAGCGACACCTCTCCCTGCAGGTTGCGGTAGATGCGGGCGTGCAGGTGGCCCCCTTCGCCCACGTCTAGCTTCACGAAGAAGTTCGTGCCGGCGACAACCTATTTCCCAAATTAAATATACGTACTGTACTGTATTCTAAACCTGTCGAGCGAAAGCGCCGCTCTTGTCTTCACATTGGCACCTGGGTCTTGTGCGAGACCGCCTTGAACTGCTTGACCTGCTGCCCGTCCGCCCTGGCCTTCTCCTCAATGTCCCTCCTGACGGCGTCGCAGACCCCCTGCACCTCCGCATTCGCATCCTGGGCGACGCCCAGGCCACCGGTCATCATCTTTAGCTCGGGAATCAGTGATGCCCTGGTCCCTGGCAGGGGTGAATCAGGTCGTCTCTTTCTGTAGAAATTGATGACCGCGAAGAGAAAATAAATGAGGGAGGAGCTCTCCCCGTTGCCGCTGCCGTGTGTGATATGAGACCAGACGCAGCTGTTGTTCACGGAGCAAAAGCGGCCCATTACGTAAGACATCTGGCTGTCTTGAGTCATTCTGATGTTAACACGTTTTGTGTGTACTGGTAAATAGTAGCACATGCTACATATACCAGGAATACGTCAGCTTTCAAGTGTGGGAGCTTTAAAAAAAGCGGATTTTTTATGCACCCTCTGATACTTCTTCACACCTTTTCTACGTACTGTTATTGTAAAAGGAAATATTACTGTTTGCCCTCTTTGCTTGCTTAAAATACTTTTTTTTCCATTTTAGTTACTACAGTTGCACTAGGTAGTATATTCAAATAGAAAGATGGACAGAAAAGTAAGCGCGGGAAAACCCTTTTTAGGATAGTTGTTGTACGTACAGAGTCTAGAGTAATCAAAATATGTATGTACGGTGTACAAGTACTGTACAATCACATGTAAAATGTTAAGTTGCTGTAGTACTTGAGGTGCAGCCTTGAACCACGATTAGCGGTTTTTTTCTCTTCCTTTATTGTCCACATTTCAAATGTGTGACAGAACTCGTTTCACTGCATAAAAGACAGCATCGTCAATTCCCACCATTAGTAAAGTCACACACATCTTTTTTTCTTTTCTTTCTTGCAATATCTGACAATTTGTGTTGGCCTTTCCGTCACCTCCGTCACCTCCGTCCTTCCTCCTCCTCCTCCTCCTCTCTCGTCGCGATTCACGCGAGCAGAGCTACTCCCTGACGCAGTTTTTGGCCATGTCGTCCGTGAGCGGCTTGAGCGACTTGGCGAACTCGAGCATCTGCCCGATCATGGCCTCCTCCGGGTCCCCCAGGACGGTGACGACGAGCGGGTCGTGCGCGGCGTGCACCACGGTCAGCCCGGAGACGGAGACCACCATGGCGTGGCCCGGGCCCAGCATCAGGCGCGCGGCCTTCTCGGCGCACTGGGCGTACGAACACAGGAAGGGCGGCCTAGGAGATCGGATAGGGAAGGAAAAAGATGTGGCATGAATTTTTGCCACGTGCTTGTTGCCATTTATTATACTGTATAGGCATAGTTGAAGCTGGCTGCCATTGTAGCGCAATTGTGTATGTACGGTATGTACAGAAAAAAAAAGTAGCAGGTGCTCTAACCGCTCTGGGCTGGCGGCTCCAAGCGGCACAAGTGTGTATGAACACAAAGAGGGAAAGGGGACA
>JAAUYM010001018.1_pt1 | contig 26297 bp, 20 predicted proteins | sample 7278001 | NCBI WGS metagenome assembly JAAUYM01 (sample SAMN14350224, study PRJNA611818) | marine sediment metagenome | isolation source: surface marine sediment (1.8m) | place: French Polynesia: Moorea | collected 2018-08
CCAAAAAGAAGGTGGCATCATAACAAAAAGATGTAAAGTCTGTGTGTTAAAACAAGAAAGCTTTTATTTCTTCAAAGGGCTTTCAAAAGTTGAAAGTTCTACATTTAGCGAATTGAGAAACACCCTCCCAGCTACGCTCATCTCTGCCAAAAAGTGCGGAAATAAATTGAAATAAATCCTGGCTCGGTGTCAAAGTCAGCTATGTGGGCCAATAGCCGGGGCTTCTTCTGTGCTGCTGCTGCTCTTTCCCCGCCTTCCACTTCCTAAAAACGATCTGTTAAAAAGTCAGGCAAAAGAGGAGGGGAAAAAATCTGTGAGAACCCTTTTCCTCCTCCTCCGCCCACAGATCTCCTCTCTCCCTCCTCTTATTCCTCCCTCAGGGCAATAAATTCTGGTCGATTTGGAAAGTCAATAAAGGCCGTTTTTGGTCGAAGGAAAAAGGAGGAGATTGAGGCCGTGAGGACGGAGGAAAGGGGGGAAAAAGTGAAAGGAGGCGAAATCTTGGGTCGTTGGTGACTTCTTGCTTCTGCTTCTCTTTCCAGCGATCGAAAAGAGACATCTTTCTTTATGTGTCGTCTGCGGAAGGAGGAGGAGGTCAAGACGCAGCCATTCTAAAAAAAAAGAAAATAAAATTCCTGCCCCTTCCCTCCCTATTCAGAGTGCGACTGGATTTTCTCCATTTTACAAGGAGATTTCCACTCTCTTCTTCGCACCCCTTTCTGTTCCTACAGTCCCTTGTACCCCTCAGGCAACACAATCTCGGATTTGACAGCCTTGCGGGGGCGGCAGGAAAAGGAGGAGGAGGAAGAGAAGCCAGCCTTCCTCAACCCTTTGAGTAGCGCTACATACGTCATGTCACTTCAGCTAAACTGGCAGAGATAAAAGAAAATGAAGTTCTGTAAGAGTAGTTGGGTCCTTTTCACGCCTCTCTTCACTGCCTCACTGTTGATTTGTAGTCTAATTTACTCAATGTGCACTTATTAACCCCTAAGGCAAGTACCTGTGCATTTCATCCTCTTTTTCTTTAGGAGATCAATGTACTGTAGTACAGTTGTACAGTAGACTCCGCTTATGCTGACACTGCTAAATCTGTCAACACTAGCAGAACGTCGTAATAAGAAAAAAAAATTCTAAACGCAGTTTGGTGGACACAATTTCGTAGAAGTTGAGGAGACATGTACAGTACTATGTATAGGAAGTCAAATGTACGCATATTAAGTTTTCTCCCTGGATTGTACTTGGATATTCTCGAGAGGTGGGTGAGGGTTTCTCTTCCTTAAAAGACTCTCTTCCATCCCTCTATCCATAAACAAATCCTCGAGAGAGGTAGGGAAACCGCAAATCCAGAATGCAAATGCAGCTAATGTGATCGAAAGAAAGAAAGAAAGAAAACCGTCCTGGGGGAAACTTCTTCCACTTGGGGAGAGGGAGAGAAAGAGAGGGAGAAGGGGGAGATTTGGAACCAAGAAGGACCTGCCAATTCTCTCCCTCCCCTCCCCTCACTCTCTCTCTTCCTCTTTGCACAACACATAAGCATGGCGAAACTAAAGCTCCCCTTCTCTTCTCCCCTGAGAGCGGTGTGCAAGAGACCAACCTCAAGAAAACAATCGCTCCAAACAAAAGAAGGTTGAATGTTGGTCCGACTTACATAGAAAGAAGGAAGTAGTACAAGTTATGCTGTATGTTGTCTTTAAATTATTTGCCTAATTCGCAAACTAGTTGCTTATACTACAGTACTGTACAATGACAGTGTGCTATTTGCATGTGAAAGTGAATATACGTACTTCTCCAAGATGTGACCTGCTCTCCACTGCTCCTCTACCGATAATTGGCCCAACCAGGCAAGAGTTATTATCGGATAAGGAAAAGGGGAAAGAGAAAGATGGTCTCGGGCAGGAAGGGGAAGGAAGGAAGGGGAAAGGCAATCTCTCCGAATAAACAGTCAGTTGATGTGCGGCAAGTGTGTTGGAGGAAGAGAGAGGGGGGGGCATGTGCGTGTGTGTGTGGCCATGTGTTTGGACCCAGACAAGAGCAGGAAGAAAAAGAGAAAAACCAACGCAAACCTCTGGTTGAGTGTGTTTTAGAAGGGGGCACAACAAGAAGTTAGTCAATAAACCCGAGGAAGAAGAGGGGAGTGGTACTGTAGAGGGGAGGAATGAACAACTGGGCGTTTTTTAATGCGATACGGAATGGTTGACACTATCTTATCGCTTTCCCTCTCCTCATTGTTGACGGGCCTTCCGATAATGGGAGCTTGGTTGCACCGCCCAGCGGGAAGAGGAGAATTGTCTTCCGGGAAACAAACCATGCCCCAGATACGTCTGCTGTCAAGCGGCCACAAAAACGAGGGGAGGGGGGGGGATTGGGAAGAAAGGAAAGGAAGGAAGGAAGCCCATTTGCATCATCGTCGTCATAGTCGTCTCTGCCTCCGACATCGAGCCTATACCAGTGTACTAATTAGTATGGACAGCTTCCAGTCACTTCCTACTACGAGTTGTACTATTACTGCACTCCGGAATCTGTACTACATATAGTACTCGTAGTACACACGTCACTAGTCATAATTTTTTGTTGTTGTTTCCTTTCCCCGCCCTCGCCCAAAAAATATCTATGCACGGCCACGGGTACGTTGATAGACCTTATTATTCGTCAGCATGCGCCCAAGGCAAGTTTGGCATATCACTTATCGTTCATCCCAAGGGAGAAATGGTACTCCTACAGGCAGGCAGTCCACTCAATATTCTTTATGTTTCCTCCTCCCCTCCTTACAGATGTAGCACAAGAACATATTTTGCATGTGCATATGGTACAGTACGCAAAAATCTGCTAGTGGTTCAATTGACAGCTTGTTGCTATTTAACTTTGGTACTTATGCAAATGTACCAAAACGTTCTACTGTACAACCTCGCAGTAATTTAAGATTTTCTTATCGACGTGAATAGGCCAGAAGACATCATGTATCCATTTTAGCGCCTCTCCTACACAACCAAAATGACCAGGAGAGGGGTGTTCAACGACCCTCGAAGGAGTGGTTATTCCTTTTAACTGCTCATCTGATGGTCAGGCAGCACTACATAGAGAGAAAGAAGAGGAATTGCTCTCGGAGGAGCCATAATGTTTTGTAGAACAGCTAATGAGGTCCTGATTGACGTGGCAGAAGACATCGGGTGCGGGTGCGGGTGCGGCACGTTTATTGAGAACGCTTGTTTCGCTCTTCCTATACACACTTGTGCGAGAGTAATCGTAATTGTACAAAATGGCTCCTGATCTGAGTTCATTCTCTCAATCCTTTACACACGTCACAACATCAATTTCAGAGTAACCCACAATTGAGAAAAAAACACATAAATCAAACACACACTCGCGAGCGAGAAGGGGCCTTCTCAGGCGTGTTACACAGGTATAGAAAATAAGTCAGTAACAACAGAACAAGATTAAAACGTCCCTATATCACAGCCTTTTATATTTTTTTTTATTACTCCACCGAGACCCCAACCAACCACCACCACCAAGGGAAAAAAGAAATCTTCCATCTGTCATACGGATCCAAGACGGGAGAGAAAAACACATTTGATGGATACGAGAGACTCGAACTGCATGTTGTTTCTCTTTCCTTGCCCCCCTCCCCCCCACCAAAAACTTGGGTCTCTCATCTCTCTTTCGAAAGAGGGAAGAAGGCAAGAAGGGCTCTGACCAAATATTGCTTGTCATTTCATCCGTGGAATGGGGCGATAATTGCGTCCATTTCCCATAAAGTTTATGGGGCCTCATTTAGCCTTCTCCCTTCTCCGTTTTATAGCGCAGAAATCCCAGATTCTTCCTCCCTCCTCTCTCTTTCTCTCTTTTCAGGGAAAACACAAAACCGCAGTTGCTTCGCTTTAAAGGAATCCTTAACGAGACCGTCCTACATCTCGGCTGGAAAAGGGGGGCAGTGACGGGTCCTGAACACCTCTCGCTCTGTTCCCCCACTTTAATATCTCTGATATGAGTCGCTGGCCGTCGGCCTCAGCAGCGTCTCTCTCCCGTCGTGGGGAATCCTGATGACGGTGGTGGCCACACTACCACCGCCACTGCCGCCGCCGCCGCTGTTGGATCCGTCCGAGGAAGTGGAGGTCGACAGCTGCACCCCGTTCACCACGTCCACGACGGGGGTGGCCACCGAGTAGAAGCTGACCGGCTGAAACGTCTGAAAGTTCATGCAGCTGTCGGCGTAGCTGCTGCAGCTGCTGGCGGTAGCAGACGCCGCAGCCGCTGCGGCGGCCGTCGCTGCTGCGGCGGCGGAAACGCCGCCAGCGGCGCAGACGGCATCAAGAATGCGGTAGAGAAAGAAGTAGGCGTCCTGAGATCTCCAGATGCCAGGTCGCTGCAGGTGAGAGACCCTGACGTACTCGTAAATGTCCACGTGGTTCTCAAACTCCAGCTGTCGGAGGAGTGTATGGAGGGCACAGAAGGTGGCGGCCTCCGTGCCTCCGAAACGATCCACCACCAGCATCGGGCCGGGACTGCCCGAGGAAGAGGAGGATGTCCCCTGTCCCCTGAGAGACTGCACCACCTGCAGCAGATCGGTGACGGCCGTCAGGTTGCCGCAGTTGCCGCCGCCGTTCACGGCGCTGAGCGGCCAGGACTGGCAGAAGACGAGCTTGACCTGCCACTGAGTATTGTCGCCGGGGGAGGCGGAGCGCACCGTGAAGTCCTTGGTCTGGAAGCCGCCGCTCTCATCTTCGGAGGTCAGCCTCACGGTCGACCCGGACAGCTTCACGTCCAAGTTGTGCAAGGGCCAGAAGATGCCAAAATTCTGTAACAATGACATGGAGCCACTACTTTGCAAATTCTGAGAAAACAAACCAAACATTATTCTGAAAGACTGCTCACCGGTTGTTGAATAGGCGACAGAACCACCACAGTCCTAATGTTTTGCTTCCACACCAGCTGCCAGAAGTCGAGGACAGTCTGCTCCATGGGATGCTGCGTGATTATGAATTCCCGGTAGCTGCTGAAGCCAGTGAGCCAGGAGGCATTAATGTATCCGGAGGCCTCCGTGCCCGGTCCAGTGCAGAGCATGACCCTTGAAGACTCGATGGGGAGGTAATCAAAGTTCTGGTTCTTGGGCTGGTTGAGGGGATTTAGTGCTGCCATAAACTCGGCCTCCTGTGGCTGATAAGCTGTGGCGAGCTTGAACTGCCTGTCCAGCAGCTGCCATGGAATTGAGTTCTCGTCTGTAGTAAAGCTGGACTGGAGGCTGTTGATGTATCGGGAGAGGTACGACCGGTGGATGCTGGTTTCTCCTGCAGCCACTGCCTCTGCCAGCATGTCATGCACAAATATGTACTGCTCCTCTGACTGCACGAGACTGTTCTTCTTTGCCCGGATGTGACGCAGGTAGGCCAGCAGGTTGATCTCCCCACGGGCCTTCATCTGCTTCAGCATGGTGTCAACGATGATGTACGTTCCCACCCTGCCGCCAGTGGTCCCGCCACCGCCTCCGTCCTCGCCGCGCTGCACCACGATGGGCGCCTCCGCCTCCCTGTTGGCGTCCGAGGACCGGCGCACGAACCCCAGCAGCGGCAGCGGGCAGGGCGGGACGCCGCCGCCGTCTGGCCAAGAGGTGAACTGGTACTGCAGCACGTACCGCTCAGCCGCCGGGTTGGCGCTGCGCCCGGACGCGGACTTCTGCTGCTGCCTCCCGCTGGCGCGCGCGCCGGCGCCGCTCCTGATTTTGGTGTGGCGCATCCTGAGGGTCCTGAGCGTGTAGAAGGTCATGACGTCCTGTCGAGCGTGCGTCACCTCGATGAGTCCGTACTTGGCGGTGGCTCCCGGATCTGGCCAGTACTGATCGCTCTTGCCCTGAAAGAGTCGAGGAAGGACGTAGGAAGAAGTTCATTATCAATGCATGGGCGAAAGAGAAAGTTAGAGCAGATTCGCTTTTCGGCATCTATTATTGATTATTCTCCACCTTTCCTTACACATTAGACTAACAGTACAAGTAAGCGCACTTGGGTAAGAATGTAGAAGTTTAAAGTTTTTTCTTACTTTTTTCAAGTATTTCGGGGTCATGTCAAGGCTCTTTTTTTTCTTGTGATGCGAAAAAGAGTACAGGCTAATGCTCCAGAAGTCAATACCGTGTAAGACAATCTTCGTGCGCCTTCAATACTATTCGCACGAGAAAGGAGAGAGGGTGGAGGAGGTGGAGGGAGCCAGAGAGAGAAAACAATTTGCAGTCAAAGAAGGAGCGAGAGAAAGGGCGGCTGAGATGTCATTTCCATGTCGATGCATCTTTTGGTCCTGTCAATAGCATGTGCTCCTTTGCTCTTTCTCCCCTCTCAGTCGACCCCACTCCGTCTTGGACACTTTTGTCTCTCTGAAAAAGTTGCAGTTTTTGTGCATCTTATTGATCGGGAAAAGGGAAGGATCCAGAAAAGAAAACTAAAAAAGAAAGATAGTTATTTTTTTGCCATCTTGTCCTTTCAGGAAAAAGCACAGAGGGGGAGCCTGCCTTTTTCAGGAGAGGGAGGAGTACTGCATAGTAGTGTACTACTACTACAAAGTTCTTCGTCTCGCAGCGTGAGACCATCCCGGAAAAAAAGAAGTGGGTGGGAAAGGGTGTGAGCGGGAAAAGGGCGGCAATCAGCAGCACAGCGGGGCGAATATTGGAATATGTGAGGCAAGAAAAAAAAAAGAAATGAAAGGAGAAAAATGGCGAGGAGTAGGAGGGCCAGTCAAGAAAAATGCTCGTGTTGTACGTCGGTAGTAGGTACACACGCAGGATTGGCTCTCTTCAAAGAGTGTCTACCCCCCTCCCTCCTTCTCTCACAGTTTGCTTTCTTTGGTGTTTGGGCAAAAGGAGGGGATTGAACAGCCCGGCTTCTCGACTGTGTCGCGCGTGGGGAGGGGGTATTACGGCGAACGTCTCTTGGGAAAGACAGGGAGGGGAGGGAAAAGACAGGTGGGAAAGAGAGGGTGGGAGGAGGAGGAGGAGCATTCTCATCAGAATTTCCCTTTGAGGGAAGGGGGAGGAAGGGAAAACTTGCGATCGGAGTTTTGGTCTCGGAGGAGGAGGATGACTGAGGGTGGCACATGAGGAAGGGGACGAAGAAGGAGGGAGGGGTGGCACAAATCCTCCCCCTGTCTTCTTCCTACACTACTCTGCAGTAAAAAGGGACTAGTAGTAGGGGATGGAGAGGGAGAGAAAGGGGAAGAAAAAGTTGGCAGGGATGGGCTTTTGCAGCTTCCGTTGCGGAGAACCACTGTGAGATGTCATTGTCGGCGGAGGAAAAATGGCAGATGCTTTTGCACAGCTGTACTACTGTACTGTACACATTGGATTGTAAGAACATGTAGTACTACTTTGGATCTTCTTCTCCCTACCTTTCCAATCTCCTTGAAGTTTGTGATCTTGACGAGGACGCGGACCTTCTGCTCCCAGACCATCCTCCAAAAGGAGTCAACTTCACCCTGAAGAGGTCCCTGAACCTCGATGTATGCTCTGGCCTTCTGGAATCCGTCAATGTACTTGGCATTGATGTAGTCGCCTCTCTTCTGACCAGGCAAAGGACGTAGTTGAACCCGGCCGTTATCGTCTGAAGCAGTAACGATAACACACATATAGCTATTTGTGAACAAGAAAAGTACGTATTATTATGTAAAAGCACTCACATTTGCTGGAGAATCTGCTCTTTCCCCTTCCCGCCTTCTTCTCCCTCGCTCCCTCAATGTTCAGACTGCCACCTCCTTCTTCGCCTTCCTCCCTGTTCCCGTTGTCCGCGTCCGCACCGGCTGCCATGGTGTGCACGTTTTCGAATTCCCTGCTGAAGCCGACATCGCCGTCCGCGTGCATGGCGGCCACCCGCTGGATGTAGAGGTGCGCCGGCACAGCCGTCGGCTTCCCGTCCGGTCCGACCGACTCCAGTTCCCACTCGGGCGCCATGGACGGGGAGCCGGTCAGCCCGGAGGCGGACCCGCCGGGAGTGGAGGGGGAGGCCTCCTCCAAGTAGTAGTATGACTCGTTGAAGTACTTCCTGCGGAAGAAAGAGAAGGGAGGGGGAGAGGTCGAGGTTAAAGTTGACTGATTTTTATTTGACGGCGCCAGGAAGGAGCAGAGGCAGAGGCAGGCAAGGGGAGGCTTCTCCTTCTAATTCAATTTATCAGCACGAGAGAGCGCTTTCAAAAGGTTACCCGCCTTGAGAAGTAGAGGAAACGAAAGGGAAGAGAAGAGGTCTGGCTGCAAAGAAGGGATGGGAAATGGTGGAATATCGGAGGTGGGTGGAGAGAGAGAGAGGGAGGTCGAAAAGTTAAAATGGGGAGCGAGAAAAAGTCAGGAAGAACACCTGAGTGAGCAGTTTGGATGTGACGGGAAGAGGAGGAGGTGAAGGCAGAGGTAAAGGAACTCCTTCCTTCTGCCTCCTTTCTTTTCTTTATCAAAGAGGACTCTGGAGAAACTTTTCCTAGGGAAAACTCACCTGGCCATGACCCTTCCCCCGACACTAACTTCTACGTACCTAGACTTGGTAAGTCGCAAGGCCATCAGTCACTTATTAATGTTTCTGCACTACAGTATAGATGAACTGAAAGTGAGGAGCATTTTGCTCAAGGAAAAAAGGCATCACTCATCATTAAACTTTCATATAAAATATTGCAAAAACACCAAACTATGGATTGCTTTGATAAGTAATTGGGCCCGCTCTCGTCTCTTTTATCTTCTGCCGCGCAAACTTTCGGGTCTCGAGAGAAATCTCGTGTGACGATCGACTTCTATCTCCTCCTCCCTCCCCTTGCAAATTTAATGCCTCTCCTGGCCTTCAAAAAGACCCCAGGTGTTTTTCTTTCTTTCTCCGACTGGAAAGCATCAGCAGCAATAAACCGCATCTTTTAACCCTTTCTTTCTTTCTCACCTCCAAACAGCCAAGGCCAAAAGTGCCAGGAGGATGGCTACGGAGACGCAGGCCATGCCGGCCACGACGCCGGTGCTCATCTCCAACCCGGAGGATGCGCCGTCGATGCCGCCGACGCCGCCTGAGGAAGTGGACGAGGAGCGGACGATGGTGAAGGCCTGGGCCTGGTCGCAGTTCAGTCGGAGAAGCAGCTTCTGCGGCTCGGAGAAGGCCCCCAGGTAGACGCGGGAGGCGTCGTAGATGCTGCGGGTGGCCGCTCGAAGCTTCACCTCGTGCGTCGAGTCGGTCTTCAGGCCCTCCAGGAGGATCTGTCGCAAAACGCAGACAATTCATGCTCTGTTATTGCAAGCTGCTCACGCGCGTCTTCGGAAATGTTCATACCTTGGACCCCGTAGAGAAAGTGGCGTTCATGTCGACGGCGACCTCCTTAAACTTCCACTGGTCCTCGTTGCGGTAGTAGACGTAGTAGAGGTCGACGGTCTTGTAGACGACGCGCGGGCGCTGCCACTGCAGGAAGATGGACTGGTCGTCCTTGCAAGTGAGGTTGGTGACGACCGGCGCGCTGGGCCCGGCCACGTCCGTCACCACCTCGAAGGGGGAAGACTGCTCGCCCTCGTTCTTCCACGTGAAGGCCTTCAGCCAGATGCGGTATCGCGTGTACGGACCTTTTGATTGACGATGAACAAAGAAAGAAAAGTCGGGTTATTTTTCAAGATTAATGACGAATAATAAGGATGACTAGACCCCCAACTCACTGAGTCCCTCGAGGACGAACTCCATGCTCTCCCTGGCGTCCTTGACCGTCTTGACGTCGGTGAAGTTCTGGTGCATGTAGTAGAGTCGATAGCCCTGAATGATCCCGTTCGGGTGGGAGGGCACGTGCCACAGCACGCGCACGGAGGAGTTGCTCACCTCGCGCATCGACACGTTCACCGGCATCGAGGGAACTGACGGCAATCAGATTGTTACTATCGGTACCTAGTAAATCAAGGTAGCATTGTATGTAGGTACTGTATGCCCTCCCTCACCTCCTTCGTCCGTCATGACGACCACGGTGGTGCTGGGTCCCAGCCCCTCAGGGTTGTACACTTGCAGCGAGACGAGGTATTGGGTGAATATATCCAGCTTCTGAATGGTGTGTCGGGTGATGGCCGGGTCCTTCAGCAGCGTCTCCCTCACGGCCTCGGAGCCGGCGGAGTTCCTCGGCTTGTAGGCCACCCTATAGCCGAGGAATTCTCCGTGGAGGCTGCTGGGCTCGGGCGGACGCCAGCTGATCTGGATCGAGGTGGAACTGGTGTTGTGGGCCGCGGTGATGGTCGGCTTGCCACTCGGAACTGGCAGAAAAAAAATGAGCAAAAGGTTTGGTTAGTAACTACTTAACAACATGCTTTTTTTATTATTCTTTTAGACTCACCTTCTCTCAACGTGAGCATGTAGTACGAGACCTTGCTGTGCCTTGACTTTCCGATGGCGTTGACGCTGGTGACCCTGAAGCTGTAGGTGGTGAACGGCTGCAGCCCGCTGACCTGGAAGACGGTGGAGTTGTCCGGCGTCTCGATAACGCTCCCTTCCCCCTGCTGCTCCCACAGGGTGTCCTCCCCCACCCTTATGTGGATGAGGTAGTGGGAGATGGGGGAGTTGTGCGAGCTGAGCGGGGGAGTCCACGACAGGTTGACGGAGCGGGAGGTGAAGCCCATCACCAGGGGTTTCCCCGGCGGGTCTGGGACACCTACAGAAAACAAAGAGGAGTTACTTGGTTAGCTTTTGCTTTTCATTTGAGGTAAAACTTTGTTTCGCGAGCTTGTTTTTAGACCGAGGCATTTCCGCCGAACCGTAAAGAGAAGGAGGCACCAGCCTCCAGCGTGAAAGTTTTAATTGTCATATAGGGCGTGATAAACGAGGGGGGCCCATTTCTAACCGACGCAGACGCACTCGCCAAGCGATTTATGGGGTTGTGCCTCTCTTACTTTCTCAGCTCTATTTTCTCCCCTTCCCTCCTTCTTTCTCTTCCTTGAGTCTGCACAAGTCTTGCTTCCCTCTTCCCTCCCCCTTCCCCCACAACTCCAGGGGGAAATCGGGAGAGGCCCAACCGCTGCTAGCAGAAGAAACTTTATTCCTGGGATAGCAGCTCTATTTCGCACTACTCCGGCGAGAGCTAAGTTAGATTCTTCTCGGATGGCCTTGCTGGGAAGAGGGGAGAAAATTCGGTTTTAACTTAACCCGTTTGGCTGATGGGCTCTTTCCTTTCCCATATCCACTTGGAAATGAATATTGGACGTGTTGTTAAATTGATGAGAAAAAGGATAAAAAACAAAGATTTAAAACGGCTTCTTTCTGTTTTTCCCTAGAGGATTAAGAAGCAAGAGGCATCATCAATATGAAGCATGGACGAGGAGGAGGAAGAGAAAAAAGTAGCAGACAGAATGGCGAGATTTCGCAGGCGCCAAAGTCAGAACACAAAAAAGTTGGCTGAGAAGAGTGGAGAAACTCCCACTGTTCGGAGAGAAGGAAGGGAAAGGGGGAGGAGGGGGGGAGTGGGAGAAAAACTTTTCAGACATCTTCCGAAAAAATCTGAAGTCGCGCGCTTTCTTGTACCGCGGACTCACTTAAGCCGAATTGGTCTGGGGAGGATCTGGTGCAAGGATTTGAAGCGAGCTGTTCTGGGTTATTTTTTGTTAGTTCTGGTGTTTTCCAATTGACTCGTATTCCTCCCTCTTTCCCTGACTGCACTCCCTTTCGTTTTTTCTTCAAAAGTGGACGGAGAAAATGAACGGCACCCGGTGACAAACTGCCGTTTTCCCTAACAAGAAAAATGGGACACACACAGAGAGAGAAAGAGAGAGAGAGAGAGAGAGAGAGAGAGAGAGAGAGAGAGAAGAAAAAAAGAGGGGGGACAAACGAGGCTTGTGCTTTCACAAAAAAAGAAGTTTTCTGCCTCTCACCGTAGCAACCAGAAAAAGGATAGGGCAGAAAAAAGCAAGGAAAAGAGGCCGCACAATGGTAACCAGAGGCCGAAATCAATTTCTCGTAATGCGTCCTCCTCCTCCCACTTTTTATTATTGCCTTCTCCTCCTCTCCTCTCCTCTCCTCTTCTCCCTCTCTTTATCTACTACTCAGCACAAATCCTCTCTCTCTCTCTCTCTCTCTCTCTCCCTCTTTCTGTACGCATTCCACAGAAGAAAAGGAATGGTTGATGTCGCCGCCGCCGCCGCCGCCGCAAAGAAGCCCAATCGGCTGGAAAATCGGAGGGAGGAGGAGGAGGAAGAAGGAAGGCCGAAAAATAAATCTCCCTTTAACTCGATCGCCTCCTTTTCTTTCGTTTTGTGTCCTTGTACAAAAAAAAGTTGGGGATTGTGAGAGAGAGAAAAGAGAAAGCTGACTCTTTTTGTGTGTGTGGTATTTTTTGTTCCAGTTCTTCTTGTTCTTTTTTGCTTCATAAGGCCTCTCTGCCACAAGGCAGATCGTTTTCCGCCACACACATACGAACGTATAAAAATATCGCAAAATTTTTGTACATGCTTACTTTCCTTCGCAAAATATCACGATGTAAATAAATGTCGGCGACTGGATAAGTGTGAAGAAAAGGGGGGCAAAAAAAAGAAAGGAAGGAGGAAGGGTGGGAGTGAAAAGATGGATCTGTGGAAGACAAGGAAGAAAGAAAGAAGGGAGGGGGGGAAGGGTAAATGGGGCGTCTCACAGAAGTTGCGTATTGCACAATGGAGAGAGTGGGAGAAAAAAGGACACATAAAGGGTTGCAAAAGAAAGAGAGGAGAAAGAGAAAAAAGACTCCTTGGGTTTCCAGGGGAAATGATGTGGAGCGAAACGCGAGAAGCGGTGAGGGTGGTTGGTTGGGAGGGGGGGGGAGCAGGGAGAAGATGTGGCTTAATATCGGATTTTTTTTCGCCAGGTGGTAATTTGGAGGCCCCACCCGCTCCCCAGCCCCTTCACCCTAAGAAAAAGAAGAGAAAGAGCAGAGGCAGATTTTTTTCTTCTGGATGAGAACAAAAAGTGATAAAAGTTTTTTGAGCTGCTCACATTGCGATGGCTGCTGCGGCGGCGGTTCTTTTTAAGAGCCCAAAGTTCTGTGTCTTTTTCATAGCCGACCATGATGTAGAGAGGGGAGAGAAAAAAAGGGGCTGAGGCCTCTCGGGCTCTCTCTCCCACCCAAAAAAGACAGAGCATTAAAGCAAAGGGAGGAAGAGAGGTCTTTAGCTTTCCTCCCCCCACCAAAAAAAAACTTTTGCAACTAAACGGGAAGAGAGAGAGGGAAAAAAAAAAACAAAGCGTTTCTTTTTTCCTGCGGCGGCGAGAGGAGAATCCGCGCTCGCTTCTCCTTCTCCCCTCGCCTTTCGCTGCGGGGTAATTTCGCCTCTTCCTTCTCCTCCAAATAGAAAGAAAAGATGGACTCTCATAAGTTCCTCCCACCCTCTCTGGATGTTTTGCTCGCAAAAAAGAGAGGGGGGGGAAGGCAAAGATGGCAGCGAGAGTAAGAGAAGAATCCGTGTCAAGAGAGAAAAATTTGCCTACCTCTGTTCTCCGTAGATGGCTCGGCTGTAAATTAGAAGGGAAAAAGGTTTTTTTTTTGCAGCGAATACGTATATGGGAAAGTGCAGTGTGCTTTCGTATCCCCCCCCCTACCTTGCACGACTATTCTTGCCACGGCCGGCGCCTCCCTCCTCCCGTCCACCAGGCAGAAGTAGTCGCCGGCGTCGCTGTCGCGCAGCCTCGCCAGCCTGAGCGCAAGATCCTCGATGCTGATGGACAAGCGGTCAGAGGAGGAGGATGCGATTGTGCGGGCGCCGGAGGAGCGGTCGTAGGTGGCCAGGTGGCGGCGGTGGAGGGAGGAAGGGGAAGAAGAGGAGGAGGAGGAGGAAGGGGAGAAGGAGGCGGTGCCGCCGCAGCCGCGGCAGAACCAATCAAGCTGACGGATCTGGGAAAGTGGATGTCGTTAGCTTTCTTTTTTTTTCGACGCTAAAGGTTGCTACACCAAACATTATTTGACCACCTTGAAGATGTCCTGCGGGCTCTTGACGTCCGGGCAGACGAGGGTGACGTTTGCGCCGAAGTTCTTGACGATAGTCCTGACGGGCGGGCGGCGATCCAAGGAGGACGAAGAGACTTCCACACCTGTGAGGAAACAAAAGGCGGAGAGGCACTCTGAAAGAGGGTTGATCTGTGACGAATGAGGTGAGGAGAGTAGAAAGGTCACTTTTGCATGCCATTAGGACCCCTCGCTGACTTCCTTCCTCACCACTTTCCCTCCTCTCCTTCCTGGTGGATGGGGAGGTCAGGCAAGAAAAGCCTCCTTCTTTCCCTTTTCTGCTAAGTGTGTTTGTTCCATCGGGCGAATCCGTGTCAAGGGAATAGGGTCAAGAAAGAACTGAGAGAGAAAGAACCAACCCAACCCAGCCGACCGTGAAGCTCATTTCCTGAATCTCCGGCGCCAGATAAAGATTTTTTTTTCTGCCACTGGATAGGGCCACTCTGTATTTTCCTCTGAGGTCTGATTTGCGCCACACACGAATCATGAGAGAGGCGCCATGTTTGCTGCAACACGATCTTGCTTTGCTGCTCATGGCGACACCCCTTGCGTCCTTCCTGTGTTTGTTTCCCCTTCCTCCCTCTCCTCCTTTCTGCAGACGATCAATCTCTAGGCACGTACCTTCACCCAGTTACACCTACCTCCTGCACTGCTTGCTAGCTCTTTTGCCAAAGGACAAAAAGCCTTCTCTCCATCTACCCTCGAAAGAAAAAGAGTTGAGTGCATGGTGGTCCAATTTCGGTCTTATATCCCCCCCCTCTCCGCACACACGCACACACATCCTCTTGGCACAGCATGAGGCAGGCTCCACTTCTTGTTGCCTTGTTGGGCATGTCTTAATTCTGCTCTTCCTCCCTCCTCTTGCAGAAAGGCTTGATTATCTGGGAGGAGACAGAGAGAGAGAGGGGAAGAGCCAAGAAAGGGTTCGCTATTTCTGTGATGCTCCTCTCCCACGTCTCTTTCCTTCGAGTCAGTACTGCTTACTGGCTTTCGTCATGTCTGCCTTTGCCAAATTGCCACAACTTTTTTTTGTCCCCGGCAAAAGTAGAAAAAGGCCAGAACAAGGTTTTGTACTGTAGTACCTAGTACACTGAAAGATGGAAGGATGGAAGAGGAAGGAAGGAGGAATGCCTCAGACAGAAGGAAAAAAAAACCTTGATTGTTGCGGTGGGCCAAACGGAAAAGCTTCTGTGGATGGAAAAAAAGAGATTCCTTTCTTTTAACAAGCACGCTCACAGAACTTGATGCACAACTCTCTTTTCCCCAGATATAAAAGTGGATAGCAAGAAATCCAATTGTTTAGATGGAAGAGAAAACTAAACTATAAAGTAGGACACACAAGACAATGCTTCCATTTTTTTTATCCATCAAGATGGAGAAAATGGGAGAGAGAGCAAAAGGCTGCTTCTACTGAAAAACAGTAAGTGACAGTCAGAGGGGGAGGAGGAGGGAGGAGAGTGAAGTCTGAAAGTGGGTTGAAACACAAACAAACTTATCAGGAGGAGAAGGACTTCTTCCCCTTAACCCATCCCTATTTTTTTCCTAAGAGATGAATCTCTCTTCTATGTACTGTATACACAACCTCATCCTCCCTTTTTCCCCCCCTCCGAGTGCATCAACATCAAACGTGAAGTTTTATCCTTTGCTTTTCTTACTGCCAACCCTCTTTTTTTGCTCGCTGTCCCTTCCACTCTTTAGAAAACACGATACCCGTATATAGTACGTCTGGCAGTTTCGAAACTGGAAACTGAACTAGAGGTTATTCTCCTTTAAGACTTAGTGGATGATTCTCCCGTGAAGCGAGAATCAATGCTACGAAAAAGGAAGGAAGGTCCTTCTCCTCCTTCTCCACTGCAGCATAGTGACGCCCGACATCATGATAGTGACCCTGGAACCGAACCTGAATCAAGCTCTCTTGCTTTCTCCCTCGCGCAACGAGTAACTGTCCTTGATCTTCCCCTCTCCTCTACTCTCTCCTATCCCCTCGCTCACTCAGAAGGAAGGAAAAAAAAGCTTTTACTCTCATCTCTCTCACAGCCGCCAATGGAGAAGCAAGAGGGGGCTTTCTCGTAAAAGTGTCCTCCCCGTTTAATGTCACCGAAAAAGAAAAGACCTTCCTTCACACGGCCTCCCTCACTTTCTCAGCTGATGCTCATGTGCTTAAGAATATTGAGGGAAATCTCACGGCTTTCACTGGGAGAACTATGTGGAGGTCAAAATAAGCAATTGTAACTGAAGAATCGTTCTCTCTACCTTCCCCTCATGTCAAATATCTGATGATATCTCCTCTCTCCCTCCATTACGAGAAAAAGATGGTATTGAAGGCAAGTGGAATTACCTACTACTGCCCACCCCACCGGAAGAAGGAAAGTTCGTCCTCTTCTCTTCTTCTTCATCAAGAGATTCCTTCTTCTCTTCTTCCAGCCCAGCATTTCTTTTATGATGGACACAGCTGCTGGGAGCAAAAGGGAAAAGGAGTTTCTGCTGTAGTAGAGATGAAGGAGGAGGAGAAGGAAGATCTGACCGCTGCTGCTGGGTGGACGCATCCTCCTCCTTCTCCCACAATGGACCATTAGGGGGTGCTTAACAAGAGGTTGATTGCCCACAGACATGGCAGTACAGTAGCAGAAAGGAGAAAGAGTAGGAGGAGAAAACAAGGAAGTGAAAGGAGAAAAGGAAAGAGCGAAGGGAGGCAGATTTATGCACTTAATGCAGGTCAATGGTCCACACACCCACCCACACGCGCACACATTGTTGGCCCTACTGAAGCGGGGAGTGGGAGTAAGAGGCGAGGGCGGACTCCCCCTCATCCTGCGTTTATTTACTACACTGTGGTCGACTTTAAATCTCTATCAGGCGGAGGGGGAAAAACAGAGAAAAAGTGGTTTGCTCGCCTGCTCTAATGTTCCATTCCACTCTGCTGCACGAAAAGAGAAAGGGGGAGGGAAGAGGAAGAAGAGGAGGAGGAGGAGGAAAAAGAAGCTCGTTTTCGTGTGTCGGTGGCAAAGAAGAACGTATGACCCACCAACAGGGCATCCAGTTCGGTGGTCATGGCCAAACGGGCTCTTCTAGACCTACTGTATATTTGTTTCCTGCTAGCTTCTTTAACACTTTAGTTGATTTTTTTAGAGCAAGTTCTGTTGTGCATCATGTCCATGTTTAATTTTTGAAACACAGATAAGGTCCAATTGTGCTACTGCCCACAAAAAACTAGAAAACGTTTTTCTGGTGAAAATTGTGTCCGTCTGTTTCCAACAGACGAGCGGTTGAGGGGGAGACGACCGACCGACCAACGTCCCCACAGTCTCAGTCCCCGCCAACTCGTTCATTGGGCCAATTTATTTGACGCGGGATTGAGATGTGTGTGGCACTGGCACTCTCGCTCTCTGCGGAGGGAAAAGACGAAACGGTCAGCAAGAGAGAGGAAGGAAGGAAGGAAGGAAACTTTGCTGCTAATGTGTACCACTCTCTTCCTCTCTCCTCAAGGTTAAGGAGGGAGGAGGAAGATTCCGCGACGAGAAGGGGTGCGTTTGAAGCCAATTACTCGAGTGGAGAAGCTTCATTTCGGAAGAGAAGGGAGACAGAGAAGGGGAAAAATAAGTCGGGATAAAAAGAGATTGCAGATTCTCAGCGTGATTCCACCCTGCCTAGGAAGAAAAAGCATCCAAGACATTTGTAGTCTCTCCTCCTCTTCCCCTCCACTTTACTACATCGGACATTCTGCGGGAGGAAAAACGAGGGGAAAGGGAAGAAAATGGTTGCCATTCCGCCTTCAAACACCCCGCTTCCTTCTTGCTGTGCTGCCGTCGCCTCAGGAGAGATTTACAGCTGGATAAATGAAGCCACCTCCCACCTATGAATCTCTCTCTCTCTCCTCTCATCCCTTATTCCACGCAAGACATAAAAAGAACGCACGCCGATAAGACCCTCCTTCTCCTCTCCTCTCCTGCCGTGAATGCCACCCTCGTGCCACCACGGCATCCTACTAGAAAACATTGCAATTCCTGCGAGCACAACGTTTATACCTATGTAGTGGTACATAGAAGTAGAGATGAGAATTCTTCTTGGATGTGTCTGCATGGATGCTGCAATAGAATATGTTATTTCTTCTCCCTTCCCCTCTCATCCACTCCAACTCTTCTTCCGGGCAACAGAAGCAGCGGGAATTTATGTTATGGTTTGATGCGTCGATATCTCTCTCTCTCTCTCACACACACACACACACACATGCACACACTCACTCACATACGTGGTTACACATGTCTCTCTCATGTAGTACACATGCAGTTTTGTACGTATACCAATGCGGATTTATTTTTCCGACACTACCTTTCTTGGAGGCAAAACGTCCATCTGAAACCAAACATCTTCTCCTTACACGGCTAGTCAAAAAAGAAATCATCCCCCCTCTCTTAACGTCGGACAAGTTCTTTCTCCGCGCTCATTTCCGCGAGAGACGCGAATAATGAGCGCCGCCGTTTGCCTCCCCCCTTCCTCCCTTCGTCCGTTCTTCCGTGACGACTCATTCAGAAGATTGGACCGAGAGGGAGAAGGGCGGATGGATTGAGTTGGGTTGGGTCGAGTCGTGCGCTGCACCATGGGAGGGGGAGGGGGGAGAGTTTTATTGTGAGCACGGAATATGTGTGAGAATCGGGCAAGAAATTCCCGATTTGCGTTCCAGTTTCAAGAACAATGTTGCCCTCAACTTCAACAGGGGGTTACTAAATACTTCCTACGTACGTACAGTACAAGTGTTGGGATTAATCTTGGCACGATTCATATCGATCAAGGAAGCGAGGATGAATGGAACGAAAGTCCTGATTCTTCTGTTTCTCGTCACTTTGTTGGTAAAGTCCATAGACAAGTACTGATATTTAAACATTTTTTAGCAGCTTCTGACGTTTCCTGGGCAGTAATCAACTACAAAAGCTTGTGCAAAATTTTGCAAATGTAGAAAGAATATTCTCCATTTTTCAATGCAGCAGTAGTATGTGCATTGTGCATTAGTTGTCTTGTTGGTCTTTGACTGCATCATCGTCGTCGCCGACGTCGTCGCATCCAATAAACAAGGAAGCAAACGTCGAAATTGCATCCTGCGGCGTCACCACTACCACGCGTCTCTCCTTCGTTGTCGAGACGGATGAAGAGAAAAGGGAGGAGGGAAGGCGCCAAACTGGGAAAATAGAAGCCCCTCCCAGAACCTTCTCCCTGCTGCGCCATTGTTCTCTTGTCCTCCTACAACGCGAATTCCAGTCTCCCGTGACTCCGACGACTCCTTTCACAGATCGAAAAAAGAGACTTTCCAATAGAGATGATGACGACGATTGCAACGCCAAATGTTACGTCTTCATTTTCTTCTCTTTTTTCCCGGGAAACCGCGGGCATCTGGCAGTGGTTTTTTTTATTCAGCATCGCGAACCTCCAAGGACTTCCTTCTCTGTTTGTGTTGCCCGCTGATGATGGAAAAGCGAGGGAGGGACATGAATGGAGGAGATGATTGGAGTGCAGTGCAAGAAGGGATGGAAAAACACTCCTTTCGCGCAGTGAACAGCCAAAACCAAACATGAGGTAGCGGCATGTGCGGAAGTGCCTTCCCACAAATACGTCACGTACTAGATAGGTATAACCTTGTGTTGTCTTTGGGCGGTGGCGAATTATTCGATTCTTTCCCCTCTTCCTCCCTCTCCCCCAGCTCTCCAGGAAGTTGTAGTACATACTAGTCATACAGCAGATTCAAAGAGGACAGGAGAAAAAATTACAGTCTTAACTACCGTTCGAGATTTTCCGCGGCCGCCCTAAATAGGATTGGAGGATTTCCCTAATTGCTGCAAAATGCAAATTCGGAAACCCATTTCCCACGTCGGGTGCCGGACGGGACGAAGGTGGGTTCCTCCCTAATAAGCGAGAGTGGCGAGTACAGCAGTACTGTAGTATGTACGTAGTAGTACAGCTGAACTCGGTTAAATGGTTAACAGAAAAATCTCGATCGATTAACTTGCAACTTTTCCTAGGAACAGAACTTATACCGTACTGTAGCATGTTGCTAGGTTCACAGGGAAATTTGGATGGCTGGGAAATTGGGCCACCTCCAGATCTGTTCCGATTATCAGATTTCGACTGTACTAAGGGGAGTGGGAAAGTAGGAAGAAGGGGCCAGTTGAGGGAGGTTGGCTTCCTCCCCTCCTCCATAATGGCCTTACACGAGTGTGGGACAGAGAAGGAGAGAGGGAGTTCCACCTAATCCTTCCACTCCCATTATGGCGGATACCAAAAGTTGCCAAGGATCAGAAGAGAAGGAGGAGGAGCGCACGTGGCGAAGAAGCTGAGACAAAAATGGCGGATTTTTTTGGTCAAAAAAGAGGAAAAAAAGAAACTGTAACAACAATTGGAACAGCAGTTGTTAGTGTAGCTTACAACTTTTTCAGTTTCTCCGTGTGTGTGCGTCCTCTTCCCAGAAAGAGAGAAGGACAGAGACTACCAGAGGACTGAGCCAATCTTCTGAATTGATATTGGCCTAACTTTGTCCAATTTGGGATTCAGGGAGAGGAGGAAGGGGGTGGCGAAAGAAAGAACAGAGAAATTAGTAGGAGGAGAAGGAGAGGAGGATCTTTTTAGAGAGCTTCTTTCCCTTTCCCCTCTTCCACGAAAATCCCGCTTTAGTGAAAAAAGTGGAGGAGAGGGAGGAAGAAGTTTAATGGATATGTGATTAGCGGAATGTAGCGGCAGCAGCATTTGGAGGAGGAGGAGCTGCTATTCCTACTACGAATTTTAAGAGCTCTTTCTCCTCGCTAGGGGTGGGGGTCACACAGGAAGGAATTAAAAAGAGTTGAAAGGAAGAAATTTGCGTTGTTTTACGAGAGAAAAAACGGGGGAAGGGAGAATAGAGGACCTCCAGACAGAGAAAGGCCCAGATTAGAATATCTTCTTCTGGTTTTCTCACTCACTTTGAATTAAAAAAAAACAAAGATTAATTTGTTATAATTCAAGGAGAAATAAAAAGCCCGGAAACTGGGTAAAAAAATGCATTTTGTCTTTTTTCCCCTTTTTCTCCACTCGACAAATGGTGGAGAGTCTTCATCTGACCAAGTTCTCTTGAGCTTTGGAAGCCCCTCTCTTCTTCCTCGGTGTCCTGCCAGTGTCAGTTAAGTCATTGGAACCGTGCACGAGAGAGGACTCAAAAAGGAGGAGGAAGAAGAAGAGTGGCATCCTCCCCCTTCTCCTCGCCCCTCTAGAAAGGGGCCTTACTTTTCAATCTAACATCGTCCTTCTCCTTTTCGTCTGTCCCTCCTCCTTGAAGAAAAGACCACCACTGGAGAAGAATGGAACGGAGGAGAGAGGGGAGAGAGGACGAGTCTTCGATGTCCACCATTCTTGGCCCACTTCCACCATCGTCCATCGACAGAGAGAAGGAGGGGGAGAAGAGGAGTTCTTTACTTTTTACTCCTTTCTGCTCCACTTTTAGCGTCCAAGAAACCAAAAAGGACCCCAAAGCAGATTCCCCCCTCCCCTCCCATTTTTTGTTGGTGTGCGCTTGGGTTTTTGAGAGCCCCCCTTCCTTGCCTGCCCGAGATCTCCGCATCATGAGATTGAAGCAGGACCTCTTTGGACAAAAGGCCTTCTTCCCCTTTCCTCTTTTCGTCCTCCTCCTCCCCCTTTTTTCTAGGTAGGATCCCACTACTACAAGAAGGCCCTCCTTCCTCCTCTCCTCCTTCTATGCGCCACTCGCCACAGAAAATGAGAGTGGTCGGTCATCTCCTCTTCCCTTTCCCTTTCCCCTCCTCTTCTCCCCACAGGTTTTTGGCAACAGCAAATCCAGGAATTTTTTTCGCGTGCTGTGAAAGAAGCTTCAACCCAGGCTCAGTTGCGCTTGCTGTCCAGTTGAGGAGAGACATTATTTCTTCTTGTGTCCGATAACGATTCCCTTCCTTATGCCGACCAGCACAATCGCTGTTCCTCCTCCTCTTCCTTCCCTTTCTCCTATTCTTCCTTTTTTCTTTTGTGTCTATCTCATTCTAGTCGCGGCGCCCCAACCCCACCCCTTGCGCCGCAATCTGTGTGCAGGACAGAGCAACCCGAGTCCGATACAACAAACGCAGACACCAAATGGACAGTTTTCTCCCCTCCTCCGATTCACTCAGTCCACAGACACACACACACACCACGCGCACACACACACACATAGGAACGATGATGCACTGTCACTACATATTTTTTCCTCTTGCTCGAAGTAAATTAAGGATGATGAGTAAAAAAAAAGCATTTCCCAGTATCGGAACAACTTTGAAGATGGAAATCCTTCTTCTTCCTTCTTTTGCATCCAGCATTGAAGCACAAAAGGAAAAGGAGGAATCGTGTTCGCGTGAACAGAGAGAGAAAAGAAAAGAAAAAATTCTTTCTCTTCTTCCTCCCTTTCATTTCCCGAAAAGGCTTTGATGAGTCCTGCTGATGGGGCCACAATGCAGCAGCAAACGAAATTTCTTCCTCCCTCTTTCTTTTTTTGGAATTGCAACAACAGAAGAAGAGGGCATCTTTCTTTCTCTTTCGACATCGTCACAGCCAATCAAGCTCTTCTCTCTGTCTCTCTACCTCTCCGACTGCGTGTCTTACTCATCTCATCTTCGCAGCATCCCGTTTTTAGCATCACTGATGACTGAAACGACGCTCTTAAACGTGAGGGAGAGATACAAACTTTTAAAGCACCATCAACATTCAGGAATGAGAGAGACAGGCAAAGGAGGTTCTTCGCGTAAACAGACGCCCCCCTTTTCAAACTCCGGTGTCTTTGCTGATGCGAGATGTTCCTTCATTTTTCCTTTTTTTCTCGTCCCAGGCAGAAAAATCTTTCTTATATTCTTTCTTCTCTCCCTTCCCTTCCCCTCTCCTCCGTCCATCCCCCTTGTGATGCAAATAGACTTGACCCTTGGGGGGCCGGTGGGGTTACGACCATGAGGAAGAGGGAAGGAGGGGGAGGGGAAGAGTTAGAAGCATTCCTCTCTTGTGGAAGAGAAGAGGAAGCCAAGTTTTTGAGTGGTGGAAGAAAAGTGAGAAGGAAGGAGAGGGGAGAGGGGGGCCTCTGGGAGACGAACGAAGGAGAGGAGAGGAAGAGGGGGGCTTCTGAGTGAATGGACCTACAAATTGATATCTCTAGATGATAGATGATGCGGAGAACTAGGCTGGAGAGAGAAAAGGAGGAGGAGAAGGCATATTTCTTCGGGTTTTTTTCTCTTCTGACACATGTGAAAGACGCCACCAACACATTTTTTTACCAAGATGGTTTGAAGTGACTTTGCCACATTTTCTTGACCCATGGAATTCCAAAGTTTTATTCATTTATTGGAGGGACTTTTTTCTCGCCAATCATTCTCCTCATTGATACCGTCAGATCGTCCGACACCCGAGATCAAACGAAGGAGGGGAAGGAGGAACACATTCCCTCTCTTCTTACTGCTGCCGTCATGTATAGGGTCCTTGATTAGAGTTGAGGCAGCAGATAAAGTTAGACCTCCTCCTTCCTTTTTCTCCTCTTCCCCCCTCCCCCCCCCGTCTTGATGATGGAACTGAAAGAAGAAGGGGGCAAGAATGTGGTGCAGCCACCTCTGCAGGTGATGTTTGGACCATATCATCAGATAAGAACCAGAAAGAACGGTTTCTTTATTAGCGTAACTGTGTCCCCGTAAATGTTACAGACGACTTTTGATTTAGTAAATGGGTGGGAATTTTTTACTAAACTGAGGTTCTTTGCTAAATCGATGTCCTAGAAGTTGCATTCACTAAGAAAGTTGGTAAATCGACGCTTACCAAATTGAAGGTCGACTGTCTGCTATTGCTACTCTAATGTTGGAAAGTGAATCAGGCATGAAAACTGTCCCGTTTCTTCCTTTCCTTTTTATGCGTCACTCACTCACATGACTTGGTCCACACACACACACACACATCCCTCTCTCCCTCCCTCTCCATTGAATGCGATACCGATGCCCATTGCCCACACGCAACGCAGCGTCCGTCCATTCAACCACCCCCAGAAAAGGCACCCAAGCAGCACGCAGATGACCAAAAAAGGAAGGGAGGGAGGGGAAGAGGCAGAAAAACAGATTATGTCTTCACAGAGACGCAGGAAAGGGAGGGGAGGAAGAGAAGGCATGGTCAAATATGTTTGGGAGGGAGGCGTTCCTCCCTTCTTTTCACTTGTCTCCTCCCTCCTCCGGTTGAGGAGACAACAAAGAAACGGCTGCTGGTGCTCATCCCGGTAGGGCTTTGGAAGTCAAAGGCAAAGGAGAGAAAGAGAGAGAGATGTCAATTCCTCCTTCGTCTTTTCCAGGCAGCTGGATTCACCCACCTAAAAAAAAAGAGAAGAGGAGGAAGAAGTATTGATTCCTGGCGAGGGAAGAAAACGACGAAGAAAAGGAGATTCTTCTCCACTCGCCTTCTAAATGTAGCGATTTATAAAAGGCTTCCTCCTCCTCCTCCCTAGGAGAAGTGATGTCAACATCAAGTCCTTTGGCAGCCAGAGAAGAGGAGAGAGAAAAATGAGTCGACCACCCTCAAGAAGGAGGTGGTGGAGGAGGAGAAGGAGGAGGAGAGATTCTTCCACTCTCCATTTTTTCTCTGCGATCCATCCGTTCAATGGATGAAAGAAAAAAAACCTGAAGAGAATGTCTAAAAATGCGCAATTGTCCACCTATTCCGCATCAGGTGCTGTTTGCTTTTTGTGCAAGTAACTATTTTGGAACATCTCAACCACCCCCTCACCCGAAAAAAGTACTGAAAAACTGAATCAATTTATTGAGATGTCGTTGGAACTACTGGAAAAATATGCGGGCGCATTGAAGTCCTCCTTTCTCCTCCCTTCTTCTTTCAACTGTATGAATTCGTGTTTCTGCCGATCAAAACCCATCCCAGTAACACCAACGACTACCTGGTGACAGGTGTCAAGGTGGAGAGGCAGGTCAAAAGAGATGCCAGCCCAGAAGCTCTCCCTCCCCCCCCTCCCTCTCTTTGAAACTGCATTTGACTTGTTTTGTCCAGAGGTGTTTTTTTTACGAGAAAGATGAAAAGGCATCGACAACTGTGGGAAAAAGAGAAAAGAGGAGGTGTTTACATTTTTTCGACCGATCTACTACGTACATTGAAAGTCGACTTTTTCGCTGTCAAAGAAAAAAACAACCTTTTGATCATTTCGTGCGGATTGTGCCTTTCTTTCACCATGTCTTTATTAAAATACCGATCTGCGAACTAAAGTTCAGAGGAATTTTTTTAGCCTTCCTTTTTTCAGATCATAGGAGATTTTTTAACAAATTCTTTTCCCCACGGAAAAAAGGACGAGAGAAACTTTTTTGGCAACCCTTTTCCGATTGCCAAGGTCTTCTTCTTCTTCTGGAGGCCTTCTTTCTCCTTCCAATCCTCTCCGAAAATGCAAGGAAGAAAAGAGGAGGAGGGAAAGGAAGAGAGATTTTATGAGGTGGAAAATGGGAAAAAATGTTTTGAAGAGATGAGCAACCGGCCACAGCCGATCATTTAGAACCCATAAAAAAACGAGGGTTTTTTTTAATCCCACAGATTTGGGGAAACTGGTTTCTTCTTAACTTTTTCAAGACAAAATTTTCGGATATCAGTGATGCGGGAAGGAGATCTTTCTCTCCCCCTCAATCCCTTCCTCTTCCTCCTTACTCCTGTGTCTGTCAGACCTCCTCCTCTACTATTTCCGCACCTCTTTCTCCTTCCTTCTGTTAGCAAGTCCGTCTGTAATTTCCCGTGGGGAAAGAAGAAAGGAAGGAAGAAAGAAAGAGGAGGTAAAAAAGAAAGAAATAGTAGATGTGACTGGTTTCCATTCCCCCGGCGACGCTTGTAATCCAAAAACCTATCTCTTTCTCTCCTCCTCCAATCTAAAAAATCAAACTGTGCGAATTAACACAAGCGACTGTGACGCGTGTGTTGCGTCTTAACGCAAGGAAAAAAGAGCATAGCCTCTCAGCGGCTGCATAATTCAGCGACGAAAAGTTCTCTCTTTCCCTGTCTCCAAGGATGGAAGAAGATGGCTTTTTCTTTCTCCTTGTTTTACTTTTTCATGAGTTGCTTTTGCCTTTTCCTCCGTGAGGGTCGATCAGGTGTGACGAAGAAAAAGAAAAAAAGTTGAAAGCACCGGGGAAAGAAAAGGAAGAAAAAACTTTTCTTCTTCTTCTTCCTTTCTTCCAATTTTTTTTGCACCTTTTTCAAAGAAGAAAAAAGTCGGCTTTGGGAGGAAGGAAGGAAAGAAGGAGGAGGAAAATGGAGCTTCCGGTTCTGCAAAAAAAGTTCGTGGTTTTTTGATGGAGGGAGGAAGGATCAAATTTCTTTATCGGAGAATTTGAGGTGGAGGAGGGGGGGGGGGG
>JAAUYM010009190.1_pt1 | contig 26267 bp, 24 predicted proteins | sample 7278001 | NCBI WGS metagenome assembly JAAUYM01 (sample SAMN14350224, study PRJNA611818) | marine sediment metagenome | isolation source: surface marine sediment (1.8m) | place: French Polynesia: Moorea | collected 2018-08
CGGAGTTACTGGAAAAAAAACTGGCCGACAAAAACTATCAATGTTCACCAATTGCGCTTGGCAGTAATACCGATCCCTACCAACCTATTGAAAGAGACTATAAGGTCACGCGCCAGATCATCGAGGTATTGGCAAAATACAACCATCCGTTAACGATAGTGACCAAGTCAGCCCTGGTGGAAAGAGATATTGATTTGCTGGCGCCGATGGCAGAGAAGAACCTCGTTAGTGTTCACCTTTCTGTCACCACGTTGGACACGCAGCTAATGCAAAAGATGGAACCTCGTGCAACTGCACCAATGCGTCGACTTGAAACGCTATCACGCTTGCACGATGCTGGCATACGCACGGGTATGATGTTTGCGCCGGTGATCCCCTTCATCAATGACAGCGAAATGGAAACTATACTTGAACGCGGCGCAGAAACCGGTATTAACAGCGCAGGATACGTATTGCTTCGCTTACCACATGAAATAAAAGATCTGTTCATGGAATGGTTGCAATTACATTATCCACTCAAGGCCGAACATGTGATGAGCCTGGTTCGACAGTCACGAGGTGGCAAGGAATACGACGCTGATTATTCGCAGCGACTAAAAGGCACGGGCTTGTTTGCTGACATGATTGGTAAACGTTTCCGTACTAACTGTAAGAAGCTGGGACTCAATATGGGCGAAGGTGCTGAGCTTGATTGCACACTATTCCATCCACCTGTTCTGCGTGGGCAGCAATACGCGTTGTTTGCCGAACACGATTAGCGTCGCAGGATAGCTATCCACCGGTAAAAGTTTAGCAGGCTGGCCAGTGACGCCGCGACGTAGGTCATGGCAGCCGCTGTTAGTATCTGTCTTGCAATTGGCATTGCAGCCGGTGGCAGGTAATTTCCTTTTTCCAATATCGGTAAGGCCCGTTTAAAGCTGGCGTCAAATTCAACGGGTAGAGTAAACATGTGCAGGATGATAGGCAGTAACATGATCGTTAATCCGCTTAGCAAGATAGCCAGGTTTACCACTGGTGCTTTGACCAGTATCACAGTGAACGGTAAGCAAACGAGCAGTACAGATGCGATTTTTTGTGCTACTACAGAAAATTTAGCCAGCCTGGTTCTAAGTACAAGCGGTTGATAGTTTTCTGCATGCTGTAGAGCATGGCCAAACTCATGTGCCGCGATGGTTATTGCCGTTAATGATTTACCCTGGAAATTACTTTCTGCCAGTCTGATCTTGCGTGCTTCCGGATCATAATGGTCACCACTGTATTCAATCGCCTCAACTTCAACATCACCGATGTTAAATTGTTCCGCCAGGTGTTTGGCCAGCTCACCACCAGTGCCGGGCATGGCTTCAATGTCTTCGCTGTATTTTCGTAACACGTATTGAACCCAGAACTGTGGCGCGAACACCACAATTAATATCAATAAGATAATCAGTGCCGGAATCATCGCTGGTCGTGCTAGTATTTGTAAGAAACAACAATCATTCCAAAAGCATGCAGACACCGTTACAGAAATACAAGCAGGATCTGCAGGATGAAAATTTCAGTCCTGATCCTGAGCAAGAAAAAGCGGTGCGGTTAATGCAGCAGCTGTTTGATGATCTAATCAACAGTGAGACACGACCAACAGGGCTGCTGTCAAAATTAAAGGGCATGCTTGGTGATCAGCAGCAACAAATCAAGGGCCTGTATTTCTGGGGTGGTGTCGGGCGCGGTAAAACATACCTCGTTGATAGTTTTTTTGATTGCCTGCCGTTTGAAGAAAAACTACGCATTCACTTTCACCGCTTCATGCAGAATGTACATCGCGAGTTGAAACAACTAAAAGATGTTGAAAGCCCCTTATTGATTGTTGCAGACAAACTGGCGCAACAGGCACGCGTACTTTGCTTTGATGAATTTCATGTGTCTGATATTACCGATGCGATGCTACTTGGTGGTTTGTTTGAGGCCTTGTTTGATCGTGGTGTTGTGCTGGTGACAACATCCAATCAGCCTCCAGATGATTTATACAAGGGTGGCTTGCAACGTGAGCGCTTCCTGCCGGCAATTGAACTGATTAAACGACATACGCGAGTCGTCAACCTGGACTCAGGTATTGATTACCGCCTGCGGTTTCTGGATCAGGCAGAGATTTATCACACACCATTGGATAGTGCCGGCGAGCAAATGCTGTCGGAAAATTTTACTCACATGTGTCCTGATACCGGCCAGCCTGATGTGCTACTTGAAATAGAAGGGCGCGACATCAAAACAGTCAAGTGTGGCGACGGCGTTGTCTGGTTTGATTTCCTTGCACTCTGTGACGGACCGAGGGGCGCGGCAGACTATATTGAGATAGCGCGTCAATTCCAGACTGTTCTTATTGCCAACATTCCTGTCATGGGCGACATGGAAAATGACATGGCCAAGCGTTTCGTCACCATGGTGGATGAATTTTACGACCGTCATGTGAAACTGATAGCCACTGCTGCCACAGAGCCCGAGTCCTTATATACAGGTAAACGCCTGGCGCATGAATTTGAGCGCACGGTTAGCCGGTTACAGGAGATGCGGACCCATGATTACCTGGCAAAGGAGCATTTGCCCTGATACTAAATTGCCATCGGCTTCTCATAACGATCATCCTGTTACGTGGACTATTTGACATGCTTTGATATATAAACTATATAAATAACTAATATATAATAATTTACTAGAACAAGGCGTAAGCCAATTGAAGTACACCAGAGAAAACCAGTGTTAAATCCGGTTCAGGAAAATATAGAGCCTGAGCTGGAATCGGATATAGCAAAAGTTTTACAGTATCGTTACGGTGATGGTCTGGTGTATTTACCTTCCAACCAACCTGATTCATTACTGCGGATGGCAAAATCGCGTGGCTATGTAGACCAGGAAGGCTATCTCACCCGAAAAGGTCGCTACTTGCTGGCCAAATACCAGTTTTCCTGAGCCGCGTTTGAAATCAGTGCCGGCCAGGGCCTGATATAACTATTCATAATAAATATAGTAAGATTTATTACTTTTCTGCCGTACATTGAATTGATATCGTGCACGGCCTTTAGTTGAGAGCAGTATATTCATGTACAAGTACGACAATTACGACCAGACAATTGTTGACGAACGCGTTGCACAGTTTCGCGATCAGACGCAGCGTTTCCTCGCCGGGGAATTGACCGAGGATGAATATCGTCCATTACGATTAATGAATGGTCTATATATCCAGCGGCACGCACCCATGCTCAGGGTAGCTATCCCCTACGGATTACTTTCATCGAAACAGATGCGTATGCTCGCACACATTGCTCGCGAGTATGACAAGGGCTATGGTCATTTCAGTACCCGCCAGAACATTCAGTACAACTGGCCGGATCTGGAACGGGTGCCCGATATTCTTGCCGACCTGGCATCGGTAGAAATGCATGCCATACAAACCAGCGGTAACTGTATTCGCAACGTCACGTCGGACCAGCTTGCCGGTGTTGCCGAAGACGAACTGGAAGATCCAAGACCTTATTGCGAAATCATCCGTCAATGGTCAACGTTTCATCCCGAGTTTTCGTATCTACCGCGCAAATTCAAGATTGCCGTATCCGGCGCCAGCAATGACCGCGCCGCAGTCAGGGTGCACGATATTGGTTTATACCTTGTTAAGAACGATGCCGGTGAAACCGGTTTTGAAGTTATCGTCGGCGGCGGTCTTGGGCGTACACCTTATATAGGACCAACGATTCGTCCGTTTCTCGAGAAGCAACACCTGTTGTCATACCTTGAAGCGATACTACGTGTTTATAACCAGCACGGTCGTCGCGACAATATTTATAAGGCGCGTATCAAGATACTGGTCAATGAACTGGGCGCTGAAGAATTTACACGGCAGGTAGAAGAAGAGTGGCAGCACATCAAGGACTCGGTATTACTGCTCGACCAGAAAGAAATTGAACGTGTGCAGGGTTACTTTACCGAACCGGATTATGATGCCGATGCTGGTAATGACACCAGTTTCGTTGCGGCTGTAGAAACCAACCAGGCATTTGCAAACTGGACCAAACGTAATCTCGCCAGCCATAAAACACCCGGTTATCGTTCTGTCGTTGTTTCATTGAAGGCGCCTGGCATTCCGCCGGGAGATGCGACGGACGAACAAATGGATTTCCTGGCCGACGTTGCAGATAAATATAGTCACGGGGAAATCGTTGTTACCCACGATCAGAACCTGGTGTTGCCACATGTAAAACAGTCTGATCTGCTAGTGTTATGGGAAGCGCTGCATGAACAAGGGCTGGCGACACCAAACATTGGCCTGTTAACCGATATCATCTGTTGCCCGGGGCTGGATTTTTGCTCTCTTGCCAACGCCGGTTCTATCCCAATTGCCAAGCAGATAAATGAAAAATTTGATGACCTTGACTACCTGCATGATATCGGCGAAATCAAGATAAAGATGTCTGGCTGTATGAACGCCTGTGGCCATCATCATGTTGGTCACATCGGTATTCTTGGCGTAAGCAAGAAAGGCGAAGAGTATTACCAGTTAACACTGGGTGGTTCAGCGGAAAACGATGCGGCTCTTGGTGACCGACTTGGTCCGGCCATTGCGCGCACTGATGTGGCCGACGTTATTGGTAAGCTGATTGAAGTCTATATCGACCATCGACAGGAAGACGAACGTTTCCTCGATACCTATCGACGCGTTGGCGTGGACCCATTTAAGGAAAAAGTGTATGCGAATAATTAAAGATAAACAGGTTGTTGATGATGAATGGCAACTGATCAAAGAGATCGATGACGACGCAGCGCTTCCCGAGGGGCAAGTGATATTGCCGTTTCAGTACTGGAAAGATAACAGTGCAGAACTTATCGAAAAGAACGCGGCGCAGGCCGTTTGGATTGACGGCGCTACGGATACCGAGGCACTGCTGGATGATTTAGACAGCTTTGATCTCATCGCGCTTGATTTCCCTGCTTTCAAGGATGGCCGTTCGTATTCGCATGCCCGGTTGTTGAAACAGCGTTACAACTTCAAGGGTGAATTACGCGCTATTGGAGATGTATTGCAAGACCAGCTTTTTTATATGCTTCGCTGCGGGTTTGATTCTTTTCAGTTGAAAGAAGGTAAGGATGCCGAAGCAGCTTTGAAAGGGTTTAATGATTTCACGGTGCGTTACCAGGCGGCCGCAGACGACGCCGTGCCTGTTTACAAGTTGCGCTAGATTGTCAGTACCGTCACTGACGGCGTATTCATTTCGTCTTCTGCGTGAAAGCCCCTGACCAGTAAGACCTTGTCGCCGGGACTGACCATGTTGTTTTCCTCGGCAACCTGTTTTGCCAATTGATTAGGATTTATTTTTCCCGCCATGTCGGATTGCGTCGGGATAACACTCCAAAGCAACGCCATTCTGCGGCACACATCCTTACTATCGGTAATCGCGACGACCGGTGCCGCCGGGCGGGCTGAACTCATGGTAGCGGCAGACATACCGCTGCTGGAAATAACCAGTACCGCGCGCACTTTCATATCATGCGCCATGTGCACCATCGAGTTGGCAACTGCTTCCCAGACTGGAATGGCAGCTGCTGTATGATTTTCAGTAATACGTCCACTGTAAGCATTTTGTGACCACAGGTACGCCTCGGTATGCCTGGCAATACGATCCATCATCTTGACCGCGTCTATCGGGTAGGCGCCTACCGCTGTCTCACCGGATAGCATGATCGCATCGGTACCGAGTGTCACCGCGTTCGATACGTCGGTAACTTCCGCACGTGTCGGGCGCGCGTTATCAATCATCGATTCCAGCATTTGTGTAGCAACAATTACAGGCTTGTATTTTTTTCGGGCGAGATCGATCAGCTGGTGTTGCGCAACGGGTACCTGCTCGGGGCTTAATTCAACACCGAGATCGCCACGGGCAACCATGATGCCATCGGATGCCTCGATAATGGCAATAGCCTCTTCCAACGCTTCCGGTTTTTCTATCTTGGCGATGATGTTCGCTGTATGCGGATGCGCATCGATCAGTTTGCGCAGGTCTTTGATATCGTCGGCCGAACGCACGAAAGACAGGGCCAGGAAATCTACACCAAGGTCCAGTGCCAGTTGCGCATCAGCAATGTCTTTTTCTGTTAGTGACGGTGCAGAAACCTTTACGCCCGGCAGGTTAATGCCCTTGTGATTACCGAGTTTGCCACCAAAGATCACGGTGCAACTGATTTCAGTACCTTCAATTTTTTGCACGGCAAGCTCGAGGTTCCCATCGGCCAGCAGGATACGATCACCGGGTTCAACGTCATCGGCCAATGCGGGGTATTGCGATGGGATCAAACCTTCTTCACCCATGACATCACGGGTAGTCACGATAACGGTTGCGTTGTCTTCCAGCTCTATGCCATCGTTTTTGAATTTACCAGTTCTGATTTTCGGGCCACACAAATCGGCCAGGATGCCAACCGGTTGCTCAAGCTCGTCGGCAATCTCTCTAACCAGGGCATAGGTTTTTCGATGATAGTCATGATCGCCATGCGACATGTTTTGTCGGAAGACATTGACGCCTGCGTTGATGAGACGGGTAATCTGTTCAGCATCGCTACTGGCAGGGCCAAGCGTGGCGATGATCTTGGTGCGCCTGAATTTCAGCAGGTTAATGTTTGTTGTAATTGCCATGCGGTGTGTCCGGCGCCATTAACGCTGACTGCTGAACGAATCTAATTTAGAAAGAGGCGCTTGCTAGAAAGGTATATCGTCGTCGAAATCGTCACTGGCACCGCTGGTAGCAGGTTGTGGTGCCGGGTTACTCGCCGGCCGCTGCGCTGGTGCACTGTCGTTATAATTTGCGCTGCCGCCGCTGGCGCGTCCACCAAGCATTTGCATTTCATTACCAACGATCTCTGTTGTGTAGCGATCGTTACCTTCCTTGTCTTGCCACTTACGTGTTTGCAGGCGACCTTCAACATAGATTTGAGAACCTTTGCGCAGGTATTCACCGGCTATTTCTGCCAGGCGCCCAAAAAACACGATGCGATGCCACTCGGTACGCTCCTGCTGTTCTCCACTGTCTTTGTCGCGCCATGATTCCGCGGTTGCCAGGCTGATGTTCGCGACAGCGGCGCCGCTGCCCGTGTAACGAATATCCGGATCGTTACCTAAGTTACCAATAAGTATGACTTTATTTATACCGCGTGCCATTCTGCCTGTCTCCCTGGGGTGGTTGGAATCAGTTTTCGGAGTTATATGAGCAACCTGCTCGGGCTGCAAATTCGGGTTTCATTTTCGCTTTAGACTGCTTCTTCTTCAAGCGTATTTTTCGTGCCTGGCACCGTCGTATTTGGCAGCAGGTAAACCACAAACAACCACGTTGCAGCGAGGCCAACGCAGAACAGGTGTACGCCCGCCATCCCCGCATGTTGATAAATTGCACCACCGGCGGCGCCGCCGCAAAAGATGCCGATAAACTGTGATGCTGAAAATATGCCGAGTGCGGTGCCCTTCAGGCCGGGGTCGATATTTTTCGAGATTTCTGACGGCAGCAGGGCTTCAAGGTAATTAAACGCACCAAAGAATAACACCAGCAGAACCACCAGTGTCGCCACGGTAGGCGCCAGCAGGTAAAAGCCGGCCTGTGACACCATTACCATCACGATACTGGCAAGCATAAACGGCATGACTATCTTGCGTCTTTCGCCAATCAGGATCAGTGGCACAGTAATGAATAACGAGACGACCAGTACCACCAGGTACATCTGCCAATGCTGCTCAGTGGCCACGCCGGCAATATCGCGAAAGGCGACAGGTATCACGACGAAGTTGGCCATTAGTAACAGGTGGGTTACGAATATACTGACATCCAGTTTGAACAGGTAAGGCGTCTTAACAAGCTTAATCACATTGGCCCATTTTATATTCGTACTGGCTGTGAGTTTTGCCGGCGTTGGCACAACAAACAGTAACAGTAAAATCGCGCATATACCGCAACAGGCGCTGATATAAAACAGTTCGCTGAGTCCCATGGAACTAAACAATAGCGGCCCAACAATAAAAGCGATGGGAAAGGCGAGGCCGATACTGATGCCAATTAATGCCATCATCCTGGTGCGGGTTTCCTCGCGTGACAAGTCGGCTGCCAGCGCCATGCTAGCCGCGGAGACGGCGCCGGCACCCTGTAATGCGCGACCGGCTATCAGGCCGAATACAGACTCTGATAAACCTGCCAGTATACTGCCGGCGACAAACAGGCATAGTCCGCCACTGATCACCATCTTGCGACCATAACGATCCGATAACATGCCAAAGGGAATTTGTAGCCCAGCCTGTGTCAAACCATTTATACCGAGCGCAAGTCCGAGCAGCTCCGGCGTTGCATCGGTGTAGTCGCTGCCCGCCATTGCCAATACAGGCAAGACCATGAATAACGGCAGCATACGTAGGAAAAACACCATCGCAAGCGTAATAGCGGCTCTCAGCTCTGCAGCTGACATGGACGTTTTATTCATTGACGAGAAATTAGTTTGGCTTGCGATTGAAAAAGAATTTATATTAACAGGTTGCTTCTGGTTTAGTGAAATCTCATGGATAAAATACTCATTCGCGGCGCTCGCACGCATAATCTCAAGAACATCGATCTTGATATTCCGCGCGATAAGCTGATCGTCGTGACTGGTATCTCGGGCTCAGGCAAGTCATCATTGGCCTTCGATACAATTTATGCTGATGGCCAGCGCCGCTACGTGGAGTCGCTATCGGCCTACGCAAGGCAGTTCTTATCCATGATGGAAAAGCCCGATGTGGATCACATTGAAGGGCTATCGCCAGCGATATCGATTGAACAAAAAACCACGTCGCACAACCCGCGCTCAACGGTAGGCACGATTACTGAAATATATGACTACCTGCGTTTACTCTTCGCGCGGGTGGGCCAACCACGATGCCCTGAACACAATTCGCTTCTGCAAGCACAGACGATCTCGCAAATGGTTGACCAGGTGCTGGCAAGACCGGAAGGGCAGCGGCTTATGCTGCTGGCACCAGTAGTGCAGGACCGAAAAGGTGAGCACGTGCAGGTGTTTGAGCGACTGCGTTCGGAAGGGTTTATCCGGGCGCGGGTGAATGGCACGATCATGGAGCTGGATGAAGTGCCACCGCTGGAGCTACATAAAAAACACACGATTGAAGTGGTCGTCGATCGGTTCAAGGTAAGAGAAGATTTGCGCCTTCGACTGACCGAGTCGTTTGAAACAGTCCTGCGTTTATCCGAGGGTATTGCCCTGTTGGTACCGATGTCGGAAGACGATGGCGAAGAGCAGCTGTTTTCCTCGCGCTACGCCTGTACTAAATGCGGGTATAGTTTAAATGAGCTTGAGCCGCGCCTGTTTTCATTTAATAACCCTGCCGGGGCCTGCGATCGTTGCGATGGTCTGGGCATCATCCAATTCTTCGATGCTGATCGCGTCGTGCAAAACCCAGACCTCAGTTTGCCGGGCGGAGCGATTAAAGGCTGGGACAGGCGCAATGCTTATTACTACCAGATGATCCAGTGCCTGGCCCGCCACTATAAGTTTGAAATTGATACGCCGTTTAATGAATTACCGGAAAAGATTCAGAACGTGTTATTGCACGGCAGTGGCGATGAAGATATCGAGTTTGAATATATTCGCGATCGCAAACGCTCCGTGATTCGTAAACACCCGTTTGAAGGTGTGATCCCCAACTTGCAGCGTCGTTATACGGAAACCGATTCGATCATGGTGCGCGAGGAACTGGCCAAGTACCAGACGAATAAGCCATGCCCTTCGTGTAATGGCACAAGACTAAACCAGGCTGCGCGCCATGTTTTCATTGAAGACATCACGCTGCCCGAGGTAACGGCGATGCCGGTTGCCAAGGCGAGGGATTTCTTTGAAGACATGGAGCTTGAAGGTGCACGTGGCAAGATTGCCGTTAAGATTCTGAAGGAGGTTAATGACCGTTTGCGTTTTCTTGTTAACGTTGGACTGGATTACCTGACGTTGCAACGCAGTGCCGAAACGTTGTCCGGCGGAGAAGCCCAACGTATTCGACTTGCCAGTCAAATAGGGGCCGGGCTCGTCGGCGTTATGTACGTTTTGGATGAACCTTCCATTGGCTTGCATCAGCGTGATAACCAGCGTTTGCTGCAAACCCTGTATCATCTGCGCGATCTCGGCAATACAGTGATCGTGGTAGAGCATGATGAAGAGGCAATCAATGCTGCAGACCATGTGATTGATATTGGTCCCGGGGCTGGCGTACACGGTGGTCAGATTGTCGCCGAGGGTACGCCAAAGCAGATCGCCAGCAGCAAACATTCGTTAACGGGTGATTACCTGTCGGGCAAGAAAACAATCCAGGTACCGAAAGAACGGACGCCTTACAATCCCACACAGGTTCTTGAGCTCAAAGAAGCAGAAGCGAACAACCTGAAGCAGGTCGACCTGACGATACCGGTTGGTTTAATGACATGTATTACCGGCGTTTCCGGCTCCGGTAAATCAACATTAATTAATGACACCTTGTATAAGGTAGCGGCCCGCGAGTTGAACCGCGCCAATACCACGCCTGCCACACATCGTGCTGTTGAAGGCATGGAACACTTCGACAAGGTCGTTGATATAGACCAGAGCCCAATTGGCAGGACACCACGTTCAAACCCGGCCACTTATACCGGCTTGTTTACGCCTATTCGTGAACTGTATGCGGCTACACCCGAGGCACGCTCGCGTGGCTACAAACCGGGCAGGTTTAGCTTCAATGTCAAAGGTGGTCGCTGTGAAGCCTGCCAGGGTGATGGACTGATCAAGGTAGAGATGCACTTTCTGCCAGATATCTACGTGCCTTGTGATGTTTGCAAGGGCAAACGCTATAACAGGGAAACACTGGATATTCGTTACAAGGGCAAAAATATTCATGAGGCACTGGACATGAGCGTGGAAGAGGCCCGTGAATTTTTTGATGCGGTACCTGTGATTGCCAGGAAACTGCAGACGTTGATGGATGTAGGACTGTCTTACATTCGACTGGGTCAGAACGCGACCACGTTATCTGGTGGTGAGGCGCAGCGAGTGAAATTGTCTAAGGAACTGTCAAAACGTGATACCGGCAAGACACTTTATATTCTGGATGAGCCAACCACCGGCTTGCATTTCCATGATATCCAGCAGCTGCTCGATATTCTGCACAGGTTAAGAGATCATGGTAATACCATTATCGTGATAGAACATAACCTGGATGTGATCAAAACGGCTGACTGGATCGTGGACCTGGGTCCGGAAGGCGGTGATGGTGGTGGACAGATTATTGCTGCGGGTACGCCGGAACAGGTCGCCGCCGAGAAAAAATCCTATACCGGTCATTTTTTGAAACCGCTACTGAAACAGGACAGCAAACAGCCTGCGCGCAAGACGAAAAAGAAGTCCGATCTGATTACCTGATGAGCTGTTTGCCTAGCGCATGGCCGAACAGGAAAATGATGGGACTTTGCATGATCATTAACACAGCCTGGTATACCAGTATCCTGTAGCCTTCCCGGTTGGTTATGTTGTCCAGCCATGCGCCCGCATGTTGCGCAATAATCCTTGCCAGCAAATATCCTGCAGCAGCAATAACAACAATAATCAAAGCCGACATTGACGATGGAAGCAGCGAGTAATCTCCCAGCCCCTGCTGCTGGCAAAGCCAGCGAAATATCAATGCACTGGCAATCAGGCCCTGTAGTGGGATCATAAACGCATCTGCTTTTCCTATAACAGGTATTACCGGGTATATAAATGTGATGAGAAAAATAATGTTAAACAGGAAATCAAATCGTCCCTGACTTGCGGCAAGCAGTTCAGTCAAAGTCGGAGCCTCGCTGAGCCCAAAATTAAGCGGATATACCAGGAACAGAAATAGAAGTAACAGTAACGTGCGTAATACCGGCATGCCTATCTTGTCCCACGCATATTGCAACACGCTATGCTCCAGTTTTTCGTGGATAGTCTCGAACACCGGTAATGAAACAACGATAAACACCGTGTAGACGATGAATGCAAAAACTGTCGTTGCCGCGGTAAGTGATTGCAACAGGCTCATCGTTAAGCTGCCATCCGGAAAAAAATATGAATCAATGTTATATTGCTGCGCTTTAGCCTGCAGAGGAAAGTGTTCATGACTGTTTTAATATGTGGCTCAATGGCTTATGACCATATCATGGTCTTTCCCGACGAGTTCAAGCATCACATCTTGCCTGAAAAAGTACATATCCTGAATGTTTCTTTCCTGGTACCTGAGATGCGCCGCGAGTTCGGCGGTTGTGCTGGCAACATTGCCTATAATCTAAACATGCTTGAACCAGGGCTGGCCTTACCGATGGCAACCGTGGGCAAGGACTTTGAGCCATACCAGGTCTGGATGGATAGTAACAAGGTCGGACGCTGCTTCATCAAAACGATTGAAGATGCCTATACAGCGCAGGCATTTATCACAACCGATTTAAAAGATAATCAGATTACCGCATTTCATCCGGGCGCGATGAACGAGTCGCATCAAAACAATATCAATGATGCGCAGGGCTGCAAGCTTGGCATCATTTCTCCTGATGGCAGAGACGGCATGTTGCAACACGCAAGCCAGTTCGCCGAGGCCGGTATCCCGTTCATTTTTGATCCGGGGCAGGGTATGCCTATGTTTAACGGTGATGAACTGGTCGACTTTATCGAGAAGGCAACCTGGCTGACCGTTAATGATTATGAATGGGAACTCATGCAGGACCGCACCGAGCTGGATGCGAAACGAATTAGTGAACGACTGGAAGCACTGATTGTGACCCGGGGCAGTGAGGGTTCTATCATCTATGCCAATGGCAATACCTACGAGATTCCTGTGGCCACGCCGGGTGTTGTCTCTGATCCAACCGGTTGCGGCGACGCCTACAGGGCAGGGCTATTATATGGACTTACCAATGATATGGACTGGGAAACTACCGGGCGCATTGCTTCATTAATGGGTGCTATTAAGATTGAAAAGCACGGCACGCAAAACCATGGCTTTACGCTTGATGAATTTAAACAGCGCTACCAGACAGAGTATGGTTCCAGCTTCTAGGATGCTGTTGAACTGAATCAACGAAGCCATTCACATCGATGGTTAGAAGCCAGGCCCTGACTAAGCCAAAGAAGCAATCGGTGCTGTTGAGCCTGGTTGTTGCCGGCGCTGCTTTTGCCGCTTGCCAGATCTCGCCACTTATTGGTTATTTCGTTGCCTTGCTGACGCTGATCATGATGATCGTGGCTTCGTTAATGAATTCAATGTGGCCAACAAAGATGAAACAGGAAAATACATTGGTATTTTCCCTTTTCTGGGGCTTAATACTTGGCGTTGTTGTCCCTTATATCGTCAGCACTTTTCTTGACGGCGGTGTTGCAGCGGTCTATGAGATGTTTACTCGTGATGTTTGATATACCTAAACATCATTCCAGCGTAATTCGATGCTAATCGTATTAGCTTAGCTGCCCAGTGTTTTTTGTTCCTGCCGACGCTTGTACAGGATGAACTCTGTATAACCGTTGGGCTGCTTGCGACCCTTCAGTACCAGGTCTATCGCTGCCAGGAACGGCACGCTGGCGCTAAAGTCATTCGACATTGGTTCGTAACTGGGATCGTCCCGGTTTTGCCTGTCGACGATCACGGCCATGCGCTTCATTGCCTCGCGGACTTCTTCCTTGGTGACAATACCGTGATGTAACCAGTTGGCAATGTGCTGACTGGATATTCTCAACGTCGCGCAATCTTCCATCAGTGCCGTATCATTAATATCCGGTACCTTGGAACAGCCTATGCCCTGGCCAACCCAGCGCGATACATAACCTAGGATACCCTGTGCGTTGTTCTCGAGCTCATGTCTGATCTCAAGTGCGCTTAACTGGCGTTTACCATCCAGAACCGGGATGTCGAGAATATCATCGACAGGTACTGCAGGTTCATCCATCAGGGATATCTGTCGGCTTTTCACATTCAAACGATGATAATGATAGGCATGCAATGTTGCCGCCGTCGGCGACGGTACCCATGACGTATTGGCACCAGCCTTCAGATGCTGAATCTTGGTCTTCATCATCTTGTTCATTTCTTCAGGCATGGCCCACATGCCCTTGCCAATCTGCGCCTTGCGCATCAGGCCGCACTCCAGTCCAACCTGCACGTTTGAATTTTCATAGGCATTCAACCATGTTGCCTGTTTGATTTCTTCCTTCGGAATAATCGGACCGGCTTCCATGTTGGTGTGGATATCATCACCGGTTCTGTCAAGAAAGCCGGTATTGATGAAGACGACTCGTTCTTTAGCGGCATTAATGCATGCCTTCAGGTTAACTGAAGTACGACGTTCTTCATCCATGATGCCCATCTTTAACGTATTTGGTTCCAGTTTCAGTGCCTGTTCCGCGATACCAAACAGCATGTTGTTGAACGTGACTTCTTCAGGGCCATGCATCTTGGGCTTAACGATGTAAACGGAACCGGTGCGACTGTTACTAACTCGTCCGTTACCCTTTAAATCATGAATTGCGCAAAGTGATGTGACCATCAGATCGACAAAGGTCTCTGGCACGGGCTTATCTTCAAACAGCACCATATCTGTATCAAGGTGATTACCTACATTCCTGACCAGCATCAGGCTGCGACCATGCATAACGATTTTTTCGCCGTGGGCACCGGTAAAGGTTTTATCTTCTTCCATTGCGCGCTCTATCGTACCGTCTTCCTTTTCGACCGCGCGTGTGAGCGTACCTTTCATCAAGCCAAGCCAGTTGCTATATACATGCAGCTTGTCTTCGATGTCGACAGAGGCAACCGAGTCTTCACAATCCATGATGGTGGTTACAGCAGACTCAAGAAAAATATCGTAGATCTTGGCGTGGTCACGACGACCAATGAAGTAGCCGTCGCCAAATTTAATTTCTACATGCAGATTATGGTGAACGAGTAACAGTGAATCAGGGTTGCTTTCGTCGCCGGTATAACCAATAAACTGTTGCGGTTTTAATAATGATGTTTCCGTACCGTCGCCAAAGTGGACGAAAAGCTGATTGTTATTGATGTAATAGCGCGTGACGTGTTTGTGCGTGTCGCGTTCCAACGGGAAGTGACGATCGAGCAAATTGCGCGCTCGTTCTATGACTCGTTCACCACGAATAGGATTGTACTTCTTGATCTTTCGACAGCCGTTGGCCTCGGAGATCGTATCGGTTGAGTATAAGGCATCGTATAAACTGCCCCAGCGCGCGTTCACCGCGTTGAGTACATAACGCGCATTATCCAGCGGCACTACCAGTTGCGGGCCGGGTATATTGGCTATTTCATCATCAACATTGGCTGTCGTAATCTTGAAGTCTGCAACCGGCTCGGCCAGGTAGCCAATCTCCTGGAGAAATTTTTTGTAAGCGGCCGGTTTGTGCTTTTTGCCACGATGTTGGATATGCCATTCATCAATCTGTTTTTGCAGCTTGTCACGCTTTTTCATGAGCGCGGCGTTCTGTTTTGCGTGGCCGCTAATCAATTCGGCCAGGCCTGTCCAGAATTCATCTGCTGATACGCCTGAGTCGGGTATCATTTCGTCATTAACCAGCTGCTGCAGGCTCTTTTTGACCTTCAGCTTGCCGTGGGTGATGTATTCATCTGTTTCCATATCGACTTCAGTCTCACTCTCCGCGGGGTTATCAACGTCTATTTCTGTCATATTACACCTTGCTGTGCTCATTTATGTTGCACTGCCACAATAATGCATCTATACCTGTGGCGCAACACAAAAGCCTTGTTTTTACGGGATGTTTTCCTAGATTGCAGCGGCCCCTGCCAGGGCACAATCCTGGTCTTCCTGTGGCGAACCGCCGCCTAGCCCCAGCGCACCAATGACGCGCCCATCCTTGAACACTGGCATACCGCCCGGACTGGGTAGCGCCTGGGCCGGAACAACGCTCGGTAGTGAAAACCACAGCAGGGGGTTTTGATCCTTGTTTTCAGTAATCTCCATGGTAGAGCGTTTGAAAGACGCGGCTGCCATGGCCTTGGCGCGAGACGTATCAAAAGTAAAGAAGCCGGCCCCGTTTTGGCGTGAGTAATACACCAGCCTGCCAGACTCATCGACAACCGATACACTCATCGGGCGACCTATTTCTGCCGCTTTGGCCAACGCTGCCTTACCAATCTGTTCAGCAAGTTCCTGTGTCATTTCTATCATGTTCAAACCCTTCTGCTATTTTATTTATAGTTTGTGTTATGTGTGTCTTGCAGTGCGTCAAGTATTCAAAAGCACAGCAAGAAAGCTAGTTTAGAATAATTTTCATTTAGATTACTTGTATCAAACGCTTCACACATACTGGTGAAAGCTGTATCGAGGACAAAAAACAGGTGTTGTTCAGTACTTGTCCGGCACAAATCCAGGTAAAACAGTACCAGACTGAACATACACAGTCATAAATACTCCTACAAAGGGTAAACAAAGGAGTAGTACTTATGAATATGTATTATACATCTGTGCTGTCTCTACGACCGAAAATCAAAGTCGTGGATGACTACAGTAACCGTATTCAAAACCTGCCTTGCCCGACAGCTGAACTATCTGAACGAGACAAGAAAGATTTGGATGCTTATTTTTATTCAAGACCGGGCATAAAGCACGTAGCTTAATGCCAGGGTTAATCACCAAATTTGTCACAGCCTGGATTGACTCGTTCAGTTAACAAAATGACGCGTTGATGCGATAGCTTCCACGGACAAATTCAGCAATAAAAAAACCCGCCAACCGGCGGGTTTTTCTTTGCCTGGAAATGTTTTCAGGCAACAGCCTGCTGAGCTAGCAGCAGTCGTTGTCTTAAGTCTTCCACCTGTTGGCGTAACTCTTCAGGTAAACGTTCACCAAAGCTGTCATAGTAAGACTCGATGTCGGGTAGCTCATTCAGCCATCCATCAACATCAACGCTTAACAGGTTGCGTTTATCTGCCTCTGCCAGTTCCAGGCCGTTAAGCTCCAGTCCTTCCAACGCGGGCATTTTTCCGATTGCGGTTTCAATGGCATCAACGCTGCCGTTGCATCGTTCAAAAACCCATTTTAAAACTCGGCTGTTTTCGCCAAACCCCGGCCACATGAATTGGCCTTTCTCATTTTTTCGAAACCAATTGACGTAAAAAATCTTTGGCAGTTTTGCGTTGTTTTTCTTACCGATGTTGAGCCAGTGTCCCCAGTAGTCAGCCATGTTGTAGCCACAGAAAGGCAGCATGGCCATGGGATCACGGCGTAACTTGCCAATGGCACCAAATGCCGCCGCCGTCATTTCAGAGGCGATAATGGTGCCAAGGAATGTACCGTGCTGCCAATCCAGTGCTTCGGTAACCAGCGGTACGACACTCGCGCGCCTGCCGCCAAACAGGATGGCACTAATCGGTACACCACGTGGGTCTTCCCATTCATCAGCAATGACCGGGCATTGTGCAGCAGGAGCGGTAAACCTGGCATTAGGATGTGCCGCCGGTGTTTCTGTTGCCGGTGTCCAGTCGTTGCCTTTCCAGTCTTGCAGATGCGTTGGTTCGGCGTCGGTCATGTCTTCCCACCACACGTCACCGTCATCTGTTTTACCAACGTTGGTAAAGATTGCATTCTCTTGCATCGACAGCATCGCGTTCGGGTTGGATTTCATACTGGTGCCAGGGGCAACGCCAAAGAAGCCGGCCTCGGGATTGATTGCATAAAGCTGTCCATCATCACCAAATTTCATCCAGCAGATATCATCACCCACGGTTTCAACCTTCCAACCCGGCAAGGTCGGTGTGAGCATGGCCAGGTTTGTCTTGCCACATGCGCTTGGGAACGCGCCTGCGACGTATTTGACTTCACCATCCGGGTTGGTGAGTTTCAGGATAAGCATATGCTCGGCTAGCCAACCTTCATCACGTGCCATGGTAGATGCGATACGTAACGCGAAGCATTTTTTGCCAAGTAACGCGTTGCCGCCATAGCCAGAACCGAAAGACCATATCTCACGGGTTTCTGGATAATGAACGATATAACGATTGTCCGGGTTACATGGCCATGGTTCATCTTTCTGGCCCGGTTCGAGTGGTACACCTACTGAATGCATACAAGGGACAAAGTCACCGTCCTTACCAAGTTGCTCGAGCACAGCCGGACCTACTCTTGCCATAATATGCATGCTGGTAACAACATAGGGTGAATCAGTAATTTCAACGCCAATCTGGGAAATGTCTGAACCCAGTGGCCCCATGCAAAATGGAATAACGTACATGGTGCGGCCCTTCATGCAGCCGCTAAAAAGTGTGTTTAACTGGTTACGCATTTCATCGGGAGCGCACCAGTTATTGGTTGGACCCGCATCCTGTTGCAATTCGCAACAGATGAACGTTCGATCTTCAACGCGAGCTACGTCTTCAGGGACCGATCGTACGTAATAACTATTGGGTCGTTTGTTTTCATCAAGTTTTGTGGCAGTTCCTGATTTAACCAGGATATCCCACATATTTTCCCATTCCTGTTTAGAGCCATTACACCAGACAACGTTTTCCGGTTGGCAGAGCACCACCATCGCTTCTACCCAGGACAGAAGTTTTTCATTTTCTGTCGTCATTGGACTACCTCATGTATATAAAAAAACGTATGAAACCCCGTGGAAAAGGCAAAAGTGCAGATTGTTACACTGTTTAGAAAAGCAGAAGGAGGGAAACAAGCTATTGAATGTCGATTTACTGTTTTCAATAGTCATTTCTGTTCACGCTACGGATTCGTGAAGCGGGTTTAACTTCTCTGACTTCATACAGGGCGCAATCATTCACCCTTTTCAAGGGTTAATCAAGTTGAAAAAATGATTACGTTATAAAGATTTTGTATAAGGAAGTATTGATAGAGATCAAGGATTGGAAAGTTGATGAAATGCCTTAACGCCGTTCCTGCCATGTTGTTTTACAAAATACAGTGCGCGGTCGGATTCCCGGATGAGATCGGCAACCTGTGGCGTGAAGTTGGCAACTTCTTCTTTGCGTTCCTGATAATTGTCGATCGAAGTAAGCCCGATACTGATGGTCTGTTTTATGACTTGTCCCTTGCAGGTGAAATCATTATTTTCAATTGTCTGGCGAATTCGTTCGGCAAGTTGTAGTGCGCCATCCAGGTTCGTGTTGGGCAATGCCATGATAAATTCTTCGCCGCCATAACGTGCCAGCGTGTCGCCTTCCCGGGTAAATCGTGACAGGCAATCGGCGATAAACTTGAGTAACTCATCACCGCAATCGTGGCCGTAGTTGTCGTTGACGTCTTTAAAGTGGTCAAGATCCATCATCATGAGGCTAAACGGTTGCTCATATCGAATTGCTCGTGCCAGTGCGGAGGAAACCTCGCTAAAGAAGTAGCGACGGTTATACAACTTTGTCAGATGGTCAATGACCGACATCTCTTCGTATCTTTTTCGCAGTCGCTCTGACTCTTCAAGCGCGTTGCGTAATTCGGCCGTGCGTTCATTCAACTGGTGTTGCATGTTTGACATCATGCCATGGTAATCGAACAAAACGCCTATCATGTCTGCGTAGATAATCATGGCGTATTCCTGCCAGTTGTCGAAATGCTCACCATGTGGATGATATAACTCAATAACACCGATGACTTTGTCAGCATTGATAACCGGAGCATAGATGACTGAGCCAGCATCATATTCAAGCGCGTTGTTGCCGGGCTGGTTAGCATCAGCACAGTTACTGATGTGTTGCAGACAACGCTTTTCTGCTGTCTTGCCTATCAGTGTAGTTCCAATCGGTACGGCCCCACGATCGGTACCGACCGATTTAACATTGTCGATAAATTTCTCCCAGATAATACTGGCAATACACTGCAATTCATCATTTTTATGTATGTATAGCGAAATTGTTTCCGCACTCATGTGTTCAAACAGGATTCGCATCATTGCGTCGACGAGATCTTCATAAGACAGTTTCTCTACCGATAAGGCAGCCAGTTCCCTGACACCGGAAAGGTTGTCGACGAGATGAATGAAACGGTTTTTTAGCCTGGCCGTTCCTTCAAAGACCGGTTGTTCAGAAGTTGGCATTTGGCTTACCTGTCATTTCTGAAACGAGTTGCTTTATCTCGCCAAGTTTGTGCCTGGTTTTATCAAGAAATTTTTCGATCTTGTTCATGTCCAGACCGAGTTTTTCGAGCTGTTCTAATTCCTGGCTGGGGCAGTAATCTGTTTCTAATAACCATTGTCTCGAAATACGTGAGCAGATGCCGACCATGTGTACAGCAACCTCGTCATCACCATGGTATTCAGTTTCATGCATATGCAGAATGACATTGATAAGGGGCTGCGGCAGATGCCATTTATGAGCAAGCCAGCTACCTGCTTCATGGTGATTAAAGTCGATGGTTTCTCTCTCATACTCGATAAGCTGCTTACGCTTGTCTTTGGCGGCGTTCTCAAATAATTCTGACATGATATTAGGAAAACGATCGGCGAGGACAAGTATGCCAATGTTGTGTAACAGTCCAAACAGATGAAGCTGTTCGGGTTTGAGCTGGTGTTTTTTTTCAACTAGCGGGCTTATGCCCTTGCTAAGCTCTGCTGTGAGCATAGCGCTGCACCAGTAGCGATTTATATTAAAGCCAGGACATTTTTCAGGATCAAAGACGCCGCTCATGGCGATAGATAACGCAAAGCCCATCACCAGGTCTAATCCAAGTATATTGATAATCGCGTCTTCCAGCGTATCTATCTTGCGCGGGTAACCGAAGTACGCGGAGTTGGCGACGCCCACGATACGCGCGGCCAGACCGGGATCTTTCTGGATAATCGCTGCGATGTCATCAATACCGCTACTGGCATCATTTGCGGCAGTCAGAATCTCCTGCGCAATGGATGGCATAGGCGGTAGATAATCGATTTTCTGTATCTCCAGCCTGATGTTGGAGAGTTCAGGTTTGTAGTCGTCCATTGTAGATACTTCATTCATAATCAATATCTTAAATATCGTCATGTTGTGTCTAAACTTGAGCTCTTTTTTCGCTTTTTTGCGGTTGGGAGACGGGCTTTCCCTCGTGTTACTATCGCGCACATGTTGAGTTATCCCGATATCGACCCGGTCGCACTGGATCTGGGGTTTGTGCAGATTCGCTGGTATGGGATCAGTTACGTTATCGGCATACTGGGCGCCTGGTGGTTGCTGAAAAAACGGGCTACTCAGGCTCGCTGGGAATTTAGCCAACAGCAAGTCGGCGACCTGGTTTTCTACTGCATGCTTGGCATTATTCTTGGCGGCAGGTTAGGGTCTGTACTGTTTTACTATCCTGGCTACTACCTGGAAAACCCACTTGAAGTTTTCTATCTGCAACAGGGTGGTATGGCATTCCATGGTGGTCTGGTTGGCGTACTTATCGCAGTGTGGTTTTATGCGAGGAAGCAACACAAATCATTTTTTTCTGTCACGGATTTTATAGCACCGGTGGTACCGGTAGGTCTGTTTTGTGGTCGTGTGGCCAACTTTATCAACGGTGAACTCTGGGGAGCACCAAGTCAGCTACCCTGGGCAATGATTTTTCCCGATCCTGCCGCTGGTGGCATCAGTCGGCATCCTTCACAGCTTTACGAAGCCATGTTGGAAGGCCTGGTGTTGTTTGTCTTGCTGTGGTGGTATTCCTCGACACCGCGGGAAAGGGGCAGGGTATCCGGACTGTTTTTGCTTGTTTATGGCTTGTTCCGCTTTCTGGTAGAGTTTGTGCGCGAACCCGATGCGCACATTGGCTACCTTGCATTTGGCTGGTTTTCTATGGGGCAAGCGTTAAGCCTGCCAATGATCGTGATCGGGCTGTTGATTATTTATAGTGTTAAAGGAAAGCAGGTCTAGTGCAGCAATATCTTGATTTGTGTCAGCGCATTGTTGATGAAGGTGTGTGGGTAGAGAACCAACGAACCGGCAAACGCTGCCTGACGGTCATCAATGCAGAGCTGGTTTATGATGTTGCCAATAACCAGTTTCCACTCGTGACAACGCGAAAAAGCTACTGGAAAAGCGCCATAGCTGAAATGCTTGGCTACATTCGTGGTTATAGCAACGCGGCCGATTTCCGAAAGCTGGGTACGCCAACATGGGACGCCAACGCTAACGATAATGAAGCGTGGCTGGCCAATCCAAGTCGAAAAGGTGAAGACGACATGGGTCGGGTCTATGGTGTTCAGGGTCGTAGCTGGCAAAAGCCGGATGGTGGTCATGTCGATCAACTAAAAAAAATTGTCGACAATCTGGGAAAGGGTATCGATGACCGTGGAGAAATACTGACTTTTTACAACCCCGGTGAATTTCATCTCGGTTGCTTACGCCCTTGTATGCATACCCATACGTTTTCTTTGCTGGGCAATACTTTGTACTTGACGTCTTATCAGCGTTCCTGCGATGTGCCGCTGGGACTGAATTTCAACCAGTTGCAGGTATTCCTGCTACTTAAGCTCATTGCACAAATAACCGGGCACACACCAGGCATGGCTTATCACAAGATTATCAATGCCCATATATATGAAGACCAGCTGGCTTTGATGCGTGATGTGCAACTGAAGCGTAAGCCTTATCCCTCACCACGATTGAACATCAATCCTGATATCAAGTCGCTGGAAGATATCGAGACCTGGGTTACGCTGGACGATTTTGATGTTGAGGGATACCAGCATCATGATCCAATCGATTATCCCTTTTCTGTTTAGTCATTAAATCATCATGAAACTATCTATTATTGTGGCGATGGACAGGAACGGCGTGATTGGCAATGAAGCCGATTTACCCTGGCATATCTCTGACGATTTGAAAAAGTTTAAACAGGTGACGATGGGTAAACCTATCGTGATGGGCAGGAAAACCCATGAATCGATAGGACGTCCACTGCCGGGGCGTGAAAATATTATTCTGACGCGAGATATAAATTACAAAAGTGAAGGCTGTACTGTATTAAACAGCGTTGACGCCATCCTCGCTCATTGCGCGGATGTCGAAGAAGTGATGATTACCGGTGGTGCCGAGATCTACCGCCTGTTTCTAGACAAAACTGATCGCATCTATATGACCGAGGTACACGCAGAAGTCATGGGTGACACCCGTTTCCCCGACATTGATCGCTCAGGTTGGCGCGACAGCGCGCGCGAGGATTTCAAGGCAGGTCCCGGTAATGATTACGACTTCAGTTTTGTAGTAATGGATAGAAAGGCTAGTGACTGATACCGGGTTGTCTGGAAGGTACACTGAAAATATGTCTATCTTCCAGCCTCATTGCGGTCAATTCTCCTCCCCATAAACAGCCGGTATCCAGTGGATACACGTTGTACTGTGCAAAATTGGTGTCATTACCAAGCGTCACGGTCGACCAGTGGCCAAATATGATGGGGTCATTCCTTGTTAAACGTTCGGGATGGGTATACCAGGCTAACAAAGTTTCCTGCTGTGTGCCGGGAGCCCCTTTTTCCTTCATATTCAGATTGCCCTGTGCATCGATATAACGACAGCGGGTGAATACATTAATAATGTATCGAGAGCGATCATGACCGGATAAGTGGTTGCCCCATTGTTCCGGTGAATCGCCGTACATGACTTCCAGAAAGTCGGAAAACGTCTCACCACGCAATACTGATTCCGCTTCAGCTGCACGTTCAGCTGTTTCGGCTAATGACCATGAAGGTGGCAGGCCAGCATGAACCATGCTGAAACCCAGTTCGCGATCTGTGATGAACAGGGGTTGTTGTCTTACCCAGGCCAGTAACTGGTGGGCATGTTCTGCCTCGACAATTTCCTGTAGCGTGTCTTTGCGATGGTATTTTCTGATTCCGTTTGCAACAGCAAGCAGATGTAGATCATGGTTACCGAGTACGGTCGTGGCACTGTTACCAAGTGACATGACATATTCGAGGCACTCAAGCGACATTGGGCCCCTGTTTACAATGTCGCCAACGAACCATAAGCGATCATTGTTTTCATCGAAGTTGATTTCGTTCAGTAGTTCCAGGAGTTCAACGTAACAGCCCTGGAGATCACCTATGGCATAGGTGCCCATCAGTTAATGAAGTGTATTAGGCGTGGACAGGTTAAATACCGGAATGGCAGCGTCAAACTCAACGCCATCATCACCGATCATTTCATAGCTGCCTTGCATGCAGCCCACCGGTGTTTCCAGAACGGCGGCACTTGTGTACTTGTAGGATTCACCGGGCAGGATTCGAGGCTGCTCACCGACGACGCCATCACCGTATACTTCCTGTACCTTGCAATTTGCATCGGTGATCAACCAGCGCCGACGTAGCAGCGTTGCGGGTAATTCGCCGTGATTGGTTACTGTGATGGTATACGCAAAAACGAAACGACCTTCGTCTGGCATTGATTGATCCTTGATGTAGTCCGTTTCGGATTCAACTTGTATATCGTATTGCTTACTAGTCATGACTGCATTTCAACGTATTATCCCGAAGGCTGCAAGTCTGATCACAGGGTTTCGTGTTGCACATCAAACTGTGTTTTTTTGCGGTAGTTAATGGCCTCGGATAGGTGTTGCAGAGATATTTGTTCTGAATTGGCCAAATCGGCGATAGTCCTGGCTACTTTCATTATCCGGTGTATCGCTCTGCCAGACAGCCCCAGTCTTGTTGTTGCCTTAAAGAGTAACTGTTGCTGTTCATGGTCCAGTTGGCAATGTCGATCGATTTCCTGTTTTGACAAGTATGCATTACTTTTTCCATTTCGTTTGACTTGCAGTTCGAATGCGCTAACCACACGTTGCTTGATTGACTTGCTGGACTCACTATTGTCATTCTGAGCCTTTGTGATCATGTTGCCAGCAATACTATTAACCTCGATTACCATATCAATGCGATCCAGTAGCGGCCCGGAGATTTTGTTTTGATATCGGTTCACCTGTTCCTCGGTACAGCGACAGCGGCCGCTGCTATCAGCCAGGTAGCCACATGGACAGGGGTTCATGGCCGCGATTAATTGAAAACGCGCCGGGAATTCGACCTGTCTTGCTGCGCGCGAGATAACAATACGTCCGGATTCAAGTGGTTCGCGTAAGACCTCCAGCACCTTGCGATCAAATTCGGGCAACTCATCGAGAAACAGAATGCCGTTATGTGCCAGTGATATCTCGCCAGGGCGCGGTATACTGCCGCCACCTACCAGTGCCACTGCGGATGCAGAATGATGCGGGCTACGTAGTACGCGTCGTCGCCATGCATGCACATTCAGACCATGATTACTGATTGAAGCAATTGCTGCGCTTTCCAGTGCCTGTTCCGGCTGTAGTGGCGGCATGATAGAAAGCAGACGTTCCGCGAGCATGGTTTTTCCAGAGCCTGGATGCCCTATCATTAACAGGTTATGACCTCCGGCCGCGGCAATCTCCAGCGCCCGCTTTGCATGCTGATGCCCAATAACATCCTGCATATCCACGTCATAATGATCTGCATGCGTTTCCAACGCGCTACTATGATAAGTAGCAATCTGTACGGTGCCTGTAAAATGTGCACAAACCTCGAGCAGGTGCATCGCCGGTTTACAGCGTGCATGTTCAACCAGTGCGGCTTCATTAATATTGGCTCCCGGTAGCACCAATATTTTTTTACTATTGGCACTGGCAATGGCAACAGGGAGTGCACCGGCGATAGGCCTTAGTTCGCCGGACAATGACAGTTCACCAATGAACTCGTAGTCTTCTATATCGTTACACTGCAACTGTCCCGACGCGAACAGGATACCCATGGCAATAGGCAGGTCGAAGCGTCCGCCTTCTTTTGGCAAGTCGGCAGGGGCCAGGTTTACGGTGATACGACTGAGTGGAAATTCAAACTGGTTGTTGAGGATTGCGCTGCGAACTCGTTCCTTGCTTTCTTTGACCGTGGTTTCCGGTAGTCCGACAATGGTAAACCCCGGTAATCCCCGTGAGAGATGAACCTCAACGACAACTTCGGGCGCATTGATACCGTGCTGTGCACGCGAATAGATTCTTGCCAGTCCCATGTTTTTCATCCTTGATAAACAAATGCAACTTGGTAGTTATTCTATCGCTTGTACTGAAACTTGTCCTGATTTCTACGCACGTATCTGGGGCGACGAAAATTTTTTCTGCACCAAATGGCAGCACAAACGCGTAAGCGTAATGCTAAACCCTTGAAATATCGTGCTCAAAACGATGGCACATAACTTGCGCTAGGTATGGTTAGTTGAAACGAGAGCTATTGATGTAATGAATCAGTAGTGC
>JAAUYM010036005.1_pt1 | contig 26229 bp, 31 predicted proteins | sample 7278001 | NCBI WGS metagenome assembly JAAUYM01 (sample SAMN14350224, study PRJNA611818) | marine sediment metagenome | isolation source: surface marine sediment (1.8m) | place: French Polynesia: Moorea | collected 2018-08
GGTTGAGAAAAAGACACATAAAAGATTTGGGGCACCTACTACGTACTATCAAGATGATCCAGGATCCTCTTAGATTATTGAAGCGTAGCAGTGCAAGGGGTAAGAAGTGGAGATAGCAAGGGGTGGTGCAGGAAAGAGATTGCAGTTTCCTTCATAAAAAAACCAGGATCAGGTGATATAAGTGGGGCGAACGTGCTACCCTTGATGAAATTGAGAAACGCGGAACCCATTCCAGATAACATACAGTCTCTCACTTTTTTCTCATCTTCCTTTTGCCAACTTCTGGTTTTTCTTTTTAGAGTGCAGATTTGGGAAACTTAAAAAAAGGAGTAAAAAACGAAAAAAAAACCCATGAAATTGAGGACACCTTTTTCCCACGTCTTCTCTTGTGCAGTCCTGGCACAGGCGCTGCTTCGCGTGCGGCGAGTGCAGCCGCCACCTGGACTCCACCACGGTGAACGACGGCCCCGACGGCAACATCTACTGCAAGGGCTGCTACGGGGCCAGGTTCGGCGTCCGTGGGTACGGGTTCGGCGCCGGCGCAGGGACGCTCACCACCGTGAGTCTAGATGGGTGCACGTACCACGTGTGAGGACAGTAGTACAGTGGACCTCCGCAATGTAGTAGTAAAATTTTTTACGTTAATAAAGTGGAAAAGGTCATCCCCAACCACCAAGGGTGGTATGCAAAATAAAAGCTCAGTTGGAATACATAACGTTTTTGCATGTTTGGCACCGATTTGTATGCTCAGTTGGTGCTTATTAACAAAGTTTCTGCGTTGGAGCTCAGTTGAAAGTTTATTAAGAGTGCGTTGTTTGTTGGGTCAGAAAGCAAGCAAAATTATTCCACTCACCTAGCTTGGATTCCCACGTGACCAAATAACGTTTACTCCTCATTATTTCTCCAAAATGGTCCAATTTTAACTTAAATGTGGAAATGAGTTTGACTGTAATATTTTCTGATCACTTGCTATAGTACTATGTCTTAAATAGAACCTAGCAGCATCTCACTACAGAAGAAAAAAGTTCCACTAAGCTCTTAGCTCCTGACAAAACACCACTTTACAAGTACTACTACTACACATATCGGAGATCTACTGTACTCTTTGGTGCAACAAGGAAAGACGCTGTTTAAAGTTTCTGCGCTGAAATATCGGAATGCAACTTTTAGAAAATCTGACCTTTCTTTTTAAACTTTTTTTCTCTCTCAGGAGGGTGCCTACGGGGAGAGGATTGCTGCGGAGACGGCCTTTATCCTGCCGTGAAGAAAAATAAAAAAGACCATCAAGAAGAAAAAAAAGATTTTTTTCCTGAAAAAAAGTTACTAATATGCACAAAATTACTTGTCGCTCTTTTAATACGTTACACGTCAAGCGAGAGAGAGAGAAAAATGTTGTACAATGCATCGGTTCATCGCGCATCGCTTCTTCTTATAAAACAAGTAAAAAAACATATTCTCACAACCTTTCTTCTCCCGTATACCACTGTAATAAATGAAGAATTAAAAACATGAGTTTATGCAATAAAGATAGCACACAGTAATTATAATGCTTACTAGAGTATAGGTGCTGCATACCTACAAAAGAACAAAGTAAGTGTGATTCATGAATAGGACAAGTATCTTGAGTAAGATTGGACGGACGTTCATAACTTTCACAGACTGTACTAGCTCCCGCTTCCGAAACCACTTCGAATTGGAGGAGGAGGAGCAAGCGGAAGCCAGAGATCTTATTCTCTTTCTGCCCAGAATACTTCGAACCACAACCACCACCGGGGCCACAATTTACTGCAGCGGATCTGAAGAACAGGGGGCCGTATTTGGCCCACCGCTGGCAAAGTGCTTTCTAGGCGAGGATCATGAGGAGGGGAAGGAGGAGACCTTTTTGCTCTCTCTCTCTCTCTTGGTCGCATGAATCCTAGAGAAGAAGAAGAGGAGGGGAGAGAGAGGGGCTATATAAAGTTTCCTCCCCAATCGTGACGGTCTCTGTGTGTCTCTGCAATAAGAAGAAGGGCCTCTCTTCTCCTCTCCTCTCCTCTCCTCTCCCTCTAGAGATTTCAGCGGGAGGGAGGAGGACGCTAGAAATTACTGTCTACTCGGTCGCCGCCGCCTTCATCTCCGTAAGGGTGAGTCTGTCTGCCTGTTTGTCCGTCTGTCCCTTTCTCTGTCTGTGGGTGGCTTGGCTTTAAAATCGGGTTGTGCTGATTTGTTTTAATATCTATGTACTATGTAGTAGCAGTTTTTGGTGCATAAAAAGGCCCTTCTCCGTTTAGCATAGCATAACTTGTTTGTTTGTGTTCGCACTTTCTACATACCTATTGCCTCGGCAAAGTGGTAGAAAGTCTTTCCTTGAGCGTCAGCATACAGAAGCACATTTTTTCCTTTCTTGCCTTTTTCCCCATCTTCGTCAACCAAGCCAAGTCCTTCTTTCCCCTCTCCCTCCTCCTCCTTCCCGCAGACTTCTAAAGAAAGAGAAAGAGAGAGAGTGCAAATGAATAAGTAAAAAACGTAAATAAAGTTTTGATGTTGTTGCCTCGGGGGGGGGGGGGAGGGGGGAAAGGACAATGTGTGCCAGCGACTTCTTCTTCAGACTTTTCGCTACTGCCAGAAAAATAATACCAGATTGTACAAATAATTTAGGGAACCACACAAGAAAATGTCTTCTTCGTCCTGTGCATTCGGAATTTATGACCTCCTCGTCATAAAAGGAACAAAACCGCATACAGAAAGTATACCTACAGTGAATGACTTTTGCAGTTGGAGAATGCAGAATGCAGTTGGAAGCATCATCAGCAATGGTACTCTGCAAAACCGTTTTTATGCAATTTTTGTGTCCAATTGGGGAAAATTAGTGTGGGCTAAAAGTACTCGCACATCAACCGGCTCGAATTCCTTCTTTTTTTTTCTTTTTTTTTTGGCGCTCGCGTGACCCATAAGTGCTCAACCTAGACAGATTGGGGCGGGGGAGGGAGAGTAAGTAGCAATGAGTGGACGCGTCAATAGAGTTGAGAGATCAGGTTACAACATCGGCCTCGTACGAGGATGTGTGACGACAACACACCCGCGCACACAGCCAACCAATAAAAATTCTGCTCTTGTACTAATACCTACGAATGTACTGTACGTACAACTACGGTATACGTACATGTAGATGCACAAGTCAAAAACAAAAATGTGTCTACGGAAAAACTACCAGTAGGAGCTTTTTGACAGACACATACAAAGGTTGTGCTAGGCCACGCAGGAGACGATCCATCTTTTGTTCACATTTCCGGGTGCTGTACGCGTAGCATCGTCATCCGCTTTCTTCCAAGATGGTATGAGACAGAGAACGGGAAGATGTCACAAGGCCTGCTGCGCATAGTACTTCTCAGATTAATGAGAAACAAAAACGTCTCATAAATTCAAGGAGAAGAGGAAGAAGAATGAGAAGAGTCTCTCTCTTCATCTTCCTTTTCATTTCCGGAGAAAATTGCCATCTCATCTCTTCTTTTTCCTCCCACCTGCATGTGATGTGAGGACCCTCAGGAAGCGGTGTCAAGTTCGATAGTCTCCCTCTCTCTCCTCTCCTCTCCTCTCCCCTTCTCTCCTCTCCTTTCCGCATGCAATTACATACCCAAGTAAATCGGTCAAGCGTTTGATATGCACAGAGAGGCACCGTTCGGACAGCATCAGGATGCTGCGTGGGAAGTCGTAACATGTCGTGAGGCTAGTACCTAGGTAGGTAGTAGGGTACAGTAGAACTCCGATTTAGTGGAGTCCACTAAGGTCATGAACACCGCTGTCAGCAAAGATTCCTTTGATGACCAAATATGAATTATCTCAAGCATAGTAAACACTCTGCTAAAAGTAAAGTTATAGGTCCTTACTATTATAGTGAAGGTCTCCTGTAACAGTAGTACCGGCTCTCGACGAAACAACCTTCCATGCACAGCCCCACACCATTCATCTCCTTCACCTCCTCTTCCTCCCCTGTGAGATGCACGCCCTCCCCTTCTTAGGAATTAATGATGACCAACTGCAACATGCAAAGCAACTACGTACCGGTAGTGCCATCAGTGAAAGTCTGGTAAAAGTTGGGAAGGTCTCTCCATTACTATCTTCTTGGCAAGATGTCTGCTATTGGAGAAAAGATTGCATGAATCGAACACACATACCATAGTTGACTACTTTTTGTTTACTACCAGTACCTCAACTTCACTCTCATCAACAGAGGATGCCATCATGTCCACTCGCCACCTCCTCCTCCTCCTCGTTCCGGCTTCGCTGCTGCCTCCTGCTGCTGGTGGCCTCGACGGTGGCGGCGCAGGCCATGGGGCAGTCTGAGAGGCTGGACTGCAGGTCAGTGAGTCCGCGCCAAAAGGTCAGATTTCTCCCTCTCTCTCGTTGTGTCTTTTGGTTTTCAGTTTTCTCAACTTTTCGGGGGGAGGAAACAAAAAAAAAGTCAAAAGCCAATTAAGTTGCCGCGGCAGCGTTGGATGTACGAATCTCCCACCCCGAGTCACATAATTAACCGTCGTGCATACACGTAAGACCATCCCTTCTGACGACACGTTGTTGACATGACATTACTATGACTGGCTGAAACTTTCTTTGACAACGCGCTCAAAAAGTGGAGGGCTAAAGAACCTAAAGGCACTTTAAAATTAAACATGAATGTCGTCGCCGTCTGGCTTCTCTTCGGACGTCAGTACAGTCAAACTTGGGTAGTCGAGAGACGTCGGGCTCCGATTTCCTTAGTCATACCACTATAACATACGTTGACTGGATCTTCCTGTCGTCATAATCCTTATCATCAGTACAGAAATGTGAAAAGAGAACTAACGTCCCGTTGTCGAACCTTCCCTCTCCCCCCTTTCCTCTCTCCTTTCCACCACGGTCATCCATCGACACGGGTCATGTCCGAGGGTGAAAAGAGAAGACTTAAAAAGTGGACCAGTCCAGGTAACAAGTTTCCTAAACTCTTGTCTACACCTTTAATTGCGTGTGTGTGTGTGTAACTGTGTGTGTGTAACTGTTTGCATGCACCCTGAACTCTTTTTTTTTGCCTAACGATTAGAGCCGATGTTCGTCATGGCAAGATTGCAAGTCTCTTCTTTTCTGTGCTAAACAAATCAATTTAGTTACGGTTACTTTTTCCTTCAATATCACTCTCACGGATATCTTGCCGTAACTGAACATAGACTGTAGTAGTTTTAAGCCTTGAAAATGCTTCTATAATAATGTATCTAATGCACCCGACACCTTTTCCTTTTTTGTTGAACACCAGGAGGAAGAAGAGGAAGACATACTAATGCCTGTCAAAGCAAGCGTTGCTGGCCGCCTTTCTCCTCTTTTTTCCCGAGGGTGGCATCTTCAAAGCGTTCGCATTATTCCTAGGGTAGATCTAAAGAGGAAAAAATTCCGACAGGAGAAGTACCTAGCTACCTGCATAGAGTAGTCCAAACATACACGAACGTTTGCCAAAAAAAAGTCAAGACTGCTCACGGGCTTGTACTATAGTAGTTAGTAGTGTAGTGCAGTAAACTAAAGCACCGCGTTTATCTCCTTTAAGATGCTAAATTAAAGCTTTTTTTCCTGGTTCGTTCCTGATTCATCCATCCCATCTTTTTTACAGGGTCTTTCCGTTTCATCCTCAATGTCGCGGCGTCTCTGCGGGCAAGCGTGCGGCTGCGGCGCCGGGGCCGCCGCCGCCGCCGACGGAGGAGGGGGAGGAGGAGGAGGACGCCTCCGTCGACAAAGACTTTGTCGGCGATGTCCACGTCGAGGCCGAACAGATCTTGGACGACCTTGCCGATTTCCTCGCCATGCCCTCCGCCTCTCGTCATTCTCCTTGCCTCCCTTACAGGAAGTACGCGTTCGCCCCGAAATGCCGCGGCACCACGTCGAAGCGTAGCCTGCTGGAGGAGGTGGGGCCGACGGCGGAGACCAGCTGGGAGACGGTGGAGGACGAGTCCAAGGAAGAAGACAAGGGCGAACGAGGAAGGTGAGTGGTAGAAGAAGCCAGGGGCTCTCAACCTTTTTTAGACGGCCACCCGTTCTTGTACTCCCAAAGCATCTTGCAACAACTACACAAATTCTCTCGCCGCCACCCCCTCAGAAGTGCTCCGCCACCCACTTTTGGGTCGCGACCCATGGGGTTGAGAACCTCTGACGTGGAAGGTCAGAGGGCGGCAAGGGTAGAACTTTCGAACCAAAATTGGCAAACAAGTATGTCTAAAAAAAATAATAACTTTAAAGAAATGCTGGATTTGTTTTAGTATTAACTAGTATAAGAAAGTGATGACGACAGATGTTGTTCTTCTCACGTCTCTGAGACACGACTCAAGTAACATTTAGCACGTGAGCAGTGTGAGGGGTAACTTAATCGACGGGAGAGGAAAGAAGCAATTACTTCGCTTGCCTCCCCACCCCGAACAGAAATTCCTCCCTCGGGGGAAAAGAGCGGAGGACCAATCCACCCTTTGAGGTGGGCTGGCGGTTCCTTTGGGCCAAACAGAGGAGGAGGAGGAAGAAGGGACTAATTGTATATTTCTTCTTGGGAGGAGTAGTGTGAATGTTTGGCCAGCATCCCTCGACGCCACGGACGAGAGGGACTCTCACTCACTCACTCACTCTCTCTCCTTTTCATCTCCATGCAGCATCCCCAAGGGAGTGGACAAACAGCATCTGGCCGGGAGGGGCAGGGGAAGAGGAGGAGGAGAGGAAAATGTGAGTATGTGCTTGTGATGAGATCAATGAAGGGCCTTCTTGTGGGTCCAACCGCCGATTTGCGTCAAGTTAGTACTACAGCAGAACTCCGATAGAGTGGACAGTACCAGTACTGCTTTAGTAAAAACAAACCTCCGCTCTTACAGTAGTTATAGGTACTACTAGGTAATCAGAATGCTTTAATTGCCAAATTTGACTTTTTAAGCTTCTTATGCTGCCAACCACGGACTTTACTACCTATATCGGAGTTCTACTGTACCTATCTGTCGGAGTTCTATTACTGTATCTACATACATAGTATGTATTGTACCGTAGTAGCACAAACTGCAACAATCTTATAAGCATCTGCGTGCGTTCACATGTTTGCCAAAAAAAAACAGGACTTGATCCCGACGAGCTCTGAGGAGGCCTCCGGAGCCAGGAAGGTGAAGAGGAGCCACCACTCCTCTTCTGACCACCACGGTCAGGGACACAGCCACCACCAGCACGTCTTCACCAGGCCGGAGGAGGAAGATGAGCAACAGGACGTCTTTATGTCCAAGAGGCCCGACGACGTCCCAGATACCTTTTCCTCCTTTTACAAGAGATCTGATGGGGTCCCGCAGCCGTTCTCCGGATTCTACAAGAAGTCAGACGTCCCAGACACCTTCTCCTCCTTCTACAAGAGGGCCGATGGAGTGCCACAGGCCTTCTCCGGCTTCTACAAGAGGGACGACGTCCCCGACACCTTCTCTTCCTTCTACAAGAGGTCCGGAGACGTTCCACAGAGCTTTTCCAGCTTTTACAAGAGAGATGATGGGCCCCCGGTGAGTTTCTCGTCCTTCTACAAGAGGGACGACGTTCCCGACACCTTCTCCTCCTTCTACAAGAGGTCTGGAGACGTTCCACAGAGCTTCTCCAGCTTCTACAAGAGAGACGACGCGCCGCCCGTAAGCTTCTCATCCTTCTACAAAAGGAGTGACGTCCCCGACACCTTCTCCTCCTTCTACAAGAGGGCCGACAAATCCCCCAGGATAGAGTTCCTGAAGAAGTCGGGGCTGCCGCAGGGATTCTCCTCCTTCTATAAGAGATCCGATGGGGTTCCCCAGGCCTTCTCCGGCTTCTACAAGCGAGACGATGTCCCGGACACCTTCTCCTCCTTCTACAAGAGGTCCGATGGTGTACCTCAGGCATTCTCCGGGTTCTATAAGAGGGACAACGTTCCAGACACCTTCTCCTCCTTCTACAAGCGGTCTGATAGTGTCCCACAGCCCTTCTCTGGATTCTACAAGAAGTCGGACGTCCCAGACACCTTCTCTTCCTTCTACAAGAGGTCCGGCAACGTCCCGCAGAGCTTCTCTTCCTTCTACAAGAGGCACTTGACCAAAGGTAGCCGGGGTGTCCCTCTCCCCTTCTCCTCCTTCTACACGAGTAACAGCCACCTCCACAGGGCGAGATGAGCTGGCGCCTCCGACAGAAACATCACCATCTTTCTCTCTTACATCAACATCTCCTTAAATCACAACGACAACGACCAATACTTAACCTTTCCCCCCCCCTTAACAGAGCCCTCTCAGTCCACACACCCTCCTATAAGGGTCCCATCCTTCCGCTCCCCTCCCAGTGAAAAAAAAAGCCACCGTCAGTCCTCGACATCCTCATCCTCATCTTCCACCGCCTCCACAGACAAGAAGGACGCCGACCTCCCGGTCACCTTCGGCGGCTTCATGGCCAAGAGGTTCCACCCGCACGTCGGGGGCAAGAAGAAGCGGTTGGGTGCCTCCCACTACGACCACATGCCGAGACACCACCGCGCCGGCGGCGGCGGCGGAGGGGGAGGCCTCAGTCGGACTGAAAAGGCGGAGGTTGACGGAAGAGACCTCTCCTACTTTCCCAAAATCTACTACTTCTTGCATTCCGCATAGTAGAACTTATCCCTCCCTGCTCCCTTTCTTCTGATCTGTTTTTTTTTGTCCAAATTTTCTATGCAAGGGTTCAGAGTTCTTGGTCAACATCGTGACTGCTGCTTTATTTTTTTGGTCCTGTGTTTCTTGGGCGCACAATGAAATGCTATTTACTAGTACGTACATACTATTAGTCTTGCCAACATTTTGATTCCCACATTTCTGCATCGTAGCACCCACAAAAAAGTATGGTTGAAACTTCTCCGCATACTATGAAAATACTTATACACACAACAGCAAAAGCGAATACTACATTGTTTGACAAACGCACTGTGAAGATAGTGACGTACTACCAAGAAAAGGAATTGCTTAGTTAATAACAATTATTATCCTACTAGTGTATTGTACGTAAAAAAAAAGCAGAGCTGGTGCTGCTTTCCTTCGTACCTAACTACTACAGCGCTTAGTTTCGAATTTCCCACATCTCATATGATTATTGACATTATACACTTGTAGTATTACTGCAATAACTGCAAAAACTGACACGCTAAAAACGTACGTAGACAGACACAGTCTTGGTACTCCTCCTCTTACACACACTAGTTTAAACCTCCCGTCATTTCATCGTCGACCGAGAAAAAAAACCAAACACGTACCTACCTATCTTTCTGCAATGGAATACGACGCTATGATCCAGAGATCTTGCTATGGCCTCCATAATTGTTTTCTCTTTCTTTTTTTGTGCACTCTCCCTACGGGCAGCGATGGGGATAGAGAAAAAGAGAAAAGCTGTTTCAGTGTCCACCAGAAATCATCCAACCAACCATGTCAGACGTTACGTATAATAATAATAAACTGGGGGGAAATGCTGCACACAACCAAACCACATTCGCATCATCATTGAGCCATCTTTATTCGTGTCCCGTGCGACCATCAGAGGTACCAGAAGTCTCCCTGCCTTCTCCTCGCGTCGTTGCCGTGCTGCCTCCTCCGCCTCCTCTTGGGGCCCTCCGAGCAATCCAGATCCTCTATGAAGACAGTGCCCTGCGCGATTTCAGGATACATTGGAAAAAAATGAGCTCCAAGCATTAGTATTCGAAATAGTTTGGTTCAGGTGCTCAGGTGCACCTGGTCACACCTTGCTAAACCTGGTGTCTAACGTTCGTATACAGATGAAACAAGAATTACATAGTATACTAAGTGTTAAAAATTTTTGCTACAAACAAAGTATTATTTAAATTGCAACCGTTCCCATCCTCATCAAGCTGTCCGGTCAAAAAGCAGTATTTCATTGACAGATACTATTTGCAAAATTTACTATTTCCGCACAGAAAAAGTGGTGTTTTTTAGTAAGACTCACCTTCATGCACTTCTGCCACTGGCATGCGATCTCATCCGATGCCTCGTTGTGGTCCACCACGAGGAAGGTGGCCGCCCACAAACGGAGGTCGTACTTCTTCATCAGGTCGCGGATCGATCTGTCACAGGGAGATTCTTTGTTGGCGGATGTGATTGGATCTTAATCTTTGCATCTTAGCTGTTGTTCACCCATTTTCCTATATCAGATATACTGTAGTACTCGTAGGTAGTCCTATCGTTTCTGCCAGCAAAGAGCAAGCACAGGCTCGATCTGTGGTCCCTGACCTGTAGGGCCCCCTGCCGGCGGACATGTCGACGGCGCAGCTCGGGGTGGGCCCGCCCTCTCTGCTGAAGTCCACTCGGCCGGGCTGCCTCAGCACGAAGTAGCCGAACCTGTGGTCGCCGTCGCCGTCCGGCAACACCAGCGGGTGGAGGAGGTCGAGCACCACGTCGCCGCGGTCGAGGTCGTCGCCGGGGACGTTGGACACCATCCAGTGCCAGAACTCGGAGAGGGATCTGGACGAGCAGACAGAGAGAGAGAGGAGAGAGAGAGAGGAGACAAGCATCACACCTGCTGATCGCCTGACGGCACCTGCTGAATCTCCCACCTGTTTTTTCGGTTGTTAATGTCGAGGTTGGACAGCACGACGGTGTACAGGGCTCCCTCCTCCGTCGGCCACCTGAGATAAAGAAGAAGGCAGGGATGCATTTTCAAGAATGTCATGTGCGGGAATGCCATGTGCACGGATGCCAGTGGCCAGACATGTCATGTCCAGGGATGCCAATGGCCCGGAATGTCATGTCCAGGGTACTAGTCACATTAGAGCAACCTCTTTTTCTGGTGACTCACCTAACCATGGGAGTGAACCTGGTGACGTCCGCCGTGACCTTCATCCCCGGGAAGGTCCTGACGGTGCGGTAGGTCAGTTCCAGAAGGTGCGGCGGGGGACTGTCCAGGATCTCAGGGACGATCTGTTCAAGGAAGTAAGGATGAGGATTTTTTTTTTGCTTCGTTCCAAACTTCTTGGTTGCAACTTGATCCCTTCACCTCGTTCCCAACAAAGATGTCTCCCAACAGCTGCGCGTACTTCTCGTCACACATCGCAGCCGCCTGAGCCGCCTTCTTCTGCACCACGTGTTGCTGAGCTTGTTGGACCTGTTGCTGATGCTGCTGATGCTGCTGACGAGCAAAGCTGCAAAAAAAAGTAGACTGTGCTTAGTAAAATTGAAAGAATGTGGTAAAACGCTTGCGTACTTCTTCTGGGCTGCCTTCTGCTGCAATTGCTGGAGCACCAGCTGCTCCAGCTGTGACAGTGGCGGCTTCTGCTCCTGCTGGCGGAGGAACTGCTGCTGATGCTGCTTCTGCTGGTGAAACAGCTGTTGCTGTTGTAAGTGAGGCGGAGGTCGCTGCTGCAGCTGCTGTAGCTGCCGAGGGTGGTTGTTGCTGTTGCCGTTGCCGTTGCTAGTGGGGAAGGCGTGCGTGATCTGCGGGCTGGGCCTGAAGTTGTTCTTGATGACGGTGGCATCCAGCGCGTTGGGGGCCACCGGGTTTAGGCGGCGCACGTTGTTGTTGTTGTTGTTTTTGTTGTTGCTGTTATTGTTGCGGTTGTGGCGCTTCTTCCTTCCTCCGAAGAATATCTTGGAAATGATGTGAAAAACCCAACATTAATTGCTTGTCAATTTGAATTTTCTTTCTACCCAATCAACTACGGTATAGTTTTGTTTCACTCACCTGCCGCCCGTGCCTCTCGTAGCTTACGGTGGAGGCGGCCGGGGCTTCGTACTCGTCCGAGACCGCGACGATCCCGTACCCTGTGCCAGGGTTGCCATAGCCACTGGACACTTGGGGAGGAGGAGGAGGGGGAGCGCCGTAGCTGCCGCCGCCGCCTCCGCTCTCCTCCTCCTGCAGCATCCTGAGGAAGTGGTGGGGCTTTACGTTGGACTGCACGGGGATCTCGAACGGCAGCGTGGGCACGTCGGAGTCCACGGTGGCATCCTAAGGAAGACAAAAAGTCAGCAACAGAGATTTTCACACGTCTGTTTTAAATAGTTGTTGTAAAATCGCACCAGAATGTTTGGCAGTCTCCTCTCGAACACCGGCTCCTCCCCGTAGTAGTGACTGCCTCCTCCTCCCTTTGTCTTAAAGAAGCGATCAGATATCTGGAAGAAAAAAAACAACACACGAGAAAAATCTTGTCTGAATACAGAGCTGACAGGAAAGAAATTTTATAGTGTACTAATCCTAGCAATATTTTGCCTCTGCATGAAGTACCTTATCTGAGCGCTTCCCGTAGATGATGTCTGGCTCCTTGCGCGGAGGAGGAAGAATCTTCGGCTTTCCAAACAGTTGGGCTGGAAGTGAAAGTTTAAAATCACTGACTTTTCAGTCGGGGGCACAACTAGCTGCAAAAAGACAGTGTTTCATGAGTGGCTTCCAAGATGACAAGCAAGTTTTTTTTTATAGGAGAGAAAAAAAAAGCTGCCTTGGGACTTTCTTTCTCCGTCCATTTCTCACCCTGAGATGCCTCCAGAGACACCAGGGCGCAGAGCAGACTCAGCAGGGTGGCGGCCATTGTGCGTAGAGTATAAAGTGTCTGAAAAAAAAGAGAGAGCATGGTGCTGTCAACGTTTCTCTACTACATGTGTTACACGCGCGCTTTTGCAACGAAGTAGGGTTAATGACGCACGCACACGCGTCCCACTGCATTTATCATGGTCCACAAACTGTGAAAGCACGGGCGTCTATAAGTGGATTTCACGGATGATCGTGTGTGCAGCTTACCATATTCCGTGAAAAATTTATGGACGCACATGGGCAGGGCTGCCAGGTCTTAGAAAAGCCCTAAACAATCCTAAAGAATTGCCCAACAGCTATAAATATGCTATAAATAGTACATTTTTCACTAACAAATATAACCCACAATATTTAAATGTAGCCGTTTATAGCCAAAATGGTGATGGCATAGGTGATGGCACCTGGCAACTCTGCGCGCACACGATAGTAGAATTGCGAAATTTAACTAGTGGCGTGCTTCATTCACTCACTTGTTCGAGATCAATGAGAACGCCTCCGGCGCCGTCAGCCAACTGATTGATACGACGTACGACGATTCCGAAACACAAAAAAAACCAGGAAGAAGGGAGGCAGGGAGGGGGAAAAATGAATAATCACGACGACGACAGAACGAAAGAGGGTCAGAAGAAAGTTAAAATATCAAAAATCAAGGTCGTTCGTCATCACACGTTGAAGTCTCGCTTCTCATCTTCACAACAAAAGAGACTTTTCCTTCTTCTTCTTCTTTTTTTTCTTTCTTCACAAAGTGGAAGAAATGATTTTCTTCTTAGTAGTAGTACAGCAGAACTTCGATATAGGTTTTAAGTAGTGAATTGGTCAGTCAGCGGGAAGCAGTTCACTGTAGAGTACATTGCTGTAAATTACTATTGATGGTTAAGAATTGCTCATCAGAGGTAAAAATCACTATGTACTGGTATATGCTCACTATATTGAGCTTCCGCCGTATTTTTTTTCACGAGTCACTCCTCTCCTTCTGCGCCGCCTTTTGGCGACTGAAAGAAAGAAAATTGTCCTTGTCTTCCTCCTCCTCCAAACTTGAACTCCCGGCAGCTCAAGGAAGTGCACGAATTTCCAAACCTTCTTCTTTCCTTCCTAGATCCATTTGTCGTCTCTCCAGATCCTTGAACTTCTCTGTTCAACCACTAATCTTCAGTTCGTGTGATGATCTTTGTTCTTCTTCTTCCTCTGACCCAGACATTCCACCTCCACGGTGCTGAGTTCATTAAGCAGAGCGTGGAAAAAGCTCGGTAGATCCAAAAGGGACTAATTTTTCTCCCTTCCCTTCTCCCTCCTCTTCTTCCCACCAAAGAGGCCAGGGACCTCCAGCGGATGGAATAATATGTGGAGTCAGAAGTAGCGTCTGCACACGCCTCATAGGTGAGCACAGGGGATGTTTTTAGACTTCTATTTGGAGAGTTGTAAGTTTGTCTACCTTGTGTTAAACTAGTACATCGTACTAGTATCGTCCACATTCAGTTATAGCAACTACAAGTTTAGTTGTCATAAATTGAATATCAAGCATTTAATGGGACAGAAAGTGGTCAAACACTGTGCTCGTCTATGGCGCGTCACTTACGCACACGTGCGTACGCAGAAATTGCGTCCGCGTAAAGCGCGCTCGCGCAGAGGGCAGAAGAGAGAGCGGGGAGCAAGCGGGGAAACTGCGTAAGTCATCCGAAATATGGACGTAGAAAGATGTTATTTTTTTCCTCTCTCCGACAAGGGAAGTAGGAAGGAAGAGGGTGAGGGGGAGGAGGGTCTTGTGCTAAAAAAAAGGTGATGGATAATGGAAGGGTGGGGAAAATTCACCCCACGAAGGTTGTGTGTGCATGAGGACAGGTGGATGGAAAAGAAGAATAATTAGTGCATTTCGGCTAACTTCTTTTTCTTTTCTTCGTCTGCGGCTCGGAAGACGAACATGATCTTGGCTGGCAAAATTATCTCAAAAAGTCATGAAATGATTTTTTTTTCTTTCAGAGACAACTAATTAATTCCAGGCTAAGTAGGCGGAAGCAAGTGTCGCGCAAAATTAATGCAACAGAAAAAGTTGTTGCTGGTCGGAAAAAAAGGGGAAAAAATCTAATTTCCTGGTCCCGCCGTCGCCCAGTGGAGCAAAACGCATTTTTTGTGATGATTTGTGGGAAAGGGAGAAGTGGGAAAAAAAGGCGGTGGGGGGGGGCGGGGCTAAGGACTATGTTTTTTTTTCCTCTCTCTCTCTCTCTGAGTTACGAGATTTCACATTGTCAAAACTGTCCATGTGCGCTTCACTTCACTTTCGACGATTAAACGGAGGGGAAAGATGATTATTCGCTTCAAGGGGGGGGGAGAAAAAATTCAATTTTTCCCTCCTCCAGAAAACGTTACGCAAGTCTGAAACGAAAGAAAAAAGCTTTTGGAAGCATCCTTCAATGAATGTGATATCATCAGGTGCTGGACATCCCCCAAACTCTGTTGTTTATGGCACCTTCCTCGGTGAAAGAAAAACCCGCTCATTTCTCAAGGTCTTCCTCCTCACTCATCACAAGATACTCTTGGCTTGACCATCTGGCGTCTCTGTCTCTACCTCTCTCTCTCAGCACCGCGCAAATTGAGGTCAGACATCTGAAAAAAGGCTTATCTCACGAGTAATTGCGCAAAAAGCATTAACTTTAAAAAAAAAAATCTGAGCGACATTTTGCTCAGTATTTTGTTTTTTTTCTAACTTTTTTGCTGCAGGAAACAGGCTCTTCTTTCAGGTGTTCAGGTGGAAAAAGAGAGAGGCTTTACAAGCCAATTTTCCTCTTTTCTACTACAATGCCACGTATGAAAACGAGGAGGAAAAAAAGCTTTGGAGTCGCTCCACTGTGGCTGAACAACTATTGGAAGATGCGAAAGTTTCGACTAACTAAAAACAATTGCATTCGGAGAAAGAAAATAATGTTGCTTACATACTATGCCGAAAGCACCTACTATGTATACTAAGTAAGTACGCGTGTGTCACGGTAGGTAACACTGAATGCATTGAAGGAAAAACTTTAAAGCCACTTGATAAGCGTATGTGGACGTAGAGAGGATATTTCCTTCGCGGTCTCTGTGCGTACAGAATCATCCCTAGTTACGTATCGATCCAGCACTTCTTTTTCACTTCCAGGGCTTGCAGCAGCTGCTGCAATGCAGTCTAGTACATGCTACTAAAGTAAAGAGAGAGGAAAGGGGGAGGGGGAGAAAGAGGAAAAGAAGATTGCACACGTAGTACGCTGGTACGTACACACACCCCGACCGGCATTCACACAAACACACTGCATCGCCTTGTCTGACGTGGGCACTGTGGAGTTTTTTTTTTGTTGTTGTCGTAGTACGGTATAGCGCAAGAATGTCGGAGAAGAACGGCAAGACTGTGAAGCTGGTGCACGGCAAGGCCGGCGACGTGTGCTGCGAGGTCCACCGCCACGGCGCCACCGTCGTCTCCTGGAAGGTGGACGGCAGGGAGGCCATCTTCGTCAGCTCGGCGGCCGCGCTCGACGGCTCCAGGCCCATCCGCGGGGGCATCCCGGTCTGCTTTCCGGCCTTCGGAGCCTGGGCGCCCGGCTCGCAGCACGGGTTCGCCCGGAGCTCGTCCCGGTGGGCGGTGGAGGAGGGCCCGAGGACGGACGCGGCGACGGGGGACGTCTCGGTCACCTTCGTGCTGGCGGACGACGAGGAGACCAGGAAGATCTGGGACTACAGATTCAAGTAAGACTGTAGAAACATAGTACCTATACATTAGTACAGTGGGCCTTTGATGTTCAGGCATCTATCGATAATTTCTTTGATATATTTTGCTACTAACTGGTCAATTCACTACTATCTCGGAGTTCAACTGTACCTACTTATACCTGTAGACTATGACTACAGTTTCCTCCTTTTGCAGGCTGAATTACACCATCACGCTGACGACTCGCGCTCTGAAGCTGGACCTCGACGTAGAGAACAGAGACGAGAAGCGCATGGACTTCACCTGCGCCCTGCACACGTACTACTCGGTGCCGGACGTGTCCGCCGTGCGGGTGGTGGGGCTCCGCGGGCTGAGGTACGCGGACAAGACGGACGGCGGGAGGGAGAAGGAGGAGGCCGCGGAGGAGCTTAGGATCGACGGGTTCACGGACAGGGTGTACAAGGGGGCGCCGCAGTCCTGCGTCCTTAGGGGGTTGGCGGAAGGCAGGGCACTCATGCTCACAAAGGTAGGGTTACCTTGATTTTTTTTGCTTTTGCTTTATACTATTTACAGAAGACCGCCATCACAAACTCTACCATGGTTAAAAGCTTGCTTTTAACTACTTTTAGCTGCTGACTAGTGACTTTACGTACAATGTCGGAGATCAACTGAACTAGTTACAATCTAAAAAAAACTCTTTTGTAGACCAACTTGTCTGACACGGTGGTCTGGAACCCTTGGTCCGAGAAGGCCAAGTCGATGTCGGACCTGGGCGACGAAGACTACCGCCGGATGGTCTGCGTGGAGGCGGCGCAGGCCACCGAGCCGGTCAGCCTGGGCGCGGGCGAGCACTACAGGGCCAACCACACCATTGCTGTCAAGGACTGAGAAGAGGGAGAGAGAGAGGACGGTCAATCCCGCCTAAATGGAACAGATTTTGTAGAAACGGTGTAGGGAGGATAAATGCGTTGTTCTGTGTAAGCAGGTTCTGACCTGCGTCTGTACATAAGGCAATATCGAAGCATTTACGCGAAATGAGGTGAAGACGCTATATGGAAACTTTTTTTCTGGTATTTTTTATTTCGATAATGTTAATTTTTTCCCCACATGTATTTGTTATCTACAGGTGGAATTTTTTTCCACAGGATCCGATTGTTCGTTTGCTTCTTCCTCTTTTGTCCCAGACTCACTTGTTTTTTATCTTGAAAGTTTTTCTTTATTAAGTTTTGTGGTGCGATGTGTTTTTTTTATATACAGAATTTAACCTATCTAAGGTCTCATCGAAATAATTATTAAATCCAAAAAACATGCCAGCAAAAGAAAAAAAAACACACACCACCAGAAGAAAAAGCCACTCTTACACACAAGCTCCTTCCCCATATTTCATGTTTGAAGCGGACGACTTACTGTTTCCCATATTCTGTTTCAGCCGATCGGAAAAATAGACATATATTTTTCGAAAGCGAAAAACATAATACGGTCTCTGTAATCTGATTGAATGCTGTCGACGTATCGGATCAGAGAATTTTTTTTTCTTCTCCTCAGTTCTTCTCATCCTTTTCTCTGCATTTTATGGCCTCTTCTTAAAAAAGTCATGCTTTTGGTCGTCTTCCCACCACCGTTTTCATTATCACACTTTTTTTTCGCTCTTTTTCATTTTTTTTTTTTTTGCCCACCACTGTCGCGATCAAGCACAACCTATTTCTCCCCCCTCGAAATCACATGATGGAACACAGGCTGGACAGCTCGGAGTCCTTGTTGCGCGGGGGGAATACCACGAACTTGACACCTTTCATCTTGGGCTTGGCCTCCCCGGGGTCCGCCGCCCTCTCCCCCTGCACGATGCCGTCCGGGTCCATCTCAGAGTCCTCAGCCCCCGATCCCGAACCCGCCGCCCCCGACGACACTGACCCGTCGCCCTCCGACTGGTTGGAGAGGACGCTCTCGCGGCGCTCAAGCTTCTCAACCTGAGAAAAATTGCATTACGCTTTTCAACCCAAGGAACGCTTTTTTAAATGCAGTTTTGGTAAGTTTAATACTGGCAAGACTTTCGATTGTATGACTTGACAATTCATATACACTGTATGGTGAAAAATATATTTATGGAAGGTGTCATGAGGATATTTGCCATAACTGAATATCGACCTTAATCGACCGTCTTAAAAAATGTACGGTATCTAACAGCATATCACATCACACACAAAAAAACCCCACGAACAACGTTACCTGCGTCGTTATGTTGATCTTGATGTTAGGCTTGGACCCAGCCACCGCCATCGCGGCGGGGGCGGACATCCCCAAGGCCGACGCGGACGCTGACGCGGTCGGAGAGGAGACGTCGTCCAACGTTGTCAGAGAGTCATCCTCCTTCTTGCCCGACTCTTCGTCCTCCGCCTGCTCTTCTGCCTCCTTTTTCACTTCGGCCTCTCCTTTCTCCTCCTCCTCCATTTTCGTCGCCGCCGTCTCCTCCCCGACCGCGGACTCGTCGTCGGCCTCCGTCGGCTCCTTCTTTATGTCTGCAGCGTCGCCGCCGCCGCTGCCGGCGTCGTTGACATTGGCCTCCACCTTCTCCTCTTTGACCTCAACCTTCTTCTGCTGTTCCTGCGTCCCTGTCTCCATTTTCATCGCCTCCTCTCCTTCCTCCCCGTTGGCGGCATCCGCGGCGCCTTCCCCGGCGGCCTCTTCCGCCTCCTCCTTCTTCACCGCGACCTTTGAGGACTTGTCAGCCTCCACGTCCTCCATGGAGACGTCTCCCGACTCGCTCTCCTCCACCTCCTCCAGCTTGCTGCTGTTGGCGCCGCCTCCGTTGGCCTTGAAGTCCTGGTAACACTGCGGGTGGTAGACCCTGCCGTCTCCCTCCTCCGGCCTGACCGCGTTCCGGTAGTGCCACTGCCCGTCCGTGCCGTCGTCATCGTCGACGCCGGCGCCGTGGCCGCCGGCGGCGCCCTTTCCGCCGGCGTGCTTGTAGAACTGCTCATCCTGCTTGTAGAACTGTTCGAACTCCTCGTTGCAGACCGGGCAGGTCGACTCTACGGCGCGGGCAGACTCGTCCTCGGCCACGGGGACGCTCGGCTGGTTGCCCAGGATGCCGCCGGGGGAGGCGCCGCGGTCGCCCTCGCCGGAGTTGGCGTCGTCTCCGACGTCTGGACAAAATGCGAGATGTTATTGCATTGGACACAAGTGTCATACCCATATTTAAAAAAAAAATCAGGTCAACACTTGCCTTTGTCCTCGTCCTCTATCTCCTCCGAGATGATCCAGTCCATCCTCTCAAAGTACCACTTCCTGCTCTGGGCCCTCCTGGCGTTGTCCTTCTCCCTCCTCTTCATGCGGAAGTGCCAGTCAAGGTGCTGCGTGTAGGCACCCATCTCGCTCGATTGGTAGCGGAGGCCGCAGTTCTTGCACTGCAGCGCGGTCGGGTCGAACAGCTGGTTCACCACGGCTTGCTGTCGCCTGAAGAAAAATCACATCAACGTTGGAATTGAGTAAAAAAAATTGTATTGGAAACAGCAGCAGGAAAAACCAACTACTCACTCTTTCAGGGTCGAATCGTGCGATTTGAGGAGGATGTCCTTGACGTCGAAGTCGGGCCCACTGGCGATCACAGCCGCGGGAGAAACCTTCTTCTGGTCCTTCTTCTGGTCCTTTTGGTCCTCCTCCTGCGCCGCCTCTGTCTTAACGGCGATGGGAGGCCTCCTGTCCTCCGTAGACTGAGGGGTTGTGGGGACCTCAAGCCCGGGGATACCCCCGCCGCCGCCCGCGGGTCTCTTGACGTTCGTTGAGTCCAGCTCTCCTCCTCCCCCGACAAGTCCGGCTCCCAGAAGCTGCGTCCACAGGTCGTGCACGTTAACAGAGGGCGACTGCTTGGGCTGGCCGCCCCCGCTGCCCTCATCACTTCCAGCGGCCGGCTCGCCCTGCTCTGACGCCGCCCTGTCCTCCCCCTCGACGCCTCCACCGCCGACGTTGTAATCCGACTCCGAGGCCGTGTCGACGTCCCTCTTCTCCTCCGACTGATTGGGGAAGAGCTTCAGGAGGCGGTCGAAGGCGGAGCTGTGGCCCTCGGAGTCGAAGCGGTCGTCGTCGTCGGTGGCGTTGGTGACCGTCCCGGGGTCGCCGTTGCTGCTGTCCTGCCTCGCCCCTTCGGAGGGGCCCGGCAAGGGCGTCTGGTGCTCCTCTCCATCCTCGGTGATCCTGTCCTTCCTGGGCACTAGAGCCTCTGCCGCCCTGACCCCGGGAGGCAGCGCCGACAGCCTGAGGTAGTGCCTGATCCCGTTGACGTAGATGACCATAGGCAGCCCTCCGAAGGAGGCCCTGAATGGGTGCCCGTTAATTAGTAGGGTGTGGAGGCGCTCCGCAAAGCGGAGAACGTGGGGCTTGCCGCCGATCTCGAACAGCTGCGGCTTCGTGTCCAGGTACAGCCTCCTCCAGTCGTGCAGCTTTCCGTTGTGGATCAACCTGACAAATCCGGCGCAAAGGTCCGGCCTGCGCTCCCCGATGCGAACGGAGGGCGGCGGTCCCTCCAACTGCAAGGTGCGGAAGGACTGTCCCAGGCGGACGCGGATCTCCTTGTCGAAGTAGCACTCGTACCACTGCCCGTCCAGCCACAGCTCGCGCGTCGGCGCACCCAGCCGGATCTTGTGCACCACGCCGTCCAGGACAAAGTCCGTGTACTCGGGCGAGTCTAGCTCAAGCGGGGGCACGATTCCGTCTTCGCCGTCAATCAGCACCCTCCTGGTGGCGGCGGAGGCGCCTCCATCCCTCATCGGGCGCTCGAAGGAGAGCTCCCGGACGTCGTCCTCTGCCATGACGCAGGTGGCCGTCTCCTCGTAGTAGCGTATGTCCCTCGGCTGGTTGTCGATGTTGATGGTCTTGGCCGGGTCGTGCCTCAGCAGCTCCAGGTCCTCCTCGTTGGCCAGGGGCAAGTCGCGCCTCAGGTCGGGCCCGCCCATCGGGTTCGGCTGGTGAGGTAGCTGGGGCGGCATAAACATGGCGCCGGCGACGAATGGGTTGGGCGGCAGAGGAGGGCCCATTGGGGGCGCCATAAAGCCCATCGGGCGCACGCCGGGTCCGCCGGGCGCTGCCCAGGGTCCCTCGCCAACCTGGTTGGTCCCCACCAGCTGCTGCTGGCTCTCCTTGTTCTCCATGCGCAATCTGCGGTCCGCCTGATTTATCATTGCCTTTTCCTTGAGCGCCATGATCTCCCTCATGATGTTCGAGAACTATAATAGGTAGTAGTATAGTAAAGCGAAATTAGAAAAATCAAAACTGGTGTTCGTCATCACCCCTCTATAAGAATTCGCCCTGGTCAGTACCTGCTCTTCGGTGATCCTTCCACCGCAGAGAAGATCCCTGGCCTGGTTGATCATCTGCGGGATGATGATGGTCTCTACGGTGCGCGGGTCCACGTCTCTGATATCGTTCGGCCTGGAAGGGTCAAAGTTGGCGACGCTGCTCTCGCCGCCGTTGTTGCTGCTGTTGTTGGCGACGTTGCTCCCACCGCCGTCCCCGAATGGGGCCGGGAGGTTCTCTCGATGGCGCCCCGGCAGGAGGCGACCTTGCCCCCTCCTGAAGTGTCCCGCGCCGCCTCCCCTCTGCTGCCTTCCGATGAAGAATCCCCTCCCGTCTCCCCCTCCTCTCCTCCTCCCTTGCCGTCGCTCGCTTCCTCCCATGTCCTCCGGGCTGACGCTCCCGCCACCGCCGCCGCCGCCCCTCAGCGGGGTCCGGAACTCATCCGGGTTGCTCTCCTTAAATTTGGCCCAGCCGGCCGAGGGGGAGACAAGGGAAGGGGTCTTGGAGGAGGAACCGTCGTCGTTGTCGTTGTCTGCTGCAGCAGCAGCGTCATCACCGAACAACTCTATGTTTAGCCTGGACTTTTTGTCCGCCGGCTGTTGCTGCTGTTGTTGCCGCTGCCTCGGATCTGCCTTTCTCCTCTTCCCCCTGACCATGGGGGAGGGAGACGACGACGACGACAGGTCTGCGCCCGCCGATTCCCCGGATGACGGCGAGGCCGTGGGCATCCGCTTTCCCTTGTTGAATTCCACGTGAGGGCCCTCCTCCACGAAGCCCTTCTCGGCCGACGACGACGGCGACGTGGTTGGCGATGGTGACCTGGCGGCCTTCCTCCTCTTGGCGGGCGCCCCCTTCTTCGGTATGCGGTAGGACGACGCCTTCTTCGCCCTGTCCGTCGTGGTTGTCGGCGGCGGCGGCGGCGGAGAAGGAGACGGCGAGGGGCTCTTGGGAGACGACGAAGTCTTGTTTTCCGTCCTCCTCTGCTTCGGCGACCTCGCCTCGCTGCCGCCACCGCCGCTGCTTCTCCTCTTCGCGGACGAGGGGGACTTGGACTTGGACCTCCTGGTCGGCGAGGAGGAGGAGGCCTTGACGTCGGTGGCGGACCTGATGGGCGACCTGCTGCCCTTGTAGTCGCCCCTGATGGTGGGCGGCGGCGGAGGGGTGTCGCTCTTGCCGCTGTTCTTGGGCGCGGGGGACAGCCTGGACGAGTCAGCGGCGGCCTTCTTGCTGGACGATGATGATGACGACGACGATCCGTCCTTTTTGACCCTTGGATCCCGACCCGACCCGGGCTTGGGGCTGGCGTGGCGGCTGCCGGGTCTCTTGGACGAGTCGGGATTGGCCGTCGCATTCTGGAAAGTGGGAAAAAGCGTGATCTTCTACCGGGGGGGGGGGGGTAATAGTTCGGTGTACTTTTTGGGGAGGGTGGTAAGGGATAGCTCGGGATTAGAAGAGAGGGGGAGGAAAAGCCGTGCCACAGTGCCGGTTACCGCTAGACCAACTCTTGACCCTGGCCAAGTCTTCGGTCTGTCCGAAAAGATATATGTATGATGTGGGGGATGTTGAGCGAAATGTTTCGAGCAAGATGGATGAGAGGTGGAAAACTACCACAGATGGTGCAATGAAAAGGCGCTGCAAAGAGTGTGACGAAGAGACTACTCCACTAGGAGACTAGTTCGCAAGCATGAAACTCAAACAGTTCTAATTAAAATTGACTTAGATGGAACAAGTGCAAGTTCTCCTGTCTGTAATTTTTAATTGGCAGAAAATTATGTTTAAACGCCAACCAACTCATTCCCCGGTATTCCAAATATCCTTACCGATTAAGATTAGTCCTTCACAAAGACGTTGACAATAACTCTCAAGGAAAGTAACACCTCCAAATTATTTGAATACTTTTCGTTGCCACTTCTGTATTGAATTAATTTGATATCGTGTAAAATGAATAAAGTAATCGGCAGGCTTTATTCGGGAAAGTCTAGCTTGCTTTTCTTTTTTTTACTTAGCATTTTTCTAGTTTCAGATTTAAGTCCCAAATCAAATAAATTTTTGACCCAGACAACATGCACTTGACTGAAACGTATCGTGTCAGGAGAGCAAAGCTTCCTGGGCTCTCCTTTCCGAAAGCCATGAAAGCAAAAGCACCTTCTGCACACTTTATGCAAAATAATTGCAACTTTTGGTTATATGCAGTGTTGCGTAACTTTACACCGTCTTTTGGTTAAATGGGAGATGCAATGTTTTGTAACTTTACACTGTCTTTTGTCTTTCGTGAGAGATTACTCCCCTTTTTTCACTCCTCACTTTTGTCAGCTTGTCCGTCCGTCCATTTTTCAAGAAACATTCACACCAGTCGTAAAAAAAAAACAATAAAAAAATCTTGTGATGACGTTTGCGCTAATCGTTCGAAAGAGCATTTGAAAAAGTTATTACAGCGTCAAAGAAAAAGTTAAAAAGTAGTAGCTCTTAATGCTTGCTTATCACAACACGTTTTTTACCCATTTACCTTAAGATGCCTAAGTGACCTACTGAGAGCATTATTTTTATTTTTGCACGACCTCCTGACAATGCAGAAGACTCTGTCGTCGTCGCTGTCGTCGAGACTCCTCTGCATGATACCTTCCTTCCTTCCGTCGTCATAGCTCAAAATCGCGCCATCTTTTATCACGATCGTGGCAAATTTACTACTTGTGCGGATAGCGTATACTTCTCCAGCAGGTGGAAGTAGCCGAAAACTGGCGGCTTTCATCACTTTAACAGACGGAGGAGGAGGAGGAGGAAGAGGAGGGAGGAGGAAGAAGTTGTCGACTTGGCGGGCCGGTGCTCGCATCACGGACGGGCTGTTGCGGCGGCAACCGGCACTGTACTGTCGTTGGCAGTGGCGCTTTTGGGGTGGTGGGAGGAGAGAGAAGAACAGACTCGGACTTGCTCCGCTGTTGCCAACCTGGAGGGAGGTGGTGGTGGTCTTCGCCTTGCTCGCTGTGGGGGCGGCCCGGGCGTCGGACTCCTGTTAATTCAGGAGCAAAAAAAAAAAAAAAATGGAGAGAGAGAGAGGAGAGGGAAGATGACAAGACAGCGTTTCCAAGAAAGAAGTGGGAAGAAAAATCTTGCACTCTTACCTGCTCCATGATCTCCTTTTCCCTCTTGGCCTTGGCCAGCTGGATCTCCAGCTTCTGCTTCTCCAGTCTCATGAGCTCCAGCTTCCGCTCCTTCAGCTCGCGCTCCATCTTGGCCTCCTCGCTCTCGGGTTCGGAGGTGGAGCCCTGAAGAGAAGGGGGAGGAAGGGGAGGGGGGAAAGACGATGACGTGCCAATTTCCTTTACTACAAAACTGCCATTACTGCTCAGCAACTCCAACTTGGAGATGATGATTTAAAAAAGTTGGTACCAACCCTGTTTCTGTTGAAGACCGCGGGGTTAATGTGTATGTTCTTGGCTCCCTGTCCCTGCTGCTGGCCCTGTCCCTCTCCCTGGCCCTGTCCCTGGCCGCCGCCGCCACCGCCCACCACCGGCCACTTGGGGTCCAGCGTCTTCACCTTGAGGTCCAGCTGCCTCAGCTTCTCCTGGGAGAATACCTCCCCCCAGGTCATGCGCAGCTTGTAGAGGGCGGCGCGGGTCTTCACGTCGGTGGAGGAGAACACGTGGGCAAAGTTGGAGACCAGGTTCTGCTCGAACAGTTCCCGGTACGGGTGCGGGTGGTTCTTCACCACAGAGTCCATCAGGTAGAGGCAGGGGAGCTTCATCTCGGGCTTCACCTGAGGGAGGAGGAAGAGAAGAGTTTGAACAACCACTAGTAAAACAAGTTTAAAAAAAAAAATGAAACGTTCAAACCCGAAAATTCTCCAAAGAAATTATAAAAAATCTGATCAAAGAAGCCTCAAATTTCCACTCCATTCACGGTTAAAACGTGGTCCAACTTGCTTAAGGTCAGTACAAACGCCCCTCTCTCAACTCACGTTCTTCATCCTGTCCTCCACCAGCCTGACGATGAGCCCCGCGTGGACCCTCCCGTACTCGTTGGCCAGCTCGGTCAGGTTCATGATGACCGGCCTCGAGTTGAAGGTGAGCATGGCCAGCGACTCCGTGTAGGCCTCCCTCACCTCCTCCGCGGTGGCGGAAGAGGCCGCCATAGTGGTCTCCCAACTGGAGAGACGGGGGGGGGAGGCTCAGGAGGTCGTCGGCCTTCTCAACTAGACGTCGTCCGAGGCCACCTGGTCCTCATGAGGTCGGATTTCCCAGTTCTTGGAGGTCGCGCAAAGATGGCGGCTGCTCTGTGCTTGCGTGGTTGCTTTTTTTTTCTTCTTCTTCTTCTTTTCTCACCCACGCCCGCAGCGCAGCCCGCACCAACGTCTGCTCAGTCCAGTTCGCCTTGGCCCGCTTTGCTTTTGCTGTGCCAGTCCAGTGACCAAAAAATGTTTTGACAAATCTTCCTCTTGTTGCCTCCAAAGTCCGATGCTTGGTAAGCGCAGCATCCGTTGTTTGCGCTACCTAGTACATATGAATGCTTACACATTGCCCTCCCTCAGTGATTAACATTACTCTTTTTTTTTCAGTCCGATTTCTAGGAGTCGGTTGCTTCTTGGTCACAAGTGTTGACTTAATCTGGTCTGCAGCGAGGCAAGGAGCGGGCGGAAAGGGCCGACAGCAAAAGGCGCAACTGTCGGAACCGTTGCAACTGCAATCACGCAACCCCGGCCGTGTTTCCGTCAACGTAAAAAGTGCGTTCAATAATTAAATAATATA
>JAAUYM010005352.1_pt1 | contig 26226 bp, 27 predicted proteins | sample 7278001 | NCBI WGS metagenome assembly JAAUYM01 (sample SAMN14350224, study PRJNA611818) | marine sediment metagenome | isolation source: surface marine sediment (1.8m) | place: French Polynesia: Moorea | collected 2018-08
ATCCTTGACTAGGCAAAACCTTACAGGGCACAGCCAGAAAAATTCGTGATCATTCAACGCTATATTTACCGCGAACTCCTATCCAGACTGTTATGGATACTTGGGTTGCTGATCCTTATTTTTACCAGCAATCGTTTTGTTGGCTTCCTTGCTGCCGCCGCTGAAGGCCGGATCCCGGGCGACCTGGTGTTAAAAATGCTGTCTTTCAAGATGCTGGCAACGATGCCAAAGATACTGCCTGTCGCTATTCTCGTCGCCATGTTACTGGCATTCGCCAGAATGGCACACGATCGTGAACTGGTTGTAATGCTTGCTGCCGGCCTTAGCCGGCGTTTCCAGTTGCACGTCGTCACTCGTTTCGCTGCCGTTTTCTGCGTTATTGCAGCGATCATGACCTTGTATGTTGCCCCGTGGGCAGAGCAGCAACTATTTGCCCTCAAGGAGATCGCCAAGCAACGGGCTGATATCGCCGGAATCCGTCCCGGCCAGTTCAAGGAGTTCAGTAAGGGAGAACGTATTGTCTATGTGCAGCGTTCATCTGAAGACAAGCTGGCCATGGAAGATGTATTCCTGCATGTCAAACAGGATGATGTTAAGCGTCGTGAAGCAAAGAGTGGTGTGTTAACTGCTGAAAGCGCGCGGTTTCGTGATGACAAGGAATCAGGCAACCGCTATATCGAGTTTAACAATGGGAATCGCTATGTGATGGAGCCCGGTCAATTGAATTACCAGATTATTGATTTCGAGACCTATGCATTGCTGACCGAGGCGGCAAAGGTGAGCGAATCAGGACTGAAAACCGATGCGCTCTCTACCAGTACACTGTTTAAATCTGACAATAAAGGCCACAAGGCAGAATTGCAGTGGCGAATATCCATGGTCATTGGCTGCCTGATGTTGCCATGGCTTTCGGTGTTATTAATCCAAACGCATACCCGTGAAGAGCGACGCTTTGCCCCATTCGTGATCGCCATTTCTATTTATCTGATATACAGCAACCTGTTGGGTATATCGCAAACACTGGTGCGACGAGAAGTGCTCCCGGTTTTTATCGGATTATGGTGGGTACATCTGTTGCTGGCTGGTGTGCTGTTCCTGTTTTATTATTTTCCTCACAATAAACGTCGCGCAGCGACTGTAACAGGCTGATGGTACTGGATAGATATATTGGCCGCAGCCTTATAGCCAACTGCCTGTTGGCGTTATTTGTGCTCATCGCCATCTTTTCTTTCTTTACGCTGGTTGACCAGCTGGGTGACACCGGGGTTGGTAATTACGGTGTACTAGAAGCAATCCAGTACGTTGTGTTGACTGTACCGCGTATAACCATCGAATTATTGCCCATCGCGACGGTGATTGCTGCAATGGCTACGTTAGGTATGCTCGCGAACAGTAGTGAGCTTGCTGTTATGCGCACATCCGGCTTGTCCAGACTGCAATTATCCTGGGCGCTTGTTAAAACAGGTATCGTCATCATTACGTTCGCCATGGTGGTGAGCGAGTTCATCGCGCCTGGCAGCGAAAGAACTGCGCAGGAATTACGCTCTGTCGCCCAGACCAGCGAAATTTCAATGCAGACAAGACATGGTTTGTGGTCACGGGATGGCAATAACTTTATTAATATAAAAACCGTTTTGCCTGACGATCGTTTGCAAGACATAACCGTTTATGAGTTTGATGATAACCGTGAACTGCGTGCAACGATCAAGGCCCGAGAAGCAAGCTACAGTTCAGGTCAATGGGTGTTAAGCGATATTGAGCACTACGCTGTCAGCGAAGAAAGTATACAGCGTAGTGAATATAACAAGGCTGAGTGGAACGTATTGCTCAATCCGGAAGTAATCGAGTTGGTGACCGTCAGGCCACAACATTTATCTCTTTACGGCCTGGTAAGTTACATGCGCTACTTGCGGGCGAACAACCAGAGTACTGCACTCTATGAACAGGCGTTCTGGTCCAAGCTAATCAGTCCATTTTCAATTATTGCCATGATTCTGCTGGCACTAACCGTTGTAAAAAGTGAAGCACGAACGGTATCCATAGGACAAAGGGTGTTTTTTGGGGCGATGCTGGGGATACTGTTTCATCTATGTAACCAGGTGGCCAGTCATCTGGGCATTGTTTACGGTCTGAATGCTTTTGTTAGTGTGAGTATACCAACAGTGGCGGTATTGCTATACGTGACTTATAGCATCAAAAAGCAGCATTGAATCTTATTTTTTGTTACGCAAAACCAGCCGCGTAGCAGACAGCTTGTCATGCCAGGTTAACTTATCGCGATCAATAAAGCGCCAGATAAAACCCAAACCAAAAACCAGCCATGAAAGAATTGCTGCAAAGAATCTGGCGCTTGCCTGTTGCAGGTTCAGAGACTGGCCATCACGATTAATAACCTCGATGCGCCAGCTTTTCATACCCAGCGTTTGACCGCCGTTTATCCATTGCCAGCAAAAATACAGGTAACTCAAAATCAGCAGGTAAAAATTATAAGCGAGATTGCCACTTTCAATAGCGGTGTTGCTTGCAAGTGGAAGAATGACAAGTGTGAAGACAAATAGCACAGATACAAGCAACATCATGTCATAACAGATGGCGGCGAAATGTCTTAATGGTGATACATAATGTTCATTAGTCATAGATTAATTTACTCTGCTCCGTCTCCATGTGTAGGTTGTAGACAGTGCAAAATTCCAGACTGCGCCAGCAAGCGCGCCACATAGTCCAGCAAGCCACCAGGTCATGCCTATTTCAAAGGCCGATGCAGCTACAGCGACATTAATTAGTGCGCCGAGTGAACACGTGACATAAAAACTCAATAAACCTGACAACATCCTTGCACCCTTGTGCCTGTTGTCATTGAACGTTAGCAAATTATTTAAAAAGTAATTACTGGTCATGGCGACAAAGGTCGCACTGATCTGGGCAACAATAAACTGCTGCAGCATCAATTTATGAACAAGGTAAAGCACGATCAGGTGTACGCCTACACCGCTTAGGCCAACCGATGTAAACATAACAAAGCGCAAGGGCAGGTAACGACCAAAAAGCTTGTTGGCAAGTAGCGAGAAGAATTCCCAGACAACAATGACTGACAGTTTGCTTTCACCATGCTCACGCTTTTTCATGTGATACGGCACTTCCTTGAGTCGCAATGGTTCGCTGGTACTGGCAATGATATCAAGCAAAATTTTGAATCCCTTGCCGGAGAGTTTAGGTGCAACATGCTCGAACAGTTTTCTGCGAAGCATGAAGAAACCGCTCATTGGGTCACTCAGTTCGTGATCCAGGATAAGGTTGCCAAGGAATGTTGCTGCCTTGCTGATCTTGACACGATTTTCTGATAGCTCCCCGGTACTGGCATTGGCAACATAGCGGCTGGCAACAACCATATCCTGTCCAGACTTCAGCTCGGCGAGCATAGTGGGGATGACCTGCTCATCATGTTGCAGGTCTGCATCCATGACACCAATATACGGCGCAGAACTAGCCAGGATTCCTTCGATTACAGCGGAAGATAGACCGCGCCGCTCAATGCGCTGCAGGCATCTGACTCTATGGTCTTGCTGTGCCAGTACGCGCAGCTTATCGCTGGTCTGGTCTGGCGAATTGTCGTCTACAAATATGACTTCCCAATGAATGTCACCCAGCGCCGCAGATAACAGGTCGACCAGTCGAGAGACATTATCGACTTCGTTGTAGGTGGGAACCACGATGGTCAGTTCTGGACCGCCAGACATATTAGAGTGCTTTCCTGTTTAAAGTGGATGAAATAGTACATGATTAAGCGTTGTTATGTGATGCTCATATATGTAGCAAGACAGGTATATCCGTCATACAAATCAGGTCATTGCAGTTTATATACATAGCAATCTGGCAGGGTTATTTATAGAATGCAGTTCCTGAATGATTGATACATATCTTGATGGCAAGCACTACCAGCGCTGACAACGTTTCCAGATTAAAACCTAAACCGCGAATCATCGCACGCGAAAACCATAATGTTTCGCGAGCCCAGATTAGCGAAAACGCGTTAAAAGTTTTATATCGACTAAAAAATGCCGGTTATAAATCCTACCTGGTAGGTGGAGGTGTGCGCGACCTTCTATTGGGTCGAGAGCCTAAGGATTTTGACGTTGTTACCGATGCACACCCGGAACAGATTCGTGAATTATTTCGTAATTGCCGATTAATTGGTCGCCGTTTCAGGCTGGCCCATGTTCGCTTTGGTGCCGAGATTATAGAGGTCTCGACTTTCAGGGCGCCCCATCATGTCTCAGATGCAGGTGATGGCCAGATAGAGCAGGGACGTATCGTACGTGACAATGTCTATGGCGATATTGATGATGATGTCTGGCGCCGGGATTTCACGGTCAATGCGTTGTTCTACAATATCGAGGATTTTTCAATTGTCGATTATGTTGGGGGCGTTAATGACCTGGAGCAGGGGCAGTTACGACTGATTGGCGATCCGGCGCAGCGTTATATTGAAGACCCCGTGCGCATGCTCAGGGCGGTTCGCTTCGCTGCAAAACTTGGCCTGCGTATTCATCCTGATACCGAGGCACCAATCAATAACTACGCGAGCATGCTGGCCGAAATACCTCCGGCCCGGCTGTTTGAAGAAATGCTAAAGCTGTTTATGGGCGGCTCGGCTTTACAAACCTATGAATCACTGCGTCACTACGGCCTGTTTAAATTCCTGTTTCCGCAAACCGATGTTCTGCTCGATACTGTCGAGAAAGACTATCCACATGGTTTCATCACGCAGGCTTTGAAAAATACTGACCAGCGTCTGGTCGAGGGTAACTCGGTGACGCCGGGTTTCCTGCTCGCGGCTTTCTTGTGGGAACCTATGCGCGTTGAGGCAGAGGAGCACCTGGGTCATGCGTTGTCAGAAATGGAGGCAGTGCAACTGGCTGGTGACACAGTTATCTCAAGGCAAATATCCACTACCGCCATGCCCCGTCGTTTTACCCAGTTTGCCAGGGACGTCTGGTCTTTACAGGTACGCTTGAAACGTATGGGTAAACGTTCTTTCAGGGTATTGATGCATCCCCGTTTCAGGGCAGCCTATGATTTTTTATTGCTTCGAGCCCAGGCCGGTGAACCACTTGAAGAGCAGGTGCAGTACTGGACTGAGCAACAGGTCGAAAACCCACAAAGTGAGAGCCGGAATAAAAAAACAACGTCGAATCGGTCACGGCGGCGCAGGGTACGCCGCCCAAGAAAACAAGATTAGTGATGACGGTTGTCTTTGTTGGGCTAGGCAGCAATCTTGAATCACCTGTGCAACAGGTATCCAGTGCGGTTGGAGAGCTGGCAGCATTAAAGACCACGAAGCTGTTACAACAATCTTCCCTGTACCGTAGTCGACCTGTTGGCCCGCAAGACCAGGATGACTTTATTAACGCCGTGGTGATGCTTGAAACCGAGATGCAACCGCTGGATTTACTCGACGCACTACAGGATCTGGAAAACCGACATGGTCGTCGCCGTTTGCGGCACTGGGGCCCAAGGACGCTTGACCTTGATATATTGGCTTATGGTGACAGCAGCATTGCATCAGAAAGATTAACGATCCCGCATCCTGAAATTGCAAATCGTACTTTTGTACTTAAACCATGGGCAGAGATTCAGCCCGACTGGTCAATCCCTGGTCTTGGCCGCGTTAGTGACGTGTTGGCAAACTCTTCGGAGACAATGCCGGAGCGAGTTTTATGAAGCAGGGTGCGCCTGATTATATAGTCGTTGAAGGACCGATAGGCGTTGGTAAAACCACGTTGGCAAAAAAACTGGCTGCAACGCTAAATACGGATCTGCTGTTGGAACAGGCTGAAGACAATCCGTTCCTGCCGCGATTTTATGCTGAGCCAAAAACCGCGGCGTTGCCGACCCAGCTTTTTTTCCTGTTTCAACGCGCCAAGCAAATCGAAGCACTGCGGCAGACCGACTTGTTTCAACCGGTCCATGTAGCTGACTTCCTGATCGACAAGGACAGGTTGTTTGCTTCGGTAACTCTGGACGATGAAGAACTGGCTCTATATCACCAGGTTTATGACAGGCTCACGCTTAATGTGCCGGCACCAGATCTTGTGATTTATCTGCAGGCACCGGTTGACGATTTAATGCGTCGCATCGAGCAAAGGGGAAGGGAGATTGAGCGCCCGATCAAGCGTGATTATCTGAAAAAAATATCTGATGCTTATGTCGAGTTTTTCTACTATTACTCTGGCGCGCCGTTATTGATTGTTAATACCGAAGACTTCAACCTGTCCTCGAACCAGAAAGACTATGACCTGTTACTTGAACATATCAATCAACTGCCGCCGGGCAGGCATTTTTTTAATCCACGCTAGCACTGACATATGCGCCCCGCTGATTTAATGACAATGAAACAGGCAGCAGAAAAAATTGCCTGTCTGACCTCGTATGATGCGACGTTTGCCCGCTTGCAGGAGCAGGCCGGGGTCGATGTATTACTGGTTGGTGACTCGCTGGGTATGGTGTTGCATGGCAATGATACAACGCTCGGAGTGACCATGGACGATATGGTCTACCATTCTCGGCTTGTCAGTGCTGCTGTGGATGAGCCATTGATCATTACTGATTTGCCTTATATGAGTTATGCGAGTGTGGAACAGGCACTGCAAAATGCGTCCAGACTGGTTCAGGAGGGTGGCGCGCAAATGGTCAAGCTCGAGGGCGGGCAAGCAGTGTTGGATACGGTCGCCCGCTTACATGAAAATGGAATTCCGGTTTGTGGCCACCTCGGGCTGATGCCGCAGTCAATTGAGGAAATGGGCGGTTACCGTGTGCAGGCCCGTACCGAGGCGGCTGCTAATCAACTTCGACAAGATGCGTTAGCGCTGGAGCAAGCAGGTATTAGTTGCCTGGTACTGGAATGTATACCTGCAAGCGTTGCCGCCGCGGTGACGGCGGAGTTATCGATACCTACAATTGGTATCGGTGCCGGTATCGATTGCGACGGTCAGGTACTTGTCGCGCACGATATGTTAGGCATGTCTGCCAAGCTGGCGACATTTTGCAGGGACTTTTTAACAGACAATAGCTCGATAGCAGACGCGTTTGCAGCTTACGTCAATGCAGTAAAAGCGCGTGACTTTCCGGCACCCGAGAACAGCTTTTAATCATGCAGCAAATACAGACGATTATCGATCTACGCGAGACCCTGCAAGTAGCAAGGCAAGCCGGTAAATCGATTGCGCTGGTGCCAACGATGGGCAATCTTCATGCAGGTCACCTGTCACTGGTTAGCATTGCCCGTGAGACAGCCGATATTGTGGTAGTCAGTATTTTTGTTAACCCCAGTCAGTTTGTTGAAGGCGAAGATTTTGCCGACTATCCACGAACCCCGGATGCAGATCTGCATCAATTGCAAGACATGGATGTTGATATCGTATTCATGCCTGATGTGAGCGTTATCTATCCTGCTGATTTGAACACCGAGGTCACTGTGCCAGCGTTGGATGCTATCTTCTGTGGAGAATTTCGTCCCGGCCACTTCAAGGGTGTGGCCACCGTTGTCACCAAATTATTAAACATAGTCCAACCGGACGCTGCCGTATTTGGTGAGAAGGACTATCAGCAGCTATTGGTAATTCGCCGCCTGGTAGAGGATCTAAATATACCTGTGCAGATTATTGGCGCTCCCATTGTGCGTGAAGCTAATGGACTGGCAATGAGTTCAAGGAATCAGTATTTATCCGCTGCGGAGCGAGAACAGGCCGCGTCGCTGTACCAATGTTTGCAAAAACTGGCGCTGTCTATCAAGCATGGCGAAAAAAACTATGCCGATATGGAACAGCAAGCGCTACGAGAATTGGTTAAGGCAGGTTTCAAGCCAGACTACGTTAGCATAAGAGATGCTGACACTTTGGCATCGCCACTAGGTGATAAAGTCGTTATTATTGCAGCCGCATGGCTCGGTAAAGCGCGCCTGATTGACAATGTTGCAGTGCATACCTATGATTGACCCGGAAAACCCTGTCATCATTGGGTCATAAAAATATAAGTTATTGTATTACAATGGAAATAACAGTCTTAAAAACCAAACTTCACCAGGCTTGTGTAACGCATGCGGAGCTTGATTATGATGGCTCATGTGCAATTGACGGTGCCTTGTTAGATAAAGCGGGTATTCACGAGTACGAGCAGATCCAGATTTATAACATTACCAACGGCGAGCGTTTCACGACCTACGCTATCCGCGCAGAAGATAACTCAAGGGTTATTTCTGTTAACGGCGCTGCTGCACACAAAGCCAACCCTGGAGACAGAGTCATTATTTGTGCTTACGGCCGAATCGATGAAAGCGACATCAGCAGGTTTAAGCCGACACTCATCTACCTTGACGAAGAAAACAACATTACTCGTATAAAAGACCATATTCCCGTGCAAGCGGCCTGAAAGAAACCAGACGAAATAAAAAAAGCGGCTAATAGCCGCTTTTTTTTGGCTGCTCGCCAGTACAATTTGACGCTTACTTGCCAAGCGGCATTTTTATCAGGTTACCTGGACCAAGCACTTCATCACCGCGTGCCATTAAGTATACGTACAAGTCCTCAAGGTTATCCATTACCCTTTTGTTGGTCTTGTGCGGACGCATCATGGTACCGGAACGACCGTTAGTGACCACATCCTCGAACTGCTCCTTGGTAAGTACATTTTTCACACTATTCGCCAGGTTCGGTCCTACTGCCCCGACGCCGCCTTTACCGTGACAGGCGCCACAGCCACCACCGTTATAGGTGCGCCAACCGTTCAAGGCGTTCTCACTAATCTTGCCGTCGACAACCTGGTACGGCTTGTCTCCTTCGGCGTAAGCACTTAAAGAAATTCCACATGCCGCAATCGTTGCTACGGCTATTCTTGTAAAAGTTTTCACGTTTACTACCTCTGTTATGATTATATAAATACAGACTCTTGTTATGGTTATATGTCCATGACATTAGGACTTTTTGAAGTCTGGAAAGTTTTTACCGTAAACGATTTTTTTTGACAATTATTTTTCATGAATAGCGAACTTAAAACTGCAGGTGTTGTCGTCATCGGCAACGAAATCTTGTCCGGGCGTACGCAGGACAGCAATCTTGCCTTTATCGGCCGCCGTCTGAGCGCGATTGGGATTATCCTGCGCGAGGCGCGCGTAATTCCTGATATCGAACAAACCATTGTCAGCACTGTCACGCAGTTTGCCAATGATTATGACTATGTCTTCACTACCGGCGGTATAGGTCCGACCCATGACGATATAACGACTGCCTGTATTGCCAAAGCATTTAACCGTAACGTGATACGCCACCCGGAAGCGGTGCAGGTAATGGATAACTATTATGAACCGGGTCAGCTTACCGAGGCACGATTAAAGATGGCAGATATACCAGAAGGCGCAGTGCTCGTTGCCAACCCGGTCAGCGCCGCGCCCGGCTACCAGTTGGAAAATGTTTTTGTCCTTGCCGGTGTGCCAGACATTATGCAGGCAATGTTTCATTCACTGGAGGACCGTCTGACCGGTGGGCCGCCCATCATGTCTGCCAGCGTGTCGACCAATCTTGGTGAAAGTCGTATGGCAGCAGGCCTTGGTAAAATACAGGCTGAGTGCGCTGCGGTCGATATTGGTAGCTATCCTTATTTTAAGAAGGGACAACTGGGCGTTAATGTTGTGCTGCGTTCAACAGATAAAAAGGAATTACTGTTGCGGCAGCAACAGGTACAAGAATTGGTTGAGTCATTAAACGGGAAGTTGCTTGAATCTGTGCCACCGAGTTAGGCAAATAATTGCGTCGTGAAATTGTATTTGCAGCCAGCACTAGTGTTAAACGATACAGTCTGACTGCCTAATTCGGCCCTTTGCCGACATGTCGAGGAAAGACTTGCGCTGCAGAGGCTTTCTTCACAACGGTTTCACTCCCGGTCAACTATAAAATCTTATGAAAAAAAATCCTAATCCACAGGGTAAAGGCCTGGCTCCGTTACTGGACGGTTTGGCAAGCGTTCGCGCCCAAGCAGCTTTACCGCCCAAGCAAATCGATCAGGTATCAACCGAGTTGTTCACATCGCTGTTCGTATTGAATACGCAGTTTGAATTCCGCCCGGTACCAGGAAAAAGCTACTGGCTGTATTTTACCAATGATAAATTCAAATTATTTGCCATCGGCCCTAACGACTGGGCAACGGGTCAGCCCGGGCAGTTTGTTGGTGAATGTGTGTTACGAGACGACGTTACATGGACAGTTAACCTGAATGAAGAGATTGCTGTACAAAGCTGGTTCACAGACTTCCTCGATCAGCAACGACAGCGCGTTGAAGAATGCCTGTTGCATGCCGAGAAACTGGAAGACGCGATGCCATACTACGTGCAAAAACTACCTTACTATAGCCGGTTATTGGCCTATGGTGTGGGTACGTCCCTGAAGCAGTCAATGACGCTCGCGGGGATTAACTCACTGGATTACGAACAGGCAAAGGGGTTGTTAACGCATTCATCGGACTAGATTCTAGTCCGTTTGTTGAGTCGACAACATAAGCATCCGGCTTTGCAAACATACAACCGTAAACGACAGGATACATCATGCGAAAGATACTCTTTGTTGCCCTGAGCTTTTATTTACTTGCCGGTAATGCAGTCGCAACGCCGCTTGGTATCGGTAAAACTGTGCCCGACTGGAACCTTACTTCTGGTGAAGGCCAGGCACTGAACTATTATGAAGACAGCAATGAAAAAGTATCGGTCATCATTTTCTGGGCAACGTCGTGCATCTATTGTCATTCCTTATTGCCACAGCTGGATGTCATCTATCGAAAATATCGCAGTAAAGGCGTTAAGTTCTACGCTGTAGACGCGCTGGGAGATGGCAAGATAGATCCACTTGAGTATTTCGAAGCCAAGCAGTTGCGATACACATTATTATTAGATGGCGATCAACTGGCGGAACAGTTTGGTGTAAAAAGAACACCAGCTGTGTTCGTAGTCGATAAAGAAAAGAATGTTGTCTACAAACGTCCGACCGGCGCCAGTGATGTTTTGGTCAAACAAAATGTAGATTTACGCATTAAACAGGCGCTGGCGAAGTAAAAACCTTATCAATACAGCACAAACTGTTGTGCGTGTCTGAAGAACAAATAAATGGTGCCGGGAGCGAGAATCGAACTCGCACTCTGTTGCCAGAACCGGATTTTGAATCCGGCGCGTCTACCAGTTCCGCCACCCCGGCATTGAGGTAAACAGGCGAGCAAGTATAGGCAAACTGGTGCCAGCGTCAAACTCCGTGACTTAAATTTCCCTCATTTCTGTTAACATCGCGCGCCATGCGCACGCGAGATTTTCATTATGATTTACCCGAAGAGCTGATAGCCCAGTTCCCGGTCAGCCAGCGAGATGCCAGCCGCCTGCTTCATGTAGCAAAGGGAGGGGAACTAACTGACGCCGGGTTCAAGGACCTGCTCGACATACTCTGTCCCGGCGACCTGCTGGTACTGAATGATACGCGCGTCATTCCTGCCAGGTTATTTGCTTGCAAGGATACCGGTGGCAAGGTTGAAATCATGCTGGAGCGGGTTATTGACGACACTTCGTTACTGGTGCAGTTACGGGCCAGTAAGTCACCCCGTGCGGGCAGTTTGTTACAGGTTGCTGGCGGCGATGCCTTCCAGGTAGTGGGCCGGCAAGAGGATATGTATTTATTGAAATTCATCGCGCAAGGTGGACTGGATGAATTTCTGCAGCAACACGGACATATACCGTTGCCTCCATACATACAGCGGGCAGATGACGCGCAGGATCAGGAGCGTTACCAGACAGTCTACTCAGACAAACCGGGTGCAGTGGCAGCACCAACGGCAGGTTTGCACTTTACTGAAGATATTCTGGCCGCATTGAAAAAGAAGGATGTTGACCATGTGCGTCTCACGTTGCACGTAGGTGCCGGTACATTTCAGCCCGTGCGTGTTGACGATGTCAGCAACCATAAAATGCATAAAGAACGTATGGTACTGACTGCCGACACGGTGAATCGGATCAACACAGCTCGAGCCAAAGGCGGTCGTATCATTGCGGTCGGTACGACCGTCGTCAGGAGTCTGGAAACGGCAGCCCGCAGCGGTGAACTCCAGCCCTACGAAGGCGATACTGATATCTTCATATATCCGGGCTTTAAATTTAATGTGATTGATATGTTGCTGACCAATTTTCATTTACCCGAATCAACACTATTGATGCTGGTGAGCGCATTTGCCGGCAAAGACACCATAATGCGTGCATACAATCATGCGGTACAACAGCGTTATCGCTTTTTCAGTTATGGCGATGCAATGCTGTTGGAAAGAGATGACGATGCAGTTTGATTTACTGGCTAGCGATGGTAGCGCGCGGCGCGGCCAACTTGTTTTTGAACGAGGTGAGGTACGCTCGCCTGCGTTCATGCCTGTCGGTACCTACGGCACGGTCAAAGCGATGACCCCGGAGGAACTGGTTGACCTGGGCGCAGACATCATACTTGGTAATACGTTTCACCTGATGCTGCGGCCGGGAATGGAAGTGATTGAGGGTGCGGGTGATCTGCATAAGTTCATGCACTGGGATAAACCCATATTGACCGATTCCGGTGGTTACCAGGTATTTAGTCTGGCCGAGTCACGCAAGATAACAGAAGAAGGTGTGCATTTTCGTTCGCCTGTCGATGGTGCACGAATCTTCCTCGGTCCAGAAGAAGCCATAGCCGTACAGCACAAGCTGGGCGCAGATATTGTCATGATCTTCGATGAATGCACCCCGTTTCCCGCCACAGAAAATGAAGCCCGTCAGTCCATGGAATTGTCACTGCGTTGGGCAGCCAGGTCAAAAACGGCTCACGGCGACAACCCTAACGCCCTGTTCGGTATTATTCAGGGTGGCATGTATGCAGACTTGCGCCGGGCCTCGCTGGATGGACTGTTAGAGATAGGCTTTGATGGTTACGCAGTTGGTGGTTTGTCGGTTGGTGAGCCTGTTGAACTGATGCTGGAGGTATTGGATAACCTTGTTCCTGCAATGCCTGCAGACAAACCGCGCTACTTAATGGGCGTTGGCACACCGGAAAATATTGTTGAGGCAGTGCGGCGTGGGATCGATATGTTTGATTGTGTCATGCCAACGCGAAATGCGCGCAACGGTCATTTATTCACCAGTCATGGTGATATTCGAATTCGAAACGCCGTGCACAGGAATAGCCAGATACCGATTGATGAGGATTGTGACTGCTATACCTGTCGCAACTACAGCCGTGCCTACCTGCACCATCTTAACAAGACCAACGAGATCCTCGGTTCACGGCTGAACACGATCCATAACCTGTATTATTACCAGCAATTGATGCAGGGCCTGCGCGATGCCATAGACGCTGGCAGGCTCGACGACTTTATCAGCGATTTTTACGCAAAACGCGAGAAAATTTAGTTGTCTGTGGCATAATACGCCGCTTTTTCAAGTCAGAGATAAACCAATGCTGGAATTTTTTGTCAATAATGCCTGGGCAGCCGCAGAGCCACAGCCTGCTGGACTGATTAGTTTTCTGCCGCTGATTTTCCTGTTTGCCGTTTTTTATTTCATGTTAATTCGGCCGCAATTGAAACAGGCCAAACAGCACAAACAGCTTGTTGCCGGTCTGTCCAAGGGCGATGAAATCGTCACCAGTGGGGGAATGCTGGGCAAGATTAAAGAAGTCGGTGACAACTTTATTGTCGTCGAGATAGCCAAGGAAACAGAAGTTAAAGTACAGAAACAAGCGGTCTCGGCCGTGATGCCAAAGGGCACGCTGAAAACGCTATAACCATACAACTCGCCTGATAATCAGTATACCGTCATGAATCGTTATCCAATCTGGAAGTACCTTCTTATCGTCATCGTCATCGCTGTCGGCATTATCTATGCGCTACCTAACCTGTATGGTAAGCATCCCGCCTTGCAGATATCTGCAACCCGCGGTGGCGAGGTCAGCGAATTAACCGAGTTTCAGGTCAGCACCGCACTGGAAGAGGCGGCTATCGAGTATCGAGCCATGGAGCTTGGTCTTGATAATCTCACTATTCGTTTCAGGAACGAAGAGGATCAGCTGAAAGCCCAGTCTGTCGTCAGGGAATCACTCGGCCGAGGCTATGTGGTCGCACTGAACCTTGCACCGGCTACACCGGAGTGGCTACGCAATATGAATGCAGAGCCAATGTTTCTTGGTCTGGACTTGCGCGGCGGGGTGCACTTCCTGATGGAAGTCGATATGGACGCGGCGATAACCAAGGCCGAAGAGCGTTATATGTCTGACCTGAGAAGCGATATGCGAGCAGAGAAAATTCGCTACAGGACGATTACACGCAACGATGAAGGTGGGCTGCTAATCCGCTTCCGTGACAGCAATGAGCGCGATAAGGGTTTGCAGCTTATCGATGATGATTACAACGAACTTGAGGCCAGCTCAGCAGATACGGATGCCGACGACCCCAGGCTCATTGTCACCATGTCCGAACAGGTATTACTGGAAACGCAAAAACTGGCACTGCAACAAAACATTGTTACGTTGCGTAAGCGTGTAAACGAACTGGGTGTGGCAGAACCGGTTATTCAACAGCAGGGCCTTAATCGTGTTGTTGTACAGTTGCCCGGCGTGCAAGACACTGCCCGTGCCAAGGAAATACTTGGTGCTACGGCGACACTTGAGTTCAGGCTGGTTGATGAAAAGAACAGCCCACAAGATGCAATCGACAGGGCAGCACCGGCGGGTTCCGAACTGTACTACGAGCGTACCGGTCAACCAATCCTGTTGAAGAAACAGGTAATCCTGACCGGAGATTCCATCATCAATGCGGCGTCCGGTATTGACTCCCAAACAGGCGGACCTAATGTCAGCATTACACTCGACGGTACCGGTGCCAAACGCATGAGTCACGGTACCAGGGACAACGTCGGTAAGCGGCTGGCAGTAGTATTCATTGAAAACAAGCTCGAATTCGTCGAAAAAAACGGCGAGATGGTGGAAAGCAAGCAGACTATCAAGGAAGTCATTAACGCAGCGGTGATACGCGAGCAGCTGGGTAAACGCTTCCAGATTACCGGTCTCGATTCTGGCCAGGAAGCAAGGACACTGGCGTTGTTATTACGCGCCGGTGCGCTGGCAGCACCCGTTTACATTGTCGAGGAGCGTACCGTAGGCCCCAGCCTCGGTCAGGACAACATAGACCAGGGATTCAAGTCGGTCATGATTGGATTTGCGCTGGTACTGGTGTTCATGGCTATTTATTACCGGGTATTTGGGCTGGTAGCCAACATTGCCCTGGCACTAAACCTCGTCTTGATTGTTGCCTTGTTGTCGATGCTACAGGCGACATTAACACTGCCGGGTATCGCCGGTATTGTTTTAACCGTCGGTATGGCAGTGGATGCAAACGTACTTATTTTTGAACGTATTCGCGAGGAATTACGCAACGGTAACTCACCTCAGGCGAGCATACATTCCGGTTATGAAAAGGCGTTTTCAACCATCGCCGATGCCAACATCACGACGCTGATTGCTGCACTGGTGTTGTTTAGTTTTGGTACTGGACCCATTAAGGGTTTTGCCGTGACACTGTCACTGGGAATTATTTCCTCCATGTTTACTGCCATCATGGTATCGCGTTCACTTGTTAACCTGATTTATGGTGGACGTAAACTTCAGAAATTGTCGATTTAATTTCGGGACACTGGTAATTATGAATATGCAATTCAATTTCGATTTCATGGGAAAACGGAAAGTCGCTGTGTTGATTTCCGGGTTCCTGCTGGTCGCTTCTGTCTTCTCATTAGCCATGCAGGGTCTGAACCTTGGCATTGATTTCACCGGTGGTACGCTGGTTGAAATTGGCTACCAGCAGGCAGCAGATCTTGACCAGGTTCGTTCCCAGTTAGAGCAGTCTGAGTTCTCTGATGCCCTGGTGCAGTATTTTGGTACCGCCAATGACATCCTGATTCGCATTCCTCCGTTGGAAGGCTTGAATAGTGCCGACGTAAGCAACAAGGTGCTGACGTTACTTGGCGATGATGTTGAGATGCGGCGTGTTGAATTTGTTGGTCCGCAGGTTGGCGAAGAATTGAAAGATGATGGTGGCCTTGCCATGATCTATGCATTGGTTGGCATCTTTATTTACGTAGCGCTGCGTTTTCAGCGACGTTTTTCAGTGGGTGCTATTGCGGCACTGGTTCATGATGTTGTAATTACGCTTGGCTTTTTCTCTGCTACCCAGTTTGATTTTGATCTTTCTGTTCTTGCAGCCATCCTCGCTGTGATTGGTTACTCGCTTAACGACACCATCGTCGTGTTTGACCGTGTCAGGGAAAATTTCAGGAAGCTGCGTGAGACAGCGCCGGTAGAAGTATTCAACACGTCAATCAACCAGATGTTGAGTCGTACATTAATAACCTCGTTAACCACTATGCTGGTACTGATCGCGCTGTTTGTGTTTGGTGGTGAGATTATTCACAGCTTCGCTACAGCGTTAATTATTGGCGTCCTGGTGGGTACCTATTCATCAATCTACGTGGCCAGTCCGGTGACGCTGGCGCTTGGTGTCAGCAAGGAAGACCTGATGCCGGTACAAAAAGAAGGTGCCGATCTCGACGCCTTACCCTGAAGCATTTGTCTAGCAAGCTGAACATTGTTGCTGACCAGCAAATTACGCTGGCGGCAGAGGTGTTTGAACAATTCGGCCAACTGACATTGTTAAATGGCAGGGAGATCAACCGGCAGTCGTTACAGGATGCCGATGTCCTGCTTGTCCGTTCCGTTACACGTGTAAATGCCAACCTGTTGCATGATACTCCGGTTCGTTTTGTCGGTTCCGCTACAGCTGGTATCGATCATATCGATGAAGCCTGGTTGAAAAACAGTGGTATTTCCTTTGCGTATGCGCCAGGAAGTAATGCACGCTCGGTGGCGGAATATGTATTAAGTAGCCTGTTAAACCTCGCGCATCGTGATGGTTTTGACCTGCATGGTAAAACCATTGGCATCATTGGTGTTGGTGAAGTTGGCAGCCGGGTGCGCAGATTGCTGGAGCTAATCGGCATGCGTTGTCTGTTAAACGATCCTCCACGTGCCGAGCGCGATACATCAGAAGCGTGGCTGCCGCTGGCCGCGTTGACTGACGCTGACATTATTACCTGCCACGTACCCCTGACCGAGACCGGAATACATGCAACACACGGATTAATTGCCCGGGATTTTCTGGAGCAGCTGCCGCAACATGCCATCATTATCAATACCGCGCGTGGTGGTGTCGTCAATGAAACAGACCTTATGGCATTTAAAGCCAGTAGACCTGCAGCACATCTCGTCGTTGATGTATGGGAAAATGAACCGGCAATCGATTCGGAATTGTTGCAGTTGGCTACACTAACTACGCCGCATATCGCTGGTTACAGCTATGATGGTAAGCTCAAAGCTACCGAGCAACTTGCGCGTGCATTACAGGCATTTGTAAGCACCGATCCGGTTGCCATGGCGAGTGCGGATGAACCGCAGGACATAGAATTGCATACTACAGAGAATGTGATATTCAATGCGGTAACTGCGGCTTATGATGTCGCACTTGATAGTAACGAACTTAAGCAGTCACTGACATTGCTCGAACAAAAACGCGCTGAATATTTCGATAAACTTCGCCAGACATATCGACGCCGACGTGAATTTAGTCATACTCGTGTTAATGCGCCTGCGTTATCAGAAACAGAACGTCATAACCTGCTACAACTTGGTTTTATTCTGCAATGAGTAAATTAAAGCTGGGTATTCTTGTGTCCGGACGTGGCAGTAATATGTGCGCGATCGTAGATGCTTGCGAGCAGGGGCGCCTTGATGCAACGGTAGCGCTGGTGCTCAGTAACAACGCTGACTCCCAGGCCCTGAGTACTGCCCGTGATAAACAGATTCAAACGCTGCACCTCAGCTCCCGCACCCATCCGGATACTGAGAAACTTGATGCGGCGATGCTGGCAGCACTGCGGGAAGCAGATGTGGAACTGGTTGTACTCGCAGGCTTTATGAAAAAGATTGGCCCGCGGGTGCTTGCTGGTTACAAGGGCCGCATTATCAATATTCATCCGTCTTTATTGCCTGCTTACGGTGGCCAGGGCATGTTTGGTATACATGTGCATGAGGCGGTACTGGATAATAATGAAAAACAGACGGGCGTTACTATCCATCTCGTTGATGCTGATTATGACCAGGGTGACATCCTGGCCCAGCAGTCTGTGCTGGTAAAACAGGATGATGCACCTGAAACCCTGGCAGCCAGGGTATTAGAGGTAGAACATCGTTTATACACAGAAACGATACAAAAAATTATCGAGGGCAGTATTATATTGCCTTGAATTTTCAAGCCCGGGCAGTCTCATGCCAGGCAATTAATAAAAGAATAAATCACGTTGACTAGAATCATTCACAAAGCATATGCAGCCATAGTACTCGGGCAGCCGGTCTTTACCTCAATACTGATGTTGTTGGTGCTCGGTTTCTTTGCCTATTACACGCAGAATTTCAAACTGGATGCGTCGGCAGATTCCCTGCTGCTTGATGATGATAAGGATTTAAAAATTTTCCGTGAAACAGCAGAGCGCTATACCACCAGGGAATTCCTGTTCGTAACATTCGATCCTGAGGCCGAGCTTTTTAGTCAGCAAAGTGTCGATGTGATAGGGCGGTTACGGGATGATATAGCGCAACTGGAGCAGGTCGAATCGGTAATCAGCATGATTGATGTACCACTGGTACAGCAGGTTGAAGGTAGTTTGACCGATGTGGCCGAGAATGTCCGGACTATTGCGCAAGGTAATGTAGACCTGGATAAGGCTAAATCAGAATTATTAAATAGTCCGATCTTTGAAGAGTTGATAATCAGTGAAGATGGAACCACGACTGCGCTGCAGGTGAACCTGAAACTGGACGTGGACTATCAACAATTGCAGCAGCAGCGAAATAACCTGTTGTACAAGGCAGAAACAGAAGGCCTGTCAGCAGCTGAACAACAACAGCTCGACGAGGTGCTGATTGACTATGCAGAACAGAAAAAGAAATTCGACCGTCTTAACCATGAAAATATAGAGTCAATCAGGTCCATCATTAACAACTACCGGTCCTACGGCACAATTTATCTTGGTGGTGTGCCAATGATTGCCGATGACATGATCACTTTTATCAAGAATGACCTGGTAGTTTTTGGCATGGGTGTATTTCTTTTCCTGGTTGGCATGTTAACAATCATCTTTCGCCAGTTACGCTGGGTCATGTTGCCATTATTAAGTTGCTTCTATGCTGGCCTATTGATGATTGGTCTCCTCGGTCTGGTTGGCTGGAATGTTACTGTCATTTCATCGAATTTTATTTCCCTTATGCTCATCATTACGATGTCGATGAACATCCATTTGATAGTTCGTTACAGGCAGTTGCGTAATGACTTTCCAGAGTACACTCAGTACGAGCTCATAATGCACACAACCAATAAGATGGTGTGGCCTTGCTTCTATACGGCATTAACTACGATCATGGCATTCAGCTCCCTGGTGGTAAGCGGTATAAAACCGGTTATTGATTTTGGCTGGATGATGACAATCGGCCTGACAGTTACTTTTCTTACCTCGTTTATATTATTTCCCGCGCTATTGAGCATGTTACCGTTATCGACGGAAAAGCTGAGTCCACGGGATGAATTTCAGTTCACCCCCAAGCTTGCTGTATTAACGGAAAAACACGGCAACCTGGTTATCTTTATAACAGTTGCCCTGACCATTGCGAGCATTTATGGCATCACGCGTCTGCAGGTTGAAAACAGTTTCATCAACAACTTCAGTGATGAAACCGAGATCTATAAGGGGTTGCGCTTAATCGATGAAAAACTGGGTGGAACAACACCGCTGGATATATTGCTGACTTTGGAAGAAGAACAACCAGTGGAAGAGGAGGAAGAGGACTTCTCTGAGCTTGACGACTTGTTTGCATCATTTGATGACGATAGCAGTGACGACTCATGGTTCACACCGGAAAGAATAGACAAGGTCAAGCAGGTGCATGACTACGTGGATTCTTTACCTGCGGTCGGAAAGGTGCTGTCACTGGCATCAATGATCAGGGTAGGTGAACAAGTGAATAAAGGACCGTTTGATGCCTTTGAGCTCGCAATCGTTAATAAACGTATGCCTGACGAACTGCGTGAGACCATGATCAATCCTTATGTATCAGAGCAATACAACGAGGCGCGAATCAATTTGCGCGTACGCGGTTCCCTGAAAGATCTTCGACGTAAGGAACTTATCGAACAGATAGACCGCGAGATAAAGGAACGTTTTGGCTTTTCCGATGAGGAAGTTCAAATAACCGGAATACTGGTTCTGTATAACAACATGCTGCAAAGCTTGTTTAAATCACAGATTTTAACAATGGGCGTAGTTATGGCCGGTATTGCCCTGATGCTCATGCTACTGTTTCGTTCTGTTTCGCTTGCGCTTATTGGTATTGTCCCGAATATTCTTGCCGCTGCCATTATTCTGGGGTTGATGGGGTTACTCAAGATTCCGTTGGACATGATGACGATTACGATTGCCGCAATTACGATTGGTATTGCCGTCGATAACAGCATTCATTACATATATCGATTCAGGGAGGAATTTCCCAAGACCGGTGATTACCTGAAGACCATGCATTACTGTCATGCCAATATCGGCAAGGCGGTGTTTTACACCGCAATCACGATAATCATCGGGTTTTCCATACTGGTGCTTTCCAACTTTATCCCAAGTATTTATTTTGGCTTATTGACGGCACTGGCGATGGCGATTGCCCTTTTTGCCGCGCTGACGCTATTACCGAAGCTGATACTAATTTTCAGACCTTTCTCCTGATTTGGCCTGTATTTCACACTTTCGGGCTTTCTCTGTACCCATAATATTATTAGAATTACCAATTCTTCGGGCTACGAACCGGAGCACAACAACGACAAGGACCCGGTTCTGAACCAGGATTGCATTGCCTGGGTCTACTCAAGTAACACACGCAGGGGATACACCATGATTTCCAGAGTTTCACGTTTTATCATATTGATCGTTGCCCTCGCTGGCTTCCAGAGCCTTGCAGCAGCAACCACACCTGATGAAGTCGTCAAGATGACAGCAAATGGCGTCATTGAGCGAATCAAGCAGGAACAGGATTTGTTGAAAGAAGATCCTGACAAGTTGTACGCGCTGATTGACGAACTAGTTATCCCCAATTTTGATTTCATCAGCATGTCCAAATGGGTCCTTGGCAAAAACTGGAAAGCCGCATCAGATGCCCAGCGCACCGAATTCGTCGAGCAATTCAAAACACTGTTAGTGAATACCTATGCCAAGGCATTGCTTGAATACTCCGACCAGGAGATTACGTTTTTCCCTGCGGAATCAACTGACCGTCCAAACCTTGCCGTGGTGAGAACCGAGTTAACCAGCTCCGGTGCCCAGCCTTTCCCTGTGGCTTACCGCATGTATCAGAAGAACGAGCGCTGGCGAGTTGTCGATGTCACCGTAGATGGTGTGAGCCTGGTATCGACTTATCGCGGTTCTTTTGCCACGCAAATCAAGAAAGAGGGATTTGATTCACTGCTTAAGCAGCTGGCAGATAAAAATGCAAAACTCGAAGGAGATCTCAAGACCGGCGGCTAGGCAGACTTATTATTGATGCAAACAGCCGGGCTCTGCCCGGTTGTTTTTTCTGTGACGAAGAAAAATTTTTCGCACTAAAATTTCAGATTCCTTTATCATTGCACTTTTTCAGTACAACACATCTATGATGAATCCAGACACAATAAAACAGCTAATTGAAACGGGCTTACCTGGTGCCAACGCCATGGTGCAGGGTGATGATGGCACTCATTTCGAGGCCGTCATCGTCTCCGAAGAGTTTGCTGGCAAAACCATGCTGCAACAACACCAACTGGTTTACAAAGCGCTTGGTGAACTGATGGGCAAGGAAATTCATGCCCTGTCCATGCAGACACTGACCCCTGAAGAGTGGCAGCAAAAACAATGATGATTTACCTGACGAACCGTCTGCATGGATAGATTGATCATTCATGGTGGTATTCCGCTGTCCGGAGAAATCCACATTTCCGGCGCGAAAAATGCCGCTTTACCCATCCTCTCGGCAACATTGCTTACCAACGAACCGGTAACTATTGGCAATGTGCCCCATCTTCACGATATCACTACGACGATAGAGCTGTTGGCTCGAATGGGTGCCCAGGTAACTGTCGATGAGAAGATGAAGATCGAGATCGACAATAGTCAGATCAATAACTTTTTTGCGCCATACGAACTGGTTAAGACAATGCGCGCCTCTATCCTTGTACTTGGTCCGCTACTGGCACGCTATGGCAAGGCAGATGTATCACTGCCCGGTGGCTGCGCTATCGGCTCGCGTCCTGTGAACCTGCATATACAGGGTCTCGCTGCCATGGGGGCAGACATTGTCGTAGAAGGCGGCTATATCCGTGCCACCGCTAATCGTCTCAAAGGCGCGCACCTGGCGCTGGATATTGTCACGGTAACCGGCACCGAAAACCTGATGATGGCAGCGACGCTGGCTGAGGGTACAACCATTATCGAAAACGCGGCTCGCGAACCCGAGGTCAGCGATCTTGCCCATTTTCTTAATAGCATGGGGGCGCGGATCAAGGGGGCAGGTACTGACCGGATTGAAATAGAAGGTGTAAAGGAATTACACGGTGCGAGCTACGATATCCTGCCAGACAGGATTGAGACCGGCACATATCTGGTTGCTGCTGCCATGACCGGTGGCGACATCAAGCTAAAGAATACACGTCCGGAACTGCTCGAATCCGTGCTCGCCAAGCTGGGAGAAGCAGGCGCAAACCTGGAAATGGGCGAAACCACGATTAGTCTGGACATGGCTGGTAATAAGCCCACGGCCGTGGATATTCACACGTCCCCTTATCCAGGTTTTCCGACCGATATGCAGGCTCAATTTACCGCGATGAATTGTATAGCAACCGGCTCCGGCACGATTACAGAGTCGGTGTTTGAAAATCGTTTCATGCACGTTCATGAGCTGCAGCGCATGGGCGCGAAATTAAAGCTGGAAGGAAATACCACAATTACTGACGGTGTCGATAAGCTAACCTGCGCACCTGTTATGGCTACGGATCTCAGGGCGTCGGCCAGCCTGGTGCTGGCAGGTCTTGTCGCCGAGGGCGAGACCATCGTTGACCGTATTTATCATATTGATCGTGGTTACGAGACGATCGAGGAAAAATTATCCCAGCTCGGCGCCGACATCCGTCGTATTCCTGAATAAGCTGTCCCTTTTCTGACCAGCACGAGATCCCGATAAACTTTTCAAGTCCTGCTGTATCTATTGTATTCTGTGCGCCTTTTAATCATCGGGGCGAATAATCGGCCATTGCAATGAAGGATCAAATTACCATCGCTGTTTCAAAAGGGCGCATCTTCGAAGAGGCCATGCCATTGCTATCCAGCATAGGTATTGAGCCAAAGGATGATCCGTCCAAGTCGCGCAAACTGGTACTTGAGACCAGCCAGGATAACGTCCGCCTGCTTGTGATTCGTGCGACGGATGTGCCTACCTATGTCGAACGCGGTGCTGCTGAGCTGGGCATAGCCGGCAAGGATGTACTGTTGGAATATAACGGTGACGGGCTTTATGAACCGCTGGACCTTGGTATAGCCAGGTGCCGAATGATGCTGGCCGGGTTAAAGGAAGCCGGTCCTGTTAATGACAGACCGCGGGTCGCGACCAAGTATACGAATATCACGCGTGATTATTTTGCAAAACTGGGTCAGCAGGTAGAGATCATTAAATTATATGGCTCTATGGAACTAGGCCCCGTGCTTGGCTTGTCAGACTGGATTGTCGATCTTGTCGATACGGGAAATACGTTAAAGGCGAATGGTCTGGTTACGTTGGAACATATTACTGATATCAGTTCGCGCTTGATAGTAAACAAGGCCGCCATGAAGATGAAGAGCTCACAGATAAAACCTATCTTGAGTAGCCTTGCAAAAGTTGTTGGTGAATAGTCATGTTAAACAGGCTTGATAGCAGTCATCCAGAGTTCAGCGAACAGTTGAAAGCATTGCTTTCCAGCAGTGATGAACCCGGTCCTGACGTACTTGAAACAGTAAACAGTATAATTGCTGACATTCGCGCGCGCGGTGATGAGGCACTGCTTGAATACACGAACCGCTTTGATCGTCGCCAGGCGCAGATTGATGACATCGAGATACCTGCGAGTGAATTACAGGCAGCTTTGGATAGGATTACACCCGAGGTCAAGCAGGGGCTCGAACATGCCGCGGCTAGAGTAAAGGAATTCCACGAACATCAAAAACAACAAACCTGGTCTTACCAGGATGGCGAAGGTAACACGCTTGGGCAAAAGGTCACCGCGTTGGACAGGGTCGGCGTTTATGTCCCTGGTGGTAAGGCAGCATATCCATCGTCAGTACTGATGAATATCATTCCCGCAAAGGTTGCCGGGGTTGAAGAGATCATCATGGTGGTGCCCACCCCGGACGAGGAACGCAACGATCTCGTACTGGCAGCAGCAGCGATTGCCGGTGCCACCCGTGTTTTTACGATTGGCGGAGCGCAGGCAGTAGCGGCACTAGCCTACGGCACTGAAACCGTGCCTCGCGTTGACAAGATAGTTGGCCCGGGCAATATCTATGTGGCCACTGCCAAGCGCCAGGTATTCGGTGTTGTTGGCATCGATATGATCGCCGGTCCTTCCGAAGTAGTTATTGTTGCCGACAACAGTGCTAACCCCGACTGGGTTGCAATGGATATGTTTGCCCAGGCAGAGCATGATGAAGAGGCCAGCGCTATTTTGATTTGTACTGATGATAGCGTCATCGACAAGGTGGCAGGCAGTGTCGATAAATTGCTTCCGGATATGGAACGTGCCGAGATTATCAAGACCTCACTCGCAAGTAACGGTGCGTTGATCAAGGTTAAGGATCTTGACGATGCCGCAAGCGTCGTCAATATCATTGCACCCGAACACCTGGAACTGGCAGTCAGTGACCCAGAAGCATTACTGCCTGCTATCAGGCACGCTGGTGCTATTTTTATGGGCCATTACGCGGCCGAATCACTGGGTGATTACTGCGCGGGCCCAAATCATGTCTTACCCACGGCCAGGACTGCACGTTTTTCATCGCCGCTTGGTGTGTATGATTTCCAGAAACAGTCTTCACTCATCATGTGCTCCAGCATTTCTGTTACCGAAATCGCCGATACGGCTTCAGTACTTGCCAGAGGCGAAGGACTGACAGCACACGCGCGGTCTGCTGAATACAGACGCGACTCGGATTAACTGCGGGACGCGTTAATGAAAGAGGAAGCGCTGCGTCGGCTATTTAAACCTGCCGTCATCAATGCCAATGCTTACCAGGTACCGGATTCGACAGGGCTGGTAAAACTTGATGCCATGGAAAACCCGTATACGTGGCCAGACGAACTCAAGCAGGATTGGCTGCAATGTTTGCATGATAGCGATCTTAATCGCTATCCAGATGCTGCCGCGCGAGCCATGCATGCCGATTTGCTGGAGCTGTTTGCAGTGCCGGCAAATGCCGCCATGATGTTTGGTAACGGCTCTGATGAACTCATTCAAATCCTGCTAATGGCGTTGGGTCCGGCAGCAGGCGGTGTGCTGGCACCTGAGCCAACCTTTGTTATGTATCGTCACCTGAGTGAATTACTGGGCCTGGAATTTACCGGCGTGCCGCTGCAAGCGGATTTTTCACTTGATATGCCCGCTATGCGGCAAGCTATCGAACAACATCAGCCCGGCATTATTTTTCTCGCCTGGCCAAATAATCCTACCGGTAACTGTTTTGCCGAGGATGATGTGGTAGAAATTCTCGAGGCCAGTGATGGCCTGGTGGTGGTTGACGAGGCCTATCATGCATTCGCAGGTAAAACGATGCTGCATGCTCTGGCGCAGTACCCCAACCTGCTAGTCATGCGCACATTGTCAAAGCTGGGACTGGCGGGTTTACGCCTCGGCAGTTTGATCGGGGCTGGTTCGGTGATCTCGCAGCTGGAAAAGATCCGGTTGCCATACAATATCGGCACACTGAATCAGGCCAGTGTCAGTTTTATCTGCCAGCACATTGATGTGTTGCAGTCGCAG
>JAAUYM010011285.1_pt1 | contig 26054 bp, 26 predicted proteins | sample 7278001 | NCBI WGS metagenome assembly JAAUYM01 (sample SAMN14350224, study PRJNA611818) | marine sediment metagenome | isolation source: surface marine sediment (1.8m) | place: French Polynesia: Moorea | collected 2018-08
GACGAAACAAGGTCCACTGTATTCCCCAGTGTCGTCCATCCTTATCAAGCAGGTTGGCGGTTAAATACCACCACTCAATCCTATAATCAGGGTGCGCGCCATGGTCTTGAGGAAATTGTAACGGTCTGCCCGGTGTGACCTGTGCAAAACCACGCCCTTCATCACGCAGACCGTCCAACACATCTTTGCCCGGGCTTAATGGTGCAATGCCGAGCAGTAGCCAAATTACCAGTACCCGTTTCATAATTCTTCGCCCAGCTCTCGCAAGGCGCGCGGCATGTTTCGGCGCCACTGAAAAGAAACCAGCGTGATTGTCAGTAAACAAATTGCCGCCACTAACAACCCCATATACAGCGCTGGTGTAAATTCCCACTGCAATGGCATGCTCCAGCCAAAGCTGATGATATTTAATTTATGTATCAGCACCCATGACAATAAGGCACCGAGTGGTATTGAAAACAGCCAGACAATGCCACAAAAAATCACCAATGGAACCGCGATTAACAGTAGCTGTTCATACTGGCGTAAGCCCAATGCGCGCCATTGCGCAAACTGTGGTAACCGTTCCTGTAATATCGCGAGCAGCGAAGCTAATAACGCCATGGCAGCTACTGACATTGTCAGACCATTCATCGCCGCTGTGATGGCAAAGGTACGATCAAAAATACCTACAGATAGTTCACGTACCTCCTGCCGTGTTATCCAGTCACCCGGTTGCAGACCTAATGCTCTAAGCGCGTTCTCTGCCTGCTCAAGCGAGCGTGGATTATCCTGGTTTAGCCAGAAAGCAAATCCCAGAGAGTTATAGTGCTGCCAAAACTGCATTAGCGTCTTCGAAGGCATGTATATTTGAAAGTAAGGATTACCATAATCATAAAAGACACCAACGACCCTGAAGTTATGGACACCACGATCGGTCTGTAACGCTATATCATCACCAATATTTACGTGTCCCAGAAAATGCGCCTGTTCATTAATGAGTACCGTGTTCGATTGAGTGCGCCATGCTTGCAATGCGTCTGCCTCACTTGCACCCTGCCAGCGCGATAGCGGTAGTGCCTGGGTATCTTGTGCTGTCGGTTCAATACCTCGTACAAGCGCTGGTCGGTCAAGCCAGCGGGTTGTCACACTGATACGCTGGTGTACGTCTGTCAGCCACTGTTCATTACCGGGTATCCGGGTCAGCTCCTGTTCTGATAGTTTTGTTGAACTGGCGTAAACATCTGCACTTTGTATCTGTTCCAGCCAGTTAATAAATGCGTCACGAAAACTGTCTACCAATGTGCCTACGCCAAGGTTGGCAGTCAGTGCCAGTAATAACGCCATCATTGCACTTCTATAAACCGGCAACTGGAACCAGCCATCAGCGATCTGCCAACGAGCAAGCAGGTTGTTGTCACGCGAACACCAGGCGATGAACCGCAATCCTGTCGCTAAAGTAATCGGCAATAACCAGGCCGCAGCAAATAAAATAAAACCCAGCACAACAAACCCGCCGATAACGGTATCGATTTGCGTATAGCCAATGACACCCAGTACCGCTAGTAATGCGCCTGCCAGTGCCAATCTGCGTCGCGCGCTGGCCTCATCCTGAAGGCGATTCTCTGTTCGGGCAGATTCAAGTACTGAATAGCTTATCTGCCGGTATAGTGGCCAACCTAGCGCCAGCAGCAAGCCAAGAAACGTGATACACCAGGCCTTTAATAAGGTGAGTGAATTTAATGCAAGCTCGGCTTCGATGGAGGCGTTATAGAGGTTTTGTAAGCTGGATCCCAGGTCAGGCAGTAATACGTAGGCAAACAGGATGCCCAGACCAAACCCGAGTGCTGTACCGATCAGGCTCCAGAGTAATGTTTCAAACAGGATGGCAGCAGTGAGCTGTTTCGCCGAGCAGCCCAGTAAGCGTAGATTCAATAGCGTGGCTCGCCGATACCATAACGAGAAGCGGACGGCGTTAAACACGATAAACAACCCAACCGCAAATGATAACAGGCTCATGGCAGACAAATGGGTATGTAATGAATCCGTTAACGACTGCAAATCTATATGTTGCTGGTTTTCGACCAGTTTCAATTGCTGAGGCAACATGCGACGTAGCCTCTCTGCCTCATTAATATCCAACGCACCTACGGCCAGATAGCTGAAACTATCCGTACCGTGTATGTCCAGCGCGGCGCCGATATCCATGAAAACACGGCGGCCCTGTTGCGACTGCGTCTGCAACAACGCTGGTGGCAATAGGCGGCCATCACGAAGCCGCAGCTGCTCTCCTTCACTGATACCTAGTTCGTTTGCCAAAACCGGTGAATACCAGGCCCTGTATGGAGGCTGGATGAATTCAAGCCAGTCTTCTGCGAAATCCATGTCGTTCGACACGACATTCCCATCAGCAGGCAACGCGATAATGTCAGTAGCAATAATTGAAATTAAGGTGTTGTTGTCTGTACCTACCTCGAACTCGACCAGCGGAAACACCTGCCGAAAACCTGCGCGTCTAAGCTTGATATAGACTGCTTGATCAATACCTTCGCCATCGCGATCGCGAATCCAGTAATTCGCTTGTGCGCCGAGCAGGCGTTGCGCATCCTGATAACTGGACTCTGCGTGTTGATTAATAATTTGCACAGCTGACCAAAGGCCAACTCCGACAACCAGTCCCAATGCAAGGAACAGGGTTTGACCAGGATGACGCCAGTAATGACTGAGTAAGGCCTTTAGTATCCAGTGATAGTTGGTGTTCATTCTGTTTCAGTCAGACTACCGTTATGTAATAGCACACGCCTATCCATGAAGGCTGCCATGGATTGGCTATGTGTCACCATTAACAAGGCACTGCCTGCATGCTTAACGAGTTCACTAAACAAAGCCATTACTTCAAGACTGGCATTTTCATCGAGGTTGCCGGTTGGTTCATCTGCCAACACCAGTGTTGGCTTATGTAACAACGCACGTGCAATGGCGACTCTTTGTTGCTGACCACGTGATAACTGTTGTGGTGATTTTTGCAAATGCCCTGTCAGGCCAAGGGAAGAGATTAATTGCTGTTCATAGTCGCTGTCGTATCGATTGCAAAGTGCCGCCTGAAATCGAATATTATCTAATACACTTAGCGTAGCAATGAGATGAAATTGCTGAAAAACCAGGCTCAGTTCCGAACGCCGCATTTCAGCAAGTTCTGCCTCAGAAGCACGGTGTATATCTCTACTATTGAATCGTATTTGGCCTTGCTCGGGTTTATCAAGGCCTGCAATCATATGGAGAAATGTTGACTTGCCACTTCCGCTTTCACCAAGTAGTGCGACAGATGTTCCTGCCTGCATCGAAAAATCAATGTTATCCAGCACGAGTTGGGACTGGTTACCGCCAAAGTAGGATTTGCTGAGATTATTAATTGTTAACATGCTGGCAAATGCTAAACCAAATCATCAGGCACGCCCAGAGAAACGCCTTGAGGAGCCATGTTGATCACGTCAGTTATGGCGCCGCTATGAGAGACAAAATAATGTCGCAAGACCTGATTATTAAAGCTATTTATTCAAATGTAAGTGTGGTCGTCATTGACCGAAAAGCGGATATGCACAATACCTTCTTCAATCGACCTATCGTGCGTAATGCCAGAGTTGGAAAACACGCTTAACATCTTTAGATTGTCGGGCAGAACACTGGCGTGCAGCTCAGCAATCCTTGCAATTTTTGCCAGCTGCAACATATGCCGCAACAATAGAGTTCCAATTCCAAGGCCGTGATATTGGTCGTTAACAGTAAAAGTGAGTTCTGCTGCCAGTACCGGCTCTTGTTGATACACGATATAACGCGACCCACCAGCAACGATCTCTTTACCATCCTCGACAATAATCGCCATTAACGCTACATGGTCGCAAAAATCTATTTCGGTTAGATAAATCAGCTCTTCTCTGGAAAGGTCCTGCTTGGGCTGGAAAAAACGAAAGTATGCGGACTCAGGCTCCAGACTTTGCAAACCATTTTGTAACGCAACCTTATCTTCAGGCCGTATTGCCCTTATCAATAGTTGACGTCCGTCCAACAGTTGGGCGTGTGCTTTATATTGCCTTAACCTGTCAGCTGTGGATTCATTGTGGGTCGACTTTGACACTTATAGAAGCGTATATCATTAGTACCTCTATACAAAGTATACATAGTGACTATTGCTGGAGTGTTAAAATGCCTGAAATGAATATTGATATATCAGGCAGTTTGGGAAAAGACAGTGATCCTGTCCCTGCCGTGGCTTTTTGATTCATATAAACACAAATCAGCTCGTTTGAGCACGCTATCAATACTCCTGTCGTGTCGTTGATATCCGGTGATGCCAATACTTGCGGTAAGCTTGAATTTACTCATGTAATAAGAAAACACCTTGCTTCGTAACGATTCGATAAGTCGTTCAACATAGTGCGTTGCCTTTGATGCTGTAGTGCCCGGGAAAAGAATACAAAATTCCTCGCCACCAATCCTGAACAGGTAATCTTCTTTTCTAAGCTCTTCCTGCAAGAAACGGGTAAATTCGATAAGTATCTTGTCACCCGCCTCATGGCCATGCGTGTCGTTGATGTTTTTGAAATAATCAATATCAATGCTGGCACAGGCAAACGTCATCTCGTCACGATTAGCCTTCGCAATCAGTTTCTCTCCTATTTGTGCGAGCATGCGCCTGTTATATATGGATGTCAGCGGATCGGTAAGAGAGTTTCGAATGGTAATGAACGACTCTTGCACGATAGTTTTTAATTGTTCAAACCGTCGTATCTGGTCTTCGGTTAACTGTCTCGGTTTGGTATCAATCACGCAGAGCGTGCCTACAGTAATATTGTCTTTTATGGTAATGGGCAATCCTGCGTAAAAACGAATTTTTGGCTCACCGGTTACCAGCGGGTTGTCAGCAAATCGTGCGTCTTCCAGTGTGTCGGGAATGGTTAATGGCTGGTTACTAAAAACAACGTGACCACAGAAGGAAATATCGCGACCTGTTTCATCTGCATCCAGGCCACATTTTGATTTAAACCACTGGCGATCCTTGTCTACTATAGAAACGAGCGCAATAGGCACGTCAAGAATATCCGCGGCGAGTTCTGTGACCTGGTCATAAATACGTTCAGGCGGCGTATCAAGAATATCCAGGCTTTGAAGACAGGCAATTCTTTCTTCTTCGTTATCTGGTATACGTGGTTCTTGCATAGTGAGTAGAGTCCCTTTCAGTTACTGTTCGCTGTTTAAACTTCCTGCTGTTACATTCTTTTTATCGTTTTGCTATCCAGTTCGCTGCCTGATGCCGAAGCGATCAGGTTTTCCAGCGGCTGTGGCCTGGCGATACCGTAACCTTGCGCATAATCAATTCCGATACCGTATAACAGGTTTTTAATTTCATCGTTTTCGACAAACTCGGCGATAGTCTTTTTACCCATTACCTGGCCAACCTCTTTAATTGACTTGACCATTGCCAGGTTAACCTTGTCTTTATGAATATTTTTTACGAAGCTACCGTCGATTTTCAGGTAGTGCACCGGTAACTGTCTGAGGTAGCCAAATGACGACAGGCCACTACCGAAATCATCCAGTGAAAAACGACAGTCATACTTTCCTAACTCAAAGATAAACTTTTCCGCGCGTTCAAGATTGCTTATGGCTGCCGTTTCAGTAATTTCAAAGCATATCTTGTCACCACGCACCAGGGTCTTATCCAACTGTTCCACGATAAAATTCAGTAGAAAATCATCGGTCATGGATTGACCAGACAGGTTGATCGATATTGTGTCCGTAGCTGCAAGGAAACTTCTGTTACGCATTAGCAGTTCGAACGTGTTTTTAATCATCCAGCGATCGATCCTGGATGCCTTGAAATAGCGCTCTGCCACGGGTAGAAACAAGCCTGGTGCAACTATTTCGTTGTTATCATCCAACATACGAATAAGCAGTTCATAATGATGGCCCCTGCTATCCTGCGCCAGGGCCTCTATGGGCTGCGCATAGATAACGAATCGATCCTCGTCCAGCGCCCTGTCTATTGCGGCAACAATTTCTACCTGTCTATCTCTCTGTTCACCATGATCATTGTTTTGATTGTAAACAACCATCCTGTTTCTGCCCTGTTCCTTGGCCAGGTAACAGGCGGAATCAACGTTTTTCATAATCTGGACGATATCCTTTTCATCACTGGTGAACTCATACAGACCTACGCTGGCACTGACTCGATATACCCTGTCTTCATAATTAAGACGATAACCGTCAATCTTGCTCAGAATTTTTTCGGCAATCTTTTCTGCTTTATCCAGGCTGCATTCCTTCAATAATATCGCGAATTCATCACCACCTAGTCTGGCGATGGCATCCCGGTTTCGCACACAACTTTTTAACAGGCTCGCCACTTCGACCAGAAGATAATCTCCAGCATGATGGCCACCACTGTCGTTTACTATCTTGAATTGGTCCAGGTCGATGAAACAAATTACGTGTTGTGTATTCTTGCGGCGCTTGTAATTAAGCAAATCGTTCAATCGAATTTCAAATTCACGCCGGTTTAATAGCGAAGTAAGATGATCAAAGCGAGCATGATTTTCTAGCTGTTGTTGTAGTTCGATTTCAGTAGTAATGTCTTCCTGGATGGCAACAAAATTGATGATCTTGTCGTCGTTGTCCCTTACCGCTGCCATAGAATTTCTTGACCAGTAATAGGAACCATCCTTGCGCTTGTTATAAATATTGCCCTGCCATGTCTTACCCTCTGACAGGGATTGCCACAACTGCTTGTATACCTTTTCAGGAGTTAATCCTGATTTTAAGATGCTTGGATTACGTCCAATGACTTCTTGCTCGGTATAGCCGGTGATTTCCGTATACTTTGGGTTGATATATTCAATGTTACCGCGGGGATCGGTTATATAGACAGCAGCGGTACTGTGTTCAACTGCGCGCTCCAGCTTTCTCAATTCCAGCGTGGTTTGCATTAACTGGCTGGCATCACGAAGTGTCTCGACTACACCTTGTAATTGCCCATCGTCATCGAAGAAAGCATTGGCCTCGAAGATAAGGTATTTCAACCCGGCAGGCGTCTGGCACCAGTTACGCGCGCGTAGTCCTCGCTTGTGATGCACCGACTGCTCTATGTGATCGTAAAGGTCAACATTATCAAGCCAGTTATCTTCCAAAACGACATCGGCAAGGCAAGGACGTTCAGTGTCATAAAAACCCCGCCAGTGTTGCTGGGTATTCATGACTTCGGTTGCCGGCAAACCTGTCAGCACTTCACAGGCCTTGTTCCAGTAAACGACATGACTCGACGCATCAATAACAAATGTTGCCGCGCCAATACTGTCCAGCCACTTCAAGTGTATATTCGTCATAGTCCCTTTTATTCTCGTTATCCGGGCCGGCATATCTGCTCTGTAATTGCTACCAATGCATATGTTGCACTGAAGCAAAGCAGCCCGTAGCTACTAAAAATTAGTGCAAGTTATATGCCACGAAATGGAGAGAAAAGCGGTGTTGCGATGCAGGCAGATGCCTATTTCAATGCCGGAGGTTGCCGGTCAGCAGAAGAGAACCTGAAGACCTGGCTCATGATGTCGACCAGGTTCCAGGCGACTTTTTCTGGGTCATGACCTTGTTTAAATTTTTCCATGGTCGCGAGGTGCACGAATAGTACCCCTTCCATATCGGAATCGCGCAAGCGGGTAAAAATGCGCATACGCCAGCCTGGAAACAGCCTGCCAGTATCCATACGTTCCTCAAGCCTTACCTTAATCTCGTGTCGCTTATCCTGTTCGATATTTTTCATCAGGTTGTGAATATCGAAATAACGGCCCTCAATGTATTGGATGAAGGACTCATCGTAGTAGACCAGGTAGCCGGTGACGTTGTATTCCGTGTTTTTGTCGATGCACCACTCTTCCAGTTCAGTCAATTCTGCATCTGACAGTGGCTTTTTCGCCTTGCTATAGTAAAGACAGCGATAGGGTGCGTCAGGATCTGGTGCGTCAACGTCCGTCATAAAACCGTCATTTCCTGGTAAAGGGCGAAAGTATTCTACTCACTGCAGGATGCCAGCTAAAGCTTCTCGCTAACAGTCTGTTTTTAATAGCTTAATGTATTAAGACGATAGTGTAGACCACAGCACCTGTCGTGTCATTACGACAGGTGCTGACAGGAACTATTAAGTCAAAGAGTGGGCGCCAGACTCCTAGCGGGCAGAGACCACGTCGTATGAAATATCCGCCAATTCCACCATGAATGGCGTAACACCTGGCGGAATGCCGCGCGGGTCAAAATTCAGGTGAAAGCTGTATTTCTGTTCCTGGTCAAAACTGGCGATTGACGTCAGCTTGGCCGCGCCAGGCACCAGGGTCGCATCAATTGCAAACGGTTGCGCTGTAATTTGTTCGCCGTACATATCCTTGTAGATGATGTAACCGGAAATATTGCTCACGGATTGGGACGTCGTATTTCTAACCGAGAAATGCTCCATCTTTGCTTCCGGCATTTTTTTAAATAATACCAGCTCAATACCCTTGTTTTGTTGCACGCGCTCCGCAGTATCTCTGTAGCCGCTAATTTCGACCGCAGATACCCTATCGGTTATGGTTAACAGCGACACCAGCAACAAGCTGAATGCAAAGTTATTTAATAGGCTCATCTATATATTCCTCGCTTAGCTTTGTTCTGGTGGCGTTACTTCACTGAGTAACATGTAAACGGCAAGTGCCATCGGTATCAGTAATACCAGTAATTCCTGGGTTACCATGAATATTCTCCTGTTTAAATTTTGCCTTAGTGACCACAGCAAATTCGCCTCGTTCAGGTAAGCAATCATCATGGCTATTTTGTACAGGACAAAAAAAAGCCCGCATTGCGGGCTTTTCGTACCTGATGTGCCTGCTATCAGGGATTTGGAAGCGTTTTCAAACCAGATTGTGAAGAGAAGTAAGCGGCAAGATCTTGCATATCCTGCTCCGATAAACCTGCAGCAATACCGTTCATGATGGCGTTTTGTCGATCGCCAGATTTATAGTCTTTCAAGGCCCTGACAATATAGTCAGGATACTGACCAGCTAACCTGGGATTCATTGGTATTGTGCTATTGCCATCAGCGCCGTGACAGGCTGCACAAACGGCCGACTTCTCCTGACCTGCGACAGCATCACCCTTGGCCATGACAGGGGCAGCCAACATGAATAACATGATGGAAACAAATGTGGAAAGTACTGATTTGGTCATGTTATCACCTCCTATTGGGCACTGGATATGTAACTGGCGATATCAGCCATATCCTGTTCACTTAGTTGGGCTGCATTAGCCTGCATGGTTGGATGCCAGCGTTGTCCGGCCTGGTAGGCCTTCAAGGCGGCAATAATATAATCGGGGTGCTGACCCCCCAATTTGGGCACGTGATAATTTGGCGATGCATTGGTTACTTTGCCTGCGTGACAGCCAAGACAGGTTTCAGCCAATTTACGCCCGTTGTTTGCATCCCCTTCGGCCAGCACAGGCATGGCCACTAGCGCTAGCATGAGCGCGCAAATAGACGTGATAGTTCTCATAATAATTATCCAGATTCTTGAATTGAAGGTGTACGTCTGTAATTGAAAGTTACTGTTTATAGTTATTTTTTCTAACAAATACTAGGTCAATAGATTAATGATAATTGGCTTGAAAATCCAGATTTATATTGACCTCGACAAGCACGATAACTACTGTCGGAGATTAAAATGAACTAAACCCTTATTTATTCAATCTAGTGAAGACAACTATTCTTTGAGGCTTACTAAGATGTATAAATTTATATCGTTTTTGACACTAAATCTGGCACTGGCTAGCACCGCCCAGGCAGCCTGCGCAAATTATTTTGACGCCGATCTCAGACTGTTACATTCCGACAAAACCGCCAACATCTGCGAGGATTTTTCTGATAAAACCCTGCTTATCGTCAACACGGCCAGTAAGTGTGGTTTCACCCCGCAGTTTGAAGGCCTGGAAGCGCTACATAAGGAATTCAAGGACGACGGACTAGTGGTACTGGGTTTTCCAAGTGATTCTTTCAACCAGGAAATCCGTGATGAAGAAGGCGTGGCCAAGGTTTGTTACATGAACTACGGTGTCACGTTTACCATGTTTTCCACGGTGCCGGTACGCGGCGAAAACGCGCATCCTATATTCAAGGCGCTTGCAGAGCAGTCTGAAGCACCAGGTTGGAATTTTAACAAGTATCTGGTTGATAAGGACGGCAAGGTTATTCAGCATTTTGGTAGCCGCGCACGTCCCGATTCCGACGAATTCAAGGAGCTGATTCGCTCTTCACTGTAGTACTCGTCTGTTTTGATCTATCAATAAATTCTTCCGCCATGTCTTCTGCCATGGCGACCTGATTACCGAATATCTTGTGATCACCGGTTATTCCCCACATGCGGTTCGCCGCGTGGGGATTACCATTTTTATGAGCAGCATATAGCCACATATATGCCTGCATGTAATCGATATCGACAAACTCACCGTTCTCATACATTGAACCAAGATTATATTGCGCATCTGCAAAACCTGCCCGCGCGCCTTTCTCAAACCAGGTAATCGCCTTGCGATAATCACGCGGCATTCCTAGCCCAAGGTAGTGATGAATGCCAAGGTAATTCATAGCCTCGGAATCGCCGCTATTGGCCTCGGTCAGCCATAGCGCATAGGCCTTGGAATATTCGCCACGCTCAAAATAATCACGCGGGTCCTGCGATTTTGCACAGGCTGTTAATAACAAGATTAATAGCAGGCCAAATTTCATTACAACGACAACGACATCCTCAAGCCTTATCCAGGGCCTGCTCGATATCCTCTAGTAAATCATCAATGTGTTCGATGCCAACAGACAGCCGTACCAGGTCTTCTGAAACACCGGCCTTGTTCAGTTCTTCCGGCGACAGCTGTCGATGGGTGGTCGTGGCAGGATGGCACGCCAGCGACTTTGCGTCACCGATGTTGACAAGCCGGGTAACCAACTGCAGCGCATCAATAAATCGGGCACCGGCCTCGGCCCCGCCCTCAATACCAAAGCTTAGAATCCCCGAGGCCTTACCATTGGTATATTTTTGCAACAGCGCGTAATCAGGATGACTTTCCAAACCGGCATAGCGAACCCATGACACCTTGTCGTGTGCTGACAGGTAGTCCGCAACACGTTCAGCATTTTCACAATGCCTGTCCATACGTAATGGCAAGGTTTCAATGCCCTGCAGCACCATGAAGCTGTTCATTGGGGAAATTGCAGCGCCGGTATTTCTTAACGGCACCACGCGCGCCCTGCCAATGTAGGCTGCTTCACCCAGTGCCTCCGTGTATACCACGCCATGATAAGACGGGTCAGGTTCGTTCAAGCGTTTGAATCGTTGCTTGTGTTCAGCCCATGGAAACTTGCCAGAATCGACAATAATGCCACCTATAGTTGTACCGTGACCACCGAGGTACTTGGTCAGCGAATGAACAACAATGTCACAGCCATGCTCAAACGGGCGGCATAAATAAGGTGTAGGTACCGTATTATCAACAATCACCGGCACACCTTTTTCGTGCGCCAGCTCTGCGATACGTTCTAAATCGGCGACGTTACCGGCCGGGTTTCCAATCGACTCGCAAAACACCGCTTTTGTTTTGTCATCGATCAACGAGGAAATACTATCTACACCACCGGCATCGATGAAACGGGTTTCAATACCCATTTGCGGGAAAGTATGTGCAAACAGATTATAAGTGCCACCATAGAGACTGCTGGTAGAAATAATGTTGTCACCTGTTTCAGCAATCGTTTGCACGGCATAGTTAATCGCTGCCATACCTGATGCCAATGCAAGGCCGCCGATTCCACCTTCCAGTTCAGTTACACGCTGCTCCAACACAGCAGTAGTGGGGTTCATGATTCGCGTGTAAATATTACCCTCGACCTTTAAATCAAACAGGTCGGCACCATGCTGAGTGTTATCAAACGCGTATGAGGTGGTTTGATAAACCGGAACAGCAACGGCCTTTGTCGTCGGTTCTGGTGAGTAACCGCCATGCACGGCGATGGTTTCGAGTTTCATGTCTTGTCCTCCACAGGCGTCACGATGTGGACGTTGCCCGGTTTACTTTACTTGTTCTTTTTCTTGTCTTTCTTTTTATCTTTCTTTCCTTTTTTGTCCTTTTTATTTTTCTTTTTGTCCTTGTCTTTTTTCTTGTCCTTCTTTTTCTTATCTTTGCGTTTAGCGTTTGTTGACTTATTGCCGGTTCGTTCTGCCTTGCCTGCGGGTGTGGCCGAGGCCATCAGATTTGCAGCTTCTATTAGCGCCGCTTCTGCACGCGCAGGTCCAATACCCGGAGCGCTAGCCAGAATATCGCTATTGCTTTTAAGTAGTTGCTCTACTGTCTTGATTTTTTTTGTTGCCAGATAAGCTACCGTTTTCGGGCCAATACCCCTGACATTTTTAACCGGTATTGCCATTGTTCACCTCGCCGTTGGAAAAGTCAGCATAGTATAGCAGCGCCAACCGCCGGGTGTGACAGTGTCTAGCAACGGACAATGGACTTGTCTTCAAAGCTAAGCCAGGCCTCCTGTCCTACCAGCAGGCCAAGTTCTTGCAGTTGTTGTGTTGACATTGTGATGTGAAATTTTTCTCCGGCATCGAAGAGCAATTGAATTTCATCACCATCCTCAACCATGGAAATAATCCTGCCTCGAAAAATATTCGTATTACCATTTTCTGGTCGCTCCCTGGACAGTCTGATTAGTGCAGGATCGATAGCAATTTGATCGACATCGTTTAATGCATCAGGCAGTTGAATATGAATATTACCAGTGTCGAAGCGATTATTTGGAGCCGTCACTCCGGAGAAAAGGTTGGCCAGCCCGGAAGCAAATACTTTTCCTTGAGTCACGCTATAGATACTATCTGCAAGCTGCTGTGCCTGTACCAGGTTATGCGTGGTAAGAATAATCGTCTTGCCAGACTCTTTTTGTAACAGAATTAATAGTTTCTCGAGCTCATGGATAGATGTCTTGTCGAGAAAAGTAAACGGCTCATCAAGTATTAATACTTCGGGCTCCAGAACCAATGCCCTGGCGATGGCAACTTTTTGTGCCTCACCACCGGAAAGTTCACTCACATTACGCTGATGCAAATGCTCAATGCGTATTAGCTCCATGACAGCACCCGACCGCTTTATCCGATTCACCTTATCGACATGTTGTAACTTAAGTCCCAGTTCAACATTGTTTGCCACGCTGCCACGTAGTAGATACGGATTCTGTTGCACATAACCGACCTTCTTTTTCAGTGCTGTCAGGCTGGCCTTGTTTACCGTTTTGCCAAGGTAGGTAAACTGACCGCTGGTGGGCAGCGACAGCATTGCTAATAAATTAAGCAGTGTACTTTTGCCAGAACCATTAGGACCAACAAAAGCAACAAAGCTGCCTTGCTCAATGGCTAGATTGATATTGCTTAACCGGAAGCCGTTACCATAATCAAAAGCAAGATCTTCTAATTGATACAGCATGCTCATCGCGCTCGTAACTGAAAACGTTGCAAAACACCGTTAACAACAAAGGCGACCAGCAACAGCATAAAACCAAGCGCCAGCGCAAATTCAAATTCGCCTTTGCTGGTTTCAAGTGCGATCGCTGTTGTCATGGTGCGGGTATAGCCGGCAATGTTTCCACCTAGCATCATGGCGATACCAACCTCACCTATCGCCCTGCCAAAACCGGTAACAATGGCTGCTATTAGCGCAAACCGGACTTCGCTCATATATATAATGCAGCGTTGAAAAAAACTGGCGCCAAGTGAAGAACATGTTTTGGCCAACCTTGGGTCGGCACCGTTAATGGCGGCAATCGACAGGTTCCAGACTACTGGAATGATGAGTACACATTGTCCGACGATGATCGCAGCGGGCGTGTATAGCAGGCCATAGTCGCCAAACAAACCTTGCCTGTTTAATAAACCATACATCAGTAATCCAACGACCACTGTTGGTAGCGCCATCAGCGTATTCAGGCAGGCCAGGAGAAATTGCTTACCGCGAAAAGCATTAAGTGCCACCACCACGCCCAGCGGAATACTGACTAGCGCGGCAAATAACACCGCCAGTAGTGATACCTTAAGTGAGGTCCACACGACATAATAAAGCTCCTTATCCAGCGCGATGATTAACCGGAACGAAGACAACAAGGCGTCAAGAAAAAAGCTGCCACGCGTCTGCTGGACACTTGTTTCTGCTACAGACTCAGGTTTGGTATTGACCGGATGAAATAGCCTTTCCCCTTCGATGCGAAAATCATTAATCACATCTTGACCAATTGGTCCTGTTATAAAATCAATATACTTCTGCGCCAGTAGCGGTTGCACGTTTGCGTGTTTGTCTGGATTCACCGCAAGTACATGATAGGGATTCAACATCGTCATGGGCGATTCGAACACTATGAACAGATCGAGTCTGTCCCTGTATGCCAGGAATGTGCCCCGATCGGTTAACGTATAGCCCCCCTGGTTACTTGCCAACAATAGTGCCTGCCCCATATTGACACCGCTGGCGACATACCACTCTCCTACAGGCTCTATACCCGCGCCTTGCCATAACGCTCGTTCCGCCATGTGTGTGCCAGACTCATCTGCACGACTAATAAACAGCTGCTGTTGTTGGTAAATTGCTGCCAGTGCCTGTTCTGCGGTGGTAGCAGTTGCCACGGTTGCCGGATCGTCGGCTGGACCAACGAGAATGAAATCATTATGCATGACCGGTAAGCGTTTGCTGCCGTGGCCTTCATTGATAAATGATCTTTCCGCAGCGGGAGCATGCGTTAGTAAAACGTCGACATTACCTTCCTGCCCAAGTCGCAGGGCATGACCGCTACCAGCGGTAATCGTATTTACCCGGATGCCGGTATGACTTTCGAACGCGGGGTTAAGCTGTGACATCAGACCGGAGTTATCAGTTGTGTGCGTGGTCGCGAGCCTGAGTACAGGTGGCGATTCAGCACCGGCATTCATGCTGACAAAGGCCAGTAAAAAGGCGATTAATAACTTCGGGTAAGACATTGATTACAGGCTTGGTACAGGCGCTATGCTTGACTTGATTCGGATAGTAATTATGCTTTTATTCAGCATGGTTACATCCATATCCCAATGAAAATAGAGTTTGAAACTGATATTAACGGCTATCAGGAAGCACGTAAATTCATATCCCTCATTGATATCATGCTTCAGCATGAAGCTGTAGATACTTCGCTGCAGTCATTTGCCTCTACCATAAGGGCCCAACTCGAGGAATTTATCGCCAAACCGGAATTCAGCCAGTTCCACGCCGACCATGATTCCAACGAACGCTACACGGCCAGTCATGATGAATCTCCGGGCGAAGGCCTGGCCCGGTTCATGCGTTTACTGCTCGGGCCCGGTCGTCGGGAACAGGAACTCAGTCGGCAACGCTATGAACTGATAGAGCGAGCTGAACGGGCAGAAAATTCGGCTTTTGAGGCACTGGCTGAAACGGCGACCATTGGCCGCGAACGGGATGAATTGAAAGCCCGGTTAAAGACACTGGAAGCAGAGCTCGGTAAAGACCGGGAAAATGCCTGAACAAGCGTCAAACGCCCTGTTTTCAAGGGTTTTTCACCAGAATTGGGTGGAAATACACCCCTTTTAAGTGTAATTTAGCCCCCCTTTTGACAACGCCAGACCCGAATGCAACGTAAACTTTTCGTCAAAACCATGGGTTGCCAGATGAACGAGTATGACTCGGACAGGATGGTAGACACGCTCAAACATACCCATGGCATGGTAAATACGGATGATCCAGCCGAGGCGGATCTGATCCTGTTAAATACCTGCTCAATCCGTGAAAAGGCACAGGAAAAGGTTTTTTCAGATCTTGGTCGGTGGCGACAGTTTAAGGAAGCCAACCCCAGCCTGGTGATTGGTGTTGGAGGTTGTGTTGCCAGCCAGGAGGGTGACGCCATTCTGAAGCGTGCACCGTATGTCGATATCGTTTTTGGTCCCCAGACCCTGCACCGACTACCCGCTATGTATGCCGACGTGATTGCCAATCGACGCCCGCTTGTGGATATCTCGTTTCCGGAAATAGAAAAGTTCGACAACCTGCCGGCACCCACTGCTGATGGCCCGACCGCATTTGTTTCTATCATGGAAGGCTGCAGCAAGTATTGCAGTTTCTGCGTTGTACCCTATACGCGTGGCGAGGAAGTCAGCCGCCCTTTTGATGACGTTATCGCCGAAGTCGTTGAGCTGGCGGAACAAGGTGTGCGAGAGGTCAACCTGCTTGGTCAGAACGTGAATGCATATCGAGGCCAAATGCACGACGGCAGGGTTGCAGACCTGGCCTTACTCATTGAATACGTGGCGGCAATAAATGGTATTGATCGCATTCGTTTTACAACTTCTCATCCGGTTGAATTCTCTGACAGCCTGATTGAAGTCTATGGCAAGGTACCCGAACTTGTCAGTCATTTACATCTACCCGTGCAAAGTGGTTCGGACCGTGTTCTTGCACTAATGAAACGTGGCCATACCCGGCTCGAATATAAAAACAAGATTAAGCGGTTACGGTCTATTCGTCCTGACCTGAGCATGTCATCAGATTTTATCATCGGTTTTCCTGGCGAAACCGATCAGGATTTCGAAGACACCATGAACCTGATTAATGACATTGGTTTCGATCATTCCTTCAGTTTTATTTATAGCGCAAGACCGGGTACACCAGCAGCCAACTTGCCCGATGACACGGCAATGGAAACCAAGAAAAAACGCTTATCCATCCTGCAAGCACGGATCAGCCAAAAAGCCGCCGAGATAAGCCAGTCTATGGTTGGCACAACCCAGAAAATTCTCGTCGATGGTTATTCAAGGAAAGACCCGGAACAGCTAAGCGGTCGCACCGAGAACAACCGCGTGGTCAACTTCAAGGCACCAGACAACCTGATCGGTCAGTTTGTCGATATCGAAATTACCGAGGCGTTACCTAACTCCCTACGTGGTGTATTACCGGAAACTGAAACGCTGTCCAAAGCAGCAAACCTATAAGTCGCTTGCACGCCATCAACCCAACAACTTCCAATGACATTGTGCTTGAGCCTTTCGACAATGAAAGGTTATCGAACCTGTGTGGTCCGCTTGATAAACATCTGCGGCAGATCGAACGTTTCATGGGCGTAGAAATTAATAACCGTGGCAACACCTTTCATGTAAGTGGCACACCAAAATCGATAGACCTGACCACCCAGGTTCTCAACGATATGTATTCAATGACGGCTGAAGAACCACTATCTACGGAATCGGTACACCTGTTTCTGCAATCATTGAACCTGGATGAAGAGCTGGAAGAAGACGTGGCGCAGGATGTCAGTATTAAAACCAAGCGCGGTCTTATTCGTGGACGTAGTCCAAACCAGCGTAGCTACCTGCTGAATATTCAAACACACGACATCAGTTTCGGTATCGGCCCGGCGGGCACGGGCAAGACCTACCTGGCCGTGGCCTGCGCCGTTGCTGCGATGGAACAGGATCGCGCAAGACGCCTCGTACTGGTAAGGCCTGCCGTTGAAGCTGGCGAGAAACTCGGCTTTTTGCCTGGCGATCTCGTACAAAAAGTCGATCCCTATCTGAGGCCACTTTATGATGCGCTTTATGAAATGCTGGGATTTGAAAAAGTTGCCAAGCTGATAGAACGAAATGTTATAGAGGTTGCACCGTTGGCATTCATGCGCGGTCGGACGTTGAACGATTCGTTTATCATTCTTGATGAGGCCCAGAACACCACGATTGAACAAATGAAAATGTTCCTGACCCGAATCGGATTTAATTCAACCGCGGTTATTACCGGCGATATTACACAAATCGATCTACCACCAGGTAAGCAATCAGGTTTACGTCATGTCATCGATATCCTTCAAGAGGAAAATGGCATCAGCTTTACTTTCTTCAAGTCGCGGGATGTTGTACGCCATCCCCTGGTTGCCCGCATTTTAAATGCGTATGAGAAACACGAGCAATCGTGAAACAACCCAACATGGACGTCACGATTTGTATTCAAAATCAATCCACTATTAGTTCGGTTCCGGAAGCAGCACTGTTGGAAGACTGGGCTTCTATACCGTTAAAGCAAATGGAACATCCGGTAGAAGTTACATTACGAATCGTAGATGAGGACGAAGGACGCGAGTTAAATATGGCATGGCGCAAGAAGGACTATGCGACCAATGTACTCTCTTTTCCAATTGGTGATACACCTGCGGGCATGACAGAACTACTGGGTGATATTGTTATATGTGCACCAGTGGTTGAGAAGGAAGCAGTTGAACAACACAAGCCACTGGCGGCGCACTGGGCACACCTGGTTATTCACGGCATATTACATCTACAGGGGTATGACCACGAGCAGCAGGCCGATGCAGAGATCATGGAAAATATGGAAATCACATTCCTTGAGAAAATTGGTTATCCTAACCCCTACGAGACTGAACTCGAATCATGAGTAAACAAAAAGGCAGAATCAAAAAATGGCTTAAACAGGCCAATGCATTCCTGACCAAGGAACCGGCAGACAGGGATGCGTTGATAGAGTTACTGCGTAAATCTGAACAGCATAAACTGCTGGATCATGACGCATTGATCATGATCGAAGGGGCAATACACGTATCGGAATTACAGGTTCGTGACGTCATGATCCCACGCGTACAAATGATCGTCATCAGGGAAGATGCGGAACCTGAAGATATTCTCTCAACAGTGGTTGAATCGGGTCATTCACGTTTTCCAGTTATTGGCGATACAACCGACGAGATCATCGGCATCTTGCTTGCAAAGGACCTGCTGAATTATTACGCGGCCCCTGAAGACAACTTTGATATCAAGGATTTGATGCGTTCGGCCATCTATATACCAGAAAGTAAACGCCTGAATGTGCTGCTACGTGAGTTCCGCATGAACCGTAACCATATGGCAATCGTCATTGATGAATATTCAGGCGTTGCCGGCCTGATTACTATTGAGGATGTGATCGAAGAGATTGTTGGCGAAATAGAAGACGAGCATGATTACGAGGAAGAGGATCAAACAATCAAGCCCCACGATAATGATCGTTACACCGTCAAAGCACTTACCTCGATCGAAGATTTCAATGAATACTTTGATGCCAGCATTCCAGATGAAGAGCACGATACAATCGGTGGCTACATCATTAACGCATTTGGTCATCTGCCAAAACGTGGCGAAACTGTTGAAATCGAAGGCTTCAATATAAAAGTGTTACGTGCTGATAAACGCCGTGTACATATGTTGTTATTCACGAGGGTAACAAGTAACGACACTATCGTTGACCAGGCCGATCCGGAATAATACTCCTGACTCGGGCAAATTTGCCTATGCCAAAGTTTGTGCTAAACAACCTGCCTCCAAAACTGCTGGCACTGGCTCTTGGTGCAATATATCCGGCCGCGTTTGCACCTGTCGGAATCTATATCATCCCTTTCCTGTCGCTAGCAGGCTTGTTTTATCTTTGTCATAAAACTAACGCCGCACACACGTTTATTTTGTCTTACCTGTTTGGTTTTGCCTGCTTTGGTGTCGGCGTCAGCTGGTTACATATCAGCATTAACCTTTTTGGTGGTGTGAACCTCGCCGGCGCCCTGTTTTTTACCTACATGTTGATCGCCTTCCTGGCGTTATTTCCGGCTTGTTTCATGTGGTTGGGAAAGACTTTGTTTGCCAATTCGGCAATTTATGCCTTCCCTTTTTTATGGGTCATTGCGGAGTGGACGCGCGGCTGGGCATTTACCGGTTTCCCATGGTTAAATGCAGGGACAAGCCAGACAGACAGCTTACTCGCCAGTTTGATACCCGTCTTTGGCGACTATGGCGTTAGTTTACTGGTTGCACTTGTTGCAACATCAATCGTGATTATTTTTATTGGCAGGCGCTTACAAAAGCTTTTTGCTACTGCGTTCATAATCATAAGCGCGGTTTCTGCTTCTCTACTCGGAACTATGCAATGGTCTAAAGCCATCGATGAAGCACTGGATGTTGTACTGTTACAAGCTGCTATACCGCAGGCAATAAAGTGGCTACCGCAGCAAAGACAACCAACCCTTGAACTCTACAGTGAATTGACCAGACCTTACTGGGACTACGACATCGTGCTCTGGCCTGAAACAGCAATCCCGTCTGTTTACCACCGTGCCGATGACTTTATTGAACGTATCACAATAGACAAGGCTAACAAGCAAAGTGTCTTCATGAGCGGGATTGCGTATCAGGATCTTCAAACCCGACAGTACTACAACAGTATCCTGTTAATTGATGACGGACATCGTTTTTATCATAAACAACAGCTCGTCCCTTTCGGTGAATACCTGCCATTGAAAAGCCTGCTTGATAATGTGTTGCGCTTCCTACAGATACCAATGTCTGATTTTTCTCCCGGTGATGACAGTATGAAAATCATTGAAACCGGTAAGGCAGTACTTGGTATGAGTATCTGTTATGAAGACGCTTATAGTTCGCAAATAAGAAAAAGTATGCCCGCCGCAGAGCTACTGGTTAATGTTAGCAACGACGCATGGTTTGGCGATTCACTGGCACCGCACCAACATCTACAGATTGCACGGGTGCGCGCTATGGAAAATGAGCGGTTCATGCTAAGAGCTACCAATACAGGTATCTCGGCAATTATCGATCCTAAAGGAAACATTGCGGCAAGTTCGCCACAGTTTGCACCGCATGCGCTTACCGGGACAATCAGGCGTTATCAGGGTGCAACGCCATTTAGCCAGTGGGGTAATGTTCCCGTGCTGGGAAGTAGCTGCCTGGCCCTACTCCTGCTGGCTATAGTTGTAATCAGGAAGCGGGCTGTTCGTCACTAGTTGTGTGTTTCCTGGTCTCACTGACCTGTTCAAGCCTTACCTTAAGTTCAGGTTCCTGCTCAGCCAGGGATAATACCTCACTGCGATTCAGTCTTAGTAACGTGGTTGGCTGCACTGCCTTGACATTAGCCATTCTGACCTGTGCCTCCAGCAACGCCATTTCACCGAAGAAATCTCCGTCTCGTAACTGTGCCAGTGGTTCATCTTCATGATCGTTTTTATATACGTTCACTAACCCATGCGTAATGATATAAAGTGAATCACCACGTTCACCCTGTCCGATAATCTGGTCCCCGGCAAGATAGGTCACAGAGCGTGCTGATCTGGAAAGCCGTTGCAACACTTCCGTGGAAAGACCTGATAGTAATGGAACCATACCAATAAGATCGTGCGGGCTTAACTTCGGTGCGGGATCGGAGATTGCCTGTAATCCATCTATTGCGCCACGAATACGACGCTCAATATTGGTAAATACCTTGGAACCTATCTCACCATTATGATGCGCTTCTTCAATAAAGAATTCCGCCGCCACCAGTGCAACCTTGGCAAAAAGACGGGTTTCGTAGCGCAGGTAAAAATCGGGGAAGTTTTCGGCAAAATTTTGCAATCGCTTCATGCGTTTATCCGAACGCTTCTTATACCTGTCAATGACCGTTTGTTTTAACTCAAGCTTGAAGTCTTCCATTTGCTCAAGTTGAGCAATTACTTTCTCACAGATGAGAATACCAGCGATATCACGTTGTAAGCTCTGGGAGAATCGCAGGTACTGGTAACGTGCCAGCAGGTTTGCAGCCCAATTAACTTCCCTGAACTGCTTTATGAAAGCCATTTCCATGCGTAGAAAAAAATTCACCTGCGTTTTTTCGCGTTCTTTTTCTTCTTCGCTGGAAAAAATATAGTCACGGTCATGCTGCAAGGTGTTCCTGATACTGAGATAGGTGTAGTACTGCAGGAAACCAATATCATAAAGATATTTTAATTCCTGCATTTCCATACGTAACGCTGTAATTTGTACTTGCCTTAGCTCTATATCTTCATCGTATTTTTCTACGCCAGCATGAAATATCTGCCTTGTTTTTTTCTGTATTAATTGCTGCGTACTTCTTGAGATCAGTTTTGCTGAATAAAATGAATCAAGGATATGGTCAGCATATTGTTGCGATTGACTTAAACCATGTTTTAACTCGGCAATTTCATCACCATCAAAACGATCAAAACCAAGCTTGTGCATCAAAGGCCGTATAGTTGACGCATTAACCAGCAATGAAAACAGGACGACACCCAGCGTTATGTAAATTAGGCTATCTCGGCCAGGCATATCGACAGGAATCGAAAGGACAATAGCAATAGCGAGTCCACCTTTCAGCCCACCCCACCACATGATGTGTTGTTCATCACGCGATATATTTGGTAATGAAAATAAACGCGTGGTCGCAGGAACCATTGTGTAAACACCCGCGGCTCGCGCAGCAAGTACCAGCACAATAGCGATGGCAATACTATCGAGGTGAGAAATAATCTTGGATATATCGACTGATAAACCTACCAGCAGGAATAGCAGCGAGTTACAAATCAGTGAAATAACGTCCCAGGTCTCATCAACTGTTTCGCGTTCATTCTGAGGTATACGACTAAAGCCAAAAATCCCCAGTGCCACGGCCGCTGCAACTGAAGCCATGACGCCGGACACATGCAAAATATGCTCAGCAATTGCAAAACTGCTGTACGCCAGCACGATCGACATGATCAGATAGGCGCTGATTCCGGCACGCAGACGGTAGAGCAGCTCACTCAGCACCAAACCAATCACTCCGCCGACCAGAAGACCGCCAAAGAAAACGCGAAAGAACTCTACAATAGCGAAATTAATGTCGGCTATACCAAACTCGGTAGTCACTGCGAGACCAAGCAATATGTTAAATATCACAATCGCCGTAGCATCATTCAATCATGTCTGCCCTTCGACCAGTGTAGCCAGTCTTTGCGGCGCACCCAGTTCCTTGAACAGCGCTATCACGGCTACCGGGTCAGTCGCAGAGATCAGCGCGCCGAATAGCAGCGCGTAAATAATATTGAAATCTTGTAATAACCAAAGGCCAGTACCGATGAGCGCAGCTGAAATCAACAGTGCCGGAATTGCAAGCACAAGTACCGGCGCGATGTCCTTCATCAGTAATCGTGCATCAAGTTTTATTGCCGACTCGAAAATTAACGCAGGTAAAAAAATAAACAGCACCAGATCTGGTGTTAGCTGAAAATGTAGTAACAGGGCAAAATCCGGATTTTGACGCGCAACGGAACCTAGCAGTACGCCCAGTATGACGAGAAAGACTGTATAAGGAACAGGGATATTACGGCAGATAACCGCTGCGATCATGGCAACGGTCAATAACCCCATCAAGACCAGTATGATTTCCGATAATGGCATCAATCACCCCTGTATATATTATATCAAGCCATCACGACAAACCGGTAAGCTATCTCGCAATTTAGTCATTCTTTTCTGCAAAAAGCTCCAGCAATATTACCAATCCAAGGCCAATGAACACCATCAGCAATGCCAGCCCGACCTGCGTGGATAGCGTGTCTGGAATATATGGCTGGCTGCTCATTAACCTTTCCTTGTTTCTGACTATTTCATAAACGCGATCCTGAAAAGGCCAAATCACATATAACGACGCAATTAATAGCCCACTGATGAAAAGTATTGTTTGTCTATAGAAGCTGGCCAACAAGTAAGACAATATCCGGCTAAATAAAATAATACCGACAACAATACCGCCAATGAATGGCAGTAAAACAGACATTTCCAGGTTTCCGACAGCATTGAATATGTAGGCGTATTTTTTCATCATCAGCAGGATAAACGAGCCAGATATGCCAGGTAATATCATGGCTGATATTGCCAGCGCGCCACACAGGAAAATAAACCAGCTGTCATCAGGCGTAGATGCCGGCACCAGTGTCACGATGAAAATCCCGAAGCCGGTGCCAAGTAAAAGAAAAATAAGCTGAGCCGGGTGCAGCGGTTTTTTAAGGTGACGGTACAGGAAAAATAATGAACCCAGGATCAAGCCGAAGAAAAGACCATAGATTGACTCGGGCTCGGTCTTGATTAAAACCGGCAGGGGCACAACCCGGGTAAAAAAGAACAGCGCACACACCATGCCAATGGCGAGCGGCACCAGGAAAGCAAAATGCGCCTGTTTAATACCTGCAATATCGGCCTTGGCAAGCGCACGCAACCAGTCAAGGTCGAATGACTTTATGGCATTAATTAACTGTTGGTAGATCCCAAGTATAAATGCCATCGTGCCGCCGCTGACACCGGGGACAACATCGGCCGAACCTATACAAAACCCCTTGGCTGCCAGTTTTATGCTGCGGCCTGGCATAGAATATTAGTCCTGGTGGTAAGGCTCACTCAGTTCATGCACGGCATTGATAAATGCACCCGCATGTTCAGGATCGATGTCAGGTGTTATGCCATGCCCAAGGTTAAATACATGGCCGCTTCCCTTGCCGTAGCTGGCAAGTATTGTGGCGACCTCCTCCCTGATCCTGTCGATTGGCGCGCGTAATATTGCCGGGTCCATGTTGCCTTGTAATGCCACCCTGTCACCAACCACCTTTCTGACATGGCCAAGGTCCTGGGACCAGTCTATGCCCATCGCGTCACAACCGGTTGCGGCAATATACTCAATCCAGAGTCCTGCGCCTTTACTGAACATAATTATCGGTATCGTGTTGCCCTCGAACTGACGCTCAAGTTGATCCTGTATGCGTTTCATGTAGGCCAGCGAAAATTCGCGATAGGCGTTACCGGTTAACGATCCTCCCCAGGTATCAAAAATCATTATCGCCTGTGCGCCAGCATGAATTTGCGCATTCAGATAGGCTGCCACTGCATCGGCCACGTGAGTCAGTAACTGGTGCAGTGCCTGCGGTTCGGAGTAAAGCATGGTCTTTACCTTTGAAAAGTCGCGTGACGAGCCCCCTTCAATCATATAGGTCGCGAGTGTCCACGGGCTGCCGGCAAATCCAATAAGCGGTACCCGACCATTCAGCTCTTGCCTGATCAGCCGCACAGCATCCATCACATAGCCGAGGTCCTGCTCGGGGTCTGGCATGGGTAAATTACGTATATCTTCATGCGATTTGATTGGTTTGTGGAACACAGGACCAACTGACTCAATCAGCTCTAGCTCCAGACCCATGGCATCTGGCACTGTCAGAATATCCGAGAACAATATAGCCGCGTCCAGTGGATAGCGGTCCAGTGGCTGTAGCGTTACCTCGCAGGCCAGTTCAGGTGTCTGGCAAAGCGTGATGAAATTACCTGCCTTTTTTCTTGTTGCCCGATACTCGGGCAGATACCTTCCAGCCTGTCTCATCATCCAGACAGGCGTCTTGTCTACCGGTTGTTTTAAGAGGGCTTTCAGGAAGCGATCGTTTTGCAATTGCGTGGACATAAAAATATCTTTATTTATTATTTATAATATTTACTCATTCCCGGCCGGTTTCATAGACCCATACCGGGTATCGACAGTTTACATGAACTGATATGGAAAAGGTTTGATTTTTGCTAACTGTTTTATGTTGATATAACTTGTCGTTTTACCGTATTCACACAACACTGAGAGAGAACCTGTATGCTAGTACCCGTTAGTGATTTGATCGAAGCTGCAAAAATGCAATGCAGCAGTAAAAACCCTGCCGAGGCCATGGATTTTTTTTCGCAAAATGATAATACCGTCATCATTGATGTACGCGAACCGCATGAAGTCGAAAAATCGAGCCTTTCCATGTCAATCAATATTCCCAGGGGATTATTGGAGATGCAGGTAATCAACGTCTGCGAAACTGCTGATGTGCCAATCCTCATCCATTGTGCTGCGGGTGGCCGTGCTTCTCTATCTGCTTATACATTGCAAATGATGGGCTATTCAAATGTACATGTCATAGACGCAAAATTTGATGAGATAAAAGCAATTTTTAAATAGAGTTTGTCGATTATTGATCTGGAACAAGCACGGCCAGCGCAGGGAGACTACACTATATAAGGATTAGTCCGACTATCGAACCCGTATGACATTTTTACGTTTTGCACTAGCGATACAGTTAACACTGGTTACCTTGCCGGCTTACCCGGAAC
>JAAUYM010179486.1_pt1 | contig 26005 bp, 22 predicted proteins | sample 7278001 | NCBI WGS metagenome assembly JAAUYM01 (sample SAMN14350224, study PRJNA611818) | marine sediment metagenome | isolation source: surface marine sediment (1.8m) | place: French Polynesia: Moorea | collected 2018-08
CCGGTGCCGGCCGCGCTTTCTGCTCCGGTCTCGATCTGAAAGAGGACCGATCTGACGAGGGTGGCGGCCCGGTCACGGGGCTCCGCGTACAGCGCAGGGTCAGCGAAATTGTCATGAAGATGCGTCGCGCACCGCAGCCCGTTATTTCACTGGTCAATGGCGCCGCCAGCGGAGGGGGTTTTGCACTCGCACTTGCCTCTGACATTCGAATCGGAACCCCGGACGCAAGAATGAATGCCGCGTTCATTCGAATTGGACTGACCGCTTGCGATGTCGGTGTCAGCTATTTCCTGCCAAGGCTCGTCGGTTCAAGCGTAGCCTCCGAGCTGCTCCTGACTGGCAACTTCATTGATTCCGGTCGGGCGCTATCGCTTGGCCTGTTCTCCCGCGTGGTTGCCAAAGCCGAGCTCGAACACGCGGGCCGCGAGATGGCGGCAGACATCGTGAGGAACTCACCCATCGGCGTTCGGCTGACAAAAGAATGCCTGAACGCCAGCGTCGACGCCGGCAGTCTGGAGGCTGTCATTGCCATGGAAGACCGGCAGCAGATTCTGGTTTCCCAGACCGGTGATATGCGCGAAGGCGTCGCTGCGTTTATGCAAAAGCGTGCGCCGGACTACAAGGACGAATAGACCGCACAAAAGAAAACGGGCCAAAGCCGAAGCTTTGACCCGTCTTCAATCTCAGTTGAACTGATCAGGCGTCTATGAAGCTGCGAAGCTGCTCCGAGCGGGCAGGATGACGCAGCTTGCGCAGCGCCTTGGCTTCGATCTGACGAATACGTTCCCGTGTGACAGAGAACTGACGACCGACTTCCTCGAGGGTGTGGTCGGTGTTCATGTCGATACCAAAGCGCATGCGCAGGACCTTCGCCTCACGCTCGGTCAGTGCCGTCAGCACGTTGGTCGTGGTTTCCTTAAGGCCCTCGTCGGTCGCATGATCCATCGGTGACTCGACTGAGGTATCGCTGACCAGGTTCCACATCGTGGAATCGTCATCATCACCCACCGGTGTTTCCAACGAAATCGGCTGTTTGGCAACGTCCAGCGCTTTCAGCACCTTCTCTTCCGGCAGCTCCATCTTGATGCTGAGCTCTTCGATTGTGGGCGAACGACCCAGTTCCTGAATGAGCTGTCGCGTCAACCGGTTGAGCTTGTTCACGGTCTCCATCATGTGGACCGGTACGCGGATTGTACGCGCAAGATCCGAAATCGAGCGCGTAATTGCCTGACGGATCCACCATGTCGCATAGGTAGAGAACTTGAAGCCGCGACGATATTCGAACTTGTCGACCGCTTTCATCAGACCGATATTGCCTTCCTGGATCAGATCGAGGAAATGCAGGCCCCGGTTCGTGTATTTCTTAGCAATCGAGATCACGAGGCGCAGGTTCGCTTCGATCATGTCCTTCTTCGCCGCGCGCGTATTGCCTACCGCGACGAACAGACGTCGATTGATGTCCTTGATCTCGGAGATTTCGAGACCGGTTCGCTCTGACACCTTGCGGATGATCTTGATCGCATGGCGAATCGAGATTCGGTAGCGCTGCAGGCTTTCCGAATAGGGTTTGCCGGCGGCAATCCGGTCTTCCAGCCACTCGAACTCGACCTCATGTCCGACAAACAGTTTCAGGAACTCGTCTTTCGGCATCTTGGCCTTGCCGACGCAAAGTTCCCTGACCATCTTTTCCTGATCGCGGATGCTCTGCATGTCAGCCCGAACCATCTCCAGCGCGGGATCCATGATCGCGGGTACGAGCTTCAGCGTGTTGAACACGTCTGCAAGCTCATCGAAACCCTTCTGCACTTTCGCGTCGGCGCGGCCGTGTTTGTCGATCAGCTTCTGCACCTTTGCATGATTTTTCTTGATCGCCGCGAAGCGACGGTGTGCAAGATCCTCATCAAGTCCCTTGTTGGGCTCTTCGACTTCACTCGCGTCGTAATTGCCCGACGACTTGGCCTCGGCGATGTTCGACATGTCGGGAATGGTGTCTTCCGGATCGAGGAAACCACTGAGCACAGAAGTCAGGTCACCTTCTTCCTCAATGACTTTGTCGTAGTGGGCAACCACGTGCTCGACAACACCCGGGTATCGACAGAGCATCGTCATCGTTTCGCGAATGCCTTCCTCAATGCGTTTGGCAATCACAATCTCACCTTCACGCGTGAGCAACGGCACGGTGCCCATCTCGCGCATATACATGCGCACGGGGTCCATCGTCTTGCCGACAACGGTATCAATGGCAGCGAGCGCGGTCGGGTCAACCGCGGTATCGTCTTCTTCCTTCAGGTCGTCGCCGGCGGGGGCTTCATCGTAGATCGAGATGCCCATTTCCTCGAACATCTGGACGATGTTCTCGAACTCATCGGATTCGGTAACCTCTTCAGGCAGACCTTCAGTCAGCTGTTCGTAGGTGAGATAGCCCTGGTCTTTGCCGCGGGCAATCAGGAGCTTCAGGCGGGATTTTTCGGAGCCTTCCTGATCGTCGTCTTCACCGTCGGCGTCGCTGCTGTCGTCGAGGAGCGCCTCGCCGAGTGCGTCCAGTTCCTGGGAACCCTCGTCGAGGGTGTCGTCGTCCTCCAGAATGGAATCAAAATCTCCTTCTCTGGAATTGCTGCTCATAGGCGGGCTCCGTAATTCGGTCGAGTCATCGACCGAGTGTTCGACCAAGCGATAGGGTTAGGGCGGTGAAGGACAGATATAGAGAAAGTGCGCACCTCCGTAAGGTGTTATATACCTCCATTGAACGGCAAATAACGTGAACTGGTGCACATTTCTGCGCATCCGGTGCACGGTAATTTGAGATGCCGATCCATGGACGAGCACAACCCCCTTGTGCTCAAGCTCTCCATTATCTGTACGCTATTCTGCCTTGTCTATAACTAATTCAATTAATTGGGTTTTTTGCCATTTCTCAACAGTCCGGCGAGACTCCGGCCTGCATTCTTCACTGAGGGTGATGTGCACGATACGAGCCTCGTCTCTCAGCACTCATCAAAAAAGTTATCGGCAACGATCACAGCGGTCTGAATGTCGAGTGAAATTTTTTCCGGATCACCCGTTAACGGCCCTGCGCGCACCGAATCTCCGATAAATTCAAAACCTTAACTTCGATTCCTAAAAGTCAAGCAAGCATCCGAGAAGGAATCTCCACTTTTCGGGCCTTTTCGGCATCCGAAGTTGCCGGTATAGTTTCAATCCTCGCTAGCCCAGCTGTATGTATATACAGTGTTCTCCTCGGCAGGATGGATACGCATGCAGCTGGGCTTTCGAGACCAATTCCCCGGTCTGCACCCCCTGCTCCTGTATCCCTGATGCCTCCTCTAGTCAGGCAATCGCACCGTCGACAGGATCTGGTCCCAGTCAAAACCCTGATCGCCAATCACGTAGAAGAACGGATTCAGGATGTTTTCCTTCTGGTTGTAGCGAAGCGGCCGGAGCGCCGTGTCGACAACGCGGCCGCCCGCCGCCCGGACGATTGCATGAGCCGCTGCCGTGTCCCATTCGGATGTCGGCGCAAGCCGCGGATACAAATCCGCCTCACCGGCCGCCACCAGGCAGAGCTTGAGTGAGCTCCCCATGTTGGCCGTATCGACCTCTGCGAAATGCCGGGACAGCACCTCCATGCAGGCACCCAGTGCCTCACCGCCGTGACGACGGCTCGCAACAACCGTGAGCGCCGAGGCATCAACGCTTCTTGTTGCGATCGTTGTCGTGTTGCCATCTTGCTCGATCCACGCGCCGACATCGGCCGCGCCTGCAAAGAGCTGCTCTTTCACCGGCACGTAAACGACACCTGCCGCAGGCTCACCGTCCTCGATCAGGGCAATGTTGACCGTGAACTCTCCGTTGCGGTTGATGAATTCTTTGGTCCCGTCGAGCGGGTCGACAAGAAAATAGCGCGACCAGGCCTGTCGCTCGCTGAACGGTATTTCTCCGGATTCCTCTGACAGCACGGGTATTTCCGGCCACGCATCGTTCAACGCGTCCTCGATGATCCTGTGGGCAGCGAGGTCTGCCCTCGTCAGCGGTGAATCGTCTGACTTTATCTGTACGTCAAAGTCCGGTGAGGCATAGACGTCGAGGATGGCGCTTCCAGCCTGCCGGGCAATTGCGCCCAGCTGCTCCAGCAGTTCTTGCTTGCTCACGAGAATGTCCTGCCTGTACGAATCTGGTTTTGACGGATTGGAAAGAGTGATATCGAATTGATAGCAAACGCCCGGCTGAAGTTGCCAGGCGGGCACCCTGTTCACAAACTGAATATTCCGGCGAATATTCACATTTGTTGACGCTCGATGATAGCCCCTCCGGCGCGTCGAATTCGGGCCCATTTGATACCATGAACGTGATGGACAAAGTTCGACTCGACAAGTGGCTGTGGGCCGCACGCTTCTTTCGCACGCGTGCAAAGGCCAAAGAGGCTATCGACGGTGGCAAGGTGCATATCGGCGGCGCCCGCGGCAAGCCGAGCCGCGAGCTGCAGGTCGGTGAGGTCCTGAAAATCCGCCAGGGGTGGGATGAAAAGACCGTTGTCGTGCGAGCGCTGTCTGATCAGCGACGGGGTGCCCCGGAAGCACAGGCGCTGTATGAAGAGACTGCTGAAAGCATCGAACGACGCGAGCGTGAGGCGGCGAGCCGTCAACTCGCAGGCGCAAGCATAATCACTGACGGTCGCCCCAACAAGCGCGACCGCCGTCAGGCCAGCGATTTCAAGCGGAACCGGTAGGGGCGCCCGGCCAGGGGTGCCCGACCAGGGGCGCCCGGCGAGGGGTGCCCGGCAAGGGGCATCCATGTCATGCAGGCCCTGAATTTGGCATAATCCGCCCCCTTCGCTCCTACACAAACCCGACCGACGAGGCTCTGAATGCAGGCGATTGACGAGACGCAATCTGCGCAGGCGTATTCCAATGTGGCCGTCTCAACGCTCATCGAAATCGCAATCCGTGAAGGAGAAGGCCAGCTCGCCCACAACGGCGCGCTTGTTGTGTATACCGGTGACCGGACGTCACGGCATCCGATGGATCGCTACATCGTCGATGAGCCAAGTACGTCAGAACTGATCGAATGGGGCCCGATCAACCGCCCGTTCGATGCGGACAAATTCGATGCCCTCTGGCTCCGGGTCAAGGAATACCTCTCCGAACAGGATCGCTACGTCGCCGAGCTCCACATCGGCGCCGACCCGGAACATTACCTCCCCGTGAAGATGACCACGGAGACCGCCTGGCACAACGTGTTCGGCCAGGCCCTGTTTATCGTTCCGGACGCCTACAATCCCAAGCACAAGGAAGAGTGGAAGATCCTGAACGCCGCCAACTTCCAGTGCGACCCCGAGCGCGACGGCACCAACAGCGATGGCTGCGTCATCATCAACTTTGCCCAGCGCAAAGTGTTGCTGGCAGGGATGAAATACGCGGGTGAAATGAAAAAGTCGATGTTCTCTGTGCAGAATTTCCTGCTGCCCGAGAAAGACGTACTGCCCATGCACTGCGCGGCCAATGCCGACGATGAGGGCAACGTCTCGCTGTTTTTCGGCCTGTCCGGCACCGGCAAGACCACGCTGTCAGCTGACCCGAACCGCCGGCTGATCGGTGACGACGAGCACGGCTGGGGACGAGGCACGGTCTTCAATTTCGAAGGCGGCTGCTACGCCAAGTGCGTCAACCTGACCGAGGCCAATGAACCCGTCATATGGAACGCGATCCGGTTTGGCACAATCATCGAAAACGTCATGGTCGATGCTGACACCCGGATACCCGACTACAGCGACACCAGCATCACGGAAAACGGCCGCGCCTGTTATCCGCGCGACCATATTGAGCTTCGCGTCGACGAGAATCGCGCCGGCGAACCCAAGTCCATCATCTTTCTGACGTGCGACGTGTCGGGCGTGCTGCCACCGGTCTCGATCCTGTCTAAAGAAGCGGCGGCCTATCACTTCCTTTCAGGCTACACCGCAAAGGTGGGGTCACCCGAGGCGGGTGGCTCTGACGGAATCACATCGACTTTCTCAACGTGCTTTGGAGCACCTTTCTTCCCTCGACCCGCAGGCGTTTATGCCAGCCTGCTGATGAAGCGAATCGAGGAGTTCGGCAGCCGCGTTTATCTCGTCAACACGGGCTGGACCGGAGGACCCGTCGGGCAGGGCGGGGAACGCTTCTCCATTCCAACGACAAGACGCATCATTGCTGCCATCCAGAGCGGTGAGCTGCTGAACGCAGAGACCGAGACGCTCGAAACCCTGAACCTCATCATTCCGAAAACGCTCGAGGGCGTCGAGACAAAGCTGCTCAATCCGCGCAACGTATGGCGAGATCAGGCTGAGTACGATCGCCGGGCACAGAGACTCGCCGCCGAGTTCGTCAATAACTTCGAGCGCTTTGACGTACCTGACGAGATTATCAAGGCGGGGCCGAAAGGCTGACGCTCGACGATCGTGGGACGTAATGTTGCTGATGCTCTCGGCGCCATCAAGGCTGACCGAACTGCGCTGACCTTCAGGCGGGGAATCGAGCGCGAATCACTGCGTGTCGACAGCAAGGGCAATCTGGCACAAACACCGCATCCTGCCGGTCTCGGTTCCAAGCTCTCACATCCAACCGTCACGACTGACTTTTCCGAGGCGCAGCCCGAGCTCATCACGCAGGTCAGCGACGACATCAACCAGACGCTCGACAACCTCGAACAGACCCTCCGCTATGTTTCGGGCGGCATCGGAGAGGAGTTGCTCTGGTCGGCATCAATGCCGTGCATGCTGCCGCAGGACGCACAGATCCCGCTTGCCGACTACGGCACCTCAAACCTTGCTCGCCTGAAGAAGACCTACAGGCACGGTCTTGGCATCCGCTACGGCAGGGCAATGCAGACGATCTGCGCGATTCACTACAACTTTTCATTTCCCGATTCGTTCTGGAAACTGCTTGCCGCGTTCGAAAACCAGACTGACACGTCCGACTATCGTTCTGACCGCTATTTCGACCTGATGCGCAACTTCAGGCGTTTTGCCTGGCTACCCGTTTACCTGTTTGGCGCATCCCCTGCCGTGTGCAAATCATTTGTGCAGGGAAAAGAACACGGGCTCGATGCGTTCGACGAGGGCAGCCTCTATGGTCCACATGCCACCTCACTGCGCAGCGGCAACCTCGGCTACCAGAGTGAAACGCAGAGCGGCGTGCTCGGCATCTGTTACAACAGTCTCGACTGGTACGTGACGGCACTGGCCAATGCGATCTGCACGACCTTCCCGAAATACGAAGCGCTCGGCCTCGTCGACAACGGCAAACACCTCCAGGTCAACGCATCCATCCTTCAGTCGGAAGCAGAGTTCTACACCAACATTCGCGCCAAGTGTGTACCGCCATCCGGCGCCAACTTCCTGCAGGCACTGAAAAGCAACGGTGTCGAATACCTGGAGGTGAGGCTACTCGACGTGAATCCCTATCTGCCGCTGGGCATTGACGCGCCGCAGGTGCGATTTCTCGACATGCTGCTCCTTTACTGCGCGCTCATCGACAGCCCGGAACACGACGAGATTCTCTGCAAGACTGTCAGCGACAACATGCAGGATGTCGTCTGGCGAGGGCGGGACGAGACGCTCACGCTCGACGACGGTGGCGTTGCGCGGTCCGTGTCCGAGTGGGGCACGACGATCCTCGGCGAGATGGAAACCATTGCGGCCGCGATGGACGAAGCTCATGGCGGCGACGATTACGCGAACAGCATTGCCACCCAGCGTGAAAAACTGAGTGATGCAACGCTGACGCCCAGCGGTCGCATTCTGGACGACATGCGCCGCGAAGAGATTCCGTATTTCCGCTTTGCCATGAATCACAGCATTGCGCACAACAGGGCGCTGCGCGCGAAGGGACTTTCTCCAGAGGAGATCGCGAGCTTTGGCGAGATTGCGCAGCAATCTTTCGAAGACCAGCAAAAGATCGAAGCGGCGGATGACGTGGATTTCGACACCTACCTTGCGCGGATTAATGCCGAGTACCGGGACCTCCTGTGAACCACCTCGCGCACGTTGCTGTGGCCCATCCCGACCCCGGGCTGGTGGTCGGCGCTTTCCTGGGTGACTACGTCAAGGGAAGGCTGACCGGCGAGCGTCCTGAAGCCATCGAGCGCGGCATTCGACTCCATCGCGCTGTCGACGCATTTACCGACCGGCACGAAGTCGTGACGCGCAGCGCGAGACGTTTCGCGCCGGATTTCCGGCGTTACGCGCCCGTGCTGCTTGACGTGATCTTCGATCACTTTCTGGCGCAGTCCTGGGACGAAAGAAATTCCGTGGAACTCGCGGCATTCAGCGACACCGTGTTCGACATCGTGCTTGCTGACCGGTCGATGCTGACAACACAGGCAGAATCCACAGCAAGGCGAATGCAGGAAGTCGGCTCGCTGGTGCGTTATGTCGATCCGTCTTCTCTCGAGCGCTCATTCACGTACATCGGGTCACGCTTCAAGCGTGATAATCCGCTGGATCGGGCGTTTGGCGAATTTGAACGCCTGGCTCCGGAACTAAAAGAGGATTTCGAACTCTTCTTTCCTGACCTGCTCGACTTCAACCGCGAGTGGCAACGCATTAACTGACATTTTTTGGCTCAATCAATGACACTTCCCTCACCGAGAATCATCTACTTCCTCGTATTCGCAGGCTGCGCCGGCGCGATGGCGGCAGCGCTTTACATGGAGCACGCCATGGGCATGGAGCCTTGCCCGCTCTGCGTGTTTCAGCGGGTTGCCGTGATTGGCGCGGGCATCGTTGCTCTCATCGCCGCCCTCCACAACCCCGCTGAGCTGGGCGTGCGGATCTATGGGGGTGTGATGATCCTGACGGCCGTGATCGGCGGCATCCTCGCGGGTCGCCAGCTCTGGCTGCAGAGCCTGCCGGAGGACCAGGTACCTGCCTGCGGTCCGGGACTCGACTACCTGATGGATGTCTTCTCGTTTGCCGAAGTCCTGCAGATGGTATTCGCCGGCGACGGCACCTGCGCAGAGGTCAACTGGGTATTCCTCGGTCTCACGATTCCCGGCTGGACCATGGTCGGCTTTGTCGGACTGATTGCTATTGGCGTGTTCCAGATCGCCAAACCCAGAGCCTGAAACACACCACCTCATAAACCCTGACTGTTAAAGGGCGGGCCGCGAATAAATGGTATTCGCGGCTTTGTCGCGTCCCGGGGCTGATCTTCCTGATGCAACCGTGCAAGATCAGGGGAAAGCAATCCTACAGGGGGAATCATGGCGGACAAGCCGGTTTGTTTTGTACTTGGTGCGGGCGCAGGCATCGGTGGCACCGTTGGCAAGCGGTTCGCATCCGGCGGCTACCACACCGTGTTCTGTCGTCGAAGTGATGAGGAAGGCCTGAACAAGCTCGTCGAGGAGGTCGAAGCGGGAGGCGGTTCCGCCAGCGGATATCTGCTCAACGCGGCTGAAGAAGGAGCCATCGAAGAGCGGGTTGAGGCCGTCGAAAAGGATATTGGCCCAATCGACGTCGCTGTATTCAACCTCGGTGCACAGATCGGTAATCGCGCGCTCGCCGATACCTCTTATAAAGCGTTTGAAATGGGCTGGCGGCTCGCCACTTTCGGATTGTTCAGATACGCCAATGCGCTGTTCCCCCACATGGAGTCACGGGGCAAGGGCTCGCTGCTCGTCACTTCGTCTACCGCCGCAATGCGCGGCAACGCCGGACAGCATTCGCACGCTGCCGCCATGGCAGGTCGCCGAATGCTCTGCCAGACGCTCGGCGCCGAGTTCTCTTCAAAAGGAATTCACGTCGTTCACATCATTGTGGACGGCGCCGTGGATGCACCCGACACGCTGGGCAAAATGCTCGGCCCCGAAGCCTACGCCAGGCTGCAGGAAACAAAAGGTGCTGAAGACGGCCTGATTGTGCCGGAGCACGTTGCCGAAACATTCTTCCACCTCGCTCACCAGCATCGCTCGACGTGGACCCAGGAAATCGACCTGAAGGCCTATACCGATCTTCCCTGGTGGAACAACTAAAGAGGAACAGACATGCCAACCATCGAATTTCACTACGACTTCGGCAGCCCAAACGCCTATCTCGTCCACAAGGTGATTCCGAAAGTGACTGCTGACCACGGCGTCGATTTCGAGTACGTACCGATCCTGCTGGGCGGTATCTTCAAGGCCACAGGTAACGTCTCTCCCGCGGTATCGCTGCAGGGCATTCGCAACAAGGGTGAGTACCAGCGCATCGAAACGGAACGGTTCTGCAAGGCACACGGCATCTCACCCCAGGTGCCGAATCCTCACTTCCCGGTCAACACGCTCAAGATGATGCGGGGCGCCGTGTTTGCGCGAGACAAGGACTACTACGGCCGATATATCGAAGCCATGTATGAGGCCATGTGGGAACAGGCCAGAAAAATGGATGAAGATGACCTGATTCGCGAGAGCCTCGAATCTGCGGGTTTGCCCGCAGACGAGATCATTGAGGGGATGTCCAACCCGGAAGTGAAGCAGGCGCTCATCGACTCCACCGAAAGCAGCGTGGGACGCGGTACGTTTGGTTCACCCACGCTTTTTGTCGGAGACGAGATCTTTTTCGGCAAAGACAAGCTGCGCGATGCGGTGGAGTTTGCGCTAGCGTAGCCCGGCCAGTTCCATGCGCTGACGGATCTCGGGCACCAGGAACTCGCTGGAGATAAAGCCGCCGCTCAGCAACCGGAATCCGTCGCCGGTGTCGATCTGGATGTTCGGCAGTGCGTTGGCCGAAAGGCGATCAATCAGCACCTTGTTTGCTGCCACCGCGGCAGCAATCTGTGGATCCGCAAGTTTCTCTTCAGCTGTCTGTCGATCGAGCCCCATGAGCTTGCCGAGTACCTCGATGTTATTGGTGTCTTTTGCATCGACAAAAAACGCTGTCTGCAGCTCACGGAAAAAGTCCCAGGGTGCATTGCCACCGGCAATGCGCATGATCTCGACCGAACGGCAGGCGAGATCGCTGTCGAAAACGAAGTCATCGGGCAGCCTCTCCGAAAACACCTGACCTGTCACCTGTCGCACCTCGCGCCAGAGTTTTGTCAGCCGGCGCTTGTTGTACTCGGCAAGGCCATCGTCGCGACCGATTTTCATGCCGGCCATGATGAGGTCGAACTCCACCGAATCACCCAGCTGGCGCCGCGCTGCCTCGAGTTCAGGCAGCGTTCCCCAGCACCACGCGCACAGCGGGTCGGTGACATACAGCAGCTTTACGGGTGGCGATGCCGACATGGCCCGCACCCTAGCACACCTTGATCAGCGTCAATGCGGCCCCGAGGGCAGGTGCCTATGCTCGACCTTCATTGTGAAAGAAGCATGCGGTTATCCCTGTGGACCATGTCAGTCTGGACCTGATTCGTAAATACGACGTCAAAGGTCCGCGCTATACCTCCTATCCAACGGCACTACAGTTCAGCGAGATCTCTCCCGGGGACTACGAGTCAGCCGCGAGAAACTCTTCCGGGCCGCTCTCGCTGTATGTCCATATCCCGTTTTGCCGGTATCTCTGCTACTACTGCGCCTGCTCGAAGATTGTCACCAAAGACAAGAGCAAGGGCTCGCGATACCTGGGTTACCTGAAGCGGGAGATTGCCCGTCAGGCCGAACTGTTCGGCGGCAGGAAGGTCACTCAGCTGCACTGGGGCGGAGGAACGCCCACATTTCTGGACGACAGCCAGATTGAGGGGCTGATGTCGTGCATTCGCGAACACTTTGATCTCGCTGATGACGACGAGGGCGAATTCGGTATCGAGATCGACCCCAGAACAGTTGATCCCGAACGGGTTCATACCCTGCGCCGTGCAGGTTTCAACCGGCTGTCATTCGGCATCCAGGACTTCGAACCGCGCGTCCAGAAAGCGGTCAATCGCGAGCAGTCAGTCGAATCGACGCAGGCAATTGTTGATGCTGCGCGAGAGGCGGGATTCAGGTCGATCTCGGTCGACCTGATCTACGGCCTGCCTTTCCAGACAGAGGACACCATCGCGCGAACGCTGAGCCAGGTGATAACCCTTTCGCCCGATCGCATCTCACTCTACAGCTATGCGCACCTTCCGGACCGTTTTCCGCCGCAGAAACGCATCAGCCTTGTCGACCTGCCAAAAGCGGAAGAAAAGCTGCACATCCTGAAACAGGCCATTGAGACGCTGACCGCAGCCGGCTATCGCTACATTGGCATGGATCACTTCGCCAAACCTGATGACGAGCTCGCGAGGGCGCAGGAATCCGGTGAGCTCCACCGGAACTTCCAGGGCTACTCCACGCAGGCTGATTGTGACATGGTCGCCGTTGGACTCACTTCAATCAGCCAGGTTGGTAATCTTTACTCGCAGAACGCCAAGGACATGACTGCTTACGAGGCGGCAATCGATCGGGGAGAACTTCCCATCGAGCGGGGCGTCCGGATTGACGAAGATGACCGGGTCAGGAAAGCGATCATCATGGCGCTGATCTGTCAGTTCGAACTGGACTTTGCAGGGATCGAGGCGCAATTCGGCATCAGTGTGCCCCAGTGTTACAGCGACGAGCTCGAACGACTTGCGCCGATGGCCGAAGACGGCCTGCTCAACATCGACGAGCACGGCATACACGTCACCAAAGCAGGACGCCTGCTGATTCGCAATATCTGTATGGTATTTGATCGGTACCTGAGTCGGTACGAAGACAAGCGCTTCTCAAAAGCGATCTAAAAAAGGGCCCGTCGTCAGACAGGCCCTTTTTCAAACCTAGAAGTTTTCAACTAAAACTTGTAGGAAACACTCACTGAGTAGACAAAGGGATCGATGTCTACGCCAAAGCCGACATCAGCAACCGAAGTACTTACCGTGGCATCCGTATTGATGTCGATATAGTAAATTGCAGCGTTGATGCCCCACTTGTCGTTCAGCGCGTAGTCGAAACCTGCTTCAACGGCGAGACCCCACGACGCATCAAGATCGAGACCGGTCGCCAGCGTCGCTGCCGGAACACCAATGATTCCTTCAAGAGCCGCTTCAAGCTGCGGGTCCACATCTTCTTCAAAGAAGACCGTGTGGTTGATACCCGCCCCAACGTAGGGTCGGAACTCGCTGGAGGACTCACCAAAGTAGTACTGAATCGTCAGCGTCGGCGGCAGGTGTTTTGTCGAGCCAGCCTTGACCGGGGCATTTTCGATCGCAATGTCGTGCTCGAAGGGCGTTGCCGCGAGCAAAGTGACACCGACGTTCGACGTCAGCATGTAGGTAAACGTCAGACCGAGCTGCGTGTTGGCATCGACGGTGACGCCATCCAGAACGGCAAGACCGGCAATGTCGATCCGGTCAGAATCTTCGTTGGGCGAGACGTTTGCGAGGCCGCCCCTGACGATAAAATCGCCCTTTTCGTGTGCTTGAGCTGAGAACCCGCAGGCCACCAGCAGAACAAGTCCAATGACTTTCAGGTACTGCATCGTTATCTCCTTATACATGACGATACGGGTGCCACGTTAAGCAATCGGCCCCCGGATTCACTTGCGCTGGGTCAATCTGTTGAGAACATTCCTGCAACTGATTACCCCGCCTAACGCGCGGAAATAGGCCCGGACGAACTCCCGCGAAACTCCGGCATACGGCGCTGATCTGCTTTGTGCTAGATTCGGTCCCATGCAGCGTCGCCTTGCCATCAGCATTCTCGTTCTCGGCATCATCATGTGCCTCGTTCTCGTGGCCGTTGCCCTGTCGCCGGCGCCTGAAAACGCTTCAGGTATGGCGCATGCAACGCTGCCCGGCGTGCGGATCGGCGGCGACGGACTGGCACGGCTCGATCCGATCGAACACCTCGGCTTCCTGTTCCAGGCACTGATGCTGGTGCAGGCACATCTGCTCGCTGCCCTCGGCGTCGCCGACCGAAAACACACCCCGGCATTTATGGGGGGGCTCACGGCTTGTCTCGGCGTTTCGCTCTTCGTCTGGTTCAATCTTTTCGACAGCTACCGGGATTTCCTGAATACAGGTGAGACAGATTATTTCGCCGGGTTCCCTGTGGCGACGGCCTGGCAGGTCTATGCCATCTGGGTTGGGGGCCTTTCGCTGGTCGCGCTCTACGTGCTCGGGTTCAAGAAATTCATCTGGTCCGACGCAGACGAAGAGGCTTTCCAGGAAATCGTCAGCGACTACCGGCAGAAAGAAAACTAACAATAAAATAAAGGGGCAGTCTTGGAAGTCTGGCGGCAGGAGATAATCCTCTCCTCAATTCTCGTCTACATGGTGTTCTGTATCGTCGTCGGTCTCTGGGCCATGCGACGTACACACAACCCGAGTGACTTCTTCATTGCCGGCCGGAGCCTCGGCCCGATTGTGGTCGCACTCGCCATTTTCTCCAGTACGCTTTCCGGATTCGGTTTTGTTGGCGGCCCCGGGCTTGTCTACTCCCAGGGCGTCAGCTCGTTCTGGATGGTCATTACGTCGACGATTGGCTATTCGCTCGGATTCTTCCTTGTCGCAAAACGAATCCGGATGCTGGCCGAGATCAGGGATTCGATTTCACTTCCCGACGTGGTGGCGGCGAGGTATGACAGTAACGCCGTTCGCGGACTGATGGCGCTGACGATTGTCCTCGGGGTCATGGGCTATCTGGCAACACAGATTCTGGCAATGGCGGTTGTGATGCAGTCGCTGCTCGGTGCAACCGAGATGTTTGCCGGCGTCAGCCTCATTACCTGCGTCATCGTTTCGTCAGCAGTGCTGGTTTTCTACTGCGTCACCGGCGGCATCATCGCATCCGTCTATACCGACGTTGTTCAGGGCGCCATCATGATGATCGCGGGAACGCTCATCCTGATCGCAGCGATCAACATCTTTGACGGTGGCTTCCAGGAAGCGACTGAAATCATCCTCAAGGACGATCCCGAAGCGATGATGCCTTTCGGCACGGCAGGCATCATCACGTGCCTGGGATGGTTCTTCATTTTTGGCCTGGGCGTCGCGGGCCAGCCGCACCTTGTCACAAAAATGATGATGAACCGATCGATCGCAGACAACCGGGTGATTCTTCCCCTCTCGGTGATTGGTTATGCGATGGCCGCGCTGCTCTGGATATCCATTGGCGTCACGATGCGTGCACTCGCTGTTGATGGTCAGGCAGATCCGCTATCAGCCCCCGACCAGGCAGCCCCTGTCTTCCTGTCAGTCTTTACCAGCCCGATACTGGCTGGCATCGTGTTTGCCGGACTGTTCGCCGCCATCATGTCCACCGCTGACGCGTTCCTGAACGTGGGGACCGCCGCTGTCATTCACGACATGCCAAAAGCGTTTGGGGTCAAAGAGATCAAAAACGAACTGAGGAACGCACGGATCGTGACAGCACTCCTTGCTGTTTTGGCAGCAGGCATTGCACTGATCAGTGACACACTCGTCGCGCTACTTGGCGCCATTGGCTGGGCAACGTTTGCCGCAGCAATCTTCCCGGTGCTGGCCATCGGTCTCAACTGGAAGGGAGCAACAAAAGAGGGTGCAATTGCCGCCGTGGTCGCAAGCCTCTCGATCAATGTTGTTTTCAACGTCTTTTCAATCCGGCTGCCCTTTGGCATCGATGGCGGGCTGATCGCTTTCCTTGTGGCCATTGTGCTGTTTGTCGGGATCTCGCTGGCGACTCGCAGCAAGGCGAAGCTGGCGCCGGAGATCGAACGAATGATGGATATCTAGGCCGGTCGGTCGCTAATTCGGATCGTCCAAAACGACTATCGTGGTGTGGGTCGGGCGGACTCAAATTTACGTGCGGCGGCGCGCAAATTTGAGTCCACACTCCTCAGCACTATCGTGGATTCATTCTGCTGGGTGCCTCCCGGGAGAATTATCGCCCCCACCGGAAGAGGTAAGGTTGGAAAAAGTGGCCGCCTCGGAGGCGCGCTCAGGGTTTGCCGACCTGCTTGTCGACTTCCTCTTTGCGCTCATCGATGGTGGACTGCAGGTTGTTGGCCGCATCCATCATCTCCTCGACCTTGTCGGGCGCAACGGTCATCAAACCGCTCGGCAGGTTGAAAGAGGGCGATTCGGGCTCGTCGCCCTGCAGGCGCCGAAGCTCCCGCGGGTCGAGTGCCTCCATAACGGTGACAGAGCCATCGAGTTCCATCGTCTCGGCATCAACCCCTTCGACCGGTTCCGTCGAGAACTGCCAGACACCGTTTTCGTCCTGCCACTTGTAGACGGTGACGGGTTCGGCGGGCGCCACGTCCGGCAGGTCCGGAGACGAGGGCATGAAATCTTCGATTCGAAGCAACGGCTCACCGTCCGGGCCTTCGATAAAAAACGGCCCGACGCATGCCAGGATGACGATGAGAACAATAATCTTGATCAGCATACGTACAGCTTCGGTGAGCGGCCTCTGGTTACCAGATCACCGTTGTAACAAACGGCCCGCAAGATGAAAACCGCTTCATGCGAGGGACGCGGGGTGCTATACCAGCCTTTCAAGATCAGGGACGTTCAGGCCATGCAAGCATCCAAACCGCTACCCATTCCACAGGAAGCCTTCGACTGGTACGACGAGTACGCTCACGGCATCATCGATCGCCGAACATTTCTTGCGCGACTCGCAACGCTTTCTGCTGCCATTCCACTGGCTACACTGACTGCCGCGCTGACGCCGAATTACGCGATGGCCGAGCAGGTGTCATTCAACGACCCCGACATTACGGCGACCTACTCGCTCTTTCCCTCACCGCTCGGGCACGGGGAAGGTCGTGGTTATCTCGTGACACCTTCGGGCATGGAAGGTGAAGCACCGGCGGTTTTGGTCATTCATGAAAACCGCGGGCTCAATCCGTATGTGAAAGACGTCACCCGAAGACTCGCGAAAGCAGGATTCGTCGCGTTCGCACCCGATGCGCTCTATCCGGTCGGAGGCTATCCGGGCAACGATGATCAGGGCAGGTCAATGCAGCGCGCACTCGATCGCCAGAAAATCGAGCAGGATTTCATTGCCGCAGCGCATTTCATCAAGGCACACGAGAAGAGCAGCGGAAAGCTGGGCGCCGTTGGCTTCTGCTTTGGTGGCTACATCGTCAACATGCTGGCTGCCGCGATTCCAAAAGCGCTGGACGCCGGCGTTCCTTTTTACGGGACACCGGCAGCGGAAGAGATCCGCGGCAACGTCGAAGGGCCACTGATGATCCAGCTGGCCGGTCTCGACAAGCGGGTGAACAGTACGTATCCGGCTTACGAGGAGCTGCTGAAGAAGAGCGGCGCTGACTTCGTGATCCACAACTACCCTGATGTGAATCACGGCTTTCACAACGACTCTACGGGCAGATATGACGAGGCCGCAGCGGAACTTGCGTGGTCACGTACGATCGAGTTCTTCAGGCAGCGCCTGAACTAGTTCGTTAGAAAGAAGCCTCGACGCGAGTGTTGGCGTTTTCGATCGCAAAAACGTTCACAAGATAGTCGCGCATGTCTTCCCGGCGAGCAGCATCGGACGACATGGCGCTTTCGAAAAACGCGAAGAGAGCAAGGCGCGTGAGCATCAGCTGCTCGTAAGGCCCCATCGCATCCGTGTACTCGTCCAGACAGGGCGCAGACTCCGGCGGTGCCGGCACGACGCCAACCGCCTCATCCGGTGCAAACAGCGGCGGCGGCTCTTCGCCTCCTTCTGCGGGTACGCTTGCCATCAGCATCGGACAGACCACGCCATCCGGATGGTCTGACCAGCGCACCATCGTTGCCGCCAGTGCGGCAAACCCGACGTGGCTGCCATCTTCAAGCGAAACCAGGATGGCGTTGTCATCCAGTTCCGGAATCGGCGCCGCATTCGGACCATAGGGCACAATTCCGTCGGTGGTCCCGGCAATCATCAGGAACGGAGCATCCGTGGTCTCGAAAAACTGTTCGCTGAACATCGACGCCGGCCCGGCAATTGATGCCGCTGCCTTGATGCGATCATCCCGCAGGTCGCGATGGAACGCGGCAAGCGTTGTCGTCAGGCCGCCGAGTGACAGTCCGGCCACTCCGATGCGTTCTGCATCAATGACGCCGTAAAGCTCATCTGCGGAATCGCCATTGCGCAAAAGCAGTGTGTCGATGATGAAAGACACATCGCCGGGCTGGTTGGCAACATCAAACGGATTGGGTCCGCCGGGCGCTTCACCGTTGCTGAGCGGGTAGCTGACAGCGGCAACAACGTAACCCTTCGGTGCGAGAAACTCGGCGTAGTAACGGGCTTCCTCCGCCGTGGACATGAACCCGTGGCTGTACACGATCAGCGGAAAAGGCCCGGAGCCTTTGTCTTCCGGCAGGTAGAGCGATCCCGAAAGGCTTCTGGAATCGGCACCCGGGAAGTCACCGTTGGCTTCCGTGGCCCGGCTCTGGTCCACCAGTTCGAGCGGCAGCTCGCGCAGGCCCAACGTTCCATCACGGTAGAGCCGGGCACTTGCCTCACCCTCTGGCGTGACGTCCGGCGGCACAACAAGAATGACCAATCCCGCCGCAACCAGCGCGATGATGAAGAGAACGATGATGACCCAGCGTTTCATAGGTCGGCAGTATGTCACAGTGTTACACTGCGCGCCCTTCAGGACGCCACTCACCTGCCAGAGCCATCATGCTGAGCCTTATCGACATCGCCCTTCGCCGCGGCACCGAGCTGCTGTTCGAAGAGGTCAACGTCACGATCAGCCAGGGCAAGAAGGTTGGACTGATCGGTGCCAACGGCGCGGGGAAAACAAGCCTCTTCAAGATGATTGTCGGCGAGCTCGACAGCGACCGTGGAGCCGTTGACCTGCCTGCGGGAACACGCATTGCCTACCTCAGGCAGGAAGTGCCCGCCTCAGCAGAAGCGGCCATCAACTACGTGCTGGGCGGCGATGAGGAATACGCCCGCATCCAGGCGGAGATCGAACAGGCACAGCAGGAAGACGCGTTCGAGAAGATTGGTCACCTGCACGACCAGCTCGCCAATGTCGACGGCTACACCGCAAGATCTCGCGCGGAACAGCTCATGGTTGGCCTCGGGTTCGGGCACGACGAGTTCGAAAAATCCCTCGGGGAGTTTTCCGGAGGATGGCGCATTCGCCTGAACCTTGCTCGCACCCTGATGACACCGTCAGATCTCCTGATGCTCGACGAGCCAACCAACCACCTCGATCTCGATGCCATCCTGTGGCTGTCAGACTGGATCAAGCGATATCAGGGCACCATGCTGTTGATCTCACACGACCGCGAGTTCCTCGACGAGACAGTCAACCAGATCGCCTACCTGCACCGAAACCGCATCGAGCTTTTTACCGGCAACTACACAGGCTTCGAGCGCATCAAGGCAGAGCGGCTCTCGGAGCAGCAGGCGAGTTATGAAAAGCAGCAGCGCGAAATCAAACACATGGAGAGTTTTGTACGCCGGTTTCGTGCAAAGGCTTCCAAAGCCAAACAGGCACAGGGTCGCATCAAGGCGCTCGAGCGCATGGAACGAATTGCACCTGCACACATCGATTCGCCGTTCCGTTTCTCGATCCCGGCCGCGGAAAAGACTTCCAGCCCGCTGCTGGCGATTGATCAGGCCACGCTCGGCTATGGTGACATCAGGGTGCTCGAGAACGTACGGCTCAGCCTGGAGCCGGGAGACCGTCTTGGTCTTCTGGGACACAACGGTGCGGGCAAGTCGACGCTCGTCAAAACCCTTCGCGGGGAGCTGCCGCTCATCAGCGGCTCACGGGTAGAAGGCGTACACCTCGCCGTCGGCTATTTCTCACAGCACCAGGTGGACGAGCTCGATCTCGACCAGAGCGCGGTTGCGCATATCCAGCGACTCGACCCCGACCTGCCCGAACAGGAGATCAGGAATTTCCTCGGCGGGTTCGATTTCCGCGGTGACAAGGTCTACGACCCTGTCCGCATATTCTCCGGTGGTGAGAAAGCCCGACTGGCGCTCGCGGTTGTCTGTCATAGCAAGCCCAACCTGCTGCTGATGGACGAGCCGACAAACCACCTCGACATGGATATGCGCCAGGCACTGACCGTTGCCCTGCAGGATTTTGAGGGCGCTATCGTATTGATATCACACGACAGACACCTGCTTGCCAGCACGGTGGACGAGTTCCTGCTCGTACACGACGGTGGCGTTCAGCTCTTCAAGGGAGATCTCGAGGATTACCGCAAGCGGTTGTTTGACGAAAAGCCCGGCGAGCAGCCCGGCAAACAGCCGACTACCGAGATTGAGGAAACAGTTCAGGTACCGGTCAAGAAGAGTCGCGAAGACCACAAGCGTGCAAAACAGCTCAAGACGCGTATCAGGACCCTGGATGAGCGCCTGACGCGCCTGCAGCGCAAGCTGCAGGAAGTCGAAGAGAAACTGGGGGATTCATCGCTGTATGCGGAGGGCGGTCAGTCACCCGACCTGCAGCGCCTGCTGCGGGAACAGCTCGGCCTGAAAGATGAGATTGATGAACTGGAAGCCGAGTGGCTCGAGAACTCTGAGGCTCTCGAGTCACTCGAAACCGGGACTACTTGAACTCGAGCCCTTCGAACTCGCCCGAGTTTCGCCACTCGTCGATGTACTTGAAGAACGCCATCGCCCCGTGTGGGTAGCCAACGTGGTACTTGGCACCCGGACCGGGATCCTGGCCCTCGTTGTTATAGTACCCGGGCGTACATTCGCTGCCGCCCATCATGCGCGGCACTGCCTGTAGCAGCAGCTCGAGCCAGGCGTCTTCCGCCTCTTTTGTTAACTCAACCGTCTTCGAGTCGGTATCCAGCGTGTTCTTCACCACCATCGCAATTGTTTTGCCCGACTCGGTCAGGTTGTGCGGCACGTTGGAAATCAGGTTTGCACCCTGCGTTGGCTGCACGATGAACATGTTGGGGAAGTTGTGCACGTGAATGCCGTGCTTCGTTCGCATCCCCTCAGACCAGTAGTCAGAAAGACGCAGGCCATCTTTGCCCGCAGGATCAAAACCGGCGCGACGCTCGAAGGGCGTGCCGACCTCGAAGCCTGACGCATAGATGATGCAGTCCACTTCATATTCCTTGCCAGCAACAACGATCCCCTTCTCTGTGATCTTCTCGACGCCTTTACCGTCCGTGTCGATCAGGTGCGTGTTGGGGTTGTTGTAGGCCTGCAGGTACTCGTCGTGGAAACACGGGCGTTTGCACAGCTGGTTGTACCAGGCCTTGAGCTTTTCCGCCGTGTCCTTGTCTTTCACGATATGTTCGGCACGCTGTCGAATCTCTTCCATCTTTTCAAAGTCTGAGTCTTCGTAGGCGGCGCGCATGTTGTCGACCGTCATCTTGTCGTGAGGGAGCTGGCTGATCTTTTCGCGGATGCGACGTGAGAGTTCAGTCCATCCGTCCTGCACGAGGTCCTCTTCTGCGTAGGCACCAGTCTGGTTCGCCGTGAAGTTCTCCAGCCAGCGCTGCTGCCAGCCCTCGGTGGCAATGGTCTTGAACCACTCGGCGTCGGTGTTGCGATTGTCGCGTACGTCGACCGATGAAGGCGTGCGCTGGAACACATAGAGATCGCCGCAGGTTTTCGACAGCTCGGGAATACACTGGATTGCGGTTGCGCCGGTACCAATGATGCCGACTCGCTTGTCACGCAGCTTCTCCATCGGCGCGCCCTTTGGGTCACCACCGGTGTAGTCGTAATCCCACCGGCTCGTGTGAAACGAGTGTCCCTTGAAGTCTTCGATACCAGCAATGCCCGGCAGCTTGGGTACGTGAAGTGGTCCGGTGCCCATACCCAGGAACTGCGCAGTAAATTCATCGCCGCGGTTCGTGCGAATGATCCAGCGCGCGTTGTCTTCATCCCACTTCAGGTCTTCGACCTCGGTGTGGAACAGCGCGCCATCGTAAAGATCGTACTGCTTGCCGATGCGCTGGCACTGCTCGAGAATCTCGGGCGCATGCGCATATTTTTCTGTCGGCATGTGACCCGTTTCTTCCAGCAGCGGCATGTACACGAAAGACGCCGTGTCACACATTGCACCCGGATAGCGGTTCCAGTACCAAGTGCCGCCGAAGTCGCCACCTTTCTCGATGATGCGCACGTCGGTGATACCGGCCTCTTTCAGGCGAGCGCCGGTGACAAGGCCCGCAAAGCCACCGCCAATAAAGGCAAACGTCACGTGATCGGTCAGCGGCTCACGCTCCTGGAACGGCGTGTAGGGGTCGTCCAGGTAGTGGGCCAGCTGGTCCTTGATTTCGATGTACTGGGCGTTGCCATCAGGGCGAAGCCGCTTGTCGCGCTCTTCCGCGTACTTCTGCTTCAACCACTCTTTGTCGATCTTCAGCTCGTGCTCTTCACTCACACTCATGAAAAATCCTCCCTCTTTGTATTGATTAAAAGGTCAACTCATAGAGCGAGTCAAACCGCGCAGCGCTATAATGCGCGGCCCGAATGACCAGAGATTAATCGCGGAGAAGATGATGCGCGGAGCCTTTCCCGACACCCGGATGCGCCGGATGCGCAAAGACGAATTCTCGCGCCGGCTGATGCGTGAGAACGCGCTGACCACCGACGACCTGATTTATCCGGTGTTTGTGATCGAGGGCGAGAACCAGACCGAAGGCGTGCCCAGCATGCCGGGGGTCGAGCGCATGACGATCGACATCCTTGTCAGAACGGCAAGGGAAATCAGCGATCTGGGGATTCCGCTGATTGCGCTGTTTCCCGTTGTGCCGCTGGAAAAGAAGTCCGAAATGGGAGAAGAGGCATTCAATCCGGACGGCCTCGCCCAGCGTGCTGTCGCCGCGATCAAGGCCGAGGTGCCCGAGCTGGGTGTCATGACCGACGTTGCCCTCGACCCGTTCACGACCCACGGGCAGGACGGGATCCTGGATGATGCCGGATACGTCAGCAACGACATCACCGTGGACACGCTGGTCAAACAGGCCGTCTCCCAGGCAGAAGCGGGCGTCGACATCGTGGCGCCTTCCGACATGATGGACGGCCGCATTGGTGCGATCCGCCAGGAGCTGGAAGCCGCCGGTCACGTCAACACGAAGATCATGGCCTACTCTGCGAAGTACGCCTCTGCGTTTTATGGCCCCTTCCGCGATGCTGTGGGTTCAGCCTCGAACCTCGGCACCGGCAACAAACACACGTACCAGATGGATCCCGCAAACACTGACGAGGCGCTGCACGAGGTTGCGATGGATCTCGAGGAAGGTGCCGACATGGTGATGGTCAAACCCGGCATGCCGTATCTCGACGTTGTTCGACGCGTCAAAGACGAGTTTGGCGTGCCGACGATGGCGTACCAGGTGAGCGGCGAATACGCGATGCTCAAGGGCGCCATCCAGCAGGGCTGGCTGGGCGAAGCGGTGGTCGAGGAAAGCCTGCTCGGATTCAAGCGCGCCGGCGCTGACGCCATCCTCACCTATTTCGCCCGCGAGGTTGCCGAGCGTCTGAAGGGATCATGACCCGGTTGTGAATTCCCGCACCGGAGCTTACGATACGCACCTTCCTACCCTATTTTTCCAAGCGATAAACGCGTTTCAGGAGACAATTCAGTATGAGTGACATCACCCATGTGACCGACGACAGCTTCGAATCCGATGTGCTGAAGTCCGAAGTTCCCGTCCTGGTCGACTACTGGGCGGAATGGTGTGGTCCATGCAAGGTCATTGCACCGGTGCTGGAAGAAATTGCCGGCGAGTACGGCGGCAAGATCAAGATCTGCAAGCTGGATATCGACGCAAACGAGGAAACGCCGCCGAAGTACGGCATTCGCGGAATCCCGACACTGATGCTGTTCAAGGACGGCAACGTTGAAGCAACCAAGGTGGGTGCACTTTCAAAGTCGCAGCTCACCGCGTTCCTCGACAGCAACATTTAGCATTATTCTGTAACGGAATTTGCTGTGGCCGCCGTTTAAAGCGCGGCTGCAGCACCCCAGATCGACCGTCAGCGGCAGACCGCTCATGGTCATCCGGGCCTAACGAGACGGTCAGGACGCCGTCCGAAAACAGTTGACATCAATCGAAAAAACGGACATTTTAGCGATGAATTTTGAGCGAAGCCCCGCGGTGTAAGCACCTCAGAGGCTTTTCTCCCGGCTGGTCAACCCCGATCTGCCGCTCTCGTTTTCAAAACCAACTTCCGAATCCACATCCCGACGTCGTCGTGCGTCAGCCTAATCAGCAAGTAGCACCGAGTACCTATGAACCTGACCGATCTCAAGACCAAACCTATCCCCGAACTGCTGGAAATCGCCCATGAAATGGGGATGGACAACCTGGGCCGTTCTCGCAAACAGGAGATCATTGCGAGCGTCCTGCGAAAGCACGCCAAAGGCGGCGAGGACATCTACGGCGACGGCACACTGGAGATCCTCCAGGACGGATTCGGCTTCCTGAGATCCGCAGACTCGTCTTATCTCGCGGGTCCGGACGACATCTATGTCTCACCGAGTCAGATCAGGCGCTTCAACCTGCGCACCGGCGACAGCGTGTCGGGCAAGATTCGCCCGCCGAAGGACAACGAACGCTACTTTGCACTGCTCAAGGTCGACCAGATCAACTTCACCGACCCGAGCGAATCCAAGAACAAGATCCTGTTCGAGAACCTGACGCCGCTGTTCCCGGACGAGCCGCTGCACCTGCAGGCAGGCAACGGCAGCACGGAAGATCTCACGGCGCGAATCATTGACCTGTCGTCACCCATCGGTAAAGGCCAGCGCGGCCTGATCGTGTCTCCGCCGAAAGCCGGTAAGACACTGATCCTGCAGAACGTTGCGCAGTCCATCATGCGCAACAACCCCGAGTGCCACCTCATTGTCCTTTTGATCGATGAGCGTCCGGAGGAAGTGACCGAGATGCAGCGCTCCGTTCGCGGTGAAGTAGTGGCGAGCACATTTGACGAGCCGCCCTCGCGTCACGTCCAGGTTGCAGAGATGGTCATCGAAAAGGCCAAGCGACTGGTTGAGCACAAGACTGACGTCGTCATTCTGCTCGACTCAATCACGCGTCTTGCGCGCGCCTACAACACGGTTATTCCCGCATCGGGCAAGGTCCTGACCGGTGGTGTCGATGCTCACGCGCTCGAGCGTCCAAAGCGTTTCTTTGGCGCTGCGCGAAACATCGAGGAAGGTGGCAGCCTCACCATCATCGCCACATGTCTTATCGACACCGGCTCGAAGATGGACGAAGTCATCTACGAGGAATTCAAGGGCACGGGTAACATGGAACTGCACCTCGAGCGCAAGATCGCCGAGAAGCGCGTTTACCCTGCGATCAATATCCGTCGTTCCGGCACGCGTCGCGAAGATCTGCTGATGTCCGAGGAAGACCTGCAGAAGGTCTGGATCCTGCGAAAGATCCTGCACGAAATGGACGACCTGGCAGCGATCGAATTCCTGCTCGAGCGCATGAAGAAGTCGAAGACAAACGAAGAGTTCTTCGCTTCCATGAAGCGAACGTAGTCACGCATCCACCCAATCGTGCAAACACTCACCTGCCCGATCGTCTCGATCGAGGACATGGGTGCCAGCGTCCGGCAGGTCATTCTCGAACTGCCGGCGCCGGTCGAGTTCAAGGCAGGCCAGTACCTCGAAATACACCTGCCTTCGAAGACCTGTCCTTTTTCCATTGCGAGTCCGCCTTCCGCCGGCAATCGTCTGGAACTGCATATTCGTCCGACGCCAAACTCCGAGGACTCCGACCAGATTGAAGCGCTGCTGGACACGGCAAGTGAACTCACGATCGATATTCCGAAAGGCGATTGTTTCATCGAGGCTGAGCCCGCGGCACCGCTGATCCTGATCGCGGCGAGCACGGGTATCACCCAGATGAAAAGCATCATTGAACACCTGCTGCCAAACGGCCTGACGCATCCGGTCACGCTGTATTGGGGTGTTCGCTCTCCCGTTGATTTGTACCTGACCGACTTGTGCAAGGAGTGGGAAGCGGCTGACGAACACTTTCACTTCGTGCCTGTGGTCAGTGAGGCTGCAGCGTGGGATGGCCGCACCGGTCTCGTGGGTGAAGCCGCGCTGGAAGACATCGCCGATCCTGCTGACGTCAACGTCGTCGTCAGCGGTAGTCCGCCCATGGTC
>JAAUYM010051829.1_pt1 | contig 25962 bp, 25 predicted proteins | sample 7278001 | NCBI WGS metagenome assembly JAAUYM01 (sample SAMN14350224, study PRJNA611818) | marine sediment metagenome | isolation source: surface marine sediment (1.8m) | place: French Polynesia: Moorea | collected 2018-08
AACTCCGCGGAAACTGAGAAAGCTCCCACGCGAGTCGATGGAGAAGAGAACCTCACGGCGGGGCGCTTGTCAGCACCAGGGGCAACTGCAAAAGAAGAAGGAAAAAAAGAAAAATTGAATAAAAACAGAGATCTCTTCAAGCAAATTCTCAATCGATTTCTCCAGTCACCACACTCACCTGCTGAAGGCGCGGCTCTCGCGAGTGTTTCCTCCCGAAGATCCTCCGATGAAGGGAGCGCAGAGGAAGGGGGTGGTGTCGCCACTGTCGAAGAGGACGCAGTAGAAGACGAGCTTGATGGCCTGGCAGGCGAAGCAGAAGAGCGGGGCGTCTCAGCAGACGAGCAGAGGGGCGCCGCAGAAGAGGAGCCTGCCGGCCTGGCAGATGTCTCAGAAGAGCAGGGGGCTGCAGCAGAAGAGGAGCATGCGGCCCTGGCAGACGAGGTAGAAGAGCAGGAGGATGCCGTAGAAGAGGAGCCTGATGGCCCGCTTGACGATGTAGACCGGGGGGGCATGAGCTCAGAAATGCGGCGCAATCTGAGCTTCAACACGCCGGCCCCCGTGGAGCAGGTCCACTCCTCTGGCACTGCTGGCCCTGCAGCAGTAGATGCCATGGCAGAAGCCGCTGAAGGGGAAGGTGCAGCTGCTGCGGAGGTGGGTGGGACCGCAGAGGGAGAAGTTGCTGCCGGCAGTGCGCAGGAGGTTGAAGAGGTTGAAGGTGGCAGTGAAGAGGAGCTAGTTGCAGAGCAAGGTGTTCCCGTTGCTGCCGAGGAAGGTACTGAGGGTGGGACCGCAGAGGGAGAAGGTGCTGCCGGCAGCACCTCTGGCGCTGCTGGCCCTGCAGCAGTAGATGCCATGGAAGACGCCGCTGAAGGGGAAGGTGCAGCTGCCGCGGAGGTGGGTGGGACCGCAGAGGGAGAAGTTGTTGCCGGCAGTGCGCAGGAGGTTGAAGAGGTTGAAGGTGGCAGTGAAGAGGAGTTAGTTGCGGAGCAAGGTGTTCCCGTTGCTGCCGAGGAAGGTACTGAGGGTGGGACCGCAGAGGGAGAAGGGGCTGCCGGCAGCACACAGGAGCCTGAAGAGGAGCCAGTCGCGGAGCAAGGTCTTGAAGCTGGAGCTGTAGCCGGTACCGGGTTGGGTAGCTTCAGGCCGAGTCCCGAAGCTGGCAAGACCGATGGCACCGGAGCAGGCAGCGGAAGCTCTCTCCTCAGGGTCCCCAGTGCCGCCTCGGCGACCGCCTCAGACAGGGAAGAGCGGGAAGGGGAGCGAGGACGAGATGAGGCTGCGGCCGCGGCGACCTCCGCCAGCACTTCCAAGCCCGACTTCGCGTCCGGAGACCGCGGGGAATCGAGGCCCAACTCCTCAACGGCCTTGGAGAACTCTGCCTCATCTCTCGGGAACACGTCGGCGGAGGAGGAGCAGTCCATGTCCTCCGGTTCCTCCTTCACGGGGCAGAGCTCTTCCTTCACGGGGGGGAGATCGGGTTCGCAGGTGATCTCTTCCGGCTCGTTACCGAGCGTCTCCTCGACGGGTCCTTCCTTGACAGGCGCGCTCGACTCATCGATGATGAGTGAAAACTCGTCGTCAGACTCAGACCTGGGGAAAGGTAAGAAAGAAAGGACATTTGTAGAATATAATAATTTAAAATCAAGGGTTAGACATATTACATAGAGCATAAGAGGGTAGAATCTTACATGTCAGACAGCCGAGGGTCTCTTGTCATCCTCAGGCTTCTCCTATACACCCGGGTATAGGCGGCGGCCTGGGCCTGCAGGCTGCTCTCCTCGCCGGCGGCGTCGCCCGCATCAGGCAGAGGCAGCGCGTAGAGAGCCTTGAAGACGCGGCGCCTCTCGTAGTCGTACAGAGAGCGCATAATGCGCTTCTGGATCTTGGGGGGGTAGTTGTCCACCTCATCGATCAGGTGCCGGTAAAAATATTTCCCCGGTGGAAAGACAAACCTAAAAAAAAGAGAAAATAGTTGAAACACAGTTAAAATTTATTAATCCTACAGACTTGCAAAAAGGTAAATACCAAGAAACTTCTAATAATGGTTATATTATTTATTATTTTATTAATTCACATTTAATTAACTGTAGCAGTCTCACACATAGGCTGTTTAATTAAATTAGTTTCATTAGAAAAGGCCATGAGACACCACCTGGTTATTCTGCTCCATCAGCTTCAAGCCCTCGCGGTGGACCTCTTCACCATGAACCCGGCCGAGGCCGAGGTCGAGCACCATGAACCCGCCCGAGGCCGAGGTCGAGGTCAGCTGCCAAAGTTTGAGTGGGAAAGCTGAAGTGACTAGGGCGAGCGGCGACGATCCGGTCTGTGTTACTGCTCCGCTTGGTCCGGAGGACGCCGACGCCGTAGAAGGCCAGGGCCGGGCTCAGGGTCAGGGCCAGGGTCAGGGCCCGGGTCAGGGCCAGGCCCAGGGTCATCCTCGCCGTGAACCATGCCGAGAGGGAGTGGAGAAGTGGCGCGCGCCGACGATCCGATCTGGTCCAGCTCTCCGTGCCCCTCATGGAGGGCTCTGACGCCGTAGAAGGCCAGGGCCAGGCTCAGGGCCGGGCTCAGGGCCGGGGTCAGGCTCGCCAGGGTCGCCAGGGCCAGGGCCAAGAGCAGGGCCAGCCCGCCGCCGCCGCCCTTGTGGCGCGCGCGGAAGTCACACGGACCGGACATCACCGGATTCGGGCTCTCTCTCTCACACTTGGTACCTGGAGAAGCTGTCCTCCTCCTCCTACATGGGGCTGGTCTTCTTCTTGACCTTGAACTTGAGTTTCACTTTGACAGCTTCTCTTTTTTAATCTGGGCACACTTCTTTTCTCTGCTAGAGATGTTTCCAGGAAGTTAACCGGGAAGGCACCAAATATCAGAAAAAATTGACCAGACTTGATTCACTCTTATTCACAATCACTATTTTAAAATAATTCGTGCATTTGTGCTCAATCTTTACGTAATGTTCAACAATAATTTACACAAAACTATTTTTTTCGAGTCACTTTAGTAAGAATCTTACAACTAAAAGTAGCCCAAATCGGTCTATCTCTTCTCCCACTTTCGTGACCAGGAAAGTCCCGGACAAAAGCACTCAAATCAAGTTCCAAAATTCCTACGAAACCTCACATACTAATAATCTTTAATTTTTTACAAATTTATGTGTGCAAATAGTCAAGCAACGTTTAACAATGCTCCCTATAGCGGTTAAACTATAATTCTACTTGCTTTTCGTCCGGCTAAATGAAGTAAAAATTATACGAATCTACTAAAAGTAGCCCGAATCGGCCTCTCTTACTTACCCGTCCTTGGATATCTTGGTTTTCCTAGGGCCGCGAGGACGACGGCGCCCCCTCCCCTTGCCAGAAGCTGAGGAGGCAGACGATCCGGCCGAAACGGCCGGGCTGGACGGGCCGGTGGACGGGCCGGAGGAGGTCGAAGCGGAGTTACCACACATCATGGTGATGATTGGCTTGGAGGGGATGAGTTGGGGGGGATGGAGGTGGAAGATGGTTGTGTTGTTAAAGAACAACTAAAGCCCCCTGAAGGCTGTCGGGCCTTTTATACCATTCAGGTCAAAAATACTTTTGGTCTGAGTGTGGGAAGGGGGGGCACACCCAACAGGTCAGGCTAGACATGTCTGTTGCTTCAATTATTTTTTTCTTTTCCTCCCTCCCCCCCTGCTGGGCAATATTGCGGTACCTCTTCCTTTCCTTCACTACATAGAAAATAGAGACAGAAACCCAATGCCAAATATTTTTTTGCTTTTAGGATGAATACGGAAGAAGAGAACAGAGTCGAACTTTGCTGCAATCGCGTCAAAGAGAAAAACACGAAAGGATAAAATTAAAACGACTTCGAATGGCCATGGAAAAGGTAGCAAATATCGTTCGGCTCTCGACTAGCTACTAATCATTTTAAATTTGTTATCAAGCTACGAAGAGAATACACTCAGCTACTGGTTCAGTCGCGCCAACGAGAGAAATTGACTCGGATAGGAAAGAAGAAACTGCGTATGCATGTCGAGGTATTTTTTAGGCTGAAATATATCGAAAAAATAATAAAAAGGGCGTCTCTTTTCAGGCCTCCGAATCCTTCGACCAGGCGAGCGGAGACGTTCAGGGCGTTTCACTCAACTACATCTACGTGTTCGTCGGACTGCTGGCTCTGAGCCTCATTCTCAACGCCTTCTCTTGCTGCTGCAAGGACTGCTGCAAAGTCACTATTCAAAAAGATTCGCAAGTTCAGCCGTCCAGCCCCGCTTAAGCGCTGTGGTTCTTGATATAAAACAATGCATTCCATTTTTACATTTGTTAATTTTTTATTTGGCGATGATTTTTTTTAAACGACAGATACGCAATAAATGAATAAAATAAACGGTCGCGATTCCAGCTCAAACCCACACCTCATTTTGCACACACCCCACCCCCCTGTCCTTCAGCTCCACGTTCTCACTCCTAACCGAGTCATTAGGCACCACGCCGCTAGCCGCCGCCGTCTCCGTCGTCGCGGCCGAGTCCTTCGCCACGCCCCGAAACAACAGCGGGAGGCGGTACCGGATCCAGCACCAGGCTCCCATCCAACACAAGCCCGCGCACAACAGGACGGTGACCGGCACAGTCACCGCCGCCGTAGCCACCACAGCGCCGACGGAAGAGGAGGCCCCTCCCTTCGTCGTATCCGTCGCCGCCGCCGCCGCCCAGTCGAACCTCGTCGCCTCGCTCCTCTCCGCCGCCTTCGCCGAGTCATCCGGCGAGTTGGTCGAGGAGGAGGAGGTGGACGGCGTGGATGGAGCGCTGCTGCTGGTTGAAGTTGGCGAAGGCGGCGGAGAGGGGCTCGGTGACGAAGGTGGGATGGACGATGACGACGACGACGAAGCCGCCGAAGGAAGGAGGTCCTCCAGTCCCGGGGGCGTTGCGGCGGCCATGGAGGCGGTGACAGCCCGGTCTCTCAGCGCCGCCAGGCAACGCCCCAGCCTCATGGCCACAAAGGCCTGGAGCGCCAGGCCCGCCGAGCTCTCCAGGTGGCCGTCACGCGTGTCGGCCGCCAGCAACAGGGGGGAGCCGCGCTTGTCCGCCATCACGCTCGTCACATATCCGTTGCCTTAATATATATAATTGTAATGAAACGTTAAAATGCGCCTAGATTAGCTACTCAATTTGAACCCTAAAACTCCCATATGTTTTATGTTGAGGTTCATTTTCTATGTCAAGCCACTCCTCAGTATTGCGTCACTAGGCAGTGGAGGAGAAGGGAGAGAGGAAGGAAGGAAGGAAAGAAGGAGGTATCGCAAGCCTAAGAGGAAAGGATTATGAGAATGGAGGTCTTTGAATGCCATTTTGTTAATGTTGCCCTTGCAGCGAAAATCCAAAAAATATATCAAAAAAATACTTTCCGAGGGGTTAAGTAGTACTGTTGATATTTTTTGTCTTCGGCGAGCGCTAGGTAATGCATAGCCAGGCAGAGAACAAGAAAAGGGGAGGGAGGAAGAGTCATTATATGTGTCGGAAGAGTGAGAAGAGAAGAAACTCGGTCTATGAATGCCCGTGGTTATATAGTTTGATATGCTTGACTGAAGGGTATTGCCAATTATAGGAGTTTTACGTTCGCGAGTACCGTCTAATTATACGATATCCCATCGCCCGCATTAATTACCAGGCTTCAGCATATATCCGAGAGGCTTTTGGTGGAGTAATAAAAAGCCCTGTTCCAGGGCCTGGCCGACCTCCAGGTCCTCATCCGAGGGCAGGCATTCGGAGGGAAGCTGCTCGATATAAAAAAGAAGTCAATCGCGAGTCTATCTCGCATTTGTACTTAACCTACAGGGAGCAGGGAGGAGGAGGAGGAGGAGGAGGAGAAGGCGGAGGCCGGGAGGAGAGGGAGGTCGGAGACGGCGGTCACGGAGGAGGAGGAGGAGCCGAGGAGGACGACGAGGACGAACGGGAGCGGGGAGGTGGCCATCTTGGAGGAGGAGGAGGAGGAGGAGAGAAACACAATCGAGCTGTCACTAAAAAAACCACAGTGTTTGTTTTTTGTAATCGCCGCCGGCAGAGGTCAAAGCAGTGTGGCCATTTAAAAAATGCCCAAAAAAATATATCAAAGTAAAACTCCAGCGCGGTAATTTTGTTTTATTATGCACGTTATTTCTTCAAATAATATTTATTATAATTACACCATACTACATTACTACGCGGTTGACGCGTCGCTATCCTCTTCGCTGGCGCCGTTACAAGACAAAATTAATTTCGCTAACAAGCCTGGAGGCGTCGCTATCCTCTTCGCTATCCTCTTCGCTGGCGTCGTTAAAAGAAAAAAAAAGATTCAAGCCCGTTTCGCTTTTGTATTCATCCAATAGTTTCTTTTGCTCGTAATCGACGCGACGATCTACGATACGTTGCAGATATCTACAAGGAAGGCATACGCAAGGATAGCTGTGGAGACTAAGATTAGGATGATAGGCTAAATACGAACGAAACGTTTGATATTTGCTACAACCCGCTAACGGTATACATTGCATGTATTCTGTCAAGCATTCGGAAGCCAGCTCGCGCAAAGCGGCCAATGTTCCCTCTTGATGAGAACATATGTCACCAATCACTTTATATATATTGTCCATATCGTAGTAATCAAATGTCAGGAGAGAACATCTTGCATGCGCCTGTCCTATATCTTCCTTGTGGGCTTGTTCAGTGTCAAAGTATATCACCTCCATATGGCTGTCCTCATCTAGCATCATTCTATAATGAGTTCTCACTCTCACTTCGCAAGTGATTACTAGATCGCTCTCTTGACAAGGTTCGATTAGATAGGTTGGTAAGAGGTCGCAATCAAAGACTAAAGCATCCTGCAGAATAGCTCGTAATTCCCTTGCAGTGGGTACTACGCTCCCATACACGCCCAGACGAAATTCATCCTCTTGCGAGTAATTTAGATTTATTTCTTCTGTCACTAGTAATGTGTCGTAGCCTAAATTTCCTCCTTCGCATTCGATTGTTTTATATCTTTTCATTGGCACCTTGAAACTGCGCGACTTGAAAAGATTTTCTGGTTTATATAGTCTGTATACTTTAGGCAGCTGAAATTCGATGATGCAAGCGAAGAAACCAGCGGCAATTTCTGGTAATTGTAGATAAAGAGAGTCCTGAAAATTGCCAGGTCGGAGATACGAAGGCAGCACGGTCCGGGGGGTACATTTGTATTTTTTATCTTCAATTAAGGTGCGCAAGCAGAGATCCTGTAGATTTGGTTTTGTCACGTTCAAAAGAGGAGCCAGGGTCGCGCCGCTAAGTCTTTTTGAAAAGAATTTTACAAGCTGAGAATGCTGAAATTCGTTGTAGTAACTACTCATGATTATGTCGATGTGAAGAGGGAGAGTTAATAACTGAGGTTCTTTTGGACCCGGTCTCCAATGTTATTAATCCAGCGACGCCGAAAGCTCGAAAGAAAAAAATAATTTTGTACGTTGCCAAAGGGTGAAAAAAAAATTGGTCGGTCAGCTATATATACTACACTTTATCTCAGGACAAGTCAACCATGGCATCTGACAGCGACGAATCGAACGGTAACATCCGTCGAGAACGCCGGGAACAACCTGTCGAGGAAGTAATACTCGACTTGGCGGCGGACAAACCTAACCAACTTGAATACTCCGAAAGAGGAAAACCGAAAAAACGATATATTTGTCCAAATTGGGCTTTTCTATGCTGGTGGGTCTACACGTCCATATTTATTGGAGTTTGTTTTGTAGGTTTTGTCTACCTAGTATCTCAAGTTTTCCGCGCATTGTATGGAACTAACTTGTAGTAAAACGCGAATGAAGACGTTCACACGCATCCGGCGGAGGTGTCCAAGATATTTCAACACGTGTGACCTGAAATATGCGATAAAATGAAGCTCATCAGAGAACAAGAAGATGTCTATGGCTTGGACATTGTAACAAGATGCAACAGGCATAGATATAGCTACAGAGCGAGGAAGAGGACTTTCCAGGGCTGGAAGAACAGGCAACATGCTACAGTCCTTGCCCACAACTTCTTTATCTCAGAAGATGATGACTCGAAGATTGTGAGATGTGTTTTCTGTTTTGAGAGAGCTGTATTTCAGCCGGGAGAGTGCGTATGGATTGAACACTCAAGAAGCTCCCCGCAGTGTGATCGTCCCCACTTTGTACAAAACGGTCCCCCAGTCACTCTTGAGAAAGAAAATGATAGTTGCTGCTGCCTACCTTTGTCTAGCTAGTATGCATGGAACTAACGTGTGAAACGCGAATAAAGATAGACCATCGTTGTTTGACCGCTTCTTATTATTTATTTTCATCTATTAAACAAGATTTATATGGTGCGATATTCGGCGTCGGCTTTCGATCTTCGTTCGTATTTTTATCGCTTAATAAAGGGATAACGGTAGGCAGAAAGCAGGTGCAATATCGCTCTCCCTCCTCGCGTTCGGCTTTCCTCCAACGAATTCCTTGCTGCAAATGGATTTGTCGCCGGGAAGTAAATAGAATATTGTTACACTGACTCGCAAACATGGTTACATTATCGTGCAGAGAGGGGGAGTGCAATCCCCAAGATAAATATCCGTAAAACAGAATTGTAAATGTCTCATTCTCGTTATATAAAAATTCAGCGGCGTGATGATGTTCTAAAAGGACTGCCGCTATTTTTTCGATATACTCTCGGTCTGGAAACCAGTTAAATAGCATGAAGTAATGTAATCTGGTTACTCCTCTAGACATAGGATACCAAAAACTATTAATCAGAGGAATAAAATATCTCATATATTTAACATTAATTTTCGCCGGGGGTAGTCCTCCGTGAGAAATATTCGTTTTTAAAGTCAGAGAACCCTCCAAATCGCCGGGATGCCACTTTTTGCCTCGCCTACGGGCTTCCCTCTTGCTCATAAAAAAAGGTCTGCTTCTTGTTCGTAGCTCTCCATCACTAAGGACAAACATGCTCACGCGAAAGACCATGAAAGCCTCGTGGGGGAGCCGAAATAATTCGCTTTGAAAGCTTTCCTCATCAGCTTGCTCTTTTAGGGGGGCGGCGAATTGGTTATGGCTCGCTATAGAAAATAGAGAGAGATCAACAAGGCTTCGCGGCTGGTCGGGTTTTGGATCGGAAAAACGGACTAGGTCCAGCCCGTGGCAGCTGGAAAAGTCAGCTTTCCACTCGGCTACTCGTCGGCTACGTATCATGCCGCTAACTGAGACTTAGGCCAACGACGTTCGTTATAGTATGATATTTAGAGGTAAAAAAATATATGGAGTTTTTCGCGCGCAAAACAATATTTATTTTTGCCTTCTTTATATGTACAAATATTTTTTGGCCATTCGGCCTGCGGTGCAAAGTAAATTATCGAGCAAATAATACATTAATTTCTACAATAAAATGGTATATACAATTTTTATTTTTCAGTCAGCTGGGTAGCGGAAGGGACAACTGTCCACCTTTTTAAAGTACCGCTAGTTTCTCGGCGTAAATCACCTTCAACCACCCGGATCAAGAAGGCTTGCAGTCCTTCGGGGCTGTTGTTTTCATCGAAGGTCAAATGTACAGATAGTTCGTTATTCCCGCGTACGTCAAAAGTGGAGAGGTCCAAAGGAAAAATGTTTCTATATGATTTTTTTTCTCCTCTCACCGCGTACTCTGGATTTGACCAATCGAGCCATCCTTTATCTTTGAGATAGTCTTTATATTGCTCCAGAAAAAGATTCCCGTCTGTTTTGGTACCGGTCAAATCCTTAATTCCCTCATCGAAAAGGATAGTTTCTCCGTTGAAACTGAATTTCATGGAGACTAGTGTTGAGGGCCAAACGCAGCGGTAAGAGCAGTTCTTTTTCGCGGCCGTATTGAAATTTAATTGATGTTGATAACATATTCCAAAATAGGCCAATTTAACTCCCTTTTCCACCGGGAAACTTAAATCCGTGTTTGACAAGCCGGGAGGGATAAAGCAGGATGTCGCTACCGGGAAGTCGAAGGGGAAATGAAGAACTGATCGCGACAAGGTTGCAATGTGCGCGCTGTGTTTGCTCGGATGTAGTCGCACAGATTCCACGCTTAGGTAAATCTCTTTTATCACTATCTCAAATTTTGTCTGCTCTGTGGTTAGCGCCGTGTTGCTGAAGTACAATGCATCGTCCCCTGAAGTAACAGCGCCTGTTGTAGTGAGATTCAGTTGCTCGACCTGCCTATGTGAGGGTAGAGTCCTAGAAAGAGAAATGCATTTATAAGTAAGACGATCTTAGATCGGAGAAATGAACAACGTACCTATGTAAAACAAGGGACACCTCAGTTGAGGGCGGAAGGAAACTGAAGGTCGGGACCGGCTTTTGATTTCGGATACGGGCGAGTTGAAAGTTGAGGGGGTACGACAGTAGAGGTACTCCGTCCAGGCTTAGTCGGACAGCCCGAGACTGCGGATCTGTTTTGCTATCGCAATTTAGGCTTTCGAGAGCATTTTTCAGGGGAGGCTTACTCGGGTCCTCTCTCTGTCTTTGATCAAATATGCAGGTGTCGCCGATGCCGAAGTAAAGCGATCGTTCTTCCGGAGACATGAATATCCTCTGCCCAACTGAATAGAATCCAGCTATGTAGCCGGGAGATCGCAAAAATACGTTGATTTGCTCATTATCGATGTTGAGATCGGCGTGGGAAAAGAAGCAACTGCTGAGCGATAAACTGTCGAGATAGCCGCGCGGCTTATCGGCTTCCGAGTTTGTGGTATATATGTATTGATGCTTTTTTTCCGCATCATTCGATCCCTCCTCGTATTGACTGTTAGGATACCGGACTTGATATTTGACGTAAATGGGCGTTGGAGAGAATCTCAAAAGCTCCTGAGCACCGGTCCTAAAGGCAAAAGAGAGACAAGGATCTCCCGGACTTGAGCTGGCCAGAAGAGGGATAAATCTTCTTCGACACCTCTCTAGTCTCGGCGAAGGAGTCTCTCTTTTTGAACTGAGATACCCAAAACCCGGCCTCCTAAGTTTGCCGGCAGTCGGGTCTGTAGTACTTATCGCTGCCATTACTCTAGATTAGTTTTCAATGCTCTCATCAATTGGGTAGCGATTGCCGAAGTCAACGACTTTATGACTTTATGAGACGTCTTCTTTTTCTGCGACTTTGCCTTCTTCTTCTTGCCAATGGACGACTTGGCGGGCCTCTTACTAGCTCTTGGCTTGCTCTTTCCCTTTCCACCTCTCTTAGGTCCTGGCTTCTTTTTAGAAGCCATTTTGTTCTCTTCTTTAGCGCTCTTCGTTGTCACTACTGGTAACAGTTCGGCGATGCTATCTTCCTCGTCCTTTTCCTCCGATTCGATCGGCACGATTTTCGCGTTACTAGCCAATATGTTCTTTTTTGACGGGCTGACCGCGGTTTTCTCTACACTTTCTTCAATGTCCAGGCCTAGGCTATCACTGTCGCTGTTCGAATCCATCGATCATTTTTCTGCAATTGGAACAATAATAAAATGAGCGAATAATTCCAAATCCTCGTCAAATTGAAGTTGAGTAAGGTCTCTCTGAAAGAACTGGCATTCCATTGTGCTTTGCGGTAAATCTTTAGTATCAATTGAAATGGGGTAAATTTCTCCGTCCTCGTCTATGAAGCCTAGGGAACTCAACATGCCGTGTCCAGTCATGTAACTGGTACCTCCGAAATTAAGTACTTTTAAAATTAGAGGCAAATAGGAAGTCAGCTTATTGGAATGCAGTGGCTCGATGGGTCCGACCATAATTTTGCCCCTCTTCCCTCCTTCAGTGGGATCCGTAGTTCCAGGCAACGGATTTAAGTCTATGATCATTTCTTCCGCGGCGTTTATAAGTTTCGCCAGGGTTTGATTAAAATTCATCACTAACTTTAGATCGTACACATTCGGGCTGGCCGCTGAGAACATTAGACCCGACCCCTTTTTTTCTATCAGAAGGGTACCGGCTTTCAAGCGTAACTTCGCCTCTAATTCAGACAGGCTCGGCTGAATGATCTCCACAGCCTCCTCCGCGCTAGTCAATGATCTTATCTTTTTCTGGACTGCAAATTTTCTCCCGTCGGGCGGAGGACGGAACATGAAAACAAATGACATTTGCCCCGGCCCGAGTGAAGTGAGGTCGGCGGGAGTAAATGCGTTTGTAGTCTCTAGCATATCAAATGCATCTCGTAAATCCAATCCTAAGCCCACGCGTTCGTCCGCCGCGATCTTCACGCTCGTTTCTTCAGTATTGAAAAACCCGTAGGCTTTCAGGTGGGGAAATTGACGGAGCTTGGAGGTGTCAAATCCTAATAATCCAAAAGGTAAGGCTCTTCCTTCAAAAACTCCACAATTAGGCGGAAGGTGAAAGTAGAAACGAGACTCCTTTTCGTCGTAGCCAAACAGCGGTTGTTCTGCCAAAATGCTAAAAGCTTTCTCTAGTATCTGATTGTGAGCTTTTAGCCTGGTCACAATTCGCTCCACAGTCGGTCGGTTCGGTTCCTTTAGCGTGTCCCTTAGCGTGCGTTTTGAGGTGATCGTCCCCATTAGCTCGAGGGAAATAGCGAGAAGATCGGCTTGAGGTCCCGCCGGTCGAGCGATGAGGTCAACGAGGCGCAAGGTCACATTTTTAGCGAAGGGTGAAGGAGGAATGTATTGAAAGGTAGCCGTATTACTTCCCTTCTCCACCCTGCTCTTCAGATGTAGCATTGTTCGAATCTTTAGGCGCCGGTCTCAACTCCCTCTCGTAATAGACACCTCGTAAGATGGGTCCTCCCTGAATATTCACCAGTTTGTACGCTGTAAAAAAAGATAATTCTATATTGTTCGCTCCTCTTACATTATATGGAAGTGTACCTTGTAAGAGTGTCAGCCGATTCGTTGTAGTTAGGTATCTTTTTTTAATTTTGAAAATGTCCCGAGTGTTGAAATAACCCTTGCTGGTTGCCTTGTAAAAGGCGCCGGTCTTTTGTCCGGGGCTCAGTTTAGCAGCTATGTATACTTTCTGTCCCAGTTCGTAGGCGAATAATTTCTTCAGCCACGCTTTATTCTTAATGGACTCTCCGTCTACTTTTTGAGTAGACATAAAATTTTCAAAGTTTGGTACGCCCGTCTTCTGACTCATAAAGTCAGAAAAATTTGACGCGTTAATATCCTTTCTTCTATATGTTGTCCCCGGCACCACTTGAGAATTGTAATGTTGCAAGTACGCAGGTAGCATAGAAACCCAGTTTTTGCTGTTTTGGCTCTCCATGCATGCATTCAGATGTAGTTTCATCGATTTTATTTGCCTCTCGGCGTAGAAAGCTTTGGATCTGGAAAAAGATGGAGGAAGAATTAATCCTAGCCGGAGTGAGGGAGTAATGCTACTCTTACCTCGTGTGTAGATATCTCAAGGTGATTCCGTGGCGTTTTTTCAATTTTTTTGCAAAGCTCTCAGAGGCCAGCGAAGTTTCTCTGTCCGAGTAAAAGATCGCAATTTGCCTAAAGATGCTGAGAGAAATTAGATGTTCGATCGCTTCCTCAAAGGCCTCGGTGGTACGCCTCTTGAGAGGAATGGCGGCTAGCTGCTGCGTTTGAGCGTCGACCGCCAATAGTACGCCGATGTAATTATTATTAAACCGCTTCTCACCGAGAAATGCCACATCGATATAGATATGTCCCAGACGCAATGAGACCCCTCGCTGATATTGCGCTACCCTAGGTGTACGAAGCTCGCTGAATTTGCTCAGAGCCGGATACTGATTTTTGAACCTGCGTACGTAAGAGGAAGAGACTTTCGCAAATCCTTTGCTTTTCAACAGCTCCAAGACTTCTTTATTCGTTAAAATGACACCTCGCTTCAGATTTTTGTTAAAGACAGGGGTGAGATACGCGTCCATAGCGCTCTCGTCGCTCTGAAGCGCCGCCTCCGGTCGTCGTGATGGTTTTGATTCAACCAATCTCGAGAGTTTTCTTTTCTTTCTCCTCTTCTTTACTCGCTTTGTTACGAGCGCCATGTCTCAGGGTAGAGGGAGAGTCTGATATACATCCTAAAAAAAGAGCGAAGAAAAGTATGAGGAGGAGAAACTAACGATTCATCGCATTTCTCTTACAAATGTGAAGCGTTTAAAATTGACAGATGCTGGAATACGTCGTGACTGCACCGATAGGCCCATTTCTAATCCTCCAGTAGATCCTAGTCGCCAGGCGGCCGTCAACACACAGGGGGGCTTTCCTCCTTCAGCAACTCCCTCCAAATTAAAATGCTCTCTCGCGAGAACCGATCTGGAAATGCGAGGAATGCCCTTGCACTTTACGGTCGTGTCCGCCGCCTCGGTCGTTATGGCTCTCAACTTCTCCTCTTCCCCCTCCTCCTTCTCCTTCTCCTCCCTCGGAGGTGGAAAAATTAAACTCCACGGAAGAGATTTTATCAAGATGTAAGATTTCAGATTATGAAAAAAACCTTCCGAATGCACCGACTCGATTGCCATCTTGCCATTTTGAGCCAGCTCTGCCGCGGTTTGAGCGAAAATACGCTCGAAATGGGCGTCGTATACCTTCAGGCTTTCTCGGCGCATATTGCGCCTCATTTCAGCGTAGTGAGTAAAGCAGTACTCGGAATCTGCGAGAAAACAATAAGTCATTAACTAATACGCAAAGTGTATTGTCGCCGGCTTACCGGTGTCTAGATACGCCACCGCGAGCAGAGATGGATTGCTGCATGAGAGCATGAATAACAAGTGGCTTTGAAATATAATTCTCGAGTTGCAAAGAACCGTCGCTGCCGCATGGGCCACATTCTCTATGCTAGCTCGCGAATTGCGACGAGTGATGCAGTAAATCAAGTCTCTAGTTATCCGGCCATCCTTCTCCTCCTCTTCTCCCTCTTCGCTTTGCTGTTTTCTCTTTCTCCTCCCACCGCCCTTCCTTTTGCTTTTCACTCTCTTTTCTCGCGTGCCCAGCAAAGTACAGGAAATTATGTCTTCATTTGTAGCCATCTTCCCCTTCTTGTTTATGTCACTCAGAGACCTGATAGAACACTTCGCGAAGCTACAATTCTCCATATACATAAATCCGTAAAAAGAATTTAATGAAATCTTCAGAGCTAGGCTTCTGAGTGGATTTGTTTTCTCCTTCTTCAGTCTGTGCCGTTCTTGCAATAACCGAAACACGAATGGAAAGAGGTAATCCCTCAGTTCCATTTTTAACAGGTGTACTAATCGGAATCCGCGAAGTCCTCTATGCTGCACTAGAAAACGTAGATGCTGGCATGAGAGGGTAGCTAGGCTGTCCTTTCCGAAGCTACGTTTCGCAATAGTTAGCTGTCTCTTCTTACACTTGTCCCTTAAAGCTCGTCTAGCTTTCTCTTTCATCTCTTCCTCGTCTTCCCCCGCCTCTTTTCCCTCTTCCTCTTCCAATTCCCGCTGGGTAATTAGCCGAGCAAAAGGTCCTAGCTCTTCCACCGCCTCTGTTCGATGTTTTGTCAAGCAGAATCCTTGAAACAGAGAGGCGAGATCTAGCCTAGTTTCGAATCCTCCTCGAATTGTCACCAAACCGGCGTAACTGTCATCGTTTAGAATTTTCTCCATTAGCTTTTTTTCCCTCATTTCTTTAAAAGGCGACGGTACGATAGAGTCATAAGGGTGCTCGGCTTTTAGCAACGAGGACAAGCTGGGATATTTGCGCCGCAACTCGCAGTTTTTCTTGGCTCTAGCCTGATAATGTCTCGCGTGGAAATAGTTGCAAGCGTAGTCGAAGGAGCAGTCAAATTTTAGCCGGGGGAAACTCTCATCCGCCGCTCGCTCTCGCCTAATCCTTTGATTAAGAGCTCTGAGGTATCGGCGAACTAGATGCTCTCCCTTCAAAGTGGCCTCGTTGCGAATAAATCGACCGGCGGTTAGGGCGTCTTCCAAATCGGCTTCGTCCTCAAAATCGTCTTCGCACGAGTCTTCTACGGATGAAAAATCCCTCCCCTCTCCATCATCGACGACGCTCTCTTTTTCTATCTCCAAAGTCTCAGGCGGGGGCGGCGGTGAGCTCTCTTTCCCCTTCTCCTCCTCCCCATGGAGCCCGTTGCGCGCTATTTTACTACCCCTTCCTCCTCCTCCTTCTCCTTCGATACTCGATTCGCTCTTCTCCTCCCTCTCCCTCTCCTCCTCCTCCTCCTCCGAGGACGACCAATCATCTTCCTCCGGCTCGTCTCGAAACTCCTCCTCGCCCCAGTCCTCCTCGCCGTTCGCCGCCGAACTGCTAATATCGCACGGGCGCCGATGGCAACCGGGCACGTGACCGCTATAATGCCCCCCGCCCTGGTACTGGCAGTGTAAAAATTCACCGGGCCTTAGCAAAAGTGTGCAATCGATTTTCCTTCTAAAACTACCGCCCGCTGTAACAGGGCCGAGGCCGGCATACCACCAGGAGAAAACGCGCGAGGCATCGGGAAATTCTTCCAGCAATTTCGCCTGACAATAAATTGACTCTTGGCAACCGCCCCTCCTGGTACAGTCATAACGTCCGTCCATCAAAACGAAGGTCTTTTCACCCTCCTCCTCCTCCTCCTCCTCCTCCTCCTCTCCCTTCCCCCGCTCCTCTCCCTTGTTCTCCCCGGCTAAGGAGACGTTGTTGGAGCTAGGGTCAGAACCGCAGCCGCCGATGATCCCTTTCCCGCTGCTGTCTCCGGTACTGCTGCTGCTGCTGCTGCTGACAGCAACGTCGCCGGACGACGACGGCGGCGGTGGCAGTCCTATGTAGAATTCCGCCATGTAGTAAGGCAAGGGCTGCGCCACTATCCAGTGCGCGCGCGCGTGCGGGTGAGGTGGGCGAGAAAGAGAGAAAAAAGGTTAAAACTCTACGCGCGAAGGGGGAAAAAATGAATAAATATCGCGCGCCGCTGTCTCGCAAACACTAGCAACAGCCGCGTTGCATCGGTTAAGAGCATCGCCTCGCTCCTAACGTCCGTCCGAACTCTTCTCTACTCGCGGGGAGGTCGGGTAGTTTGCAAGGCGGGTCAGCCCCCGAGGCGCCGGCTTTGCCGGCGCCTCGGGGACAGGTGACCGGCCTTGCAGGCCGGCCACCTCCCCGCCCGCCCGGGCGCGCGCGCGCGCTAGCGCACCTAAGGGGGCGAGCGAGCGCTTTCTTATCCGGAATCGCGGAAAAAGAGAAAGTTGTCCCGAAGGAGGTTAGGAGCGGCGCTAGCGACGGAGGGAGCCGGCGTTAAGGCGAGCGATATCAGCGGGCGGACGAGCGCCGTAGGCGGAGACAGCGGCGATCGGGAGGGAGTGGAGGGGGGCGCGCGCGGGAAAAAATAAAGAGAAAATTCTCTAACGCGGTTACCTGCAGCGCTGTAAAGACCCGTGCAGTCTAATGCGGTCAAGACGTTGCCCTGTCGCGGTGTCACCCCCTCGCAGCAGCGGGAGAGTATGTCGCGTATCAGCTGTTTCGCCGATAGAAGCCCCTCGGCGGCTCCTGTTACGGGCCTGATAGCGGCGTTGGCGGCGCTCGAATTAGCGGACGGTGCAACAGTAACCGTCCTCCTTGTCGACGGCGTTGACGGAGGTGTTGCCGGTGCGGGCGGTGCTGGCGAGCGAGCCGTCGCCGAGGCTTCGCCGTCTACCCGGCGCGCGGCCATTGGCGCGGCTGGAAAGCGGTAACTGGGAGAAGTTCTAGCCGCCTCCAAGCTCGCCTGAGCAAAATGATACGCCGACAGCTCCGGTCTCGAGGCGATGAAATTAGCCGTTTTGTAAGGCAGCAACTCTCGCCTCGCCCCCGCTCGTTCGAGAATAGGATCCAATAGCTTAGGCGCCCGCTCCGCCTCTCGAGCCGTGGCATCAAAAGTGAGACGACAGGCTTCGGCTAGGCTGTCTTCCGAGCCGTCGATCCCCTCTGGTGGCCCAAATTCGGGCGTCGAACGCTGCGAGGCTGGATCGATCAATTTTCGGTTAAGAGCGGCGCTCGGGTTGGCGTCTCCTCCGCGATTAACCTGGCGACAGATCTGAGTGAGACCTCCAAGACAGGAAGATTTCGTCATGCCGTAAAGGGGAGCGACTGAAATTTTGTACATCGCTAAGCGCTTGGTACGGAACAGAAATAACTGGTTGGCATAGTGCATGAGGGATGCGATCGTGTGTTTGCCCGCGTCGACGGGGTGAACTCCCAGTTCCTGATAAAAACTGTCGTAAAGTCTGTCTCCGATTGCCAGAGTGAGTTCCACGTCTCTTTCCAGATATAGACAGAGGTAATCGTAGACAGTCTTGCAGGTGCCGTCCGTGAACTGTTTTTTCACCTCTTCAATTTCGGCTTCCGTCGGGTACTTCCCGGTAAGGTCATTACGCCAGCTGGATAAATTCCAGTCAAATTCCGCCCGGTCCAAGCTTTCCAAACTAGTTAATTGAGAAAATGGGCAGAGGCCCTTTTCAGCCTCGAGGCCGACCATTTTTGCCATAGCGCCCAGGCCGACACCGGCCGGCGCCATATAGCAGAGATCTCGAAAAATCACTCCAGTCAACGGACGTCCTCGAACGCTGAGACTTCTGACTTTGTTCCCCTGTCTCTGTACGCGTAGTTGCAGAGGAGGGTCGTGAGAGTAGAGCACGCTGCTAAGGGCGCCGAGTAATAAGACAAAATCATAAGACGAGCCGTTAAATGCCATAATAACGTGAGTATTCGTTAAACGTTGTAATTGCTTTTCGAATTGGCCCGCCAGGGTAGATTTGAACGAGGCAATAGCTTCTTTTTCCTTCATGTCTTCGGCGGCGCAAAATGCCAGATGTTCGCTTTTTAGCGCTTCAATTACTCGGAAGGCGGGGGCTAATAGCGATCTTTTCATCGCCTCCGCCTTCTCTTTGCGCTCTTTCAAAACTTCGACAAACTCTTCGACGACGGATTTTAGCGGTTTGTTCTCAGTCACGCGGAAGAAAAATGATGCGCGCTCGTCGAGGCTGTCCCGATAATTAAACACCGCCACCTTCTGGATTTTTCTTACGGTAGAATTGTAGCGAAGAGGAGGCAAAGCTTCAATATGTTGTATTTCGCACTCGCTACCGGGCAATTCAATGGTGATGGACTCCACATCCAAAGCGCTTAATGATAGAGAGCAAGCCTTCCTAAAAGCCTCCATATTTTCTTTCGTATCCAGACGAAAAGCCCGTAGCCACTCGACGCTGTCAATTGGCGTGTGTAGAGGCTGCCGAGTAAAAGGGCAAACGTATGAAAAGAGAAATATAAACAAAGAGTAAGACTAAAAGGAAGGAAGAGGCCCAAAGACAGACCATTACCTTTTGCGCCGGGTTCTTCTGATTAAAGTTTTTCTCATATTTGCGCGAATCCAAGCACAACTCGCAGCTGCAGGGAGAGGATGAGGGCGCCTCTATCATTTCTTCTCCTTCTCCCTCCTCCTCACCGGCGGCGCCGGAGGCTTCTTCTCCTTTCTTATCTCCTTCGGGATTTGCGTCAGCGGCACCCGCGGAGCGGCTGGCTCGAGCGTCCGCCCTCTTCGTTTCTTTGATTAGATCTCTAATGCGAGGAGCCTTGGACGGCTTGTTTTTCTGGTTTTCCCTGAGTATTTGTTGATCTACGCAGTCCGTCGGCTCGTACAGTCCGTCCGGGTAGGTGAGACAGAGACTTTTGAGATTTGCCTTCTCGCCGTCGTCGTTCGCTTCTTTCTCTTCCGAGTTGGCATCGCCGGCCTCGGAAGTACAGCGGCGGAGAGACCAGGTATACCATTGCGGAGGAGGAAAGATGCACAACACTCTAAAGAGCTGGCTCGTAGGGTTTGAAAATCGGCGCTTGACAAACCGCGTTCCCGCATGATAGGATAGAACGTAGCGACGTCGCTGAAGACGGAGAGTTTCGAAGACTTCTCCCCCTTCCCCTCGTAGTACTCGACGCCAAAAGGGCTCGGATATTAGGGTTTGGCATAAATATTCTACAGTGGGGCATCGAGTGTCGACTGTTTCTATTTCTTCCATGGGCAGGTTCAACATTGTAAACAACATGCGTAGGAAGCAGCCGCTATAATCCCTAGCGCGATAAATTTTCCCCCTCGCGAACCTTTGCTCGCTCCATGGAAAAACATATCTTGAGTGTAATTCCTCTTCGGTCGAAATTGGTTCCAATTGAGCGGGCTCGCTCCCCCGACCGTGACTAAGCTGGAAGTAAAAACATGACTTAGGTTCCGAGCTGGCACCGCTGAAGCGAGACATAAAGCGATTGTCAAAATACTTGAAGGCCTTCAGAGCGTCTCCCTGGCGTTCGCTCTCGGGAGAACCGTAGAAGAAAATTACTACGGCGATCTGAAACACTTCGCACAGTCTGGTTAGATCGCTCGATCTATTGTCAAAAGTGAGAAAATATGGTTCCTGGTCCGAATCTTCTCCGTAAAAATCTTCCAATTCCGAGTGGTCCAGGCCGGAAATAGTTGTAAGAGAGGTTCCAAAGTGCAAATTATGACTTAAAAAGAGTCTATACAATGCCACTTCTCGCTTCGGCCCGGGCAGATTCTCAGCCTTTAGCTGTTTCAAGAGAGGCGAGAATAGCTCACTTCGAGCTAAGTGAGACAATAATTGTTTGATGGGAACCTTGCACTTCTCTCCCGCCTCGAAGGCGGGCTCCTCCGCGAAAGTCATTCGGGCTATTGATTAAAACAACACTATTTGTCTGCCACTTCGCTCTCTTCTCGCGCCGGCGGATCTCAGAGGAGATTGCTGAAAAGCCCGGAGAACAAAGACTAAATTCACAATTGAATGAATATGCACGCTTGAATCTTGTTCGAACGTGAGCTCCGCCAATCTTGCCAGTTCTGATTCGACCAGATGCTCGCGCCAAACTAAGTTTATGTCGGATAATTCTCGAATTGTGACAGTTTCTCCAAACAGAATTTCTTTCGCGTTGTCGCTGTAGTCGGCTCCGTAAAAGAGACAGTAGCTAGGTTGACCGCTCGGAGATTTTCCTTCCAGAACAAAATTAGCTGTGCTCGAAAGTTCTATAGGTGTGTTCGGGCAATGATTCCAAAATTTAGTAACCATGCGCACTAATTGTTTTTTTATTTCCTGCGATGAGGAGGGATAGGGTAGTCGGAGAGTCCCTTCCGCCAAACTGGCACCGCCAGGTCCCCGGGACAGAGGACTGCAAAATAAATAATAGTCTTATGGTCATTTCCCAAAGAGCCATTTTCTTTTTCAAGTTACCGAATGAGGAAGGTCCCCCTGGCTTCGTTGTATAGTCTCCAATGATGTCTTTTTAGTTCGTCTAAATTATTATAATAGTACCGATTACTAGTTGGCAGCTGTCGTCGTGACCTCAATCGATGCGCTAAGATGTCCTCCATTGAATGATGAGATATTGCACCGTCAACTGACAACAGCCGACTAACATCGCCTATTTATACCTATGGGCGTTTATTAGGTTAAAAGTTTTTTTTTTCTTTTGGACGAACGGTCCTGAAAAAATTTGGCGAACCGCGACCTTGAGGCAAAAAACTATTTGGACCGTTAATTCTACCAATATATTTTTTGTATTTTGTCATTTTTGCCAAGCCGACTATATATTTGACTAAAATCTCGTCATTCTACCTTAGTTGCATCTCATCTCCGGGTGAATCCTCATAGCATCGTTACTACCATCAACATGGCGTACATCTTCTCTCGAAAAATCACGCAGGAGGCGGAGCTCAAGCCTGTGCTTGACTGCCGTGTTAAGTACAAGGATAACGACACTTTGGGACGCGCTTGCCTCGAACTCGGGCTAAGTTCGGATGGCGTGAACTTGGACGGATCCGAGCTTTCTTGTCGCTTGAATCAACGGCGGGCCTGGCCCATGTACCAAACGCATTCTTATGCGTATCTCACATACTATCGAGATGGCTACACCGGACAGGGAGGCGATAAAACATGTGTTATGGATATGTACACATTCCAAACCCTGTTCAAAGATCCAAAAAATTTTCTGCCCGAACTTCGAGAGCAGGCTGATGATGTTGTCAAGACCTGGAATTCTATGTATTCCGGTCAGAAAATGATTGGCAAGCGACGAAAAGTGGATCAATCCTTCGTCATCTCGGAGATAAAGGTTCCCTACCACGCCGGTCACGCTACTTCTCAAATGGTCTTGACGATAAGCTCTTTCAACGCGACTAGGAAACAACAGCATTCCTCTATCGCCAAGCTAGCTCGCGAGGATTTGAGAGTCTCTCTGAAGCTTCGAACCACACTTCCAAGCCGGTTCGACCGCAAGAGGTCGTACTCGGAGTTCGAGGACGGAGAGCAAGGTGACCCTTTTAGGTATAACGGATATGGCGTGTACCTAAGTCTAGGCGCCTTTGAAAAATTAGCCAACTCGAAGGAGATCAAGGCCCTTGTGGAAGAGGCTACAAAATATCTCGACCTGCACTGCCCCCCGGTTGATCATCCGGACGAAGATGACGAGGACGAATATCAGGAAGTAAGGCCGACGACGACCTCCGAGGCTTCTCCTCGACGCGCGAACAAGGAAAAAGAAGAGGAAGAGAAGAACGAAGACGACGCTAGCAAGCCCGCCGCTCCCCAGACTAGGAGGGGGCAAAAAGAACAAAAGAAAAATATAGCGAAGCATGAGTGAGAAGCCGAGTATTGCATTATCTTTCCAAAATAATTTTGAGAAAATGAGTAAAAATTTAGAATCCGCGGAAAATCCGTATAATATTTTAATCATCGGGCGGTCGGGCGGGGGGAAAACAGTGGCCTCAAACCTGTTAGTCGACCGAATTGGTTACAGGGTTGTTCTCTTAAATGGTAATTTGAAAGAATATACAAAACATATAAAAACAAATATTGATGTAAACACTGCTACATGGGATAAAGTGCCCCTCAGCCCGGCCCAATCGCGAATTGTATACGCTGTTGAAGATATTTCTAGCCTACGCCCCGCGCACAGAGATAAATTAAAAACCCTTTTGAACTATACTTCTAGGCATTGTCAAAGCGTGTGTATTTTAATCGCACATTCTGTACACACGACCGGGCTATTTGCCATGTTAAATTTTTTAACCGATATTTACCTGACCCAAGGAGCGTCAAATTTACGCACCTTAAAGTTTCTCCTTAAATACTTTTTCTACAAGGACGTTGAGCCGATCGAACAACAATTTTCCTCCCTTCCCTTACATCATTATTTACATTTGCAGCCTCAGAGCCAGATAGCCGCGGTCGTTGACAATCGCCTAAAGCCTATACAGAGCAACGGCGGTGCTTTGAAAGAAGATAATGTCACCGCCGCAATTGCGCCTACTGTTAATAGAGATAAAATCTTGAATTACTTCTCGGGTCTTAATAATTCCAAGCTGTATACAGCCACCTTGGACTTTCTTCTCGCTAATATACCCGCTGATTACGTGCAGGGAAATGATTTAAGCGTTAAGTATAAAACCAAGAGAGGAGAGGTGGTGAAATTTTCTCTCCTGGATTATATCCATTTTCTAAACTCCGACCAAATTCCCCCTCTGCCGATTAAGAAATTTCACCATTTTCTAAGTAAAAGTGTATGTTTTCCTCAATTCCTTATACAGAACGCGCTCTTGAAATAACTGCTGCTTGTACAATGCTGTCATACGATCTTAATTTATTTTGCCATCGTTTTGGATAATAAACATTTCATTACGCATTATCTTTCCATACTTTACACCGCGGTTACAGGATTATAGATTGTATTGTACGTTACGACGTTGCATACATAAAGGGGGGGAGGGATATTATTTTTATACCATTTTTGGATAATATTAAATGTATCTCTTCAATTCATTACGAGACGCTTTATCTTTCCTACACGACGATTTACAAGATGTACTATTATTTACTTTATTAATCCTACTTTACACCGTGATGTTATTTTTATAAGTAAACACAACTATTATTTTAGCACGCGGCATTTTTACACCATGGTTTCCTTCGCTTCCTCCTTTTCTTCTCGTTCCGCCTTCTCCCTTAGTCGTTTTATCCTCAGCCATTCCTCATTCGGCTTAACATCCGAGACTCGATAAGTCAGCTCTTCATCTTGCAGATAACGAGGGCACTTAGGAGAGCATTCCTTATGAGCCTTTCTCAAGAGGTGAAGTAGATCGTAATAATCCTCATCATTGAAATCTCCGAAGACTACTTCGCACATTGCGCATGTCACATAGTCGCGTTGGCCCGTAAAGTAGAAAAATTCCTTGGCGAACGGGTGTATAATTTCCTTGAGCTTGGGGTACAGCCCGTCCATGAGGAAGCTCCTTACACGCGTCTCGTATGACTTTTCATATCCCTTGTGAAGGCTCCACGAGTCGGGGATTGAGTGCCCGTTCCTTTCCAATGCGTAGTAGTAATCCCACGAGCGGTAATTACTACTGTTGACTGATGGCGGGATTATTTCCTTCATAATGACGACAAATTAGAGCTCTCTCAATTGATCTTCAAAGGGAGTTCGATCGTACTCAGCTATCTCTCCTTCTTCCTCAAACTCAATTTCGCCGTCGTCTTCGTCTTCGCTATTGTATTCGCAAATCCTGTCCCTTAATTCGCAGACGCAATCCAAAATTCGATAAAGCTCTCCTTCTACGGGAATGTCGTCGTAAGTCCAACCTTCATTTAGTAGTAATAAACAAGTGTCCAGGCTGCTCTCCAGATCCCGAACTTCCAAAAGCAGTTCCGAAGCGATCCACGGCTGATACTGTCTAAATTCTATCAACACTGGCAGATAAGGGAGAATGTCTTTAATTCTTGATTCCGCTAGCTGCGGTGTTGGACAATATTTAGCCATGATCTACTGAACAACTGAGTATACTACCCTTCTTATATACCCACTCACCCTTGCCCTATTCCAAATTTTATTTTTTTATTTGGATCTGTGCTTTTTTCCCTTGTTTTCATGACTCGGTGAGAGGAAAGATAACTGTCACCCATTTATTTTTTCTCCTGGTCATGCTCCCTCCCATCTAACCGCGGGTCATGTGCAAAAAAAACAAGTTTGGAGGAAGGAGGGAAGGAGAGGGGAGAAGAATAATGGGATCCCCAGCCAGGCAATAGGGAGGATGTACAGTAATACAACAACCAGGAGGACAATAACTTGAATGAGCTAACTGTACTCAGTAACTGTACTCAATAACTGTACTAGGACAGATAATTTTTGGCCTCTCCTCTATTTAAGCAGCCTCAGCCTCTGGCCTCTTGTTCATTCCTTCATAGGATACCATCATGGCAAGTAAGTTGGCTTTATTGCTTTGATTTGCTCGCACTGGAGCCATTCTCCTCGGGCGAAGAAAAGAAACATGATAATTCACCCTGTTTTCCGCCGGCGACCTCTATCAGTCCCTTTAAAATTAGTCAGTTTTTCGATGTTCGCGCGTAATTCGTCCGTACTCGGTATATAATGAGATGTAAAACTACTTGTTGACGCTTGCTAGGTATATTTAAATCCGCGACACTCTCAAATTTTCGCTTTAAAAGCATTTTTTGTATCAAAGTGTAGAATGCCCACCAGGGGGCGCATTGGTAGAAAGTAGAAGAGTGAGTGAAATCCGTGAAAGTGACTGCTGCCGCGCGAGCGATCAGAATCAAATGAGGAGGCCAGCCCGAAGTTCGAGGCCTTCCAGGCCACCATCCAGGGCTTCCAGCCCGGCTCCAAGCCCGAGGGGTCCACCAAGGGGTCCACCGAGAGGCTCTCCATGAGCGGATGAGGACGAGAGGCACCGAAACAATCGCGAAGACGTCATTTCCGCGCGCGCCGGGGCCAGGGCTGGGCTCCCCTCCTCCTTCTCGGTCTTGATCTGGCTGACCAGGGCCACGGGGAGGTCGAGGATGGGCTGGATCAGGTCGGGCAAGGGCTTGTGCATGGGATGGAGAGGGTGGTCAAGCAGGAGGAGCAGGTTCTGATGTCTTAACAAGAGGATTTCCCAGAGCGTCCTCCAGAGCCGGAGTTCCCCTTCCAGACGGCCTTGATCCGGCTGAGCAGGGCCACGGGGAGGTCGACGAAGGCCTGGATCAGGTCGGGCTAGGGCTTCTGCATGTGATG